>Ga0187815_10000338_pt1 | contig 22913 bp, 22 predicted proteins | sample NC_S_5_FD_132962 | JGI IMG/M metagenome (GOLD analysis project Ga0187815, IMG submission 132962) | Wetland sediment microbial communities from Neuse River Estuary, North Carolina, USA - ASW-S_5 | ecosystem: Environmental > Aquatic > Freshwater > Wetlands > Sediment | place: USA: North Carolina...
GATGCGCGACATCCTCGATCGCCGCACCGAGGGCTTCTCGCAGGGGCAGCGGGTGAAGACCGCGATCGCCCGCGCGCTGATCCACGATCCGCGCAACGTGATCCTGGACGAGCCCACCAACGGGCTCGACGTGATGGCCACGCGCGGCCTGCGCCGCTTCATGCAGCAACTCAAGGGCGAAGGGCGCTGCGTGCTGTTCTCCAGCCACATCATGCAGGAGGTGGCGGCGCTGTGCGATCGCATCGTGGTGATCGCGCACGGCCGCGTGGTGGCCGACGAAACGCCGGACGCACTGCGTGCGCAGACGGGTGAAACCAACCTGGAGGATGCCTTCGTGAAGATCATCGGCAGCGAAGAGGGCCTCGCCGCATGAACGCCGTCGTTTCCAGGGCGCGCCGCGCCGGTGCCGTGTTCACCGTGTACCTGAAGGAAGTGCGCGAGAACCTGCGCGACCGCCGCACCCTGACCAGTGCCTTCCTCACCGGCCCGCTGCTGGGGCCGCTGCTGTTCGTGATGCTGGTCAACGTGCAGATCAACCAGCAACTGGACAAGGCCGACCAGCCGCTGCGGGTGCCGGTGATCGGGGCGTCGTACGCGCCGCACCTGGTCGACGCGCTGAAGGAGGGCGGCATCGTGCCGGCGCCGCCGGTGGCCGACCCGGGCCTGGCCGTGCGCAAGCAGGACGCCGACGTGGTGCTGCGCATCGCGGCGGACTACGGCAAGGCCTGGCGCAAGGGCGAGCCGGTGCAGGTGGAGATGTTCTACGACTCCTCGCGGCGGGACACCGACAGTGCGGTGGAGCGGCTGGGCAGGCTGGTGGAAACCTATGCCCGCCAGCAGGGCGCGATGCGGCTGGTGGCGCGCGGCCTGTCGCCGAGCACGGCGTGGCCGGTGCAGGTGGCCAGGCGCGACCAGGCCACGCCGCAGTCGCGCGCGGTGCTGCTGTTCGCGATGCTGCCGTACTTCTTCGTGATCACCTTGTTCATGGGCGGCATGTACCTGGCGATCGACCTCACCGCGGGCGAGCGCGAGCGGCAGTCGCTGGAGCCGCTGTTCGCCAACCCGGTGGCGCGCTGGAAGATCCTCGTCGGCAAGCTCGCGGCGATCTGCACGTTCTCGCTGGCCAGCCTGGCGATCACCCTGTTGGCGTTCGCGGTGGTGGGTCGCCTCATTCCCGCCGAAAAGCTGGGAATGGAGCTGGACCTGGGTTGGCACTTCGCGGGCACGGTGCTGCTGCTGATGCTGCCGCTGGTGATGCTGCTGGCCGCGCTGCAGACCCTGGTGGCGGCGTTCGCCAAGAGCTACCGCGAGGCGCAGACCTACATTTCCCTGCTGATGATGGTGCCGCTGATCCCCAGCGCCCTGCTGGCGTTCCTGCCGATCAAGGCGCAGGCGTGGATGTATGCGGTGCCGCTGCTGGGCCAGAACCTCGGCATCATGCAGCAGCTGCGCGGCGACGATGTCGGCGGCGGGCAGCTGCTGCTGTGCCTCGCCGGCACGCTGGCGGCGGCGCTGGTCGCCGCGGGCGTCACCGCGCAGCTGTATCGCTCGGAGCGGCTGGCCATTTCGGGCTGATGCGTTCCGCAGGAGCGCACCTTGTGCGCGATGGCTCCGACGTCTGATCGAAGCCAAGAGCTTTCGCGCACAGGGTGCGCTCCTACAGGTTGGCGGTTATCCATGCCGCCACCGCTTCCGGATGCTCCAGCTGCAGGTGGTGGCCACCGGCCATGCGTTCGACCGCGATGCGCGGCACGCAGGCGGCGCGTGCCGCCATCATCGCCGGGGGCAGGTAGGGCGTGGCGGGTTGTGCCAGCAGCAGGGCGGTGGGTGCCTCGATGCCGGCGAGCAGCGCTAGGATCTGTGACTCGGCCAACCGGACCGGGGTGGGACGCGTAAGGCGCGGATCGCTGCGCCATTGCCAGGCACCTTCGGTTCCGCGCAGGCCGCGCGCCACGATGGGGTGCGCAAGTCGCGCATCCAGGCCGCTGGCCATGGCGCGTGCGCGTGCGGCCTGCTCGATGTCGCGGAACACGCGCAGGGCCTTGCCATCGGCAGGCGGCCTGGCCATTGCATCGCGGAAGCGCTGCAACGTGTGCGAGCCGTCGTCGCCCAGCGGACCCAGGCCCTCGATCAGATGCAGCCGTTCGATCCGCGCGGGCGCGGCAGCCGCCACCAGGGCAGCGATGCCGGCACCCAGCGAATGGCCGAGCAGGCTGCAGCGCGGCAGCTCCAGGGCGTCGAGCGCGGCCAGCGCGGCGTGCACGTATTCGGGGAAGTGGTAACCGGTGCCTGCAGGCAGGTGGTCCGAGTGGCCGTGGCCAGGCAGCTCCAGCGCGATCACGCGGCAGTACGGGGCGAGCAGCGGCGCAAGCAGGGAGAAGCTGGCGGCATTGTCCAGCCAGCCGTGCAGGGCGACGAGCGGCGGTGCTTCGGGGTCGCCCCATTCCAGCGCGGCGAGCGTGAGACGGGGCAGGGCGATCCGCCGTTCGCGCGGCGTGTTCACACCGGCCAGCCGGCGAGGTGGCGGCGCACCAGCGCGGCGAGGCTGTGCACCTGTTCCGCGCCGTCGTTCAGCGCAGGGATGTAGCGCAGCGACTCGCCGCCGGCCTCGATGAAGAAATCGCGGTTCTGCATTGCGATCTCCTCCAGCGTCTCCAGGCAGTCCACCGCAAAGCCGGGGCAGGCCACGTCGAGCTGCCGCACCCCCTCGGCGGCCAGCTGGCGGACGGTGGTGTCGGTATAGGGCGACAGCCACGCCTCGCGGCCCACCCGCGACTGGAAACTCAGCAGCATTTGCGATTCGTCGAGCTTCAGTCGTTCGCGCAGCAGGCGCGCGGTGGTGCGGCACTGTTCGGCGTAAGGGTCGCCGAGGCGGACATAGCGCTCTGGGATGCCATGGAAGGAGAGCAGCAGCCGATCGCCGCGGCCGTGCCGCGCCCACCATGTCTCGATGCTTGCCGCCAGCGCCTCGATGTGGCCGGGGTCGTCGTGGTAGTCGTTGACGAAGCGCAGCTCGGGTGGCCAGCGCATGGCCTTCATCGCGTCGGCCACCGCATCGATCACCGAGCCGGTGGAGGTGGCCGAATACTGCGGGTACAGCGGCAGCACCAGGAGGCGCCGCACGCCTTCGCGTTGCAGTTGCGCGACGGTAGGCATCACCGCCGGAGCGCCGTAGCGCATCGCCAGCGCAACCCGCACGCCCGCGCCCAATTCCGCCTGCAACGCGCGGGCCAGCGCCTCGCTGCGCCAGCGCAGCGGGGAACCTTGGGCGTCCCAGATGCGTCTGTAGGCATGCGCGGAGCGCCGCGGGCGCAGGCGCAGGATCACCCCGTGCAGGATCGGCCACCACTTCCAGCGCGGATAGTCGATCACCCGGCGATCGGACAGGAATTCGGCCAGGTACGGCCGCAGCGCCTTGGCGGTGGGCGCCGTGGGCGTGCCCAGGTTGACCAGCAGCACGGCTGTCTGAACGGATGCCGCGGCGGCAGGGACGGAAAGGTCGGCAGAGCCGGCAGGGCCGGTATAGTGATCGAGGTCAGGCATCGTGGCGGCGGCGGCGAGACTGCGGTGAGTCTGCCACAAGCGCGATGCGCATCCCCGCAACCCCCATGACGGAGCTGCCCATGTTCAAGACATCCCTGCATCGCTTGCTGCTGGTCGGCGTGGCCCTGCTGGTGCCGGCGATGGCCGCGCATGCCGACGACGACTCCCCGCTGGTGCGCGCGCAGAATGCGGTACGCGTGCTGAACGAGATCCAGCAAGCGCCGGACAAGGCCATTCCGGGCGACCTGCTCAAGGACGCGCGGGCGATCGCGGTGATCCCCGACGTGCTGAAGGTCGGCTTCGTGTTCGGCGGCCGCCGCGGCGAGGGGCTGATCTCGGTGAAGGGCCGGGACGGCACCTGGTCGAATCCCAGCTTCATCTCCTTTGGCGGGGGCAGCGTGGGCTTCCAGATCGGCGTGTCGTCCACCGACGTGATCCTGGTGTTCCGCACCCAGCGCGGCGTGGACTCGATCGTCAACGGCAAGTTCACGGTCGGCGCCGACGCCTCGGCCGCGGCCGGCCCGGTCGGCCGCACCGCCTCGGCCGCCACCGACCAGCAGCTGAAGGCGGAGATCTATTCCTATTCGCGCGCGCGCGGCCTGTTCGCCGGCGTGGCGCTGGACGGTTCGGTGCTGAAGATCGACCAGGATGCCAATGCGGCGGTGTATGGCCCCGGCATCACCCCGCGGCGGATCTTCGAGGGCGGCGTGAGCAACGTGCCGCCGGCGGTGGTGAAGTTTCGCGATGCGCTGGAAGAGTACACTTCCAAGTGACCGCCTTGTGCGAAGATCGGCAGCTCGCGGGCGGAGTCGTTTCCGTCCTGGGTCGCCTCGAGGAACATCATGGGTTTTGACAGCATCTGGCATTGGCTCCTGCTCCTGGTCATCGTGCTGCTGATCTTCGGCACCAAGAAGATCGGCAACATCGGCTCGGACCTCGGCAACGCCGTGCGCGGCTTCAAGAAGGCCATGCACGGCGACGAGGACGAGAAGGCGAAGGAGTCGCAGCAGGCGAAGGAGCAGCTGCGCGCGGATCCGCCGGCGGCCTCGTCGGCGAATGCCACGCAGGACCAGCGCGACTCGCACGAGTCGAAGTAAGCGCGGTCGGGCCTGGCTGCGATGATCGAGATCAGCTTCGGCAAGCTGGTGCTGCTCGCGCTCGTCGCGCTGATCGTGCTCGGCCCGGAAAAGCTGCCCGGCGCGGCGCGCACCGCGGGCGCGCTGCTGCGCCGCGTGCGCAACGGCTGGGACAGCGTGCGGGCGGAAGTGGAGCGCGAGCTGGAAGTGGAGGAAATCAGGCGTGCCGCACGCGAGGCGGCCGCGCGTGCCGAGGCGGCGCAGGCCGAGTTCAAGGACAGCGTGCAGCAGGTGCGCCAGCCGGTCGACGAGGCGGCGGCCGCGCTGAAGTCCGCAGCGACGCCGATTCCCGCGACCGCGGAAAGTGTGCCGGAAGTGCAGCCGGAGCTGCCGCTGGGCGAGCCGCCCGCCACGGCCGCCGCGAAGGAGGCCGCGCATGGCGGCCACTGATCCCGACGAGCTCGGCGACGACCTGCAGCAAGGCCTGTTCTCGCACCTGATCGAGCTGCGCTCGCGCCTGCTCAAGGCGATCGCCACCGTGCTGCTCGTGCTGGTGGCGCTGGTGCCGTTCGCGAACCGCTTGTACTCGGAGCTCGCCGCACCGCTGGTGGCGCGGCTGCCGCAGGGCGCGCACCTGATCGCCACCGAGGTGGCGAGCCCCTTCATCACGCCGCTGAAGCTGGCGTTCTACGCCGCGCTGTTCATCAGCATGCCGGTGATCCTGTACCAGCTGTGGGCCTTCGTCAGCCCCGGCTTGTACAAGCACGAGAAGCGCCTGGCGCGGCCGCTGCTGGTCGCCACGCTGGCGCTGTTCTATTGCGGCTGCGCGTTCGCGTATTTCCTGGTGCTTCCCGCGGCGTTCCGCTTCCTCACCGCGGTGACGCCCGCGGGGGTGGAGATGATGACCGACATCACGCATTACCTCGACTTCGTGATGCTGATGTTCTTCGCCTTCGGCCTGTGCTTCGAGGTGCCGGTGGCGGTGGTCATCCTCGCCGCCGTGGGCGTGGTGGATCTCGCCAAGCTGCGCAACGCGCGGCGCTATGCCATCGTGGGTGCGTTCGCGGTCGCCGCGCTCATCACGCCGCCGGACATCACCTCGATGATCATGCTGGGCATACCGATGTGCCTGCTCTACGAGCTGGGCATCCTCGCGGTGCGCTGGCTGCTGCCAACGAAAGCGGTCGACTGAATCCCGCGCGAGGGAGGCCCTGGTTTTTCATCCCGATGAAGGCCCGGGTCCGGCGGCGTTTGCGCCGGCCCGGGCCATGCGGACGCCGGATGACCCACCGCGCCCCTCCTTTTGGGGCTGCCCCAAGGTGTTCTGCGCACCACGCACCTGTCCTGCCCAGCGAGGGACGACGGGCGCGCAGCCGGTAGGTTTACGGCCGCGCGGTTGACGTTGCGGCCGCCGGGGCCGCGGCCGTGGCGGCCGGCGCCGGGAGCGGTTCCACCCTGGCACTGTCGCCAGGCCGCAGCGCCAGTCCGCCCCGTTTGTACAGGTCGCTGGCCACCTGGTAGTAGGCGATCGCGGTGTCCACCAGGTTCTCCCTGACCGGCACCACGGGCGTGGCGTCGCCGGTGGCGAAGTCGGGCTTCAGCTGCTCCAGCCGCTTGCGCGGTTCGAGGATGGTGAGCGTGTCGCCCCGCACGTAGCCCAGCTTCTCGTAGGTGCCGGGGAACGCGTGGCCCTGCTCCGGCGTGCGCTGGAACACGTCCTGGCCGAAGAAGCGCGAACGGTAGCTGAAATCGAGCAGGCCGAGCAGGGTGGGCGGTATGTCGAGCTGGCCCATCAGCGCGTTCACCCGCTCGGGCTTGAACTGCTCCGGCGCGTAGATCCACAGCGGGATGTGGTAGCGGTTGATCGGGATGCTGGTCTTGCCCGCGCTGGACGCGCAGTGGTCGGCGGTGATCACGAACACGGTGTCGGCGAAGTACGGCTTCGCGCGCGCGCGCTTGATGAAATCCTCGATCGACCAGTCGGTGTAGGCCACCGCGCCCGGCCGCGACGGCGCCTGGAACCTCACCCGTCCGGCCGGATAGGTGTAGGGCCGGTGGTTCGAGGTGGTCATGATGTGCAGGAAGAACGGCTTGCCCTCGGCATGGATCTGGTCCATCTGCGAGAGCGCCAGCGTGTACAGGTCCTCGTCGGCCACGCCCCACACGTTCTGGCTGTGTATGGGCATGTCCTTCGGGATCGCGCTGCGGTCCACCGTCTTGTAGCCGTTGTGGCCGAAGAAGTAGTTCATGTTGTCGAAGTAGCCGTAGCCGCCGTAGACGAACTCCGACACGTAGCCGCGGTCGTTGAACACGCTGGCCAGCGAGAACAGGTTCTCGTTGTTCTTCTCGCGCACCAGCGAATCGCCCGGCGTGGGCGGCACCGACAGCGACAGCGCCTCCAGCCCGCGTACCGTGCGCGTCCCGTTCGCGTAGAGGTTGTCGAAGAAGATGCTCTTGCCGACCAGCGAATCGAGGAAGGGCGTGAGGCCTTCCTTGTTGCCGAAGGTGCCCAGGTAGTCGCCGGACAGGCTCTCCACGCTGATCAGCACCACGTTCAGGTGCTTCTCCGGCCCGCTGGCGCGGATCTCGCGGGTGAGGTCGTGCGGATCGTCGCTGGTGAAGCGGGCGTTCGGCGCCTTGAGGTCCTCGCGGATCAGCTTGAACGCCTCTGCGTCGGGCAGCGAGCGGTAGAACTTCTTGTAGTCGAGGTGGCTGGAGCGGAATGCCGCGAAGAACTGGTAGATGCCGTTGCCGGCCAGCTCGTTGACGTAGTTGTTGGCGGTGCGGTCCTTCATCTCGCCATTGACCGCGCCCACCGAGATCACGGTGAGCACCAGCCACACCAGCGGCACGCGGGCACGCTGCCACAGCGTGCTGCCGTCGTCGCGCGCCCGCAGGCCGCGCCGGGAGAGCACGAAGACCACCAGCGCCAGCACCACCAGCAAGGTCAGCCAGGTGCCGACGGGGTAGGACTCGCGGATATTGCCGATCACCTCGGTGGTGTAGACGAGGTAGTCCACCGCGATGAAGTTGAAGCGCGAGCTGAACTCGTTCCAGAACACCAGTTCCGACGCCGCCACGAACAGCAGTCCGTACAGCAGGGCCAGACCCAGGATGTACAGGCCCCACTGCCCGCTGCCACGGTTATAGGCCAGCGCGGGCAGCGGCAGGAAGAACAGGAACACCGGAATCAGCGGCCGCACGTCCTTCAGGTGCGCGTGCCACATGAGGTGCAGCACGCCGAAGCAGGCGGCGAACAGCAGCACCAGGATGGCGAGCCAGGCCAGCCAGCGCGCCAGCCCCGCCACCGTCGCGCGCCGGGTCGGCACCAGCCACAGGAACAGCACCATCGGCCAGGCCAGGTACAGGTAGGTGACCAGGTCGTAGCCCAGGCCAACCCCGAAGACATACAACCAGTGCAGCGGGTTCGGTGCCACATTGTGGCCCGACATCACCAGCAGCACGATGCGGGTGGCGAAGGAGATCGCGAGGTAGGTGATGCCCAGCCACCACAGCGGCCAGAACCGCTGGCGCAGCGGCGAGGGAGAGAACAGGGCGCGCGACACAGGCAGCTCCGGAAGACAGGGGGAGGGGGACAAAGAGGCGCCGACTTGGGCCGGCATCGAGGCGGACGTCATGCCCGCGCGGGCCTAGATGTTACATTGTCTCATTTCGGCTTTCGGCAATCGCGGCGATGCGGGCCCGTTCCATCGCCGCACCGATCGCCGGCCCCGCGAGCCCCTGCGCCACGAATGGCGCGGCGGTCACTGCGGCGGCGGCCGCGCGGGCGCGACGCAAATGATCGGCCTGCGGGTAGTCGTCGAGTTCGTGGCCCAGCCGGCCGCGCTTGTCGGCGAAACACGCGGCGAGGAAGGTTTCCAGCCGTTCGGGCCGGCGCAGCGCGTCCAGTGCGGCGAGCAGCTTCAGTACGGTGGCCGGCCTGAGTTCCAGCGCGCGGTGCGCGTTCAGGTGTTCGCGGCAGACCAGTTCGGCCAGGGCGGCATGTTCGGCAGGCACCTTCAGCCGCGCCGCCAGCGCGCGCAGCGGCACCACGCCGCGCTGTTCGTGCAGCACGTGCCGCGGCAGCTCGGCGGCTGGCGTCAGTGCCTTGCCGAGGTCATGGGTGAGCGCGCAGAAACCCACCAGGTCGTCGCCCGGCGCGATCGCCGCCGCGGCATCCAGCACCATTTCCAGATGCACGCCGGTGTCGACCTCGGGATGGAACTCCGCCCGCTGCGGCACGCCATACAGCGCATCGACTTCGGGAAACAGCACGCGCAGCGCGCCGGCGGCACGCAGCACGCGCAGGAAGGCGGATGGTTGCGCCTCGGCCAGCGCCTTGCGCGTCTCCGCCCACACACGCTCGGGCACCAGGTGATCCACCTCGCCGTCGGCCACCATCTGCCGCAGCAAGGCCATGGTCTCGTCGGCCACGGCGAAGCCCAGCGGCGCGAAGCGCGCGGCGAAGCGCGCTACCCGCAGCAGGCGCACGGGATCCTCGACGAAGGCCGGCGAGACATGGCGCAGCACGCGCGCCTCGAGGTCGCGCGCGCCGCCGTAGGGATCGATCAGCGCACCGTGCTCGTCCTCGGCGATCGCGTTGATGGTGAGGTCCCGTCGCGCCAGATCCTGCTCCAGCGTCACCGCGGGGTCGGCGTGGAACTCGAAGCCGTGGTAGCCGCGACCGCTCTTGCGCTCGGTGCGCGCCAGCGCATGTTCCTCGCCGGTCCGCGGATGCAGGAACACCGGGAAGTCCCTGCCCACCGGCTTGTAGCCCAGTGCAAGCAGTTCGCCCGGGGATGCGCCCGTCACCACGTAGTCGCGGTCGCCCTCCGGCCGTCCCAGCAGCTTGTCGCGGACCGCGCCGCCGACGAGATAGATGCGCATGAGCGGGATTGTGGCATGGTGCGCGGCGTTCCCCGCACCCTGCGCGGTTGCCGCCATCATCCAGTCAGCGGCTGCCGCTGGCCGCTGCGGGCGCCACGCTGCCTGTGGTCGATGCGGCCACTGCCGGCGCCTGCACCGAACCGGTCCGAGCCGGCGGCGGTGTCGGGCAGTCCACCGGCTTGCGCGGCGTGAGACTGTTCGGCAGGGAGTAGGGCTGGCCAATCGGGGTAAGCCGGTCCGACATCGGCAGCACCGAGCCGTGCATGCGCCAGCCGTACATCACGCTGTAGTCCATCACGCGAGCCACGTATTCGCGGGTTTCCTTGTACGGGATGGTGGCGATGAACAGGTCCGGCGGCAGCGCGCCGCGCGCGGCCACCCATTGCTCGACACGGTTGGGGCCGGCGTTGTAGGCGGCGCTGGCGAGCCATGGCGCACCGTTGAAGCGCGCGGCTACCTGCGCGAGGTAGCGCGTGCCCAGGGCGATGCTCGTCGCGGGGTCGTACAGGCTGTCGCCGCCGGTCCAGGCCAGTCCGTTGCGCCTCGCCACCAGGGCGGCGGTGGCGGGCACCAGTTGCATCAGGCCGCGTGCGTCGGCGCCGGAGCGCGCATCGCTCATCCAGGCGCTTTCCGCGCGCAGGATGCCGTAGGCCCAGGCGGGATCGATGCCGGCCTGCTGCGCCTGCTGCACCAGGCCATCCTGGCTGGCCAGCGGGAAGCGCAGCGTGTAGTAGCGCATCGCCTCGCCGCGGTTGAGGGTGAATGCCGCACGGTCGTACCAGCCGCGACTGTCCGCCAGTTCGACGGCGAGTACCCGGGTGCGCTCGTCGGCGCCGTCCAGCGCGCGCGACCATTCGCGCCGCGCCAGTTTCGGCAGGTCCACCGCGAACAGTTCGAATGCGCGCCGCAGGCCGGGTTGCGCCAGCAGCGCCTGTTGCTGGCGCGGCGCGTCGGGCGAGGCACGCGGGCAGATCACGTAGGGCTGCCTGAGCTGGTCGGCGGCCAGAAAGCCGAAGAACGTGGTCTCGCCGGCGAGGTCGGCATATATCGCCTGTGCCTGCCCGTCCTGGCCGGTGGCGGCCAGCGCGCGGGCGCGGAACCAGCGCCATTCGGCATCCTGCTGCTGCGCCGCGGGCATCGCCGCGATCGCCGCCAGCACGGCGGGCCAGTCCTGCGCGGCGAGCGCCACGCGCGCGCGCCATTCGCGGGTCGCGTCGGTCTGCGCAGCGGCAGGCAGCGCGATCAGCCGCGCGAGCGCACCCGGGTCGAAATCGGTGGCGTGGAACAGCGCCAGTGCCCGCAGGATCGTGTCGCGCTGGCTGTCGCTGAACAGGAAGCGTGCCTGCAGCTGTTGCCATGCCGCGTCCGCGGCCGGCGTATCGCGGCGAGCCTGGCGTTCCAGCGCCAGCGTGGCGGCCTGGCGCGCGCGCGGTGTGTCGGGCCAGCTCGTCGCGGCGGCGACTGCGGATGCCGGGTCGCGCAGGGACTGCGCCAGCCATTGCGCCTCCTGGTCCTGCGGCGCGGGCAGCCAGTTCGCAAGTACGGCGATGGTACCGCCCTTGCCGGCGTCGGCGGCGCGGTCGATGCGTGCCCACAGCCGCGGCGCCGTCAGCAGGCCCTGGTCGTGTGCGGCCTGCAGCACGGGGTCGCAGGCGCCGGGCAGTTCCGGCCGGGTCCACAGCGTGGCGAGGTCGGCGTCGAAGTCGAGTTTCGCGCCGCCGGCCATGCGCGCCTGCAGGGCATCACAGGCGAGAGCGTCGCCCATGCCGGGCTGGTACAGCGCGAGGAAGCCGTTCCAATCCTGCCGTCGCGCGAGTTCCAGCAGGAAGTCGCGGCGCAGGTCCCGTGCGGGGATCAGCTCGGGATACTTTGCGAGGTACGCCTGCACCGTGGCCAGGTCGACCTGGCGGATGTCGTGCTCCAGTGCGGCGGCGGGCAGGTAGGGGTAGAGCGGGTAGTCGTGCAACCGTGCGGCGTACGCGCGCCAGCCGTCGCCACCCTGCTGCGCTGCGGCCCAGGCCTGCCTGAACGCGGCGCGCTGTGCCGCGGTGGGCGTGGTGGCCGCGTGCGCGCCGACGGCGGCGGCGAGCAGGGCTCCGCAGCTCAGCAGCAGGGCCGGCAGGCGGGTGAGGGAATGGCGCCGCGGCGCTGCCTTCGCGAACATGCAAACTCCTTGGTGATCCCTGCGCCGGATTGTAGTGGAGGCGCCTGAATGCACCGCTGCGCGCCCGTGTCTTGCGTCCGCCGCGCGCCTGATAAGCTGGCGCACCCTGCTCCCGCTCACACAGGCTCGGCATGTCGTTTTCCCCAGCATCCCGCGGCCGTCGCTTCGTCGCCTGGCTGGCGCTGTTCCTGCTGGCGCTGGCGGGGGTGGCATGGTGGTGGGGCAAGGGCCGTCCGGTTGAGCTGCCCGGCGCGCCTTCGGCGCGGATCGCCTGCGTCTCCTACGCGCCGTTCCACGAACCGGGCGAGACGCCGCTCGACCCGCATGCCTTTGTCAGCCCCGCGCGCATCGACGCCGATCTGCGCGCCTTGTCCGAGCGCTTCGACTGTGTGCGCACGTACTCGCAGGGGCAGGGCCTCTCCGCGGTGCCGGGCATCGCGGCGCGCTATCACATGCAGGTGCTGATGGGCATCTGGCTGGGCCGCGATCCCAGGGCGAACGCGGAGCAGGTCGCCCTGGGCATCGCCACGGCGCGCAAGTATCCGGCGGTGCTGCGCGGGGTGATCGTCGGCAACGAGGTGCTGCTGCGTGGCGAACTGTCGAGTGCCGAGATCGCCGGCTATCTGCGCGAGGTACGCGCGGCGCTGCCGGCGAGCATCCCGGTGAGCTATGCCGACGTATGGGAGTACTGGCTGCGCCATCCAGAGCTGGCCAGGTCGGTGGATTTCGTGACCATCCACATCCTGCCGTACTGGGAAGACCAGCCGGTGCCGCCGGAGCGTGCGATCCAGCATGTCGAGGATGTCTACGCGAAGGTGGGGCAAGCCTTCCCCGGCAAGCGCGTGATGATCGGCGAGACCGGCTGGCCCAGCGCGGGTCGGCCGCGCCGCGATGCGGTGGCGAGCCGGGTGAACGAGGCACGCTACCTGCGCGAATTCCTCCGCTACGCGGCCAGGGTGCGGATGCCGTACAACGTGATCGAGGCCTTCGACCAACCGTGGAAGCGCGCGCAGGAAGGCACCGTGGGCGGCTACTGGGGCATCTTCGACGCGCAGGCGCGGCCGAAGTTCGCGATGCAGGGGCCGGTGGTCGAGATCCCGCGCTGGTGGCTGGGCTGGGTGGCCGGTGCAGGGGGCATGGTGCTGTTCATGCTCGTCGGCCGGCGCAGCCGGCGTTGGCAGCGCAGTCGCGGCTGGCTGGCGCTGGGACTGGCCGGCTTCGCCAGTGGCTCGGCGCTGGCCTGGCAATGGCGGCAGATGGGCTATGCCTGCCGCGATGGCTGGGAGTGGACGGTTTCCATCGTTGCCTGCGTGGCCGCGCTGTTCACCGCATTGCGGCTGGCGACCTGGCTGGCCGGGCGGCTGGCAGGTGCGCCCTTCAAGCCTGCACCGACGGGAAGGCTGCGCTTCGCCTGGTTGTTCCTGCTGGCGTTGTACGGCCTGCTGCTGGTGTTCGATGGCCGCTACCGCGATTTCCCGTTGGGTCTGTTCGCCCTGCCCTGCGTGGGGTACGCGCTGACGGCGTGGCTGGACGAACGCCGGCGCCTGCCCCCGCGCGAGGCGCTGTTCCTCGCCGCGTGGCTGCCGCTGCTGGCCGGCGTGGTGGTGGCGCTGGAGCTGGGCGAGAACCCGTCGACCTGGTTGTGGTTCGCGCTCAACCTGCTGATCGCCGTGCCGGTGTTCGCCGCGTGGCGGCGCGCGCGCTTCGCGCCCGTCCGCGCAGGCACTATGCTCGATGGAATCCATTGAAGAGGACGGGGCCATGCGTCTGGACAAGCAACGCATCGTGGTGACCGGTGCCTTCGGCACCCTGGGTGCGGCGGTGGTGCGCGCCGCGCTGGATGCAGGCGCCGCGGTGGCGGCCATCGACCGCGCGCCGGTGCCGGCGCACCTCGGCGCGGCGCACGGCTTCGGCGGCGTGGACCTGGCCGACACCGCGGCGGCGAAGCATGCCATCGACGCGGCCGCCGAGGCGCTGGGCGGCCTCGATGCGCTGGTGAACATCGCCGGCACCTTCCGCTGGGAGACGCTGGCCGACGGCGATCCCGACACCTGGGACCTGCTCTACCGGATCAACCTGCGCACCGCGGTGGCGGCGAGCAAGGCCGCGCTGGCGTACCTGCCCGACGGGCGCGGGCGTATCGTCAACATCGGCGCGAACTCGGCGCTGAAGGCCGGTGCTGGCGTGGGGGCCTACACCGCCTCCAAGTCGGGCGTGATGCGTCTCACCGAGTCGCTGGCGGAGGAACTCAAGCCGCGCGGGATCACCGTCAACGCGCTGCTGCCCAGCATCATCGACACGCCCCCGAACCGTGCCGACATGCCCGATGCGGACTTCGACCGCTGGGTGAAGCCCGAGCAGCTGGCCGGGGTGATCGTGTTCCTGCTCTCCGGCGCGGCGTCGGCGATCACCGGTGCGTTGATTCCGGTCACCGGGCGGGTGTGACGGCTACTCCCCCTCTCCCCGTCGCGGAGAGGTCCGGACGGAGAGTGCCAACGGAGGGCTTTCGCCGTGCCCTGGCGCGCCGGCGGCGGCCTTACCGACATTTGTCCCGGGCCAGGGGCGGTTTCGGCCGCCTGCCGGCGCCGGGAACCGCTCCGCAGCCCGCGGGAGGGGACCCATCAGGCCGCGGATCCGCTGCTCTTGCCGGAACGCCGGGCAGGCAACCGTTCGCGCGGCGCAGCCAGTTGCACGAGGCGCAGGCTGCCGACCAGCAGCGCCAGCGCACCCGGTTCGTAGTTGTAGAGCTGCAGGGCGACCGCGCCCAGCGCCGCCGCCAGCCACGCCAGCGCACGCGAGCGGCGCAGCAGCGACAGCAGCGCGGCGATGAGCGCGACCACGCCGAAGACATCGTGCAGGAAGCCCAGCACCAGTGCCTGGCGCAGCGCACACCAGGCGGGCGCCTGCGCGGCGGTGCAAATCTGCGCCATCGCCGGCGGCTCGATCAGGCCATAGCGCAGCCATGCCGCGCCCAGGCCCACCAGTATCAGCAATGGCCACGGCGCCAGCAGACGCAACCGGTGGACGTTCATCGGTGGCCTCCGGGAGGCGGTGGCTCGCCCGCTGGCAGGCGGATCTCCGCGGCCAGCGCGAGGTGGTCGGAAAACGCCTGCGGCAGCGTCCATACCCGCTCCAGCGCCACCGAGGGCGAGACGAGGATGTGGTCCAGTGCGCGCTTCGGCTTCCAACTGGGGAAGGTGGGCGTGGGCTGCGTCGGCGGCTGCAGCCGCGTGCGGGCGAACAGCCGGCGCATCTCGGCGCTCTCGAGCTCGGTGTTGAGGTCGCCCATCAGCACCACGTGCGGGTGGTCCTGGAGGATCTCGGCGATGAAGTCCAGCTGGCGCGCGCGCGTCGGCGCGCGCAGCGAGAGGTGGGCGATCACCACGGCCAGCGCGCTGGCGCCCTCGCCGAAGCGGACCAGCAGGGCGCCGCGGCCGCGGCCGGGCAGCGGGTAGTCGATCACCGCGCTGGGTTCGATGCGGCTGATCAAGCCGTTCGCGGTATGCGACAGCTTCGCCACCGGCCGGTTCGGCTGGTGGCTCCAGTACGGCATGCCGGCGGTTTCGGCGAGATAGCGGGTCTGATTGAGGAAGCCCGAGCGCAGGCTGCCGGCATCGACCTCCTGCAGGCCGATCACGTCGAACTGCGGCAGCAGCGCGGCGAGCCGGTCGAGGTTGTCGATCTTGCTGCGCCCCGGCAGCACCGCAGTGAGGCTGCGGGTGACGTATTCGCTGTAGCGCTGCACGCTGGCGCCGGCGAGGATGTTGCAGCTCAGCAGGCGCAGGCGATGCTCGGCGGCGGCGGGGATGGGGGCGGCGCGGTTCATCAGGCTGCGTAAGGTACACGCGGAAGGCCGCAGCGGACGTGAACGCCCGCATGGCGGGCGCTCACGCGATCACTTGCCGCCCTTTTCCGCCTTGGCGAGTTCGCTCCTGGCCAGCCACTGCGCCACCGCGGACAGCTCGTCCAGCGTGTGCACGTTGGTGATCCGGTACTTGCCGTCGATCACGATGCTGGGCGTGCCGTCCACGCCCCACTTCTGGATCAGCGCCAGGTCCGCCTTCAGCTTCGCGGTGGCGGCGTCGGAGCTGGCGATGCGCATGAACTCGGCGCGGTCCACACCCTGGCGGGCGTAGAAGTCGGCGAGGTCGTCCAGCGAGTTCAACGGGTAGTGCTGGGCGAACTTCTCCTTGAACAGCTCGAGGTGGGTGCGATCCACCACCCCCAGCTGATCGGCGGCGTAGTAGGCGCGTGCGAACGGCAGCCACTCGGCACTGAACGGCGCCGGCACCAGCTCGAACTTGACACCCTTGGGCAGCGATTCCTTCAGCTTCTCGGCGATCGGTGCGAACTCGGCGCAGTGGATGCAGCCGTAGGAGAACACCTCGGCCACCTCGACCTTGCCCTCGCTGCTGTAGCGCTGGTGCGGGCCGGGCAGGGTCACGTACTGCTCGCCCTCGGTGTACGGCGGCGTGGTACCGGATTGCGCGGTGCAGGCGGTGGCCAGCAGCAGGCCGGCGATCAGGGTCAGGGCGCGCAGGCGGGCGAGGTGCTTCATCATGGGATGCTCGGGAACGGTTTCAGGGAAGGCTTGTTGCGGCTGAAGCTGCTCCTACTTGCCCGCACCGGCGGCGGCTTCCTTCGCCACCAGCCACTGGGTCAGCTCGATCGCGCGCTGCACGGTGTGCACGTCGGAGGGCGAGAAGCGGTACTTGCCGTCCACCACGATGGTGGGCGTGCCGGGCACCCCGTAAGCCTTGATGAGGTCGTCGGCCTGCTTCATCTTGGTGTTGACCGAGAAGGAGTTGGCCACCGCCACGAATTCCTTGGGGTCCACGCCGTACTTCGCGTAGAACTTCGCGATGTCCTCGATCGTGGGCCAGGCACCCTTGGGCTTGGGGCGGCCGGTCGAGAGATCGTAGGTGGCCGTCTCGCCGGTCTTCCAGGTGGCGTCGAAGAACGCGTCGTGGGCCTTGGCGCGCACGCCCAGCGCCTCGGCGGCGTAGAACGCGCGCTGGTACACGGGCCAGTTCTCGTCGGGGCGGAACGCGGCAGGCAGGTAATGCACCACGGCGTCCGCGGGCAGGCTTTTCTCGATCTGGTCCATCGCGCCGTGGAAGCTGTTGCAGGCCGGGCAGGCGTAGGAGAAGACCTCCACCACCTCGATCTTGTCGGTGGCGACGGCCTTGGGCTGGGCCGGATCGATGCGGAAGTAGTCCTTGCCCTCGACCCACTTGCCGTCGTCGACGAAAGGCGCGGCGGCCGGAGCCGCGGCTGCCGTCGTTGCCGCGGCCGCAGGCGTGGCCGTGCCTGCCGCAGCGGCCGTGGCGGCGGCGGTCGGCGCGGCACTGGCCGCCGATGACGGCGCGCTGGCGGTCGCGGGCGCGGCAGGCGCCGTTGTGGCGGAGGTCGCAGGCGTGGTCGGCGCGGCGGTGCCGTTGTCGCCGGAATGGCCGCAGGCGGTCAGCGCCAGCAGGGCGGCGCACAGGATAGCCAGACGCTTCAACATGGGTTACCTCGGAAGTGCAGGGACGCGGATGCACCGGCGTGCCGCCGACGCATCCGCGAGGGATCAGGGCGTGGCGGCGTTCGGCTTCTGCAGATCAGCCGCGGTCGCCGTATGCAGGCCTTCGATGTAGCTGGCCAGCGCGGCGATGTCGTCCGCGTCCAGCTTCTTCGCGATGGAGGGCATGATCTGCGAGTGCGCATCCGTGCCCCAGCTGGTGCCGTCGTGCCAGGCCTTCAGCGTGGCCTGGACGTATTGCGCGTGCTGGCTCTGCAGCTGCGGGTACATCGCGCCGGGATTGCCGCGGCCGTCGATGCTGTGGCAGGCCATGCAGGCGGGGATGCCACGCTTGGTGTCGCCTTCGCGGAACAGCTGCTGGCCGTGCTCGACCAGCGCCTGGTCGGCCACGCCGGGCAGTGCGGTCTTGCTGGCGAAGTAGGCGCCGATGTCGTGCATGTCCTGCTGGGACAGCGGCGTGGCCATGCCCAGCATGATCGGGTTCTGGCGCCGGCCGCTCTTGAAGTTCTCCAGTTGGTGGACGATGTACTGCTCGCTCTGTCCGGCCAGCTTCGGGTATTGCGGATCGGTGGAGTTGCCGTCCATGCCGTGGCAGGCGCCGCAGGCGGCGGCCTTGGCCTGGCCTGCGCTGGCGTCACCCGGCTTTGCCGCAGCGGCTTCGGCGGCCGGCGCTGCAGCGGCGGGTTGGGCAGCCGTGGCGGCCGCGGCCGGTGCGGCCGTCGACTTGGCGGCGTCCTGCGCCATCGCCGTGCCTGCAGCCAGGGCGAAGATCAGGACAGCGGCTGCGCCCAGCGCGGCGGGTTGAAAACCTGCGAACCGAAAACCCATACACTTCCCCTCCAAGAAACTGTCGAAGGCTGCCGCCGCTTGCCGGTACCGGTGCCACGGGCAGAAACCATCGGATTATCCCCGTGCCTTCGCGCTCCGGTCAAACCATGCCCAATCCCTCAGAGTCTGCCCGTGATCCCCAAGTGCCCCGCGCCGGAAGTTGTTTGCCCGCATGGCAGGGAAGAGGGAGGAAGTGGACGTTCGTCCATGATCGAGCGATGACGCCGGCATGCGGGCAAACAGACCCGGCCCTTCGGGTTGCCACCGAGTGGCCGCCATGCGGCAGCGCGCGGCTTGACCTGCCAGCCAGGCAGGCGCTGCGCCACGCACTCCCACCTGACGGCCACTCGATGGCAACGCGGGGTGCCTGGGGATCATGAGCAGACTCTTGCAAGGCGCGCATTTCGTGCTCGCCGCCCATCGCATCAGCCAGCTGCCTGCCGACCTGGGCGCCGAGGTGGCGTTTGCCGGCCGCTCCAACGCGGGCAAGTCCAGTGCGCTCAACGCGATCACCAACCACAAGGGCCTGGCACGCACCTCGAAGACGCCCGGGCGCACCCAGCAGATGGTGGCGTTCGCGCTGCCGCCCCTGGTGCAGGGCGAGGGAGCGCCGCCGCTCGCGGCGCGCCTGATCGACCTGCCGGGCTACGGCTACGCCAAGGTGCCGGAGGACTTGCGCGCACACTGGAAGCAGGAAATCGACGCCTACCTGCATCGCCGGCAGAGCCTGCGCGGCGTGGTGCTGATCGCCGACATCCGCCATCCGCTCAAGGAGTTCGACCGGATGATGCTGGACTTCTGCTTCGCCACCAGCCTGCCTTGCCACCTGCTGCTGACCAAGGCCGACAAGCTCTCGCGCAACCAGGCCGCGCAGGCGCTGGCGGCGATGCGCAAGAGCTTTCCGGACGGCCTGCATGCCACCGCCCAGGTGTTCTCCTCGCCCGCCGGCATCGGCGTGGACGAGGCACGCGAGCGGGTGGTGGAGCTGCTATGCACGCCGCGCGAATGACGCTTTTCCCGCAGCGGCAGATCGTCGCAGTCCCGAGAAGAAGCGCGATCTAACCCGCGAGCGCTTGCATGAACACGGCGCACAGCTCCTCCATGCCGGCGCGGTCCTCCTCGTCGAAGCGCGCCACGTGCGGGCTGTCCACGTCCCATACGCCGAGCAGGTTGCCGTCGGTTCTCACCAGCGGCACCACGATTTCCGACTGCGAGGCGGCGTCGCAGGCGATGTGGCCGTCGAACGCGTTGACGTCGCGCACCACCTGGGTCTGCCGCGTCTGCGCGGCGGTGCCGCACACCCCCCGCCCCAGCGCGATGCGGATGCAGGCCGGCCTGCCCTGGAACGGGCCGACCACCAGTTCGTTGCCGTCGTACAAGTAGAAGCCGCACCAGTTGAGTCCGGGCAGGCTGTGGAACACCAGCGCGGAGAAGTTCGCGGCATTCGCAATGAGGTCGCGCTCGCCGGCAAGCAGGCCGCGCGCCTGCTGCGCGAGGTCGGCATAGTGCTCGCGCTTGTTCGCGTAGGTCTGCGTTTTCAGTTCGAACATGATGCGCCTGTGTAATCGGGGGTTGGAGTTGACCGGCTGCCGTGAGCCGATGGATCGGATGTCGCCGTGACCTCGCCGGACGCAGTCCGGCCGAACGACGATTCGAACGCCGAACCCGTATTATGCGCGGGTCGCCCGGATGAGGATGGAGCATGAGCCTGGTCGAACATCGCGAAGGCATCGAGGCGGGGCGGCTGGACATGTTCGTGGACGGCGCGTTTGCATTCACGCTGACCCTGCTTGCCATCGGCGGCGATGCCATCCCGAACACGGCGGAGAAGCTGCTGCACATCCTGGCCGGCGTGCCGGCGGCGGCAGTCTGCTTCGCCCAGATCGCCTGGATGTGGCACGGCCACGTGCGCTGGCGCCATCTGTGCACGCGAACCTCGCGAGCCGGCCTGCTGCTGTCGCTGCTGCTGGTGTTTTTCGCCCTGATCTTCGTCTATCCGCTGCACATGGTGTACGGCGCGGCGTTGTACGGCCTGAGCGGCGGGGTGCTCTCCAGCGACATCGCGCTGCAGTCGCCTGCCGACGGACGGATCATGTTTGCCTGTTACGGCCTTGCCTTCACCTGCATGGCCGGCACCCTGGTCATGCTCTATCGGCATGCGGCGAGCCTGCCGGACGCCGGCGCGGCGACGCGTCGGCAGGCCGGCATCCAGGCTCTGGTCTGGAGCATCCCGGCCGCAGTGGGGTTGCTCTCGGCGCTGACCGCATTGCTGATTCCGGAACACCTGCTGTCGCTGGCGGGTCTCGAATACATCCTGCTGGGCCTGATCGGCCCGGCGATCACGTGGTACAAACGCCGGCATCCCGTCGCATGAGTACGGCACTGTTCGTCGCCGGCACCGACACCGGCATCGGCAAGACCCACGCCAGTTGCACCCTGCTGCACGCGCTGCAGGCGACCGGTCTGCGCGGCACCGGCATGAAGCCGGTGGCCAGCGGCTGCATCGAGACCGTGCACGGCCTGCAGAACGAGGACGCGCTGGCGCTGCGCGCCGCCAGCAGCGCGCCGCTGCCGCCTTATGCATTGAGCAATCCGCTGGCCTTGCGTGAGCCCTTGTCGCCGCACCTGGCGGCTGCGCACGAGGGCGTGACGATCGCGTTGCCGCCCTTGCGTGTGGCGTTCGAGGTGCTGTGCGCCGAACACGACGTCGTGGTGGTGGAGGGGGTGGGCGGCTGGCGCGTGCCGCTGGCGCCGGGGCTGTTCGCCTCCGACATCGCGAAGGCGTGGCAGCTGCCGGTGATCTTCGTGGTGGGCCTCAGGCTGGGCTGCCTCAGCCACAGCCTGCTCAGCGCCGAGGCGATCCTGGCCGACGGTTGCCGCCTCGCCGGCTGGATCGGCAACCGCATCGACCCGGCGATGGACGCAGTGGAGGAGAACCTTGCCACCTTGCGCGAACTGCTGCCCGCGCCGTGCCTCGGCGTGCTGCCGCATGGCGTGGCACCGGCGCAGGCCGCCGCCGGGCTCGACCTCACCGGGGTGTTCGCCTGAATTCACATCCGGCATGCCGCGGCTTGCGCATGCTGGCGACCAGGCACAAGGGGGCGCCATGAGCAGCCGCAACCACTATTACCTTTCCATCGCCGACCTCACCCGCGCGCGCGGCAGCGATGCCGCGCTGCGTTGGGACGGCGCCGGACCCGCCGACTTCGCCGCCGCGCTGGAGGAGGCCTTGCGCAGTCCGGCGCTGTTCGAGCGCTGGCGCGCGCGGCAACCGGAACCCGACGAGGTCGATCCCGCGCTCGGAGCCACCGATGCGCAGGCGCAGGTGCACGCCAAGGTGGCGGATCTGCATGTCGAGGTGGACGTACAGACCAGCCTGCCGATGAGCCTGCTGCGCCAGCGTCTGAACTGGCTGATCGGGGCGGCGTGGCAGTTGCGCGACGTGCGCCAGGGCTGAGAGCCTGTCCAGGTCTCCGCGTGACCGGGGCGGAGCCTGCCTCCCGCACGAAGTTTCGCCGCGCTGCGGCTGGCAAAAGCCGGTGCGGTGTCGCTACAGTCGGCGGCCGCCATTTCACTCCGCCGCCTCACGGCGCACCGACCGGGAATACCGCATGTTCCGTCCACGCATGATCGTCATTGCCACCAGCATCGCCATCGCCGCCTGTTCGCAGGGTTCGAACGAGGCGGGCAAGTCCGCGCCGGCCCCGGCTGCCACCGCACCCGCCAGCGCGACCAGCGCCGCCGCGCCGGTGGCCGATGCCAACGCCGCCAATCCGTTCTTCACCGCCAGCACGCTGCCGTTCCAGGCGCCGCCGTTCGACAAGATCAAGGACGGCGACTACCAGCCGGCGATCGAGAAGGGCATGGCCGACCAGCTCGTCGAGTGGCAGAAGATCGCCGACAACCCGGACGCCCCCACCTTCGACAACACCTTCGTCGCGCTGGAGAAGAGCGGCGCGCTGCTCAACCGCGTGATGATGGTGTTCAACGGCGTCACCAGCGCCAACACCGACGACACGCTGCAGAAGGTGCAGGAAGAGGAGGCGCCCAAGCTCGCCGCGCACCAGGATGCGCTGTACCTCGACGGCAAGCTGTTCGATCGCGTGCAGAAGGTCTACAACGAGCGTGCCTCGCTCAAGCTGGATCCGGAATCCCTGCGGCTGGTCGAGGTGACCTACCGCCAGTTCGTGCACAACGGCGCCAAGCTGTCCGATGCCGACAAGGCCAGGCTGAAGGCGCTCAACCAGCAGGAGTCCACGCTGCAGGCGCAGTTCAACAACAAGCTGCTCGCCGCCGCCAAGGACAGTGCGCTGGTGGTCGACGACAAGGCCAAGCTGGACGGGCTGTCCGACGAGGACATCGCCGCTGCCGCGCAGGCCGCCAAGGACCGCGGGCTCACCGGCAAGTGGGTGATCACGCTGCAGAACACCACCCAGCAGCCGGCGCTGCAGAGCCTCCGGGACCGCGCCACCCGCAAGGCGCTGTACGAGGCGTCGTGGAACCGCGCCGAGCGGGGCAATGCCGACGACACCCGCGACATCATCGAACAGCTCGCGCAGATCCGTGCGCAGGAGGCCAAGCTGCTGGGCTTCCCTAACTACGCCGCGTGGACCCTGCAGGACCAGATGGCGAAGACCCCAGAGGCGGTGATGTCCTTCATGGACAAGCTGGCGCCCGCCGCGGTGGCGCGCGCCAAGCAGGAGGCCGCCGAGATCCAGGCGCAGATCGACAAGGACCAGGCCGCGCTGCATCAGCCCAGCTTCAAGCTGCAGCCCTGGGACTGGCAGTACTACGCCGAGCAGGTGCGCAAGGCCAGGTACGACCTCGACGAGTCGCAGATCAAGCCGTATTTCGAGTTGGACAACGTGTTGAAGAACGGCGTGTTCTACGC
>Ga0187815_10000339_pt1 | contig 22730 bp, 32 predicted proteins | sample NC_S_5_FD_132962 | JGI IMG/M metagenome (GOLD analysis project Ga0187815, IMG submission 132962) | Wetland sediment microbial communities from Neuse River Estuary, North Carolina, USA - ASW-S_5 | ecosystem: Environmental > Aquatic > Freshwater > Wetlands > Sediment | place: USA: North Carolina...
ACCCGGCCCTTTGCAACTCCTCTCGAATCGCTTCTCGGCGGAAATCGCGTTGCTCGAGCACTGGCTTCCCTTTGAACCGCCTCATCGTCTCTTCGGAGTGCCGGAGCGTCCGCTCGAAAAGCGCTTTTTCGTCTGCATACAGCGCGAACTTGGTGGAGGTTGAGCCCGGGTCGATCGCGAGGATATGCTTCGGTTCAGCCGGCACTGGCCACCACGCCCAAGGCAATGGAATTCAATTTGTCCTCCGCGCTTTCTACGCGAGAAGGAATCAGGATCGGTACTCTGGCTCCCAGTACGACGTGCGCGCACTGCGAGCCGCCGAGATACTTCACGGCTTTGCCCAGCAGATTTCCGGCTTCGATGTTGGGCACAACCATGCAGTCCGCCCGGCCCGCCACGGGACTGGTGATCCCCTTGGCCTTCGCGGCCGATTCGAGCAGGGCGTTATCAAGCGCAAGCGGCCCGAATACCTCGCACTCCCCAAATTCGCCTCGCGCCCCAGCTTCCGTCAGTCTTTTTGCATCGACGGTTGACGCCACCGATTCGCTCACAGCCTCCGTAGCGCTCATCAACGCGATCTTTGGCCGCTTGATCCCGATGGTTCGCAGAACGGCGACCGCGTTTTGAATGATCTGTGCCTTGTCATCACAACTGGGGGCGACGTTAATTCCACCGTCCGTGATGCCCACCAGCCGCCTTATTCCAGCGAGCGTGTCCTCGTATAGCAGGACATCACTTAGAAGCCGTCCCAGACGTAACCCCGTCTGCTTGTCGAGAACTGCGCGCAGAAGCTCATCCGTGCGGATGTGCCCTTTCAACAGCAGATCGACTTCTTGGTCGCGCGCCATTCGCATAGCCGCATGCGCCGCACCGGTCGCATCGCCGGCCGCCACAAACACCGCCCGCTCCCGCAGCGCGTCCGCGCGAAGTTCTTCGATCTTGCTCCTGATTCTAGTCTCATCGCCGAACAACACCGGATTCGCGATTTTCAATTCCGTGGCGTTCTCCAGCGCAAGCAGCGCGGCCTCGTCGTCCGCCACTACCAGACCGACGGGTCTGGGCCCCAGCTCCTGGGCCCGCGCTCTTAGTTGCGCAAATGTCTGCACTGGATAGCGAAATCTTAGGTCTCGGCCATACCCAAGTCAACGAAGCAAGAAGTCCTTGACGGCTGCCCCCGCGTCCCAGTCGGCGCGGAAAGTGCACACGAGCTGGTGTACGTTAGACTCAGCGCTCGGCAACTCTTTGCATGCTTGTCGCGCGCTGATTTCGGAGACCTGCTTTGCGCGCCTATACTGCCTTGGCCGAAGCGGTGCTTGCGATTCACTTGCTGTGGTGCGCGTGGGTGCTGCTAGGCTGGATGTGGACTCGCGCCCGGCCGGTTTTGACCTGGATTCATATCGCGTCTCTCGCTTACGCCATTTTGATCGAGTTGACGCCCTGGCCGCCTTGCCCGCTCACCGTCGCCGAAAACTGGCTCGAAGCTCGCGCTGGCGTCCAGCCTCCGCGTGGTCCGTTTCTGCTGCGCGTCCTCGACGCCGTGATTTATCCCAATTTGCCCGAATGGCTGGTAGTTGGCGCCGCCGTCGTCATCTGCGTCGGAATCCTCGCCATCTACGTGCGAAGATATTTCCATAGGGTGCAAGGGTGAAAAAGAGGATTACATTAAGCTTGGATGAGCTATTGTGACGCTTTCGCAGCTTGGCGCGAGCGCCAATATCGCCGCAGGTCGCCGACGAGGAACAACGAGCCGGTAGCAAAGACGACGTCATCGGGAGAAGCGGCAGCCAGCGCGTGCTCGAGCGCTTCCGCGGGATCGGCGATGGTCGTGCTCCCGCGGGCCAGCCCGGCAGTCATATCCGCAAGCAGCGCCGCGGAAATCGCGCGCGACTGCCGCGGCTGCGTGAGGATTACGCGCTCGGCCAAGGGGAAAAGCAAGCCGGCAATTTCGTCGACGGCTTTGTCGCGCATCGCGCCATAAACCAAAACAATTCGCCGCCCGGCGAAGTTTTCTTGCCAAAAAATTTTCAGTTCGCGCGCGGCAGCGGGATTGTGCGCGCCGTCGAGATAGACCGCCGGGCACTCGCAAAGCCTTTCGAGGCGGCCGGGCCAGCGCGCCGACGCAATTCCGCCGGCGATGGCGTCGCCGCTGATCGCAAATCCCCGCTCGCGAAGCAGGAGCGCTCCGGTCGCCGCCGTCAGCGCGTTTTGAACTTGAAACTTCCCCGCCAGCGCCGGAGCGATGACGATTTCGCGAGTGCTCATCGCCGAGGACGCGACGGCGCGGTAGCGGCCCTCGCGCGAACTCATTTCGCCCACTTGCCACACGCACTCCGTCTCGACCAGCCGCGCGCCGACCCTCTTCGTCCGTTGCGCGATCACCGAGCGCGCTTCCGCCCGCTGCGGCGCGCTGACGACCCATGCGCCGGGCTTGATGATCCCAGCCTTTTCGGCCGCGATTTCTTCGATCGAGTGCCCGAGAAAAGTTTCGTGGTCGAAATCGATCGGCGTGATGATCGCCGCCTCCGGTTCGACAATATTTGTGGAATCGAGCCGCCCGCCGAGCCCCACCTCGTATATGGAGAGAAAGCCTCCGTGTGCGATGGGACCAGCGTCTCGCGCATGCTGAAACGCGATGAATGCGATAGCCGTGACACATTCGAAGAATGTGGGATGCGCGGCCAGTTTGCCCGACGCCATCAGCGCCTCGATTGTGGCCCGTACGCGCGTCCACGCGGTCGCGAAATCTTCATCACCGATTTCCTCGCCATTAATGCCAATCCGCTCGTTGATGCGTTCGAGGTGTGGCGACGTGTACAAGCCAGTGCGATAGCCTGCCGCGCGCAGAATCGATTCCAGCATGGCCGCGGTCGAGCCTTTGCCGTTCGTGCCCGCGACATGCGCGCACGGCACCGCGAGATGAGGATTGCCAAGCTCTGCGGACAGGATGCGAATGTTGTCGAGCCCGAATTTCTGGACGCGTGCCTGCTGCGGCGCGCCCAGCTCGCGCCCTAAAGCCAAAAGCGAGCGGACGGAGTCCTCATAGTTCATGCAGGATTGAGAAAGAAATCGAAAGCTCGGGAAATGTACGGTTTCAGTTCCTTGCGCGAGACGACTGCATCGAGGAAGCCGTGCTCGAGCAGAAATTCGGCGCGTTGAAAACCTTCAGGAAGCTTCTGGCGGATGGTCTGTTCGATGACGCGTGGCCCGGCAAATCCGATCAGCGCGCTGGGCTCCGCGATATTCAAGTCGCCCAGCATGGCGAAGCTCGCGGTAACGCCGCCTGTCGTGGGATCGGTCAGCACGGAAACGAACGGGACACGCGCCTCATCCAGTCGCGCCAGCGCCGCGCTGACCTTTGCCAGTTGCATCAGGCTGACCGCGCCCTCCATCATGCGCGCGCCCCCTGAACACGAGACGATCACCAGTGGCTGTTTTTGCGCCAGGCAGCGTTCGATCGCGCGCGCCACCTTTTCCCCCACCACCGCGCCCATCGATCCGCCGATGAACCCGAATTCCATCGAGCAGCAAATCACAGGGCGCCCGTTCATCGTTCCTTCCGCGGTTAGAATCGCGTCCTTCACTCCGAGTTTCTTTTGCGCTTCTTTGAGCCGTTCGGCGTAGGGCCTCGTGTCGACAAATTGAAGCGGGTCGCTCGAAGCCAGGTCGGAATCGTGTTCGGTCCACTGCTGGTCGTCGAGCAGCAATTCGAGGCGGCGGCGCGAGCCCAGACGAAAATGGTGCTCGCACTTGGTGCAGACTTCCCAGTTGGCTTCGAGGTCCTTCTTCCAGATGATGGCGCGGCAGGCGGTGCACTTCGTCCACATGCCTTCTGTGCGGACGTGTCGCTCCTCGCTGGGCGTGGGTGTTTCGATCGCCTTCTTTTCGCGTTTAAACCAGGCCATAGGAGAACCAGTCGAAAGGTGAAACTTGAGAGTTTAAAGTTGACACATTGCATACCCGTCCGAATCGCCCTTGCGCAAAGGCGATTCTCAGACTCGCGTCAGTATTCAAGACCGTGCAGCTCAACAATCGATCCTTCGACCCTGTATCGGTGGCGGCCATCCGAGCCGCGGAGCGGCGATTGTACTTAGCCCGGCACGAAGCGCAGCGCAGTGCCGGGACCAGTCGGGAGAGGGCTGTCGAGTCCCGGAGGGACGGCTGATCGCCCCTTTTGACAACGAGATGTACGCGCGGGCTTGACGCCCCGTCGAACATGTAGCTGTGCGCACCGGCAAACTCAAGAACCGCTCCCGACGGTCAATAATCGATTCCGCGCTGCGCCAGAATCCCTTTCGTGTACGGATGCTTCACCTCGCGCATTTCCGTGACCAGGTCCGCAGCCTCCACCAATTTCGGATGCGCGTTCCGCCCCGTGCAGATCACGTGCACGCGCTCAGGGCGTTTCGCCAGCGCTTCCACCACCACGTCGGGATCCAGCATTTTATAGCTAATTACGTAATTAATCTCGTCGAGCACAACCAAATCGTACTTCTCGCTGTAAATCTGCTCGCGCGCGTATTCCCAAGCCTCTTGGCACAGACGAATGTCCTCCGGATCCGTTTCCGCGCCGCCCACCTTGATGAAACCTCGTCCCATCGGACGAATCTCGAATCTATCGTCGCCCAGCATCTTGGCCGTATCCAGTTCGCCGTAATGCCACGACCCTTTGATGAACTGCACCATCAGCACGCGCATGCCTTGACCCACAGCGCGAAAACCCGTGCCCAGGGCGCAGGTCGTCTTGCCCTTGCCTGGCCCGGTATAAACGATGAGGAGTCCTTTGCCTTCAGGCATCGGCGAATCCAAACCGCCAATTCATCATACTGGCCATCCTGGCAAAAAGCGTCAACTATCGAGGACCACACAAAGCGCCACACCAGAACGGGAAGAATGCGCGCGCGTGTGACCAGTGTCTTGGGTGATCTGACCTGCCCCTTAGCGCTCTCAGGCCAGCGCCGGGCTACCTCTGCGGGCTGACCTTGAGTTCCATGAATTTTCTGGCCGGCTGAGAGCCAATCGCTATTTCCGTGAACTCCGTCCAGTGTCCCGGTTCATCCATTCGCAACACGGACTTCGTCCTGATTTCCCCCAGCGCGAAGCCCCACATAATCCCTTTGCCGCTGTCGGCCAGCTTCACCTCGGTCTCCAGGTACCGGCCGTCGTTGTAGGCACGCATGTGATATGTTCCCGTCTCGTCGTCGTAGGAAAGAATCCCCAGCGCCTGCAGCGCAACTTTTCCGTCGGTTTTGTTGCGGCCAATTCCCTCTATCATCAGAATCAACCCATCTAGCTTGTACTCGGCTTCTTCAGTCTGGGCCAATTCCACAGTCTCGTCGGATGAACGCAGAATGCGATCTTCACCAGACCATTTTCCGACCAGGAAGCCAAGCTTCCTCATTGCCGCGCGCTGCAATTCGATGTCCGGCACTCGTAGTTGCTGAGTCATAAAAACTCAGGAAAGTTTCAGCGCTTCGCGGACGATTTCGGCAATCGACGTGAACCGCTCGCGGGCCTCCTCCGACATCTCGTCCTGGCGTCCCCTTTCGCGCACCACGAGCTGTATTCCGGGACGATACACGTTCACGTCATGGCAAATCGTGCCCGCGAGTTGCACGATTTCGAGGTTGCCGCCAGCCAGCTCGCGCTCGATGACCGTGCGCGCTTCATGCGTCAACTGCCTGAATTTGTCGGAGAGGAGTACCGTCTCGATCCCGCGTGGTGTCTTCGCTTCGATTTCCTTCCGCTCGAGATCGAGCAGTGGATTCGTGATCATGAATTCTGCCGAAGCGGTTGGAGCCTCTTTGTCGAAACGTATCGTGATCGGCATGTTGATCCGCTTGTGCAGCGAAATACTTTCAGAAACAGCTTAGAATTGATTCGATGAAGAAAGCAACGGCCCGGGAATAGGTCCGCATATCTGCAGGAGATGGATCATGAGCGTGTACATGATCGTGAACGTCGATGTGAGAGATCCCGTCGCCTATGAAGAGTACAAGGCCAAAGTTCCCGCCCTCATTCGCAGGCATGGCGGCGAATACTTGGTTCACGGTGGAAAGTTCGTGGTCGCAGAGGGCGACTGGAAGCCCAGCCGTCTTGTCATATTTCGCTTCCCTGACATTGCCTCTGTGCAAGCTCTGAACGACGACCCGGAGTATCAACCCTTGAAGGCCCTCAGCCACCGCGTGGCCAAATCGGACATTGTGCTCGTTGAAGGAGTGTGATATTTGGACAAGAAACGACTGTGAAAAACGACCAAAAATCAGTCGTCCGCCCGCTCCTAAGTCGCGGCGCAGCCGGCCGGACTTCCTTGCGCGACTGAAGAAGCTTCACCATGGCCACCGTGTGAAAATGAGTGGCGCCGAGTTCATCGCGAAGGAAAGAGACCGTTACTGAGCGTCTATCGTGGGCGCGACCGTTCCCGCATCGCGCTACTCGTCAAGGGGGACTATTTCGGGTAAGGGTGGCCGGCCAGGATGGCGAAGGCGCGGTAAATCTGCTCGGCGAGCACCACGCGCGCAAATTCATGCGGCATGGTCAAGGTCGACAGCGAGATTTTTTGCTTAGCCGCGGATCGAATTTCGTTGGGGAAACCTTCCGCATCGCCACAAAGAAAAACAACCTCGCGCGTGCCGCGGTCACGCAGATCGCCCAGCCAACGTGCAAACTGTTGTGAAGTAAATTGCTTTCCTGCCGCATCGAGCAGAACGACAATCCCGCCAGGATCGAGTTTCAATTTGCGAAGTGCGGCAGGGCTCGCCTCGCGCAACTCATTGATATCGATTTCCGCGTAATGACCTATCCGGCTCGCGTAATCATCCATCAGCGCGCGAATTTCTTCCCGCCGCGTCTTCCCCAGCATGATCAGCCGAATTTTCATGCCAAGCACATCTACGGTCCGGCCGGCTTTGGAACACGCCTAGGAAATTCGTAAACGAATTTGAGCAGCATTTCTGCAAATACGATTATCTCCTCGGCGTCCGTTTTGCTCATTAGCCGAATTTCATGATTCGCTTCATTCCCCTTTTTGCGTATGTGATCGACCCATCCCTTGCCGTCGGGCGGGACATAACCGCTTTCGCCAGATGCTCGATATATGTAATGAACGTCTCGTTTGGAGCCGCACCTTTGTCGACCGCAATGTGCATGAGCAGCTTCCGGGCCGCCAGCACTGCAGGGAAGGCATTTGCGGCGGTACACGCGCGGCATTCGTCGTAGAGTTTTCCGACGTGTGCCGGCAGGCTCCCCACCGGATTGCCAAAAACAATCCCAGGGGCCTGAATCTCCCCGAGGTAAGATGCTTTATTGCAGTTCGGGCAGATGCGCACGTTTGCTGTCTTCACCCCACTCGGCAGGATCGCATACCAGCCCTTGTCCGAGGCAACAATAGTGGAGCAATGCCCGCACTCATATCGAAGCGATTCGACCACCTGCATGCTGTGCCAAAGGCCCTGGAGTGGCGTCACCTTTGAACCTCCTTCGCTCCTCGGGCGGAATGGTCAAGTCAAGGCGCCAACCTAAAGCAGCCCGTACTTCTTGCGTTTCTCCAGCAGCGTTTTGCGGCTGATCCCCAGAATCTCCGCTGCTCGACCGATTTTGTAGCGCGTGTTCTCGAGCGTAGCGGTAATCGCCTCGCGTTCGAGATCCTCGAGCGAGCGCATCGGGCCATTGCGTCCCGCTGCCTCCCCCGCAGTATGCAGAATCTCAGGAAAGTCCTTCGGCTGCAGAGTAGCGCCCTCGCCGAAAATCAACGCGTGCTCGACCGCATTTTTCAGCTCGCGCGAATTACCCGGCCAGTCGTATCCCTGCAGCAAGCGCAAAGCTGCGGGATCGAGTGCCACGCCCGCTTTGCCGTGCACTGGCCCAAGCCGCTCGAGGAAATGTGAGGCGAGAGGAGCGACGTCCGCCGGACGCTCGCGAAGCGGCGGAACAGTCACCGCCAGAACATTCAAGCGGAAAAAAAGATCTTCGCGGAAGCGTCCCGCAGCCACGGCCCTGTCGAGATGAGTATTCGTCAACGCCATCAGCCGCGCATCCATGCGCAGCGTTTCGGTGCCGCCCAGGCGTTCAAATGTGCGCTCCTCGATCACGCGCAAGAGTTTGGCCTGCATGCCTGGCTCGAGAGCAGCAACCTCGTCGAGCACGATCGTGCCGCCCTGCGCCATCTCGAGCCGTCCGGGCTTGCGCGCAACGGCTCCGGTGAACGCGCCGCGCTCATGGCCGAACAATTCAGATTCGACAAGCTCGGCCGGCAGGCTGGCGCAATCGATTTTCAGGAACGGTGCATCGTGGCGCGGACCATGCTCGTGAATCCAGCGCGCAAGCTGGTCTTTGCCCGTTCCGCTTTCGCCCGTGATCAGAACGGTGGTCGCGGTCTCCGCGAGTTTTTCCGCGATTTCGAGGACGCGCCGCGAGGCCGCATCGGCGGCTACCCAAACGACATCAGTCGCGCTCATTGCTGGGTTTGGTCTTTGACATCGGATTCGCGCCGCGTTCCGGGAGGCGGCTGCGACGGCGCGGGAAAATCGACGCGCTCGGCCGTGCGCCACAGCCGTTCGAGGTCGTAATACTGCCGCGCGCGTTTGCTGAAAATGTGCACGACAAAATCCCCGTAGTCGAGCAGCACCCATTCGGCGCCCACCCGGCCTTCCCGGTGCGACAGCCGCACGCCGTGCCGGTCGAGCTTTTCCTCGATCGCCTCGCTGATGGCTTTGATCTGCGGCTGGCTCTGCCCCGAGCACAGCAGAAAATATTCGGCGAACGCGCCCGCGCCCGGCAGCTTCAAAACCGTAATATCCACGGCCTGTTTGTCCTGCGCCGCTTCCACGGCCAGGCGAATTTCTTGACGAAGAGGATCCAGTGTCACTGGTACAGTGCCTGCCCGAGAATGTATTCCTCCACGCGCGGCGGCACAAGCCCGTGAATGGATTTTTGTTGTTCGAGCCGATCGCGAATTTCCGTGGAGGAGACGTGGCTCGAGACGGTCGTCAGCAGATGAACGACCGACTTTCGCAGCGCGATTTTGTGCGCGTCATTCGCCGGCGCGCGCCCCAGTTTTTCCGGCGGAATCACCAGGCGCAGCGCATCGACGCGAAACCCCGGCCGGCTGGCGATTATGAAATCGCACGAATCGAGCAGCGTTTCGTAGCTCTTCCACGTCGGAATCTCCAGGAACTGGTCCGCGCCCACGATGAAATAAACGTGATCGTCCGGATGCTCGCGCCTGAATCGCCTCACCGTGTCGACCGTGTAGAAAAACGGCGGCGTGGCTCCGTCCATGGGCGCTTCCGCCAGCGACGGCAAAAATCCTCCGTGCTCGGCGCACGCCAGCGCCACCATCGCGTAGCGGTGCACGAATGGCGTCAGCTCCGAGCGCGATTTGTGCGGCGGACGCGACGATGGGATGAAGTACACGCCATCGAGATGAAATCGCCGCTGCGCGGCCTGCGCCACCGCGATATGTCCCGCATGAATCGGGTCAAACGTGCCGCCAAACAGCGCGATCGCTCGCCGGACGCCATCATGCGCTGGTCCGTGCGCGACGCGCGCGGCGTGTGCTGCATGCGGCTTTTGCGACGAATGCAAGTTCAACGCTCCTCCGCACGCGGTGTTGCCGCGTTCTGCGCCTCGATCGCGTCCGCTGGTGGCTGAACTGCCGCGGCCTTCGGAATTTGATCGAGCCAGTCCGCCATCGCGCGCACCAGCGGCACAATTCCTTCGCCCGTTGCCGACGAGATCGCGTGAAACTCCAGCCCGCGTTTCGCCGCGTACGCGCGCAGCGCCTCGAGCCGCTCGCGATTGGTCGTCGCATCGAGTTTCGTCGCCACCACAATCATCGGCTTTTCCGCCAGCGCGGCGCTGAACGACGCGAGTTCGCGCTCGATAATCTCAAAATCTTTCACCGGATCGCGATCGTTCGCGTCGCTCGTATCGACCAGATGCGCGATCAGCCGCGTCCGCTCGATATGCTTCAGAAAACGCGTGCCCAGCCCCGCGCCTTCGTGCGCGCCCTCGATCAGCCCCGGCACATCGGCCACAACGAACGTGCGTCCCGTCCCCGGCGCTGCCTCCGGATCCGCCGACACGACGCCGAGGTGTGGCTCGAGCGTCGTGAACGGATACGCCGCAATTTTCGGGCGCGCCGCCGAAATTCGCGAGATCAGCGTCGACTTGCCCGCATTCGGAAACCCGACCAGCCCCACATCCGCCAGCAGCTTCAGTTCCAGCCGCAGGTGACGCTCTTCGCCGGGCTTGCCGTCCTCGTGCTCGCGCGGTGCTCGATGCCAGGGACGCACGAAACGCGGATTCCCGTTCCCGCGCCCGCCCACACCTCCGCGCGCCGCCAAGAATCGCTGCCCCGGCTCCGCAAAATCGAAGAGTTGCTCGCCCGAATCCGCGTCGTACACCACAGTTCCGACCGGCACGCTTAGCACCGTCGCCTCGCCCGATCGCCCGTGGCATTTCGATCCTTCGCCGTGACGCCCTCGTTCCGCGCGAAATTCGCGATTGTAACGGTAGCGCAGCAGCGTGTTGTCGTGCGGATTCGATTCCAGGTAGATGTCGCCGCCATTCCCGCCGTCGCCGCCCGAAGGTCCGCCGCGCGGCACGAATTTCTCACGGCGAAACGCGAGACAGCCGTTGCCGCCGTCGCCGCCCTTCACCATGATTTTCGCTTCGTCAACAAACACGGCAGGCTCGTTCTAGCAGTGTTCTCGGAAACAGCATACGCTATGCAGAGGTCTAAATGTAGCGCCGGGCTTTAGCCCGGCATTGGTCTTAATCGAATAGGAAACCATCTTGGGGATGCAGTTTAGGGGGTCGGAGCCGGCCGGACAGGCAGGCTTCAGCTCCGACATTAAGCCATCCACCGAAGGAATGGGGCTTCAGCCATGAGGAACGCCGCCGCTTGCGGCTCGCCTCAAAAATCAATCGGCCGTTGCTGCGGGCTTCGCTTCTGTCGCTTTCGCCGCTTCTTCCACCGGCAACACGCTGACAAATCGCCCGAGCTGCCCTTTGTCTTCGAACTTCACCACGCCCGTCGTGCGCGCGAACAAGCTGTCGTCCTTCGCCCGTCCCACGTTCTTTCCGGGCTTGTACCGCGTCCCGCGCTGCCGCACCAGTATGCTTCCGCCGTTCACCAACTGCCCGCCGAAGCGCTTGATTCCCAACCGCTGCCCCGGCGAGTTCCGCCCGTTGACCGATGATCCGCCGCCCTTTTTGTGTGCCATATCTAACCTTTCGCCGCTGTTCGCGAGACGTTTTGTAGGTCACGGCTCGGAGAATCTCTCTTGCTGCCTGCCGCCCCGAATGTTCTGGATGTCATTCTGAGCCCGCCGTGGCGGGCGAAGAATCTCTCTTTGTCCCACAATCGTCCTTGACGCCGCCCGACCCTAAATCTCAATATCGCTTACCTGCACCGCCGTGTACTCTTGCCGGTGCCCGCGCTGTATCTTGTACTGCCGCGTCTTCTTGAATTTCAGCACTTGCAACTTCGGTCCGCGCACGTGCTTGACGATCTTCCCCGTGATTTTCGCCTTCGCCGCATCCGCGCCCGTCACCATTTTCTTTTCGTCCGTGCGCACCACGATCACGTCATCAAACGTCACCTTCCCGCCGACCTTGCCCTCCAGGCGTTCGACCTCGATCGTCTCGCCCGGCTCGACGCGATACTGCTTCCCTCCGCTGCGAATCACGGCGTACATGCTGCCTCCTGACGCAAAAGACAAACATTCATTATAGAGTGCGCTCGCACCATGGTCAACGCCGATGCGGCATCAGGCATCACTTGCTTTCGCCGCTGGCCGTTGGTTCCGCAATCACTCGCACCACCACCTGGCTCCCCGTTTCGAGCTTCACGTTCGTGCGCGACGACCTGATCTCCGATCCGCGCGTCGTGTCCGAACCTTCCGTCAGCGTCAAATCCTGCAGGCCGACCGCTCCCTTGCTGCCCCCATCGAGCGTCAGTCTTCCCTGTGAAGTCCCGGCCGGCTCTGAGCTCGGTGTTGGCGTTGGCCGCGCACTCGCATGCGATTGCGGCTGCGGAGTGCTCGATGACCGCGTATGCGTCCCGCCCGGATTGCCGGCCGGTCCGTAAGTTGCGTCTGGCGCATAGGGCTCGGAGGACGAAGAGTCCGGCTGGGCGGCCAGCCCCGGCGCGCCATGCCCGATCGCCTGTAGTGTCAATGGCAACCTCATTTCACCGCCGTCTTTGAGCCTCACGCGATCGAACACGATCCACAGCTCTGATTCAGGATTGCTCGACGAGCGAGCCTTGGCCCTCGTTACGTGCCCGCTGAGCTTTGCCCCGTTCGCAATGAACACCCTGCCATGCGACAAAACCGGCAAAGTTGCTCGCGCCGTCACCAGGTCACCCGGCTTCGCTTTCTTGGCGTCGACGGTTTTCGTTAAGACCGCACAAATGGTGGTTCCCACGGCAAGTCCGTTCGCCCCGCCCGCTGGCGTTTGCGGCGAGGAGGCCGCGGCAGCCTGCTGTCCCGAATCGCCCGATTGCCTGTGTGCCGAACTCAACCCCCACGATCGCCCGCTGGTGTCCCGCGACACCGCCAAGCCGGCAAAACCTACCGCAACCGCGAGGGTGACGCGAAATAACGGCCGCAGGATCACACTGTAGCAATCGGCTCCGCCCCTGCGAGGAACCCGCATAGCCCATGGGATGAGTCCAGCACTACATCGGTTTCATTACACCAACCAGCCGCAACCGCCGCCGGCTCGAAGCCGATGACCCTGAACAGCACCAACGCCGCATATTTGATTTGGTCCGCAAACACGAGATCGGTAGAATAGGGGCACTTTTCGAGGAGGGTTACCCATGCGTGCCACAACCGGTTTTGCCGCACTCGCTGTTGCCATTCTCGTTTTCGCGATCGCCGCTGTGCCCTCGGCCAGCGCCGCGCCGCCCGACGACGCTTGCGCGCTTGTCACCCAGGCGCAAGTCAGCGCGGCCGTCGGCGTCTCCATGGGCGCCGGCACGCACGTCACTCCAACTTTCGTGAAAGTGTGCACGTGGAATCCGTCTGGCGCCTCTAGGAAAGACGTCAACTCCATCACCGTCAGCTACGAGGATGCAGCTTCCTACGAGGCTGGAAAAAGGCTGATGCAGCAGACGCAGGCGGCGGTGAATCAAAAAGAGGGCGCCGCCAGCATGGCCAACCAGTCGGCCAGCGGCATCGGTGACGACGCCTATTACACAAGCATGGGCGCGGGCTACATGGGTCTCATGCTCAAGAAGGGCAATGTCTCATTGAAGATCGCCATCTACGGCGAGATGCCCGCCGACAAAAAGAAAGCCGCGGAGAAGACTCTCGCCTTGCAAGCCCTCTCCAAGCTCTGATCCGCGGCCCCAAGATCGGTCAAGACGCTGGCTCGGCCACTCATCGCCGCCGCCATTTGCTCATCGGAGACGTAGCATGCTAAATTACAGATGAACATTCCAGCCGCGAACTATAATCGCTGCGAGTCCCTATGCCACGACGACGCCCAGATCGGATGCGCGGGGACGTTCGGGAGTTTCTGCGCTAAAGCATATCTGAAGCCGCATTCTACGTACGCATACCTGCCTCGACTCTTGTAGCGTGGACGCGCGGGCAGGACTACCGCACTCGTGAAGGAGTCCACAGGACTTTTGAGCCTCTTATCGAATTGGCCGATCCGAAGAACAAACTCCTATCCTTCTACAATTTAGTGGAGGCCCACGTGCTGCGGTCCACCACGGAGCGTGGTGTTCCGCTGAGGAATGTCCGCAGGGCGCTGGAATACATACGCGACGTTATTCCCGTAAAGCACCCGCTGCTGGTGCACGACTTCGAAGTATCGGGGAAAGACGTTTTTATTAGTTACCTGGGTGAAACGATCAACGATACGCGCCACGGACAACTCGCGATGCGAAAGATTCTGGAAAAATACCTGCAGCGGATCAAACGCGACGCGCTTGGGTTGCCTGTTAAGGTGTTCCCGATCAACTCCAGAAGGTTGGTCATCGACCCGCAATTCTCTTCTGGCAAACCGATCGTGAAGGACAGAGGTATCACCGCCTCAGTACTCTGGGGGAGAAACAGGACAGGGGAAAGCATTCCGGAAATCGCGAAGGACTACGGGCTGACAGAGCTTGAAGTCAAAGAAGCAATCGAAGACTACTACTGGAAAGTCGCAGCTTGACGAGCCTCCGGTTTTTTTCCTTGACCGCACATTTGGGAAAACGAAGCTGGTCGAGATGCTGCGCCCTCACGACTTCATCATTGTCACTCACTACGAAGAATACGGCGACGAAGGGCACAACTTGGGTGATCCCGCTATTATCCAAGACTGCGGCCTGAAAAACCGGGTCCTTCTCACCGGTGACCAGGACCTGATTCACACCTATGCGCGTGAGATTCGTGAGGCGCGGATAGCAGTCTTTGTCACCACGGATAATCAGGAAGGTCCGGACAAATGGGCCCCGCGGATCATTTCAGCCAAACGACATGTTGCGCGAGTTAAGGCGAAGGAAAAAGCCCTTTACATGCACCATCTCCAAGGAGGGGCGCGTCTCGCAGGTCCGGTTGTACGAGCGGGGCGAGTGGAAGACCATCATAATCGGCAGGAGAAATCCACCGCACGTGAACATTCAGAAGGCGGATGAGCCGGGCACCCCTTGATTCAGACAGCCTGGACGCCTCCATCGGGCAAAGAGCATCGCGAGACGCTATCGGCGGAAGGCGATGCGGCCGGCAACAATCGTTGCCATCGGGCCGCCGTGAAACGCGCGGCCGTCGAAGGGCGTGTTGCGGGACTTGCTTGCGGATTCTGATGCGCGAAACTTCCAGGCAAGATCGGTCGAGAAAATCGTCAAGTCGGCAGGTTGACCTGCCACAATCTCGCGCTCGATTCCCAGCACTCGCGCCGGGCCCGTCGTGAACAGCTCCACCAGCCGCATCAGCGACAGCTTGCCCTTATGCACAAGCTCGCTTAGCCCCAGCGCCAGCGCTGTCTCGAAGCCTGTGATCCCAAATGGCGCGCGATCGAACTCGACGTCCTTGCTGCCCGCATGATGCGGCGCATGGTCCGTTGCAATCGCGTCTACGCTGCTATCGGCCAAGCCTTCGATCAGCGCATCTCGATCCGCGCATGACGCCAGCGGCGGATTCATTTTGTACCGAGTGTCGTAGTGCACATCCTCATCCGTCAGCGTGAAATGGTGCGGCGTGACTTCGCAGGTCACGCGCAGCCCTTTGCTTTTCGCGCGCCGCACCGCTTCGAGCGCCCCGCGCGTCGACATGTGCGCGATGTGCAGCCGCGCTGCCGTCAGTTCCGCCATTTCCACGTCGCGCGCCGCGCAGATCGTTTCCGATTGCGGTGGAATCCCTTGCAGACCCAGTCGGATCGACGCCGGTCCTTCGCGCATCACGCCGCCCGCAAACAGCGACGCGTCTTCGCAATGATCGATCACCGGCAGACTCAGCGGCCCGCAATAGTCCATGACTTGCCGCATCAGTCGCGCGGTCGCCACCGGCTTGCCGTCGTCGCTCACCGCCACGATTCCCGCGTCCTTCATCGCACCAATCTCAGCCAGCGCTTCGCCCTTGCTTCCCAGCGACGCCGCGCCAATGGGCCACACGCGCACCGCCGCCTCCACAGCCGCGCGTTCGACGATTCCCCGCGTCACCGACGCGTTGTCGTTCACCGGCTGCGTGTTCGGCATGCAGCACACCGCCGTAAACCCGCCGCGTGCCGCCGCGCGCGTGCCGGTCGCAATCGTCTCCGAAATTTCGCCGCCCGGCTCGCGCAAGTGGCAATGCAAATCGATGAACCCCGGCCCGACCACCAGCCCGCTCGCGTCGAAGATTTCCGCATCCGGCGCGGAAAGGTTCGCGCCCACTTTGGCAATGCGCGCGTCCTGCGTGCCGGCTTTGCCATCGAGCAAAACGTCCAGCGTCACGTCCGTTTTTCTCGCGGGATCGATCACGCGCCCGTTCTTAATCAGCAGCATTCGACCGTTCCTTCGCGGGATGTAGCGCGTCGATCGGCGCGCCGCCAACCAGGTGATAGAGAAGCGCCATGCGCACCGCGAGCCCGTTTGTCACCTGTTCGAGGATGCGCGATTGCGGCCCGTCGGCGATCACGGGATCGATTTCGAGCCCGCGAATGATCGGCCCCGGATGCATCAGCAGCGCGTCAGAACGCGCCAGGCGCAGCCGCTCGGGTGTCATTTGGTACAGCAAAATATATTCTTCCGGTGCGATAGCTGGCTCGTGAATCCGTTCCGTCTGCACGCGCAACACCATCACCACGTCCGCATCCTTCACCGCATCCTCCACGCGCAGCACGCGCCGCACATTGGGCGCCAGTGCCTCGAGTTCCTTCGGCACCCACATCGCGGGCCCGCACAACGTGATTCGCGAGCCAAATTTCGTCAGCAGATGAATATTCGACCGCGCCACGCGGCTGTGCAAAATGTCGCCCACGATCGTCACATTCAAATTCTCGAGCGTTCCTTTGCGGTCGCGTATCGTCAACGCATCCAGCAGCCCTTGCGATGGATGCTCGTGCGTTCCGTCGCCCGCGTTGAATACCGGAATTCCCAGCCGCGCCGCCACAAATTCCGGTGCGCCCGACGCGCTGTGCCGCATCACGATTCCGTCCGGGCGCATGGCCTCGAGCGTGCGCACCGTGTCGATCAGCGATTCGCCTTTCTTCAGGCTCGACGCTTCCGCCTGCAGATTCATCGTGTCTGCACCAAGACGCGAAGCGGCCGTCGTGAAGCTGATGCGCGTGCGCGTGGACGACTCGAAAAACGCGATGGCCACAGTTTTACCGCGCAGCGTGGCCAGTTTTTTCAGTGGGAAGCGCTGGAATTCCTGGAATGGTTTTGCCTGATCGAGAATAAAGGTGATTTGCTCGCGGTCGAGAGGCTCAATGGCTAGAAGATGTTGCAAACGCTCTACCACAGTTTCCCTTTACACCACCTCAGCTATCCCGTCTTCATCCCGCCGCACTTGCCACAAGCCCCAACTCGCGCTGTGAACCCCAGGGTTCGCGGGCCTCATTTCGTCAGAGACCCGCCGCATTGTGGCGCGGGCGTCTCGCCCGCGGCTTTGTGGTTTTTGGCTAGTTCCGTATTTTGTCTCTTCGTGGTTGCATTTCCAAGCCGCGGAGCGGCGACCGTACTTAGCCCGGCACGCAGCGAAGCGGAGTGCCGGGATCGCGAACACATACAGCGATCAAGTCCCGGAGGACGATTGACGCCAATTCGCAGATGTCGCGTACCGTTTTCGCCTTCGTCTTTTCTCGCCACTCGTTCCCGCGTTTCGAATTTGCTATCAATCCTTCGTTTTTCTCTGTGTCTCTCTGCCTCTGTGGCAAGTTCTGGTTTTTCTCGCCACTCGCCACTGCCTTTACGCCACCCGGTCCACCAGCATCACCCGCTCTTCTTTATCCACTTCCTGCAGCCGCACCTCGACGATTTCCGTATCGCTCGTCTCCACCGTGCGCCCCACGAACGTCGCCTCGATAGGCAGTTCGCGATGGCCGCGATCGATCAGCACGCACAGCCGGATCCGTCGCGGCCGTCCCAAATCGAAAAGACCGTTCATGGCCGCGCGCATCGTCCGGCCCGTGTACAGCACGTCATCGACGACCACAAGATCGCGGTCGTCTACACCGAAAGCGATTTCGGTCGAGTGTACGACCGGCTGCGGCCCCACCGTCGTGAGATCGTCGCGATACAGCGTGATGTCGAGTATGCCCACCGGAACATTCACGCGCGCGGATTCGCGCATGATGCCGGAAAGCCGTTGCGCGAGCGGCACGCCGCGCCGGCGCACGCCAATCAGCGCCAAATCCCTTGCTCCGCCACTTTTTTCGACGATTTCATGGGCGAGGCGGTTGAGTGTGCGGCCTATTTCCTCGCCGGAGAGGAGCTGTCTTTTCTCGACGACACGCATCGGGCGCGCTCATCCTAGCACATCGTGCCTTTTCGTCGCCATGATGATGTCCTGCGCCCCTCACCCTCGATTCCTCTTGCCTTTTGCGGCTGACGCTGGCGGCTGGCAGGGCGGCGAGTTACGCGTAAGTCACAGACTGCGAACCCGCTGCTTGTGCCCGGACCAGCCCCAGCCGACAATTGTGGCGTAGGGCAATGTTGGGCCATCTCTCCGCGCGTCCAATCAAAGCTTCGAACGCGCGGGCGGAGATTAGGCGATGGTCGCATTCAATTTAACGGAACTCGACAAGTTGGAGCGCCGCGAGCGCCAACTGACCGTCCTCGCCGCCGTTGTTGTCCTCGTGATGGCGGCGGGGGTGGCGCTGCTGATGTACCCCCTGGTGTTCGTCCATCCCGACGAAACGCAAAAGTGGCCCGTGCGTTTCGCCTTCTTTGGATTTTGCGTCCTCTCGCTCCTCGTCGCGGCCTATCTGCTCGACCGCCAGAGGACGTTCCGGAATGTGAAGCAGCAGCTCGTCTCGCAGTTGCAGAAGAACGTTGAATTGCAGAACCGGGGCAACGCCGATTTGCTGCACACCATTCCCGGCCTGAATCATTTCCAGGATCGTCTGGCGATGGATTACCGCCGCGCCTCGACCATGAAGCAAAAGCTGTCAATCCTGGTCGTCAAAATCGTCTTCGACGCGAATTCAACCGACGCAGCCAAAGAGACCTCCGCGCTGGGCGACGCGGCCCGCGCGATCGCGCGCGTCATGCGCCCCACCGACTCGATGTATCTTCTCTGCCCGGGATTCTTCGGCCTTATGCTCTCTGATACGGACGCGGCAACCGCGAACGGCCTGAAAGGCTCGCTCGAGCAGTCGCTCAGGCTCGTGGCCGCCAACAACAACTTCTCCTTCGAAACGTTCGTCTGCAATTATCCCGACCAGGCAAAAAGCGCCTACGAGATGGAAGAAGCCGTGTTCTCCCGCTTGCCCGAAGGCGCCGAAGCCGAAGTGCGCTGAGAAACTGCGGCGCGTTTTCTTCGCCTTCCGGGGGCTGACCTCGCGACACTTCATCGGGCGGGTTTCAACCCCGCCCGGCCGCATCGGCTCTGATTCAGTGCAAACATCAAACGCGACCATCGGATGGCGCAATCTTTCCGAGGGTTCGAATCTGAGCATGCCGCCATCCTCCTAGGGCGTCGGGCTTTTGGCCAGCGCCGCTGTGGCCAAAGTTCCGCCCAGCCCCATCGTCTCTACCGCCGACGAGGGCACAATCACCATAGATCCCCGTTCCTTGATCGCCTCGTACAGCATATTCATGGCGCGAAGATGCAGCGCGACTGGGTTGTTTTGGTAAGTGACCGCGGCCTGCGAGAACTTGTCGGATATCTCTGTTTCCGCCTGACCCAAAATGTTGCGCGCTTGCCGTTCGCGTTCGGCCTGCGCCTGCCGCGACATCGCGTCTTCCAGCGCCTGCGGAATTCGCACGTCACGGATTTCGACCGACTGAACTGTGATACCCCATGGATTCGTCTTTTCGTCGAGAATGCGTTGCAGCTCGCGCCCCAAGGACTCGCGCTCCGTGATCATCTGCGCCAGTTCGTGGCGCCCGATCGACTCGCGCAGAGCGGTTTGCGCGCTCATGGTGATGGCCTGCACAAAATCCTGGACTTCCAGGATCGATTTCTCGGCATTCCACACCAGCCAGAAAACAATGGCGTCCACGTTAACCGGTACCGTGTCGCGCGTGAGTGTGGATTCGGCAGTCACGTTCGCTGTGCGCACGCGCTGGTCAACGAAACGGCTGAGATGGTCGACAATCGGAGCCCGAAGCTGCCGAATGACCGGCCCGCCGCATCCACATGTCCGAGTCCAGAGGGGCAACCGCCCCTAACTCGGACTCATATTCTGGAACTGAGCATCTTGCCTCTCATCGCTGTTCTCGAGTTGGCCTTGACTCTGGACTACACTCCAGGGTGTACGTTTGAGAAGGAGCCCTGCAATGCAAATTGGGGTTGTGGCAAAGAAGATTGGGCTAACAGTTGACGCCATTCGTTTCTACGAACGCAACGGCCTCCTGCCACGCGCACCGCGAACGCAAGGCGGATTCCGCAGGTACGGCGAACGCGACGTTGAGGCGCTGAGCTTTATCCGCCGCACGCAAGGTCTCGGATTTAGGCTCGCTGAGATACGTGGCCTCCAAGCTTTGCGAAATAGCCGCCGGCAGCCTTGTGCATCTGTGCGAAATCAATTGCAGGGAAAGCTCGCGGATGTTCATCGCAAACTCGCGGACCTGAGGAAATTGGAACACGAACTGCGCTCGGCATTGCGGAGTTGCGATCGGGAACTGCGTAAGCAACATCCTCATTGCCCTGTCCTGCGGGAACCGAGCTGGAAGAGATCGAGAGACGAGGAATGAAGATCGAAGTCCTGTATGTGCGTGATTGCCCGTCGCACCGGGCTGCAGTGGAACTCGTGGAGGGTATTCTCGCCTCACAAGGGTTGACCGAGAAAGTCGAGGAACTCCTTGTCAGCAACCAAAGAATGGCCGTGGACCTCAAGTTCCCCGGCTCCCCCACAATCCGAATCAACGGACGTGATGTGGCTCCTGAATCGCCAGTCGGCCAAGCATTCGCGTTGAGCTGCCGCCTTTACCTCGGATCGGAGCAACTCGGTCTTCCTCCTGTAGAGCTGGTTCGGCGTGCGGTGATCGAGGCCGCCGAAGGAGAGCGAGCGTGAAACAGGGAACTGGCGTCACCGCATCCGTAGCAGCGATCTTGAGCTCCTTCGCGACGATTGGCTGTTGCCTTCCTCTCGGCTTCGCCGCAGCTTTAGGTGCCGGTGTTACAAGCGCCTTCTTTACCACGCTTCGCCCTTGGCTTTTGGCTCTCTCGGTCGGACTGCTCGGCTTCGGATTCTGGCAACAACACCGAGCAAAACAATGCGCGGTTCGTGGCCGGTGGATTGGCTACGTTCTTCTCTGGGCTGCACTTGTCGTAGTCGCCGGAATGATTCTCTTTCCGCAGCAAGTCGCCGGATTCATCGCAGACCTGTCTGCACGGGGCACCCAATGAAAAAGAAGCTCATCATAATCGGTGTAATCGCTCTCGCTGTAGTGCTACTGGCATATTACGTGTGGGTGCCCGGGTCTACCCCGCAGGGCCAACCTCCGCTCGTCAGGCTCACGGCCAACAGCCTCTCGCAATTCACATCGGCTTTTGATGCGGATCCGAACCTGCCGCGACTAGTTCTCTTGTTGTCTCCTACTTGACCCTATTGTCTGCGGGGGGCCTCCGCAACCGAGCAGCTTTTGACCCAGCACCCGGAATGGAAGGTGCGCATACTTATTGTGTGGGAGCCGATTCTTGTCACGGATTGGGGCGCGCCGAGCGGCACGGCAGCACGCTGGCCAGAATTTCGGACGCCCGGGCGCGCCAATTCTGGGACCCAAATCATGAGGTTTCCGTCGCTCTGGAGAAGATGGCCCGCCAAATCACGCCCGCACCGAGGCCCAACTCAGGCAGGGGCTTTTATTGGGATATGGCCATCGTGTTTGCCCCGCAAGCGCGATGGGAGAACGATCCACCACCGCTGTTTTGGCAAGGTCCGTTTATCAAATTATTCCCACGCTGGAGGGATCGCTGTCGAGACAATAGGCGCCCGCATGCTTCGCCTGTAACTCCACAATCTCTTCCGACACACAATCTCTGAGAACTGGAACGGTCACTGGCGCGTTCCGGCAGCAGATACACTCCCAACTTCCCTCCCACGATCTCGGTTTTCAATCCACAACTCAGGCGCAACACCCATGCGAACGAACACGCACGAGGCAATCTTGTCTGCCTACATCGTTTCCATCGGAAAGCGCACGCCGCGCGATGCCGCCCAAGCCGGTCGGGGCAACAACGGATACAAGACTATCGAAGAGTTCTTGCCCGAAGCTGCCGAATGACCGGCTGCCACATCCACCCACAGTTCCGAGTCAGAGAGACGAAAGCCTCTCTGACTCGGATTCCTCTCACGAAGCCAGCGGCGAGCAGAATGTCCTTGACATGCCTAGAATTCTAGGGATATCGTCCAAAGGCTGAGTTGTCTAGGGGTGCCGGAGAATGGCGAGAAACGATCTTCAGGGAAGTCTGGACCTGCTGATACTGAAAACCCTTTCGCAGATGGGGGAACTGCACGGTTACGGAATCGTGCTGCACATCCAGCGGGCGTCGGACGAGCTGTTGTCGGTCGAGGAGGGTTCGCTCTATCCCGCGTTGCACCGGATGGAGCAGAGCGGATGGATTCGCTCGGAGTGGAAGCTGACGGACACGAATCGAAAAGCGAAATACTACCGAATGACGGCTGCGGGCCAGAAGGAATTGCGCAAAGCCGAAGAAAGTTTCGAACAGGTAGTGAAAGGCGTGCGCGCGGTGTTGCGGTACGCGCAGGGGTGAACCATGTCCATTCTTCGCCGAATCACGAATTTATTTCACCGTTCGAAGCTGGATCAAGAGATCGAGGCGGAACTGCGCTCGCATATCGAAATGCGCACGGCAGACAACATTGCGGCCGGAATGTCGCCGGAAGAGGCGCGACGCGATGCGCTTCTGCGCTTCGGCAATCGAGCCGTCTTGAAGGAACGCGTGACAGCAGCCGACGCGCAGATGTTTCTTTATTCGCTCTGGCAGGACTTGCGTTACGGCCTTCGCATGCTGCGCAAATCCCCGGGCTTCACCACCGTCGTCATCCTTACTTTGGGCTTGGGCATCGGCGCCAACACTGCGATTTTCAGCGTGGTGGATGCCGTGATGTTGCGGCCCTTG
>Ga0187815_10000340_pt1 | contig 22724 bp, 33 predicted proteins | sample NC_S_5_FD_132962 | JGI IMG/M metagenome (GOLD analysis project Ga0187815, IMG submission 132962) | Wetland sediment microbial communities from Neuse River Estuary, North Carolina, USA - ASW-S_5 | ecosystem: Environmental > Aquatic > Freshwater > Wetlands > Sediment | place: USA: North Carolina...
CCGAAGAAGTTCCGCCAGCTGAGACGGGATGACGGTCCTCGAAGGAACGCAGGTTCGCCTTCGGTCGCTCGCCCCGGCCGACTATCCCGCGGTGTTCGACTGGTACAACGACCCCGAGATCGTCGCGCCGTTCGACCGGTTTTCCGTGGACACGTTCGAGGAGTTCGCTCGGGCGGTCGCGGCGACCCCGGGCGACCCGACGTCGCTTGCCCCTCGCTTCGCGGTCGAGCGAAAGGACGAGCGGAAGGTCGTGGGCGTGGTGGGCCACTACCGCGCGCACCCGGTCCTCGAGTACACGGACGTCTGGTACGTCCTCGGTGACCGAGGCGCCCGTGGGCACGGGTTCGGGCGGGAATCGGTTCGGCTCCTCACCGACCATCTCTTCGCGACGAACGCGCTCGAACGCGTGGGCGCCACCTGTGACGTCGGGAACGTCGCCTCCTACCGGCTGGTCGAAGGCCTGGGGTTCCGGCTCGAAGGGACCCTGCGCTCCGCGTTGTTCCACCATGGCCGCTGGCACGACGTGCGCGTCTACGGCGTCACTCGGGCGGAGTGGGCAGCGAAGGCTCTTCCAACGTGAATCCGACCCGGTCGCCCCCAACGGCCGGCACCGGGGGTCGAAGGCGAACCCGTCCGATCTCCCCGGTCGAGCGGAGATGGGTCCCTCCGCACGGGCAGATGTCCGAAGCCTCGATCTCGACCACCCGAACCGGGTCGACCTGCGCGGGCAGGGGTACGAGTCCCGACCGCTCGGCGTAGGGATTGCGGTCCCACTCGGCTCGCGGGACGTGACGAAGCGACACCGGGCGAGGGCGCTCGAGCGCGTCCGCGAGGTCCCCGGCGAGCAGGGGCAGGACGTCGGGCGGAAGTGAACCTTCGAGGTCGAGGCTGGCGGCACTTCCCGAAAGTTGCGCTTTCCGGGTGCGCAGCCGCGTCCGCGCAAAGATGCGGGCGCTCAGCAGGTGCTGGCCGGTATGGAGCCGCATGTGACGGTACCGGCGGTCCCAGTCCAGATGGCCTTCGACCTCCGACCCCACCGCGAGATGGCGAAGGACGGTCGGGCTGGCCCGGATGCGGTGCACGACCGACCCGCCCGACTTCGTGACGTCGACCACTTCGGTCGGCGGCTCGCCGGGAAACCCGAGCGTCCCACGGTCGTTCGGCTGTCCGCCCCCGGTGGGATAGAAGTAGGTGCGGTCGAGAACGACCGCGCCCGGGGGAAGCGCCGTGATGCGCGCCCGGAACGACCGGATGTACGCGGCCTCCGGGTCGACCAGGTATGCGAGCTCGGTCACGACGAACGGATTTCTCCGGCGGAGAAACCGCTTGCGGAACAGGGTCGCGCGCGGCAACCTTTTTAGAGGGGACCGGTGTGTCGCGCCGAGGCTTCGGATGTTTAAGCTCCGTATCAAGATGGAAAACCTCCGCGAGGTCGTCGAGGTCGTCTCGACCCTTGTGAGCGAGGTCAAGCTGACCATCTCGAAGGATGGCCTCGAGGCGAAGGCCGTCGACCCCTCGCACGTCGCGATGCTGGTGCTCAAGCTTCAGAAGAGCGTCTTCGAGGAGTTCACGGGCGAGAGCACCGATATCGGAGTGGACGTCGAGAAGCTGAAGGAGGTCCTTCGGCTCTCGAAGCCGGGGGACGTCATCGACCTCCAGTTCGACGGGAAGAACCGCCTCGTCGCGGCCGTCGGCCGGCTGACGCGCCAGATGGCGATCGTCGACCCGGCGGGGATCACCGACCCCAAGGTGCCCAACGTCACCCCCCCCGCGAGCGTCACCGTCAAGACCGAGGACATGCGCCAGGGGATCCGGGGAAGCGAGAGCTTCACCGACCACGTGACCCTCTCCCTCGAACCGGACGCCTTCACAATGCATTCGGAGGGCGACACGGACCGACTCGACCTTCGGATCCCGAAGGACTCGCTCACCCGGCTGGACGTCAAGGAGCCGGTGAAGAGCATGTACCCGCTCGACTTCTTCTCGGCGATGGTGAAGTCGATCGCGGCCGAGGAGACGACCCTGCACGTCGGCAACGAGTATCCGCTCAAGATCGAGTTCGCCATGAGCGCGGGCCGCGGCGAGGGTCGGTACCTGCTCGCTCCTCGCGTCGAAGAAGACTGACCGGGCCGCGGGGCCGGCGATCCTCGCCGCGTCGCGGCGGCAACGGACGCGCCATCCTCTTAATCGGCCGCCCGCTCCCTCGTCCATGGGCGAGCCTCACGAGCTTTCCGTAGCGGTCCTCTCGGCCACGCGAACCCCAATCGGTCGGTTCGGAGGCGCCCTTCGCAGTCTCTCCGCGCCGGCGCTCGGGGCCCACGCCGCGCGCGCCGCGGTCGAACGGTCCGGCTTCGCCCCGGGGGAGATCGAGGAGGTCCTCTTCGGCAACGGTATCCAGGCGGGTGTGGGACAGAACCCCGCGCGCCAGGTCCTGCGGGGGGTCGGGATCCCGGACAGCTCCGGTGCCGCGACCGTGGCCATGGTCTGCGGCTCCGGCCTGAAGGCGATCAACCTCGGGTTCGCCGTGATCCGGGCGGAGGAGTTCGACCGGGTCCTGGTGGGCGGCATGGAGAGCATGTCGAACGCCCCCCACCTGCTTCCGGGCAGCCTGCGCTGGGGCAGCAAGCCCGGCCCTCACACCCTTGACGATGCGATGCAGCGGGACGGTCTCATGGATGCCTACGGCGAGCACGAGATCATGGGGCTCACCGGGGAGCGGGTCGCCCGACATTTTCACCTCACGCGTGCCGAGGTTGACGCGTTCGCCCTCCGCAGCAACCGACGGGCCGTTCAGGCGATGCAGGACGGCTCATTTTCCGCGGAGGTGGTCCCGGTGCCCGAGGCGATGACCCCCGGAGGCAAGGGACTGGCCCGCGACGAGTGTCCCCGACCGGACACCTCCCTCGAGGCGCTCGGGAAGCTGCGGAACGCCTTCGGTGCCGACGGGGTGCTAACGGCGGGCAACTCCTCCCAGATCTCCGACGGGGCCGCGGCGCTCGTGCTCGCGAGCCGACGCGAGGTCGAACGCCGAGGGCTGAAACCGCTCGCCTGGATCCATTCCACCGGGGAAAGCGGCGTCCACCCGGACGACGTCATGGAGGCGCCCATCCCGACGGTGCAGAAGCATCTCGCCCGCGTCGGGCTTTCGCCCTCCGACTTCGACCGCGTCGAGCACAACGAGGCGTTCGCGTCCGCCTCGATCGCGGTGCAGCGGACCTTCGGCTTCACGGAGGAGCAGTTCAACGTGCACGGCGGTGCGGTCGCTCTCGGCCACCCGATCGGTGCGAGCGGGGCACGCATCGTCGTGACGCTCATCCAGGAGCTCGTCCGCTCGAACACCCGCCTCGGGCTCGCCACCGCCTGCATGGGCGGGGGCAACGGACTCAGCCTGATCGTCGACCGCTCTGGGCTCTGAGACGGAGCAGCGGGATACCGGTCCGCTCCTCGACGTCGCGAATCGCGCGCTCCGCCGCCGGGCGCTCGCCCGCAGCGACCCGCTCGCTCGGGTCCCGGCCGAGCTGGCCGGAGAGGTCTCGCAGTCGCTGGATGACCCGGTCCGTGGCGAGACCTTCGGCCAGGTCGCTGCGCGCGCCCGCCGCGAGCTTCTGAACCAGCGAGGCGCCGAAGACGCCCCCCGCCCCCGGCGAGAGCCAGCGAGCGAGGTTCCGGCAGAGCTCAGCGTACTGCCGCTCCGCCGACTCGAGCGCCCGGGGATTCCACTCGAGGCGGACGCGGTAGGGCGTCGAGAGCAGGTACCACCGCAGGCCCCCTCGGCTCGACCGTCGAAGCGCCGTCCGCAGCGGAATGAGGTTCCCCGTGGACTTCGACATCTTCGCCCCGTTCTGGAGGACGAACGCCGTGTGGAGGAACATCCGGCTGAACGGCTGGCCGTCGAGGGCGAGCGCGATCTCGTTCTCGGCGTGGTGGTGCGGGTAGATCAGGTCGAGTCCCCCGCCGTGGAGGTCGACCGGGATGTCGAGGATGCGACGGGACATCGCGTAACATTCCAGATGCCAGCCGGGCGAGCCGCGGCCCCAGGGACTGTTCCAGGAGGGGAACGGGGGGTCCTGGCGCTTCCAGATGACGAACTCTCCGAGGGCGCCCTCGCGGCGAGGGAACGGGTGGTCGGGCTCGACCACCGCATGTCGGGCGAGGTCGAAGTCGGTGGGGAAGTTGACCGTGGACGGGTGCTCGGGCGGCGAGTAGATCCACAGGTCGCCCTCGCGCCGCACCCGGCCGGTCCGCGCGAGCGCCTCCGCGACGCGGACGATGTCGGGGACGAACGCGCTGGCCCGCGGCGCGACCGCCGGGGGGAGCGCCCCGAACGCCCGCATGTCGCGAAAGAAGCCCGCCTCCTCGCGTCGGGCGAGCGCCCGCCAGGTGAGCCCGAGCTCGTCGGCTCTCCGGTCGATCTTGTCCTCGAAGTCGGTGACGTTCATCACGTGGAGGACGCGGGTCCCTTCGGCTTCGAGGAATCTTCGGACGATGTCGAAGAACAGGTACGTGCGGGCGTGCCCGACGTGCGCGGCGTCGTACACCGTCGGCCCGCAGACGTAGAGCGTCACGGGGCGGCCGGGCCGCGGCCGCACCGCCCGACGTTCCCCGGAGCGGGTGTCTTCGAGCCGGAGAGGCATGCCGATGCAACCGGCGTGCCGCCGCGCTTAACGCTTTGGGAGCAGGTTACCCCCACCCCGGTTCGCAAGGTTGAAGGGGAGGGAGCGCGCTCGTGAAGACGGGTGTAGAGCCGAGGATGGAAACCCTCTTCCTGCTGGTCGAGACCGAGGTGGGTCGTCTCGACGAGGTCCTGAACCGGCTCAAGACGATCCCGGGTGTCACCGAGGTACAGGCGGTGACCGGGCCGTTCGACCTCATCGTCAAGGTCGAGGCGCCGCACATCAACGCTGCGCTCGACACCGTGGTCCACCGCATCCGCAAGGTCCCGGGGATCAAGTCGACCGAGACCCTGGTGACGGTCGCGACCGGGTGACCCTTCCCCCCCGGGGGGAGGCAGGTAAATACCTCTCCTTTTCTCGGTCGGGCATGCTCGCCGTCGGCGACACCGCGCCCGATTTCGTCGCGCCGAACCAAGATGGGACCTCGTTCCGATTCTCCTCGTTGAGGGGCTCGCCCGTCGTCCTCTACTTCTACCCCAAGGCCGACACCCCCGGCTGCACGATCGAATCGAAAGGGTTCCGGGACGTCCACGCGGAGTACCTGGCGCGACAGGTCCAGGTCGTCGGCGTGAGCGTCGACGACTGCCCCGCGCAGAAGGCGTTCGCGCAGAAGTACGGTCTACCGTTCCCCTTGATCGCGGACTCGACGAAGAGCGTCGCCACCGCCTACGGAGTGCTCGGGCCGCGCGGGGCCGCCCGCCGGGTGACGTTCCTCATCGACCGGGAGGGAAAGGTGCTCGAGGTCATCGATGCCTCATCGCCCGACCCCCACCTGGCCCGCGCCCGCGCACGGTTCCTCTCGTAGGTCGAGCGGCGCGTACGGGCCCGAGTCGGCGGCCCCGTCAGCGACCTTCGTGGGCCGCCGGCGTCGACGGCCGGTCGGGTCGCGGAGCACGGTGCCAGAGGGCCGGGAATCGGGCGGGGTCCACGAACACCCGGGTCTCGTCGACCACCCAGCCGTGCTTCACGTGCCCGACCTCGTCCGAGGCGCGCAGCGCGACCCCCGTGGCGACGAGCTCGCCGGAGCGGGTGACGAGCGTGACGCGAGCCCCGCGGGCAAACGGCCGAGGGAGCGCGAGGATACCGCCGCTCGCGAGCCCGGCCCCGTGGGCGAGCGCGCTCGCCGCCGCGTCCTTCACCACGACCGTCGGGAACTCCCGCCAGACCTCCTCGATCGGATGGAGGAGGGAGAGCAGTCGGGACGGGTCGCCCGCCGCACGGGCCGCGGCGGCATCGGCGAGCTGGGCGAGCGGGACGGCGTCGGTCTCCCGGAACGGGCCGTTCGCGACGCGCCGCAGCTCGTCCATGTGGCCCCCGAGGCCGAGCGCCTCGCCGACGTCGACCGCCAGGGTGCGCACGTACGTGCCTGAGTCGCACGTCAGGTCGATCAGAAGCCGCGGCCCGGCCACCTCCACGAGCTCGAGGCGGTGGACGGTGCGCACCCGACGCTCCCGCTTCACCGCCGAGCGGACCGGCGGGGTCTGGTAGATCGGGCCGGTGAACTCGGCGAGCACCCGTTCGACCTCCCGGAGCGGCACGGTGCCGTGGAGGACGACCGAGGCGATGTACCGCTTCGGGAACTCGAGGACGAGCGGCAGGAGCTTGAGCGCCGGCCCGACCCCGACCCAGAGGAGGCCGGAGACGTTCGGGTCGAGGGTACCGGCGTGGCCGGCGACCGAGACCCCGAGCAGGTCCCTCGCCCAGGCCGTGACCTGGTGGGACGACGGGCCGCGGGGCTTGTCGACCAGCAGGAACGCCCCGTCCTGGAGGCGCTCATCCACCGCGTCCGGACGGGTCGGAGCGCTCATCGGGGCGCCGCCGCCTCTCGTTCGCGCACGAAGGCGAGGATCGCCTCGGCGACCCCGAGCGGGGGGCGGTCGCTCGAATCGACCACCAGGCCGGCGGGCTCGTGCTCGAGGTCGATCCCGTAGTACCGGCGGTAGCGGTCCCGCTCGCTCGCCTCGCGCTCGCGGACGAGCGACCGGGCCACCTCGAGGGATTGGCCGTCCCGGGCCGCGACGCGTTCCACGCGGATGCTCTCTCGGGCCGTCACGACCACATCGTACACCGGTACGCCCGCGCGGCGGCACAGCGGTCCCTGGATCCGCCCGTCGAGCAGGTGACCCGGGCTCGCGAGCGCCTGCATCGTGCGGTCGAGCTCACGGTCCACCTCGGGGTGACTCGCCGCGTACCGTCCGAACGCGGCGAGGTCCATGTCGCGGCGGCGGGCCTCCGCCCGGAACAGGTCGCCCGCGGAGCGGAACTCGAGGTCGAGCGAACGGGCCACGAGCCGTCCGGCGGTCGACTTGCCGCTCCCCGGCGGCCCGCCGACCGTGACGACCGCCCGGATCACGCCGACCTCCCGGCCGCTTCCGAGGCCGGGGGCGGCGGCGAGCGGTTCTGAGCTTCGTAGCGCCGGAGCCAGAAGTGCTTCAGGATCCGGCGGAAAACGAGGGAGAACGGTACCGTGTAAAGGCTGAAGATGATGAACCACCAGGGGATCGGAAGGCCCCCGACGTGGCCCATCAGGTCGATTGTGCTCCCTGTCCCCAGGGCGACAAGGGTTGGGTTTGAGTAAGGATGGACCGAGGGCGCCCCGGCGATGACGAGCCCGACCCAGGTGTAGATGAGGATCAGCAGGAAGTAGGTGATCGCCATCCCCTTGAACTGCGCGATCGACACCTCGCCCGAGAGCCGGGTGAGGCGCTCCTGGTGGGGTTTGAGCGCGGCGATGCGGTTCTTCTTCCCCGAGCGGATCGCCTCCATCTGCACCTTGCGGAACGCGGAGCTCCACTTCTGGACCTTCGCCGCCTTCACCCAGTTGGTCGTGTAGTTGTAGGCGAGTGACGTGACGAGCATCTCGATGGCCCCCGCGAGCGCCATCGTGAGGAGGAGATAGTTCGAATTGAACCCGATCAGCCAGTAGAGGCCCCACGGCTGGGTGCCGCTGGGGCAGCCGGGGTTCACCATCCCGAGAGCGCACGCGATCGAGTTCCGCGCGCTCGTGTCAATGAGCATCCAGAGGCCCAGCAGGCCGAGAAAGACGTAGAGGAACGTCGAGAACTTGAACGCGGGCGGAGGGGGACGCGCCGGACGGGGCGCCGGTTCGGGCTCGGGTTCCGCGGCGGGCTCCTCGACCTCGCCGCGCATGATCCTCGCGGCCTCGTCCTGGTCCGAATCGGACCCGTCGTCCTCCTCGACATCCGCCGCCGACGGTAGGGGTTTCCCGCCGCTCATCAGGACTCGCCTCCGAGGAAGCGGCGCAGCAACGGGTTCATCTCCATAAGTTGCTCGCGGCCCATCGCCTCGTAGAGGTTGATGATGATGCCCACGGTGAGCAGCACGCCGGTCCCCGAGGCGTTCCCGACCGTGCCGATCAGGTCGGCCCCCGCCGCGAGCGCGCCGACCGCCGCTCCCGAGATCACCGTGATCACGGGGATGTACCGCTCGAGGACGCGACGCAGCACCCTGGGCTCTCTACGGAACCCGGGGATCTGCATGCCGGACGCCTCGATCTGGCGGGCGACCGCCTCCGGCCCCATGTTGGTGGTCTGGATCCAGAACTTGGCGAACAGGATCGACCCTCCGACCATCGCGCTGAAGTACACGGCGACGTGGACGAGGCCCTGCCACCACGCGTGGTAGACGAGGAAGCCGCCGTACTGCTGGTAGTTGAGGATCGGTAACAGCCAGGCCTCGAGGCCATTGACCGTCGAAAGGTAGTAGGCGCCGCCGCTGAGCGGCGTGGTCTGGCTGATCCCTAACGACGTCGCTTGCGACGCCGTGGGGTACGACCCGACCCACCACTGGTGGCCGATGAGCGGGAAGTGGACGAGCGACGGGTTCGTCCAGAGGAGGATCGAGATCATCGAGACGTTGGCGAGCAACGCCGACATCAGGATCACCGGGATGTTCGAAGCGTAGATCAGGCGGAGAGGGTAGCGGCCGCGGGCGCCCCGCGCCTCGGCGTGCGAGAGCGGAAGCTCGATGCGCGTCGATTCGGTCCACGCCACGAGGAAGAAGATCGCGGCGGTGCCGACGAGCGCGACGATCGGATTGGGTTGACGTAACAGGACCTCTTCCCAGCCGCCCCCGGCCATCTGGCTCGCCGTGTAGTGGGAGAAGAACCAGAGCGACTTCGGGATCGTCCCGCTCGGCGGGTTCGTCGGGCCGATCGGCAGCGACGGGTTCCCCGGGACCCAGTTGAGCGTCCCTTGCACGATCTGCTGGGAGACCCCGGCCGCGATGAACAGCGAGATCCCGCTCCCGATCCCCCACTTCGAGACGACCTCGTCCATCAGGAAGACGAGGTAGCTGCCGAACACGAGCTGGGCGATGATGATGGCGTTCGCGAGCAGGAGCCCGTTCCCCGGCGACACGGTGCCGAGCGAGGCCACGAGGGAGCCGGACGGGGAGAGGTAGCCGTAGACCTGCGGGATCGCCTCGATGAAGATCATCGAGATGACGACGACCTTCTGCGTCCCCTGGTAGACGCCCTTGTCCTCGTCGTCCGTCAGGTCGAGGTTGATGATCTTCGCGCCGGTGAACAGTTGCATGATGATCGACCCGGTGACGATCGGGCCGATCCCGAGGTGCATCAGCGTCCCTTGGGCTCCCGCGAGGATCGCGCGGTAGCTCGCGAACAGGTCGATGACGGTCGCCTGGTCAACGCCGAAGAGGTAGATGTTGGTCAGCAGGAAGTAGAGCAGCAGGACGCCGATCGTCCAGAACAGCTTCGTGCGGAAATGGACGTGCCCCTTCGGTTGCGACACCGCGGGCATGCGGGTCGTGACGGGCTTCAATCCGTACAGCTTCGAGCGGGAGCCGTTGTACGAGAGGCCGAGGTAGAACAGCGTGAACACGGCGGCGAGCGCCACCGCGATCAGTCCGAAGGCGAGGATCGTGGGCTGGCCCCAGAACCAGAAGACGGCGAGGATACCGGCCGCGATGAGGACGAGCGGGACCGACCAACGACGGTCGCGTGGGGTCTCCTCTTCCGCCATGAAACCGTTGAGGAGCCGGTATGCGAGTTATATAGTCTACGGGACGGAATCCGGGGAGGCCGAGGCGGACCCCTCGGGCGGCTTTTCGAGGACCGTCACCTTTTCGCGCGCGTGCTTCGAGGCATGGGCGACGAACACCTTCCACGTCCGGGTTGGTGTCCCGCCGCCGAGCAGTCGGTCGACCCCGGCTTTCGCCAGGTCCGCCACGTACGACTCCCCCTGGCGAGAGAGCGCCGCAGCGGCCTCGAGGGCCGGAACGAACCCTTCGAGCTCGCCCACGTTGAGGCTGGTCGGGCGGGCGACGATCTCGGGGGGACGCTTGAACCCGTGCCGTCCGAAATGGTCGGGCGCGTAGATGAGCATCGACTTGAACTTGTACTTGTGAAGGCCCGCGTTGCCCCGTCCTCCCTGCTTCCCCGCGCCCCGGCCCGCCTTGATCCCGCGTCCGTGGGTCCTCAGGCCCCGGAACTTCCGTGTGCGACTCGGCATTGACGTCCTTCCTACATCATTCGCCGGACGAGCTCGTTGATCGACCGGCCCCGATAGCCGAGAGCCCCACCGAGCGTGAACGGCTTCTTCGTCGACCGCCAGCCGCCTTTCGGGGCGCGCAGGCGGAACAGCGGCTTCAGGCCCGGGATGTGGGTGAGCCCCTTCTCGGCGACCGTACGCGTGAGCGCGGGCAGGTCCTTTCCCGGGGCGATGTCGGCGACCGCCTCGTCGGTCAACCGGTGACCGGCGGACGTCTCGCCGCGCTCCTTGAGGAGAAGCGACACCGTCTCGGGCTCCGCCTCGCCCCACGTGACGTATCCCTGGATCGTGGTGAGCATGCCCCGGACCGACGGGACCTCGGGGACCACGGTGGCATGGTTCGGCCGGGTGAGGTGGAGGTAGCGGAGCGTCTCGACCACGTCGTGACGTGCGTGGACCGAGCCGCGGACCCGTACGATCATCCACGCCATCGCTCTAGCTCCCCCGGGGCGGCGCGGGCCGTGGCGGGCCACCCCGGCCCGCTCCGGGCCCACCGCGACCCGGTCCCCCGCCGCGCTGGGGCGGCCGTCGACCGCCGCGGCCGCGTCCGCCGCGCATCGGCCGCGGGGCAGTCTCGTCCTTCGGGGGAAGGATCGACGTGCCCACGGGGCCGCGAACGATCTTGAGCCGGGAGGAGTCCTCGGCCGGGACCTTGAGGTCGGAGAGCGCGACCAGGGCGCGGAACGCGGACTGCGCATAGTTCACGGTCGTCTTCGTGTGGCCGTCCGTGAAGCCCCAGGCGTCCGTGATCCCGGCGAACCGGAGGATCGGCTTCGCCACGTCGCCGACGGCGAGGCCGACCCCGCGCGGCGCCGGCTTGAACGTCACGACGACGGAACCGACGCGTCCCTGCACCTGGAACGGGAGCGTATGCGCCCGGCCGCAGCCGCATTCCCAGCTGCCGCAGCCGCGGACGACCTCGACGACACCGAGCTTCGCCCGGTCGATGGCGCGGCGGATCGTGGGACCCACTTCGCGCCCCTTCGCTCGTCCGAGCCCGACGAACCCGTCACCGTTGCCGACCACGACGGTGACGGCGAACTTGAACCGGCGGCCGGAGTCCGTCATTCGCTGGACCATGTTGACGTCCAGCACCTCGTCGTGGAGCCCGGGGAGGAGCTTGTCGACGATCTGCGGTTCGCGGAGAGGAAGGCCGCTCTCGAGCGCGGCGCTCATCGTCGTGATCTCGTCCGAGGCGACCCGCCGGCCGAGTTCGGTCTTCGGCACCCACGGGGGCGGGGCGGCCGGTCCGCCCGGGCCCGGTCCGCCCCGGGGCGGGCCCGACACGGCGCCGCTCATGCCGCGACCTCCGTGCGCGCGACGAGCTCGGGGAGCTTCAGTTTGTACGCCTCGAGGGGCTGGGGCAGCGGCTTCGGGAGGTGAGCGCCGTTCAGACGGTCGGGGGTAGGGAATCCACCCTCGCCGTGGGGCACCTCCACACCGGAATCGAGGAGACCCTTGAGCGCGGCGGAAAGACGGCCGCCCTCGGTCGGGTGGCGGATGCCGGTGTCGAGCACCACCGACTCGGCCCCGGCCGACTTCGACCGAAGGCCGGCGAGATAGGCCGTCAGGTAGGTGGCGGGAGTGGAGGCGAGGCTCGACCGCGGAAAGCCGAGGCGGCCCAGCTCCGCGCTCTCGGCGGCGGCGACCACACGGTCGCCGACCGGGTCGTACTTCACGATCGCGACCCGGACCCGGCGGCCCGAGAAGCGGACGACCGCCCGCGCCTCTCCCGACTTGAGCAGACGGAGGCGGACTCGGTAGTCGGTCTTGCCCTCCCGCCGACGGCGGAAGTGGACACGGTAGCGCGGCCCGGTGCTCATGGGGTGCCCTCCTTGAGGTGGCCCGCGAGACGCAGGTTGACGATAAGGTGCGCGCGGCTACGGAACATCCCGCCCTTCGCGCGGCGGTAGAACTCGCGGTAGACGGACGGTGCGATCTTCTTCGACGACCGAAGCTCCCTAAGGAGGTCCCGCTGCGCGCGGATCCGCCGCATCCAGCGCTCCTTACGCGGAACGCGGGCGGAGGGTGTGCCGCGGCGCGAGCCCGGTCCCTGGTGACGGCCCTTGCCCACCTCGAGCGCGTGACGCCGGGCCCGGGCCCGCGAGGTCCCCTGCACGGGCGCCCGTCGGATGACCCCGGCCTTGATCGCGCTGCGGACGTCGGAGCGCGTGACCGCGTCGGCCAGCTCCTCTTGGCTCGCCGGGTCGATCCAGACGCGGCCCTCGCCGCACTTGAGGAGCGACGCCGCGAGGCGCCGTTGGTTCGAAAGGTCCGGCATCGCGGTTACGCCTCCCGCTCCGACTTCACGATCGGGTTGAGCACATGGATGCCGAGCTTGCGGGCGGTTTCCTCGAGCACGAGGCGTCGGCGGGTGCCGACCGTGCGGGCGATCACCGCGGCCTCCAGGCGGACGTCGATCGCCTTGAGGTCTCGGTCGGTGTGGACGATGACCGGACGGAACCCGCTCGGGACGAGCCCGCGGACCCGCGCCGGCGAACGGTACCCGATCCGGACCACCTTCGGTCGGTAGCCGTAGTGACGGCGCTGCTTCGACTGGAGGCCCCGCGGTCGGCGCCACGACATATCGCGGCCGATGCGGTAGTAGCGGTAGCGCGCCTGGCGTCCGAAGCGCGGACGCCGTCGGTCGATCTCCTTCCGTGCCCCGAGGAGCGTCTTCTGGGCCGCCGGAAGGTCGGCGCGTCGCGGCGCGCGGGGTCCTTCCTCCTTCGCGGGAGTCTCGTCGGTCTTCGCCGGCGCGGCCTCTTCCTTGGGGGCGGGTTTCGCCCTTCGGCGGGCCGGGGCTTTCGGCGCGGGCGGCTCGACCGGCTCGGTCTTCGCCTCCGGGCTCGTCTCGTCGGGCATCAGGCCGCCTCCTTCAGGTGGGCGCGTTCGACGAGGTAGATGCCGTCCTGGAACACCCGCGGGTCGTACTCGCGGATCTTGCTCGCGCGCTCGATGTTCGCGGCGCTCTGGCCGACCTGCTCGACGTCGAATCCCGACAGGATGACGAAGTCGCCGTCGACCTTCGCGCTCGTGCCGGGCACGAGGTCGGAGGACCGCGGATGCTTCTCGCCGAGGAAGTTCTCGATCAGGATGTGGTTCTCCTTCACCTGGACCTTCATCGGGAAGTGGGCGGCGACGATCTTGAGCCGGGCCTCGACCCCGAGGGTCAGCGAGCCCGCGAGGTTCCTCAGGTGGGCGGCCCAGGTCCGCAGCAGCGCCTGCGAGCGCTTCCGGTGCGCCGGGAGACGGAGCGTGAGGGTCGCTGTTCCGGAGCTCGTCGTGAGCTCGAGCGCATCCGAGGGGAACGGCCGGTCGATCGAGCCGAGCGGTCCCTTCGCGTGCAGGCGGCGTCCGTGGAGCGAGAACGTCACGCCCTTCGGGACGTCGACGGTCTCCTGGTGCTGCTCGTGTTCAGTAGACATAGGCGAGCAGCCGACCTCCGATCTTGAGCTCCCGGGCCTGCTGGTGGGAGAGGACCCCCCGGTTCGTGGAAAGGACGAGGATCCCGAAGTCCTGAGCGGGCAGGAAGCGGGACTCGAACCGCTCGAGGCCGTCGAACGCGACCGAGAGCCGCGGCTTGATCACACCGCAGTCGTTGATCCGGCGGGAGAGCGTGATGTCGTACTTGCCGCCGCGGCCGGTCGGTACGAACGTGAACTCCTCGATGTAGTGGTGCTCGCGGAAAATCCGGAGGACCTCCGCGATCAGCTTCGAGGTGGGAGCGATCTCCACGTGGGGCTTGCCGTCCCGGTCGGCGTGGCGGAGGGCGACGAGCGCGTCGTTCAGTAGATCCATCTGCATCGTTCGACCCTCCTTCCTACTGGTACTTCCGGAACCCGAGGTCCATCGCGACCTCCCGGAAGCATTGGCGGCAGAGGTGGAGACCGTAGCGCCGGACGATCCCGCGCTTGCGGTCGCAGCGCAGGCATCCCTCCTTGCGCCCGAAGTTCTTCTTGGGCTCACTCAAGGAGCGTCACCCCCAGTGTGGCGACGAGGAAGCCCCGCGTCTCGTCGCGCGTCGAGCGCAGCGCCCGGGGCAGGGGCCGCGACTGAAGGCGACGGTCCCGGATGCGGTGGCCCGCGCGTCCCATCTCGACCGAGATGTCCATCCCGTGGATGCCGATCGCCGGGTCGTACTTCATGCCGGAAAAGTCGGTGTAATCCGCGATCCCGAACGAAAAGTTCCCGTTCCGGTCGATCGAGTCGACGTCGAACTGCTTGTCCCGGGCCTCGAACGCGCGCTTGAGGAAGTCGAGCGCGACCTCGCCTCGAAGGGTGACCTTGGCCCCGATCTCCTGGCCCTGGCGAATCCCGAAATCGCGGTTGGTCGAGTGGGAACGGGTCGCGACCGGCTTCTGGTGCGTGACCATCTGGAGGACCTTCTCCGCCTTGGTGCGGGGTTCGCCCGACTCCCCGACGCCAGCGTTCACGACGACCTTGATGACGCGGACGGCGCGGTGCGGGTTCAGGCCCGCGGGGCGGGCCGGCGGGGCCGAAGCGGCCGAGGGAGCGCTCATCGGTCGACCCCTTCCGCGAGCGTGACCTCGGGAGCGTTCTGTCCGACGACGAAGACGTACTCCTTGATCGTGGAGAACCCTTCCTTGAAGTGGACCAGGTTCGGCTGGGAGGAGTTCCGCACCTCGACCCGGTCGACGCGGGCGAGCTCGCCGACGTGCGTGCCCCCCGCGACGTACGCGAGCGAGCCCGGGGCGAGGGGGAGGTGCTCGACCACCTTCTGGTCGGGGAGCGCGATCTTGACGGAGTCGCCGACCCGATAGGGGGTCGTCGCGGGGACGAGGAGGTTCCGCCCGTCGTGGAGCGTGACCTCGACCCGGCCTCCCGTCACGGCGTGCTTGAAGCGCACGCGACCGATCTTGACCGTCGCCTCGGTCGACGGGATCGCGACGAGCGTCAGCTTCCCCCGCCGGTTCCGGACCACCCGGAAGTGGGCATCGAGCGGTGCGGCGAACGAGAGCGTGTCCATGAGGCCAAGACCCCGGGAGAGGTCGCTCGCGACCTTCCCGTCGACCTTCACCGCGCCCGTCCGCAACAGCACCCGGGCTTCGCGGGCGCTCGTGACGATGTGCCGAAGGTCGCGGAGCACGAGGAGGAGCGGGATCGATTGGTCCTGGGCGTGCGGCCCCGGGGCAGGACGCTTCAGCCACTTCGACCCCTTCCGGGGCACGGTCCAGCTGCGGGGGGCGGCCCGACGCTTCAGGCGGAACGTCATGCGTCCTCCTCCTCGTCCGCGGGCTTCGTGCGAGAACGGCGAGCTGGCTTCGCGGGGGCGGTCTCGTCCTTCTCGTCGTCGGTTGGGGCTTCCTTCACGGGGGACGGTTCCTCAGGAGCGCCGGGGAGCTCGGGGGTCGTGGGCGCCGACGGGGCAACCTCCGTCGCCTCCTCCTCCTCCGCGACCGGCTCGCCCCGTTCCTCCGGCGTCACGTCCTCCTCGGGCACCCGCATCGAGCGGCGTCGCCACGGGTCGGAGAGGTTGAGACGGGTGATGACCAGGTGACCCACGCCGAGCGAGAGCGGTTTCATCTTCTCGTCGGCGGTCTTCAGGGTGACGTTGTCGAGGGTGACCGTGTAACCCCGGCGGTCGACGCGCGCGACCCGCTCCTCCCGGCCTTCGTAGCTGCCCGAGAGGACGCGGACGGTGTCGCCCTTGCGGACGGGGAGCGAGCGGCGGTGGAAGCGCCGGCGAAGCTCGCGCGAAAGCGGGACGGCCATCCGCACACGTCGCTCGAAAGTCGTGGCGGTGTAGAGCGCCTTGCGCTGGCGGCGCGGAGAATGCGGGGAGACGGACATCGGTGAGTTCCTCCTACAGGATGATCGACGACGCGGCCGCGATCCGCGGCCAGCGCTCGGCGGCCTCCTTCGCAACAGGCCCCTTGATCTGGGAACCCTTGATCTCCCCGGTCTCGGTCGTGATGACCGCGGCGTTGTCCTCGAACTGCACCCGGGTCCCGTCGGGGCGCCGGAATGGCGCACGCGCGCGAACGATGACCGCGTGCAGGACCTGCCGGCGCATCTCGGGCGTCCCCTTCTTCACGGAAACGATGATCAGGTCCGCGATCCCGGCCCGCGGGTAGCGCCGGTGCGTGCCGTGCCAGTTGCGCACGGCGATGATCTCGACTACCTTTGCCCCGGTGTTGTCGACGCACTCGAGGCGGGCTCCCTTCGGGAGGGACCGTCCACGTCGGCCCGCGAGGCCCTTCATGCGGCCTCCTCCTTCGGCTCCTCCGCCGGGGTGGGGAGGAGCGGCTCCTCGCCGCGGACGCGACGGGCGGCCTCTCCGAGGTCTTCGACGATGCAGAACGACACGAGCTTCGAGAGCGGGCGGGTCTCGGCGATCCGGACCCGATGGCCGACCGGCACGTTGAGGCACGGGGGCGCGTGCGCCAGGTAGCGCCGGCGCCGCTTCTCGTACCGCTCGAACTTCGCGACGTAGTGCAGCAGCGTGCGCTCGACCACGGCCGTCCGCTGCATGCCGGTCGAGACGACCGTCCCTTCGAGGACCTGGCCCCGAACGGGCAGGCGGCCGTGGAACGGACAGTGCCGGTCGTCGCACCGGCTCTTGGGGGCCCGCACGTCGAGGCCGATATCGCGGGCCCGGCGAGCGGACGGGGTACGGGTCGGTGTCACGGTAGCCTCCGAGAGCCGCCCGTCAACAGGCGCTTCGTGCGGTCCTCGGGCCGCACGCGTAGGGCGTCCCCTCTTAACGGTAGCTCTCCCGACGCGAGAGCGATCGTCCCCTCGAGGCCGCTCTTCGGGACGCGCACCGAGCGGGACGTGCCCGCGAGGCGGACGGTGAAGGTGGAGAGGGATTCATCGACGAGGGTTCCCGCGACCGGACTGTGAAGCGCGGGGGACGCCGGGAACGCGACCGATGCTCCCAGGATCTCGCCGGCGAGCGCTTCGCGCTCGGTGCGCGAGAGTGCGGAGAGGGCGTGGAGGTTCTTCGGCATCGGCTCACCTACGCGCCTCCGTCGAGGCCCGGCCCTCCGTCGGGGCATGAGCGCGTTCGCTCAGCACAGTGAGCGCGCGCGCGACGTTGGTCCGCAACGCCCGCATGCGGCCCGGGCTCGGAGGCGCCCCGCCCATGGCGGCGACCCCGCGCTCCCGCAGCAACGTGTTCTCATCGTCGGCGATCCGGCGCCGAAGCTCGTCGTCCGAGAGGCTCCGGAGCTCCTTCATCCGCTGGAGCGTCATGGGGCGTCGGGCGCCTCCACTTCCGGTCCGAGGGGGACGGGGACCGTATCTTCGACGGGCGGGAGTTCCGCGGGAACGACCTTGGGTCGGTCGGCGACGCCCTTCACCACGATCTCGTCGGGGAGCTTCGCGGTGGGGCGCATGATCCAGACGTTGACGCCGATGGCGCCGGGCTTGAGCCGCGCTTGGTAGAATCCCTTGTCGATCCAGAGATGAACCGCTTCTCCGCAGTACTTGATGGTGCCGGCCTTGAACCGCTCCGTGCGGTGCCGCTCGCCCGTGAGCTTACCCGAGAGGATCACCTGGCAGCCCCGCGCGCCGGCCTCCATGATGCGGCGCACGGTCGAGTGACCGGCGCGGCGGAAATGCCAGCCCCGCTCGAGGGTCGAGGCAAGCTTCTCGCTCATCAGCTGGGCGTTCAGGCTCGGGGCGCGCTCCTCCTGGACCTCGATCTGCGGGTTGTCGAGCTGGAACCGGGCGTGGATGTCCTCGGTGAGTCGCTTGATCAGCTCGCCGCGGTGGCCGATGAGGATCCCGGGCCGCTCGCAGATCAGCGTGACCCGCGTCCCCATCGGGGTGCGCGTGATGTCGAGACCTCCAAAGCCGGCCCGCGCGCTCTCCTGGACCAGGTAGTCCTTCAGCAGGACGCGCCGCATCTGTTCCTGGATCACCTTGCGCTCGGCGGTCATTCGGCCTCCTTGCGCTCGGCGAGGACGATCTCGATGTGCGTCGTCTGCTCGTTCCACGCGGTGGCCCGGCCGTGGGCGCGGGGCATGCTCGCCTTGCGGATGCGGCCCCGGCTGCTGGCGGCGACCTTGACGAAGAGGCGGTCGGCGTCAAGCCCTTCGTACTCCGCGTTCTCCCGAGCGTTCTGGAGCACCTTGAGCACGTTCGCCGCGACCTTCGTGGCGTAGCGTCCCGGGCCGGACCCCACGTGATGTGCGGTCTCCTGGTTGTAGCGGCGGAACGGGATGGCGTGCCGAAGGGCGACCGCGTCCTCCAGGATCGTGGTCGCCCGGTCGACCGGGAGGCCCCGGATCGCGTTCAGGATCTCGTAGGTCTTCTTCGGGGAGATGGGGACCTCGACCCCACGGGCGCGGGCGACGCTGACGCCCGATTCGCCGGGGTAGGTGTAGCCTTTCATCGTCCGACCTCCCTCCTCACTTCAACGGCATGAACTTCGACGACCGCGTCGCTCCGACGCCCGGTCCCGAGTGCTTTTCGAAGCGGCGGGTGAGGGCGAACTCGCCGAAGTAGTGGCCAATCATCTCGGGCCGCACCTCGACCTCCTTGAACTCCTTGCCGTTGTGAATGGCGACATGTCGCCCGACGTGCTCGGGCAGCACCAGGGCGTCGCGACAGTGGGTCCGCACGACCTTTCCGGGTTCGGTCGAACGCATCCGCTCGAAGAACAGGGTCGTCTCGGAGTTGAACCCGCGCCGGATCGACCGGCGGGCGCGGGCGGTGACAATCTTCGCGAGGTCGGCGAGACTCATCGCCTGGAGCTCGGGGAGCGTCTTGCCCCGGAGGGTGAACTCCCGCTTTCGGCGGGCCTCGACCTTCTTCGCGCGACGAGCCTTCGGCATGACTACCTACCTCGCCCCTCCCGGAGCTGGCGTTTCTTGCGGGCGGAGCGCGAGAAGCGTCCGACCTTCGCCCCCGGCCACGTGCCGCTTGAGACCGTGCTCGGCCGGCCGACGTGCTGGTGAGCGCCGCCGCCGAACGGGTGGTTGACCGGGTTCATGGCGACCCCGCGGACCTTGAACGGCTGGCGCGCGAGCGACCGTGTAATCCAAAATTGCTTGCCGGCCTTGATGATCGGTCGCTCCGTCCGGCCCCCGCCGCCGACCGCTCCCACCTGGGCGCGGCACGTCGCGAGAAGCTGCTTGAACGCTCCGGACGGCAGCTGGATCGTCACGTCGTCGCCCGAGTGCGCGACCACAAGAGCGCTCGCGCCGGCGACGCGGACCAGGCGACCGCCGTCGAACGGCTTGACCTCGACATTCGAGACGAGGGTCCCGTCGGGGATCTTGCTGAGCGGAAGGATCGACCCGCGGTCGAGCTTTCCCTCCTGGAAGGCGATGGTGTCGCCGGTCGCGAGCCCGGCGGAGGCCAGCACGCGAACGGTCGATCCCTGCGGCGCGAGCACCTCGGCCACGGGAGCCGTCCGCCCTGGGGACGGCAGAATTGACATGACCGTGCCCTCGCCGACGATGTCGGGCGCGGGGTGGTAGACCGCCCCGTGGTGGCGGTGGCTCGGCGACCGGTACCGGCCCGTGCCGCTTCCGCGACGCCGCGAGATGACCCGCTTTCCCATCAGAACACTCCCGCACGTCCGCCGATATCCTCGGCGGAGAAGTCCTTGGTGAACCGGACGGTGGCGATCTTCCCCGTCCGGACGATCTTAACGGTGATCTTCGCGACCTTGCATTGGTAGGTGTCCTCGACCGCCTTGCGAATGTCCGCGCGGTTCGCCCGCCGGTCGACGACGAACTCGAGCTTGTTCTGCCGCTCCATCTCGTCCATCGACTTCTCGGTGACGTACGCGTGCAGGATGATCCGGTGGCGGAGGTTCGTCATGGGGCGACCTCCCCGAGCCGCTCGCGCAGCGATTCGACCGCCGCGCGGGAGAAGAGAGTGAGGCGACCCGCCGACCCCCCCGGGGCGAGGTCCTCGGTCGCGAGGCGGCGTGCGGGCACGACCTCGACGCCCGCGAGGTTCCGGAACCCGAGCGCCTTGCCCGGACCGCTCGTGACCAGGAGGAGACTTCGAGGGGTACGCCGGACCCGGCCACGGCGGCGGGCACGCCCGGACGCGCGAAGGTGGGTGCCGTCCCGGGCACGCTCCACGTCGTCCCAGAGCTTCAGCCGCTCGAGGAGGACGCGGGCGTCCTGGGTGCGCTGGATCTCCTCGACCGGGTCCTCGACGACGACCGGGAGGTGGAGTGCATGGGGAAAGGCGTGGCCACGCCCCGTGGCGAGCTTCGCGTCCCGGGTGGCCGCGAGCGCGGAACTGAAGGCGAGCTGCCGCTCCTTGCGATTGATCTTCTTCGCCCAGATCCGCTCGACCCTCGGAGGATGCGACTGGCGGCCCCCCACGGTGTTCGGGGCCTGCGCCCCACGCATCGAGTCCATCAATCGCGGTGTGCGGGCGACCCCCTTGCCCTTGCCCGACCACTCGGTCGAGTGGCGCAAGCCGGCGGTCGGGCTGGTCCCGTACGGCTGCCGCCGGTGGGTCTGGGCGGCCACCACCGCGCGCTGGATGAGGTCGGGGCGCACGGGCGTCGAGAACGCGAGCGGAAGCGCCAGCAACACCCCGGGCTTCCCATCGAGCCCGAGGAGATGGACCCGGTGGTGGGGCGTAGCGCGCTCCGCCGGGGTGGGTCGGTCGGTCGGCGGGGCGTCCGGCGTCATGCTCCCTGCTTCGACCGGGTACTGAAGTAGCGAAGGTCGACCTTTTCGACCGAGGTCACGTGGCTGCGCATCGGGGCGCGGAACCGCAGAAGGCGACGCGCGGGTCCGGGGAGGGAGCCGTGCAGGACGATGCACGCGCTCTGCACCTCACCGTAGTGCGGGAATCCCCCCGAGGGGGTGATCGGGTCGGTGCGCGGGTCCCGGACGATCTTGAGGACCCGCATGTTGAACTGCGTGCGGCGGTGGTACCCTTGCTGGCCCGCCTGCGGGATCCGGTAGGTGACGAAGCTCGGGTTGTGGGGACCGAGGGTCCCGATCATCCGGCGGTGCTTCGAGTTCTTGCGCGGCTGGAGCTTTACACCCCAGCGCTGGATGTGGCCCTGGAATCCGAACCCCTTCGTGACGCCGATGACGTCGACGAACTCGCCTTCCTTCGTCAGCCGGTCGGCCGGGACCTCCTGGCCGAGCTGTTCGACGGCGAACGCGCGTCGCTCATCGAACTTCTCTCCGGAGACCCGCACCTCGAACAGCGTAGGAGTCTTCGACCCGGTGCCGGTGAGCAACTGGGGCTGCGTGTGGACGACCAGGCGGACCTCGTCCCCCGCCGTCTTCCCGAACGTCTCGACCGCCTCGGGCGTGCTCGACGGGTGTTTCGGGATCCGGCGGAAGAGCTCGTCCGAGAGGCCGGGTGCCCAGACCTCCGCGACGACCCGGGAGCCGTAGGGGTTCCGGGTATAGAGTCGGGCCGCAACAACACGGAGCGGAGGGACCTCGACCACGGTCACCGGTATGGCGACCTCCTGGCCGGCGGTCGTGGAGCGCTTTCGGTAGTCGACAATAAACGCGTGGGTCATGCCGACCTTGAAGCCCGCGAACCCTTCGATCGCCACGGGTTTCGCACCGGGAGCCCACGAACGAATGCGGGGGAGCGGCCGGACGGCCCGGGAGCGGGGGGAGAATGCGAGGGATCCTCGCCTCGGGCGATGACGACGGGCCATGGGTCGATAGGGGGTCCTGCCTCCGGTGCGGGCGGGGGAGAAGGGTGCCCTATATAAGCGCTCGCGCGCGCGATGGGCCGGGACCGTCAGAGATCCGAGTTTCTCCTCGAAAACCTACGCGACGCAACGCACCGCTTCGGACGCGCGCGTAGAGCCGGGGCCACTCGAGCTCGGTCGGTCCGGTCGACCGAACTCCCCAACCGTTAAGCGGCCGGCGCCCTCCGCAAGCCGGAGCGGACGATTGTGCAAGCATTCGTGAAGGCGGAGCGAGGTCCGGGCGCCGAAATCCGAACCGTACCCGAGCCGAAACCCGCCGATGACGAGGTCCTGGTCCGCGTCCTGGCGTCCTCCATCTGCGGAACCGACGTCCACATCTGGGTCTGGAACGAGTGGGCGCAAGCGCACGTCTCCCATGTTCCGATGATCCCCGGCCACGAGGTCTGCGGGGAGGTCGTCGAGGTCGGAAAGCGCGTCCGCAGCCTTCGGGTGGGCGACCGCGTCTCCGCCGAGACGCACATCGTGGACGGGACGTGCTATCAGTGCCGCACCGGCAAGATGCACATCTGCGAGAACGTGCAGGTCCTCGGGGTCCACCGCAACGGCGTGTTCGCCGAGTTCGCGGTGCTGCCCGAGCTGAACGCTTGGAAGAACGACCCTCATCTCGACCCCGCGCTCGCGTCGATTCAGGAGCCGCTCGGGAACGCGGTCCACTCCCTTCTCCCCGAGGATAATCTCGAGGACATCGCCGGCGGGACGGTCCTCGTCACTGGGTGCGGACCGATCGGACTTCTGGCCATCGCCGTCGCCCGCACGCTCGGGGCGCGGCGGGTGTTCGCGACCGAAGTGAACCCGTTGCGCGCGTCCCTCGCGAAGAAGATGGGAGCGGACCGG
>Ga0187815_10000341_pt1 | contig 22723 bp, 21 predicted proteins | sample NC_S_5_FD_132962 | JGI IMG/M metagenome (GOLD analysis project Ga0187815, IMG submission 132962) | Wetland sediment microbial communities from Neuse River Estuary, North Carolina, USA - ASW-S_5 | ecosystem: Environmental > Aquatic > Freshwater > Wetlands > Sediment | place: USA: North Carolina...
CGATAGTCGTGACCTTTTCTTGCGAGACCTCGCGGGACAGGACCAGACACGAGAGCGTCGGCTCTCCGTTGACCAGCACCGTGCAGGCGCCGCACCCGCCCGTCCGGCACCCCTCCTTCGTCCCCTTGAGGCCAGCACGCCAGCGCAAGGTGTCGAGAAGCCGCTCGCTGTCGGGAACCTTCTCGAACTGCCGGGACTTGCCGTTGATCGTGAGGGCCAGGGGTCCGTCGCTCATCGCGCGGCCTTCCGGGGAGCCGAAGGTTTGGGCATCCGGTCGAGCGTTGTCTGGATCGCGCGGCGGACGAGGACGCTGACCAGTCGACGGCGATAGGATTCCGTCGCTCGCTTGTCCGAGACAAATTCTGCTCGACGCGCAGCCTCTTGCGCCGCGAGCTCCATCTCGAGATGCGTCGGACGCGCGGATCGAAGCATCGCTTCCGCCTCGCTCAATCGTCGTGCGCGCGGCTGGAGACCGCCCAGGGCGATCCGCCAGTGCGGTCCCTCGGGCACGAACGCGGCCGCGACCCCGACCTGGGAGATGTCGTTGACCGGCTGGACGCGCTGCCACAGATAGGTCGAGGGCGCGGAGGCGGGGAGAATCACCGACTCGATCAATTCCGCGGGTCCGAGGCTGGTGCGCCGCGACTCCTGGAGCACGATGTCGACCGGGTGCTCTCGCACGCCGCTCGGGCCGACGATCCGGACCCGCGCGTCGAGCGCCAGCAAGATCGGAATGAGGTCCGACGCCGGTGAACATCGCCCCAGGTTGCCGCCCAACGTCGCTCGACTCCGAAGCGCCGGGCTTCCGACATCCCGGATCGCCTCCCAGAGGCCGGGAAGCCGGCTCTGTACGTGAGGGTCGAGCTCGAGGGCCCGCAGCGGGAGCGTACTCCCGACGACGAGCGAGTTACCCTCCCAGCGGAGGTACCTCCACGGCAGCTTCCGGAGCGAGAGAACCTGCGCCGGGGCGATGCGGGCCTGGTCGAGGTCGAACAAGAGGTCGGTACCGCCCGCAAGCACCGCGATTTCGCCCGCGGCCGAGCGCGAAAGGAGCCGGATGGCTTCCCCCGGAGTCGATGGCTGGACCAGCTGAAAGCTCACGACAAGCTCGACGGGACGGCGATTGATAGCCTTTCGGTCCGCGGACCGCCCCGACATGCACTTTTATCCCTACGACCGGCTTCGCTCCCCGTTCGCCATGCCGTTCGAGTTGACTCTTCGCTACACGACACCCCTCACCCCCCTTCCCGATGTGGACGAAGTGCTGCAGGAATTCCTCCGGATGATCGGGTACTTGCCCGAGAGCTACGACACCCGGGGGGGAACGGGCCCGGTCGAGAGCCGGGTGGCGTATCGACTGGTCCGGGACTGTCTGATCCGGGCGCCGTCCCGTCCCTGGTACATCGACGAGGTCGTCGCGGTGCTGAAAACGTCGAAACCGACGGTCTATCGGCACATCAACAAACTGAAGTCGCTCGACCTGCTCGAAGAGGTCGGCGGGTCCTCCGATGGAAAGGGCCGGAAGGGCTACCGCCTTCGGTACGGCAATCTCGCGCGGGCGTGGGACTTCACGGAAGCCAACGCGCAGAACGCGCTCAAGCGGTATCGGGAGACGGTGAATCACCTCCAGTCGCTGCTCGAGCACGCCGAGAGCCCTGCCCCGGTCCCTGCCAAGGCGACCGCGCGGGCCAAGGGAATCCTTCAATAATGCCGACGCCCGACTATAGTCGGGGTTGACGATGGGCGGGACTCCTCCGAGCGGTGCGGCCAAGAAGAACACGATCGCGTTGACCGTCGGCTCGAAGGTGCGTGTCCGGTCGGCGAGCAGCGAGAACGAGTCCCTCGTGTCGAACGGAACGTTCCGCGGCCTCGTCTCGATCGGGGGAGACAGTTCCCTCGCCATCGAGCTCGACGGCACCATCTCGGAAGAGAAGGGACGCATCCGGCTCGTTCCTCTGAACGCCCTGCTCGCGCTCGACGTACTCGAGGCCGCCAAGGCCGAAGAGGAGAAGCGTTCCGACCCGGCGAGCCCCGGCTACTTCGGCTGACCTTGGGGGCCTTCCCGCCCGGCGGGATCGTACGGGCTTGGTGGGAGTTTCGCCGCCCCGTCCACGGCGGCGGGCGGATTCGAACCCACGTCTTCGGCTTCGAAGGCCGAAAGGATAGTCCAGACTACCCTACAAGCCCGCGGCGGGTCGGACGCGCGGCCGCCTATATGGCCATTCCCGGCGAGCGGACGACCGCACGACGTTAGAGTTCGTCCGACGGTTCCTCGACGGCCGGGAGGCCTTGGAACGATTCCAGGGTGGTCTGGGCTAGGCTGCCGGGGAAGAGGGTCGCGAGCGACGTTTCGAGGAGCTGGATCCGTTGGCGCAAGTACGGGGGAACCCCCGTCGTGGACGCGAGGCGCTGGGACAGTCCGAGGTACTTCCGCACCGACGCTTCAAAGACGGTCGGCTGGAGCGCTCCCTCGCACGGCTTGCCGCCGCGCGGTCGCATCGTGCATCGGCCCGACAACGGCGGTCGGCGATAGGAGGTTCCGCAGACCTTGCACCGGAACTTCTGCGTCGCGTAGCTCTTCAGATTCCCCATCAGATCCGGAAGGAAGTGGGCATTGAGCACCAGCGACACCGCCTCCCCGACGTCGACGGCGCGGATCTGCGACGCGACCACGAGAGATTGTTCCACGATACGGTCCATCGAGGGCGCCTCCCGGTACGCCGAGCGGACCGGGCCTCCGGCGATGTCGGTGGTGTCGTGCGTGAACCCGTAGCCCGACATCGCGCGATCGGTGCCGACCCGCTGGCCGACGGTCTCGATCAGGGGCTGGACCTCCTTGGCGGCCCCGCCCCGAGCCGCCGCCCGGTAGAACTCGACCGGATACCGGAACGCAATATCGACGTTGTGGGCCTCGCTGTCGACCTCGGTTGCGTTGAGTCGCGTTGTCAGCACGAGCGGCTTGTCCATCAGTCCACCCCGGCTGCTGGGAAGGTACGCGCGGGAAAAGTTGAGCAACGCATCCAGGAGCAACGTGACCGAATCCTCGTCCCCGTCGCAGTTCCGTCGCTTGGCGGCGTGGAACACCGGATGGGCAAAGCACCCCTCCGCCGCGGTGTACCCGATCAGGCGCCCCGCGACGGCGCCCGACGTGTGCGGCGCGAGGGCCGTGACGAGGTGGCCTCGGAGGTCCTCCGGCTTGTTCGCCCGGTAGAACGGGTCGAGGCCATAGAGCCGTACCAGCTCGTCATCCACGAACTGGGCGAGATGGGTCAGATAGACTCCGCACGAGTGCGAGACGATCAGGTCCTGCGGCTGGAGCTCGGCCAGTTGGTCGATCTCCTCGAGCGGGGCGCCGACCCAGTCGTGCGTGTATCCCAGCTCGTGCGCCCTCTCGATCGAGAGACCGATCTCTCGCGGGCGGAAGTGGGTGAGCGGAAGGTCGGTGAGGTCGAACCGGGCCGTGCCATCCTGGTAGACCGAGATTCCGTGGGAGGCGCGGAGGATCCCTTTCTCGATCGGCTCCGGAACCTTCCCGGCAGAAAGGAGCCCCTTGACGCCTTTGACGTTGGGTGGGGTCCGCCGCAGGTCGAGTCGTTCGACCGCCTGGGCCCAGATGGGCGCGACCGATAGCTCCTGCGTCGTCACCTGGCCGGTCGCGCGGGTATGTCCGCCGCAGCTGCACCGGGGCCAGACCGTTGTTCGGTGACACTGCGGACACTCCCGCACACCGAGCTGGGTCGGAACACCGCGCCCTTGGCTCTGGCGCGCCGCCTCGGGAAGGGAGCGCTGGGCTCCGCCGGCGTCGCCGACCGGAAACAACACGTGGACGTTGGGGCTCATCTTCCGCTGGCGGGCCTTCTCGGGGCGGCCGACGCGGGCGCCGATCCGGGAGGGGCTTCGCGCGGGAATCGTCACCCCTGCCAAACGAGAAACGTAGACGAGGGGTTCGATATCGACCGGCTCGGCGGCCGCCACCCGTGCGAGGCCGTGCCGGTCGGGAACCAGCCCGAGACCTGCCACGAGCGCCTGGGAGAGTTCCTCTTCGCCCCGGAGCGTTCCCTCGCCCCGGGGAGCATGGAGGAATCCGAGGCGGACCAGCACCTCGCGAACCTCGGGGTCCCGCGGCAATTCCAGGGCGTTCGATACCCAGCGCCCCTCGCGTTCGACGAACTCGGAGAGCGCCCGGATCTCTCCGGAGGTCAGGTCGTGCCAGAACAGCAGGAACCGGGGATGCAGCGGCACACCCCTCTCTCGCGCGGTCTCCACCGCCTCGGCGAAACTCGGGTGATACGCCCGACCATCCAGAGGCACGCCGGCGGCCCGGAGCTCCTCGAGATGCCACTCGAGCGTGTAGGCACCGGGCACCAACGGGCGATTGTTTTCCAGGAACTCCCCGAAGGGAACCAGCAAACTGCCAAGGTCCACGATGCGCTGGATGTGCGGGAGCAATTGCTCGGCTCGGTCGAGGTCGTGGATGGCGGTGAGGGTCCCGTCGTCCAGGTCGACGATCGGTCCCTCCACGGTGTCGCAGAGCGTCATCGCCGTCGCCTTGCCCGGGTACTCTAGCTTGACCTGGGTCCCAACGGCGACGAAGTTTCGCAAGACCCTCATCGTGGCCGGATTGACCGCGCACGAGGCGAGGCCGGTGGTCCGGGCGCGTCCGTAGGTCAACCGGAATCCTCCCGGGCGATGCGGGTAGGCGAGCACCGGCCGGCCGCCCACCGCCTCGGCGAGATATTTCGGGCCGTGGGCACTTCCATCCTCTTCCGATGTCGCGTGCCGTCCGAGGCGGTCGAGGAACTCCCACCCGTCGAGTCCCAGTCGCTGAACGATCTTGCGCAGCTTGGGCGCCTTCTGGCACAGCCCCTCGGCAATGACGAGGCAGGCCCCACCGCGGAGCCCATTCGTGGGCACGCGGGGAAGGTTCCGGAACGCGCTCACCTCGAGGTCACCCTCGGTGGACTCTCCCGAGATGCACACCGGCACGTTCTGAACCACGGTGGCGACCTCGTCGGCCGACGGGACGTACTGGAGGTGCTGAGAGTGCTTGTAGAGAGGAATCTCCTCCATGTACCGCTCCACCTCTCCGGGGAGCGGGCGGTACGCGCTAAGTCCGAGCTCGCGCCGGGCCACGTCGGCCAGCAGAACTGACATCGCCTGGGCCGTTCCGCCGGCGGCCCGTATCGGGCCGGCGTAGAACAGCTCGACATACGAGGAACCCCCGAAGCTGCGCACGTGCACCTCGGCCAGCCCCTCGAGCGGAGCGACGAGGATGCCTTCGGTAAGGATCGCGAGACCGACCCGGAGGGCAGCGTCGAGGCGGGCCTCCATGGAGGATCCGCGCCGTGGATCGTTCACGATCGTCCGGACCATCGCCACCGCGAGCTCGTCGCGGGGCAGGTCGCGCGCCAACGCCCGGATCTCTTCCGAGATCCCGTCGAGGGGCAGATGTCCCAGGAGCTTCTCCACCCGGGAGGCCATATCTTGGGCCGGCGGGATCTCCGGATGGTCTTCCGGGTCTAACCCCACGGTGCGAGCGGTCCGCGCCACGGCGTAGGCGCGTTCGACCGCCTGATCGATCGTTTCGAAATATGTCGCCACGCCGCGCGGCGAGCTACTCGCCGGACCTTAAGCCCTCGCCGCGCCGGCCAACCGAAACGCGGCGACGGCGGGAGCGGGCGACGTCAATCCGGCGCAGCGAGTTCCGACACCGGGATGGTAACCAGTACGGATTGCGGCTGGCCGAGGTACACGAGTTCGATCTTGCAGTTGTTCGGTGGGTTCAATTGGCCGGGCTGGGCGAAACACCACGTGGGAATCCCATGGTAATCATCGGTGTCGCACAAACCCGTGCTACCCGTGCATCCGGGGTTCCCGGTATCCTTGGGAGCAGTGGTGGAGTGAATGTACAGCACGATGCTGTCGCCGTCCGATAGGTAGGTCGCGTTCGGAGTTAGCTGCCAGAAGAATCCGAGGCGGCTGAAGGGAATGTCGTAGCCGAACACCGCGGCGGGATCGTACTTGCCACAGGTTTGGAGGCAATTCCCCCCCGGCTGTACGCAATTGAAGTTGGCCGCGTGGTTCGTGGTCGGGATGTAGAGCATGTTCGGCAGGGTCGAGTCGAAGTAGACTGTATTGTTGCAGATGAAGATGAACTCGAGATCGGCGACCGGCATGACCCCCGGCGACTGGGTGGTGAAGATGAGGTCTACCGCCGGTTGCTGCGAGCAGGTCGAGGGGTCGTTGATGTTCGTGCAGTCGGTCAGGTCTCCCCAGGTGGGAGCGGTGGTGCCGGTGTCCACTGTATAGTAAATCGAGCTGGTAGCGTTGGGGATCGGCGGTTTGAACGCGAACAGCACGGCCGCCAAGACGACGGTCATGGCCACGAGCAGTATCACGGCGATGATGTTGCTAATGCCGCGACGGCGTCGCGCGTGCCGGGTCCGTATGTACACGTATGCCCCATCTTTACAGCACAGCCCCTCCCTTTTAGCCTTACGCTACGGAGGCAGCCCGTCCGAGCCCGTTTCGGACCGCCCCGTCGTCCCCCAGCACCTTAGGTCCGGGTCAAGCGTCTATTGGGGATGAAAGTGTAGGGAGAAGCGATGAGAGTCGTCATGTTCGGCGCCTCCGGCATGGTGGGGCAAGGGGTTCTTCGTGAATGCCTCCTCGACACGCAGGTCGACGCCGTCCTTTCTGTTGGACGCACCTCGACCGGCCAGCGGGCCGAGAAGCTCCAGGAAATCCTCCTGAAGGACGTCGGCGACCTGACGGGGGTCGAGGACCGACTGCGCGGCTACGATGCCTGCTTCTTCTGTCTGGGGGTCTCCTCGGCCGGCATGTCGGAAGCCGACTACCGGCGAGTGACCTACGACCTGACGGTCGGAGTCGCGCAGACCTTGGTCCGGCTCAGCCCCGGGATGACGTTCGTCTACATCACCGGCGCCGGCACCGACAGCACGGAACACGGGCGGAGCATGTGGGCCCGTATTAAGGGTCAGACCGAGAACGCGCTGCTCCGCATGCCGTTCAAGGCGGCGTATATGTTCCGGCCCGCCGTAATCCAGCCGCTCCACGGGATCCATTCGAAGACGCGGAGCTATCGGATCCTGTACGCGGTGATGTGGCCGTTCATCCCCCTCGTAAAGGCGCTCTCCCCGAACTCCGTGACTTCGACCGAGAGGGTGGGCCGCGCGATGATTCGAGTTGCGCTCGAGGGCGCCCCGACCCGCGTCCTAGGCACCCGCGAAATCAACGCGCTCGGAAAATAGTCCGTCAGAGGCACAGAGCTTCTTCGACCTGCGTGGCTGAAAAGGCGCTGCAGATTAGCTCTCGCGGCGGGCGACATTTTTCTACTAACGACGCCCCTTGCCGGTGGGATTTACCGACAGAGAGGCCAAGGCCCCTATGGCGCAAGATCTGTGTGCAAAAGCGTCCGACTTTCACGGTGCCCCGATCGCGGCTTTGTGACCGCGCGACGGCCGCCTCAGAGTGGTCCGTACCAGAATTATGATTCCTCCGAGGCAAATCGCCACAATCCCGAAGACATACAATGCTGCCGGAATCGCGGGAGAGACGACAGAGCCAGTGCAGGGGCCGTCCATACACCAGGTGCCCTGCAACGCGGGGATTCCGACGAGGAACCCCATGACCAGCAGGCCCGCGCCGGCGGTGAGGATCCAGGAACCAATCTCTCCGACTCTCGAAGCCAGTGTGGCCTGTCTCCTAGTCGGCCCGCGGAGCAGGCGCTCGTCCGAAGGCAGAGACTGACGTGGGTACCACAACCCCCGAGCCACGAGGAACGCGCCACCGAGAAGGATTAGGCAGGTGACGACGAACGGAATGATCAAAATTGCCGAGTAGGCCGAGGAGATGATCGTGAAGGACCCTGGAATCCCAGCAGCGAAGGGGGCAGCGGCGATTGCCAAGAAAAGCGCTATTAGGCCGAGTCCGACCAAAACCGGATCAACCTTTGTCTCGGATGCTATACGGAGGGACTCATTCCTTCCCTCAACTTCCATGTGTCGCCCCCATCTGCGCTCTCACAGGATCAGCGCTCTGCCTCGTCCGCTGTGAGTAAGACTCCTTGGAACCTAATCATAGCTGTCCCGGTGAACCCGCACGCGTCGATCTTCGCCCAACCAAACTCATAAGCCTGAGACAGAATCGCTCCGCTCCCGATTGTTACACAGCCCGATTTGATTCTTCTACACGCCAGAGATTCAACTACAACTGCGGCTGAAAACCAATGTTTAAGTAGCAAATCTCGGGATTCCTCGCCGAGCGTATGACGCTCGTCCGACAAACGCAACGGAGAATCAAACCATGAAATCGATCATTCAGGAAGCCATTGCCAAGCACCAGGAAAGCCAGCAGCTGGCGGACCAGAAACCCGACGCAACCTCCGGGTACGCGAGCGGGGACGACGCCGAGCTGGCGAAGCTGGCCGAGACGCTGAGAGTCAACATCCGAATCATCGGGTGCGGTGGCGGCGGATCGAACACGATCAACCGCTGCGTCGAGGAGGGTATCCAGGGTGCGGAGATGTGCGCCATCAACACCGACGCGAAGCACCTCTTGACCATCCACTCTCCCCGCAAGATCCTCATCGGCCGCCGGGCCACGAAGGGCCTGGGCGCCGGTGCTCGCCCCGAGGTCGGGGAAGAGGCGGCCCGAGAGAACGAGGAGGAGATTCGTAACTTCCTCACGGGCGCCCACATCGCGTTCGTCACTGCCGGCATGGGCGGAGGAACCGGCACGGGTTCCGCGCACCTGGTTGCTCGCATCGCCAAGGAAGCGGGCGCGCTCACGATGGGTGTCGTGACGATCCCCTTCGCTGCGGAAGGCGCCGTCCGTCTCGAGGCGGCGAAGGATGGACTCGAGCGACTCCGGCGGGTCTGCGACACGACCATCGTCATCCAGAACGACAAGCTCCTCGAGCTGGTCCCCCGGATGCCGCTCGATGCGGCGTTCAAGCTGGCCGATGCGGTCCTGATGACCGCCATCAAGGGCATCACCGAGATCGTGACGAAGCCCGGACTCGTGAACCTGGACTATGCCGACATCATGACCGTCATGAAGGACGGCGGTGTGGCCCTCATTGGACTGGGCGAAAGCGAGAGCGCCACGGACCGCGTGACCGAGGCGGTCACCCAGGCCTTGACCTCCCCGCTGCTCGGCAACGTCGAAATGAAGGACGCGACCGGCGCGCTCGTGCGCGTCGTCGGCGGACCGACCATGACGGTGTCCGAGGCCGACAAGGCAGCGGCGCTGGTCGGCGCGAAGATCTCGAAGCGGGCCCGGATCATCTGGGGCTGCTCCGTGGAGAACTCCCCGGAGATGGAGAACACCATCAAGGTGCTCCTCATCATCACTGGAGTAAAGGCCACGAACCTCCTGGGCTCCCGCGGAGGCTACGCCGCCGGTGAGTCCGAAGAGGTCATCGACTTCGTCCGGTAACTCTCTCCTCCGCCCCCGCTACCTCGGAATCGAGGTGGCGGGGGACCCCTCTTTTTCCCCTCGAATCCTCGAGCGCTGGCTGACCGATCGCTTGGCTGCGGGCGGCGCCCCGCCCAAACTGAGGGTCGTCCGGGTGGACGGACGGCGCGCCTTGGTAGACGTGCCCCATACGTGGGCCGTCCGCGCGCGGGCGGAGTGGACCGGCCGGTGGACCACGGCCGACGGAACCGATCTCGAGGTACGGACCTACCGCACGTGGGGCACGCTCGTCGGTGGGAAGCGTTGGCTCCGACGCCGGGAGTCGGCCGCGCAGGCCGGGGCCCTTAAATACGCGGGCCCGCCGTAATTTACCGGGCCGTTCGGTCCACTTATGCGTCGCGGTTGGAGACTACTCCGTCAACACGGGCTCCGCGGTCGCTCGGGTCAGGTCAGCGCGGTCGCGACGGTGCTGGCGCTGATGCTCTTCGTTTCGTTCCTCTCCACATTCGTCCTCGGCCAGCTGGGTGCCCAGATGACTCAGCAGGAGTTCCAACACCAGCTCCAGGTCGAGAACCAGATGGCGCGTCTCCAAACATCGATCCTGGAGGCGGCCACGGCCGTCATTGGGAACGAGAGCACCTACCTCTCGTCCCCCGTCACGCTCAACTCCGGCGGGGTGCCTCCCTTCGGAGTCCCGTCGTCCGGAGCCCTCCAGGTCGAGCCGCCGCAAGTCTCGGCGAGGGCCGCGTTCGCGATTTCCAATGTCTCGGCCGCCCCCATCCCTTGGAACACCGGCTCGGCCTGCTTCGCCGCCGGAAGCGGCACGTGCACCAGCGGCACAGGCCTCGAGGTCTACAATTTCTCAGGGAGCGGCAGTACCGTCACCCCCACGGTGGCGGGTTGCGCCGTGGCCGGATGCGCCGTCGTTTACAACGTGTCCGGGAACTCCAACACCCTCACGCTCACCCTTTCCGGAGCCAACATCGGGCAGGTTCTTTTCCAGGTCTCGGGAAACTTGAACACCTTGACCGTAAAGGACGGGGGAACGTGCAATGTCCGGCAGTTCGTGAGCGTGGTCTTCTCCGGCAACAACGACACCTACACTCTCTCCATGACCGGGTGCACTACTGGCGTCGGGGCCAACCTCAACACGACGTTCGTGGGGTCCTCGGGAAACCTCTGTCCGTACGGCAACGCGGCCAAGTTCGACAAGTTCTCGGGCGCGACCTGGGGCGCTTCCACCACCATCTTCCAAAACTTGACCTGGCGCAACGCGTACGGCATCGTCTCGGCCCCACACATGATCTCCGCCAACGGCGGGGCCGATCACTTGACGTTCGCGAACACGAGCGGGTACTTCCAGTGTCTCTTCACACAGTCGACCCCGACGGGGCCGTACACGCTCAACTTCGTGTCGGGAATCAAGGCGATCCTGAACAACCGGTACATCAATCCGTCCACCGTCGCGTACGATCAGGGCGCCGTGATCCTGGGCGTAGAGAACGGCGGTTCGGTGATGATCAGCCCGCCCGACACCTCGTACGTCCAGGACCCCTCCGGGGTTCTGTTCAGCCTCCTCCTGGTCAGCATCGCCAGCTCCACCGGGACGGCCACCGGCTACGGGACCGCCGCAGTGATCTCCAACATCCTGTCGGTCCAGACCTATGAGGTCAACGACGGCAAGCAGGGCCAGAATTATCTGCCATACTTTTACCTCAACATCACCACGGCCTATCCTCAGGCCTGGGCCACTTTCTGGCAGAAGCAGGGCCCCGTGGACCCCACCGGCACAAGCTGTATTCCCGGCCCCGGAGTCACGGTCGCGAAATGTCTCACGCCCCCGCTCGGGCGCACGTCGACCATCGTGGTACCGATTAACGCGAACCAGTTCATGCTTACATCCGTCGTCGCGCAGGTCAGCATCTACTGACGTAGACCGATCCGCGCGACACCCTTATGGCACCCGATTCCTCCCCGTAGGGGAGCGAATCGGTGCCGACGGAGCCCGAAGGTCTCGTCCGCGTCCGGCGGGCTCTTTTCAGCGTGTCGGACTTCCGTGGGCTCGTCCCGCTGGCCCGCCGACTTGCGGCCCTCGAGGTCGAGATTGTGGCGACGGAGGGCACCCGCCGGCGCCTCGCGGCGGACGGAATCACGGCCCGACCCGCCGAGGAATTGACCGGCATCGGCAGCTGGTTCGGCGGACGGCTCAAGACCCTGCATCCGGGCATCCTCGGCGGGATCCTGTCCCCCCGGAGCCCCGAGGGGGACCGGGAGTTAGCGGAACGGCATCTCCTTCCCATCGACCTGGTCGCCGTGAATTTCTATCCGTTCGAGGCCCGGGTTGGGACGAACGCTGGGGCGCCCGACCTGGCCGAGCATATCGACATCGGGGGCGTCACGCTGGCCCGGGCAGCCGCGAAGAACTTCGAGTCGGTGGTCGTCGCGAGCGACCCGGAGGACTACCCCTCGCTCGAAAAGGAGCTCGAGCACCACCACGGATCCGTGACCGCCGCGACCCGACGGTCGCTCGCCGCCCGTGCCTTCGCCCGGACCGAGCGGTACGACCGGATCATCGGCACCGCCCTCGCGTCGGCCCCGCGACCTGATAGCAGTCCTTTCCCGCCGACCCTTGAGTGGCTCTGGTCCGATCTCACGCTGCGTTACGGCGAGAATCCCCACCAGAAGGCCGCCGCGTACGTGCCCCTCTCCTCCACGGCATCGCCCCTCGCGCCGGCGCCGCTCGAGGTGCTGCAGGGCGGGGGACTCTCGTACACAAACCTGCTCGACCTCGACACCGCCCTCGCCACCGTCGCCGAGTTCGGGGAGCCGGCCGCGGCGGTCGTCAAGCACGCCACTCCGTCCGGCGTCGCGTCGGCCTTGACGCTCCGTGAGGCGATCGCCCAGGCCGTCGCGACCGACCCGATCGCGCGCTACGGCTGCGCGATCGCCGTGAACCGGCCCCTCGACGCGGGGGATTTCACACCGCTCCACAACATCTTCGTCGACCTTTTGGCCGCACCCGACGTGACCGACGCGGGCCGGACGGTGGCCGGACGCCGGACCAAGCTCAAACTCGTGCGGATCCCGGTGCCCGACTTCGACGCGCCCGCCTGGGAGGTCAAGAGCGCCGTGGGCCGGCTCCTCGTGCAGGAGAGCGACCACCGCCGCCTCCGCCCCGAAGAGCTCCGGTGCGTAACGTCCCACACGGCCACCCCCGAGGAACTCGACGCGCTCGCCTTCGCCTGGCGCGTGGTGCGCCACGCCAAGTCGAACGCCATCGTGCTGGCCCAAGGGCATCAGACCGTCGGGATCGGGAGCGGTCAGCCTACCCGGGTAAAGGCCGTCGAGCTCGCGGTCGAGGTCGCCGGACCGAGGGCCCCGGGTTCGGTCCTCGCTTCGGATGCCTTCTTTCCATTTGCCGACGGGATCGAGGTCGCCGGCCGCGCCGGGGTGCGGGCGATCCTGCAACCGGGAGGAAGCCTCCGCGACCCCGAGGTCATCGCCGCCGCCGACAAGGCCGGCATGGCGATGTACTTCACCGGTTGGAGAGTCTTCCGGCACTAGACCCGGCCGTCAGCCCCCGGCGGGGGAAGCCGGAGTCGGGGGCCGAGGAATGGGTCGAGGGCGCCGAGCATCAAGCGGCTCGCCGCCCACGCGAGCGGTACGCGCACGACCGGACGCGGATGATAGAGAAGCCGGACCACGGCTCGGGCCACCACCTCCGGCTCCAGCACCGACCGCGGGTGCTCGCGGGCGCGCCGTTCGAGCGGCGGCTCGGTGTCGGTCGGTCGCCGGCCCAGCTCGGTCCGCACATACACCGGCTCGACAACGGAGACGCGCACCCCGCGACGGGCCACCTCCAAGTCGAGGGCCCGGCCGAACCCCCGGAGCGCGGCCTTCGCGCCCGAGTAGACCGCGAGGCGGGGAAGCGGCCGGTCGGCGCTGGCGCTCCCGATGAAGATCACCTGCCCCTTGCCGTGCTGAAGAAGAACGGGCAGCAGCTCGTAGGTGAGACGGAGGGGAGCGAGCAGGTCGGTCACCAGCTCGCGCTCCCACTCCTCGCGCAGCCGACGGTCGAACCGCTGCGCCGTGGCGATGCCGGCGTTGTTCACCAGGAGGTACGGCACGCCGAGTCGTGCCACCGCGACGTGCACCACATTCTCTGCGGCCGCCGGAGCCGTGAGGTCCTGCGCGAACGTGGAGGCGGTCCCGCCAGCCGCCCGGATCTCGGCGGAGACCCCGGATAGACGGACCTCGTCGCGGGCGACGAGCAGGAGATGAAGTCCCTCGCGGCCCAACGCTCGGGCGATGGCGGCGCCGATCCCTCGGGACGCGCCGGTCACAATGGCGCCGACGCCTGCGAAGCGCGGACCCGGACCGGGCCGCGCGGACGCACTCACCGCGTCACTCGAAGGAGAAGTGCTTCCGGAGGATCGTACGCAGCTCGCGCGGTCCGACGATCCCGACCTCGCGGCCTTTCTCGCGACCCTCGTCCAGGAACAGGTACGTCGGGATCGTGTGGATCCCAAAGGAGTTCGCGACGGTCGCCGAATCGTTCACGTTCACTTTCGTGAACTTGACCCGGCCGGTCAAGGACTCGGAGAGCGTCTCGAGCGAGAGCTCCGCCGCGCGGGAGGGCACGCTCCAGTCGGCGTAGAAGTCGACAACCACCGGCAACCGCGACCGGATCACCTCGTCCTCGAAGGTCTCGTCGGTTACCAGCACAATACCGGTCATCGAGACTTTCCTATCGGACAGGACCGAGATTCGATTTCTACCCCGATTATAGCCTTGTGGTTCTTGTGGCAAGCCGGTGAATCCCTGCCCGCGTCCCGCCGGCCCCCGGACGACGGAGGGCGTCGACCCGTGCGTCCGAGCCCTTCTCGCCTGGTTCCCACGTCACCGGCGGCCGTTACCGTGGCGTCGACACCGGACGCCGTACCGTATCTGGGTCGCCGAGGTTCTCCTCCAACAGACCCGAGTCGCCCAGGCGGTACCGTACTTCGAGCGCTTCGTCCGGAGATTTCCCACGGTGCAGGCCCTCGCCCGCGCAACGGAAGAGCAGGTACTGAAGGCCTGGGAGGGCGCCGGATACTACGCCCGGGCCCGCCACCTGCACCGGGCGGCTCGACAGCTCGTCCGGGAGCGGGACGGGCAACTCCCCGATCGCGCCGAGGAACTTCGTGAGCTTCCCGGGGTCGGCCCCTACATCGCGGCGGCGGTGGCGAGTCTCGCGTTCAACGAGCCCGATGTCGCGCTCGACGCTAACGGGCTCCGCGTGCTGGCCCGCTGGACGCTGGAGCATGGAGATCCGCGTCGGGCGACGGTACACCGCCGGCTCCATCGATGGGCGATGGACCGGCGACCGCGGGCCCGGTCGGGTGAGTTCAACGAGGCGCTCATGGAGCTCGGCGAGACCGTGTGTCTCCCGACCCATCCCCGCTGCGAGGAGTGCCCTATCGCGCCTCACTGTCGTGCCCGCCAAGAGCTGCCGGACCCCGGCGCGATTCCGGTCCGAGGGCCGACCCGCGTCAAACCGCTCGTCGTCGCGTCGGTCGTGGCGCTGACCCGACGGGGACGCTGGCTCGTCCTCCGTCGACCCTCCTCGGGGCTCCTTGGGGGATTGTGGGAATTCCCGGGCGGAAAGCTGCGGCCTGACGAGCCGCCGATCGCCGGGGCGCGCCGGGAACTCCGCGAGGAGACCGGTCTCACCGCGGGCCTGCTAGAGGAGCTCGGGCTCTTCCGGCACGAGTACAGTCACTTCCGTGTCGCCCTACACCTGTTCCGGTCCCGCTCCGCCCGGGGGAAGCTCCGGGCCCGGGGGAGACGACACCGTTGGGTGGGATGGACCGAACTCCGGCGGCTGCCGTTGCCTCGCGCCACGCTCAAGATGCTCCCGTCCCTGAGGCAACCGCCGGCCCCGGATAGACCTTTCCCGGGTTCATGATCCCGTCGGGGTCGCATCGTCGCTTGAACGCCTCGAGGACCGAGACCCCCACCTCGCCGTGCTCGAGGGTGAGGTAGGACGCCTTGAGGGCGCCGACGCCATGTTCGGCACTGATCGTTCCCCCAAGCCGCTTCGCGAGCAGCACCAGGTCCCTTCGGACGGCGCGAGCGCGGTCCGACAAAGGATCGACCACGAAGCCCGGGTGCAGATTGCCGTCGCCCAGATGTCCGAACAGGCGCACCGGCACGTCATGCCGGGCGGCGAGCGCCCGGGTCCCCTCGATCAGTTCGTCGAGCCGGGACCAGGGCACCGCCACATCCTCGTGGACGCGGACCCCTTCTTCCTCGACCGCCTCACCGCTGAGCCCCCGGAGGGTCCAAAGCTGGTCGGCGTCGGGGTAGACGACGGGGTCTCCCTCGAATCCGGCATCAATCAGCCGTTTCGCCACGCGCTCGAGGTCCGACTCCTCGTCCGCGTCGGAGCTTTCCAGCTCGAGCAGGAGAAGCGCGGTCTCTCCCGGGAGACGTCCCGAGGCAAATCGGCTCAACGCGGCGGCCGTGGGGCGGTCGAGGTACTCGATGGCCGAAAAGGCCGGCGCCGGCGACGCCAGCAATCGGGGAAGCGTGGTTCGGAACAGCAGGTCATCGGGCACGGGCAGCCCGAGACCGATTCGCCGTTCAGGCGTCGGGGCCAGCGCGAGGCAGATCTCGGTGAAGAAGCCGAGCGTCCCCTCGCTCCCAACGAGGAATCCGAGCAGGTCCGGTCCGGTGGAGGCCTTCCGGGTCCGATGGCCGACCCGCAGGAGTTCCCCGGAGCCCAGCACCACCTCGAGGCCTCGCACCCAGGCCCGCGTCGATCCGTAACGGAACGACCGGGGGCCCGATGCGTTCGTGGCGGTGTTCCCGCCGATCGTCGACGTCGTCCACGAGCCGGGATTCGGCGGAAAGAATAGCCCGTGCGAGGCGAGGGTCTGATGGAGGTCCCGGTTCACGACGCCGGGGCCGACCCGGACCAGCCGGTCCGCGTCGTCGATCTCCAGGAGGGCGTTCCATCCGGAGAAGTCGACGACCACGCTACCCGGCGGGGGAACGGATTCCCCATCCAGCGAGCTGCCTCCGCCGCGACCGACGAGGGGTACCCTCCACCGCCGCGCCCAGGTCACCAGCTGTTGGACATCGTCCCGGTCGCGGGGGGCCACGGCGGCCGCCGGCAGCTGCACCAGGTGGGAGGCGTCCGTGGCGAACCGGGTCAGCGCGTCGGCGTCCTCGGTGATGATGCCGGCGATCTCGGCCCGCAGGGCCTCGGAGGCATCCCGGGAGAGGGGCACGACTCCCGGGAAGGGGTCGGTAAGATAGGCCTGACGCCCGGGACGTCAGTCGGTGCGCTCGCCTTCCGCCGGGGACGGGGGATCGAAGGGGGCCGCCGGGGTCGGGGGCACGGGGGCCGAGGAGGGACCAACCGCGCTCAGCAACTCCTGGATAGCGAACGGCCGTCGGACGAGGGCCGCAACCCCCAACGAACGGGCCTGGCTGTCGAGCCGGGCGGATCGACTAGGGGTCAACAGGACGACACGTGTTGCCGGGTTCGCGCGCCGGCACGCGGGAACGAAGTCGGTCCAGACCGGCTCCTTCGTTTCGACGTCGAGCAGGCAGACCGGGTCAGTCGTTTGGCGGAGCGTCTCGAGCACGGCCGCGCCCTGAAGGCCGGTGCCGACGATGCGATGCTGATGTAGTCGAAGCAGCCCCCGGAGGATGAGTTGGGCCTCCTCCGTCCCGCCGACGATCACTACGTTTGCCACTGGCTCACCCGCTGTCGTCCGTGGTCGCTCTCCGTTCGGCCCTCGACCCCACGACCCTCCCGGAGGGTCCGCGCCAGAGCCCGGCTCCGGCGGCTATGGGTATCGCTCGTCGCCCCGCCCGGCGGGTCGACGGTCCGTACCCGAATGGATGCTGGGTCGTAGGCTTGAAGGTTTCGTAAGAATGGAGAGAGCGACCTGCTCACGGGGCGATTCGGTTGCGTCCGACCTCAGAACGGACCGCTCGGGCCCCGGACCCCGCGCGTGGTCACTCTCCGGAGGGCCCGGTAACTATATAGTCCCTCGCGGCGTACGTAGCTCGGCCTCGGGTACCGGCGAAAAGCGTCTCTTGGTGGCACCGTCCAAGAGACCGAGAGCCTTTTCGCCGGCGCCCACTTTTGGCCTTCGAGTTCTCCTCGAGCTTCCGCTCGAACGATAGTTTTTCTACCCATGGTAAGCCCACCTCGTTCGGTGCGGCTTCCTTTTTGGTCCCGGCCGGCGCCGGACGAACGACAGCACGCGATCGCGACGCTCAAGTCGCTCGGGACAACGTCGGTCCCGGGCCTCGCGGCCGCGCTCTCGTGGTCGGTCCCCCGGACCGAGAAGGTGCTCCGGGAGCTACTGAGGCACAGACCCTCAGACCTGGTCTACGACGTGCGTACGAAAACGATCCGCTGGGGTGCCCCGGCTCCCCCTGCCACGCGGCCCCCAGCGCCTCAGTCGACTCCGGGTTCAACATCCAGCTGGGCTATGTCCGCCGCGCGAGCCCCGGCCCGTTCCGGCCCGGTCACCCCTCCCGCCACATCCTCCTCATCGTTTCGCGCCAGCGACTACCGGCCCACGGTGGCCCCGCCGGCGCCGAGCCCAGCGCCCCGAATCGGTCCGAGCGACCATGCCCTCCGCGAGTGCGCTCGCTGTCACACGCCGCTCGTTCCGACGGGCGACGCCGACGTGTTCGCGTGCCCGATGTGCGGTCGTCGACTCACCAGCGGTGGGACGCTCGTGTCGCCCTCTCCCTCCCGCGCCGGCGCTCCCGCCGGCCCAGATCCCAAGATCCAGCAACTGATCGCCGCCTGGGCGACCGGCCAACCCGCCCCGTGTCCCCACTGCCGCCAGCCACTCCGTCACACCGCGGACGGGGCGTTCAGCTGCGGTTCCTGCGGGGCGCGCATCACGTACGGTGGTACCCCGACGGCCCCCTCTCCGGCCTCCGGGGGACCGGTGGCCGGGCCGAGCCGCTAGAACGGCACGACGGTTCGCACCGCGCGAACCATCGAGCCATCGACGAGGCCGGCGGTCACGCGCTCGATGTCTGCCGCCGGTGACCGGTCCTCGGACCAGGCGGCGACGCGCTCCCGGAGGACCCGTAACGCTACCTCGCTACCGGCGCCCCCCGTGGGGGGACGACGGTGTTCCAGCGCCTGCCCCGCGACGATCCACTCGATGGCCACGATGCGCTGGACGTTGAGCAGGAGCCGACGGAGCTTCGCCCCGGCCCAGGCGCCCATGCTCACGAAATCTTCCTGGTCCGCGGAGGTGGGCAGGCTGCTCGCGCTCGCGGGATGGACGAGGGACTGGTTCTCGTTCACCAGCGCGGCAGCGAGGTACTGGGGGATCATGAAACCGGACGAGCGGCCGGGGGTCGGGGCGAGGAACGCGGGCAAGCCCCGGTTCAACGCGGGATTCACGAGGCGGGCGACCCGGCGCTCCGCGAACGCTCCGAGGTAATGAAGGCCCAGCGCAAGGGTGTCGAGCGCGAGGGCCAGCGTCTGGCCATGGAAATTGCCTCCGCTGACGAACTCATCGTCGTCGAACACGACCGGGTTATCCGACACGGCGTTCAATTCGGGCGTAAGGACCCGTTCCGCGTAGTCGAGGCCCTGACGGGTGGCGGCGAGAACCTGGGGGATGCAACGGAGCGTGTACGGGTCCTGCCCGTGCCACTCCCCGCCGGCGACCGCGAGCTGGCTTCCGTCGATCAGGCGACGTACGGCCTCTGCCACGGCGCGCTGCTCGGGGAGATTCCGGAGCGCCCCGAGCCGGTCGTCGAGGCTCGTGGGGTCTCCGCGCAGCGCATCGAAGGAGAGGGCGGCGGCCACCTCCGACGCGGCGAAGAGCTCCCGGCCATCGGCTACCGAGAGCGCGAGGTAGCTGGTCATCAGGGAAGTGCCGTTGATCAGCGCGACGCCCTCCTTCTCGGCGATGTCCAACGGCGTGAGGCCAATGGTCCGGTGGACCTCCACCGAGGCCACCCGGTGGCCCTCGGAGGTGACGAACTCTCCTTCCCCGAGCAGGGTGAGAGCCAGGTGCGCGAGCGGTGCGAGGTCCCCCGACGCGCCGACGGAGCCCTGCTCCGGGACGTACGGAACCAGGTTCCGGTTCAGGAACTCGAGCAGGCGCTCGACCAACTCCACGCGAACGCCCGAATGTCCCCGGCTGAGCGCGTTGGCCCGCAGGAGCAGCATGCCCCGGACGACGTCGGGCGGCAGCGCGGGGCCGGTCCCGCTCGCATGGCTGCGGAGCAACGAGAGCTGCAGGGCCCGTGTCTCGGCGGCGGGAATCACTTGATGGGACAGGCTGCCGAAGCCGGTGGTGACGCCGTACACCGGGCGGCCCGCCTGGACCACGCGCTCGACAGCGCGACGGCTCGCCTCCATCCGGGACCGGCCGGCCGCCGCCAGAGAGACCGGGCGGCCGCCGCGGGCCACGGCCAGGAACTGCTCGAGCGTTAGGGACCGGCCATCGACCGGTAGGGTCTCCGCCATCGCCAGCTCGGGGTGGAGAGTCCGAAGGCAAAAAGGAAACCCCCGGGGATCGACGGCCCCGGGGGCCGGGGTTCCGGCGACGACCTCAGGCCGTCGGGTAGACGATCTCGCCGCCGGATTTCTGCATCGAGGGTGCTCGTTGGGTCTTCGCGCCCTTCGTCTTCCAGAAGAGCTCGGCGAAGGCCTGCACGGCCGTCACCAGGGCCTGGGCGTCGGCGAGGGCGGTGCCCTGGCGCGTCTTCGAGGCCTGCTTCATGATCTGCCAGACCATGTCGTGGGCCTGCGGGTTCTGCTTCACGTGGTCCGGGGTGAAGTAGTCGCCCCAGATCACACGGACCTCCTGCTTGACCTTCTCGGAGTGTTGTTCCTTCACAGCGGTGTAGCGAGCCATCTTCGAAACGTAGGTTGCGCGCTCCTCGAGCTTGGCATCCGGTCCCGGGTGCGCCAGTTCCGCGATCAGCTGGTCCATGCGCAGCACGGTGAGCGCCGCAATCTGTGCCTCGTGCGGGTCATAAATACCGCACGGAATGTCGCAGTGGGCGTAGACCGCCCGGGGGGCAACGACGGCGTCTAAAAGACGGTTCACGAATCCGGTCGACCACGTAGTGGCGGACATAGTTCCGCGAGCCCGGAGCCTCGGATAAAGATGCCGGAAACGCCCCCCGCGAGACCTCCGCCGCCCTCTCCGCCCCCGCCGACGGGGTGGCGACGATGGCGCAGCCGGCGGGTCGAGGTCCACGACGAGAGCATGGTTCCCACGCTCCGACCGGGCGACCGGCTTCTCGTGGATCCCCGAGCGTACCGTAATCGACCTCCGGTGGTCGGCGAGCTCGTCGTGCTCGTCGACCCGGAGGCGCCCGCGCGATGGCTCATCAAGCGGGTCGCCGGAGTCGGACCCGGCCGGTTCTGGCGGACCCCCGCCGGCATCACCTCCGCGTCGCCCGAGACTCCGGAAGCGGCGCCGGTGCCCCCCGTCGATGCGATCGAGCCGATCACGCTCGCGGAATCGACGGTCTTCGTGACCGGGGATGCGCCGGCCGCCCGCGATAGCCGGCGGTTCGGTCCGGTCCGGCTCGACGCCCTCGTGGGCCGGGCCTACCGTTGCTACGCGCCGGCGGACCGGCGCCGAGACCTCTGAGTCGGCGACGCGAACGCAAACCCTTATCCGATGTGGTATTCCCACACATCGATGGCGCCAACGGCAGTGGTCGTGGTCGTGGTGATTCTCGTTGCGGCCGGTGGGGTATGTCTCGGGTTCGTGGCCGGGTACGAATACAGGGGATCGCCCGCTTCCTCGCCGAGCGCCATCACCAACTCCACCCTTTCCATCTTGGGAGCGGGAACGCTCGACACTCTCTTCCCTCAGGTGGCGAGCCAGCTCGTGAATGAGACGCCGAACATCACCGCCCCCGCGGCCGCCCAGACCTACGAAGGGTCGCTGGACATCACCACGGCCATCACCTCCCTCAGCGCGAAGGCCGACGTCGCCGCCGTGGCGGACTTCCGCCTGATCCCCCAGTTGCTCGAGCCGAAGTTCGCCGGCTACGAGGTCGTCTTCGGCTCCACACCCGAGGTGCTGGTGTATAACCCCTCCCTCGCCGCCTTCCACGGGGTCAACGAAACGAACTGGGCGCAGAAGCTCATCAACGATGTGACCACGCCCGGCAATGCCCCGATGGCTGTCTGGAACGCGTCGACCGACCCGAACGGCTACAACGAGATCTTCAGCCTCGAACTGCAGGGCCTGCTCTACAACGATAGCGCCACCGAGTTCTACAGCCAGCTCTATGGCGGAGCGCCGGGCACCCCCGCGATCCCTAACGCCGCCGTGGCGAAGATCGAGCACGAGTCCCAAGCGGCCACGCTCCTCAACACGGGGGTCGTATCGGCGCTCATCACCTACCGGTCGTACGCCGTGGTGAACCACCTCACGTACCTCCCCCTCAACCCGATCGTTGGCCTCTACGCCAACAACTCCACGGCGCTCGCCGACTACGCGAAGCTCTCCACGACGATCGTGTCGTCCACGAGCGCGTTCGCGACGGTCGTCCCCGCACCGATTCTCTTCTCCGTCACGGTGCCATCGAACGCGCCCAACCCGGCCCTCGGGGCAGCGTTCATCCACCTCCTCCTGTCGCCGCAGGGCGCCGCGATCATCTCGGCGGGCGGCGCGTTCACCCCGATCTTCCCTGGCTGGTCGGATGACCCCAGCGCCGTGCCGTCGGTGTTGGCACCCGACGTGGCGCCCCTCCCCGCGTGGGCGAGTCCCTTCATCTCATGAACCGCGGCGCGACGAACGCGCCCTCCTCTCCGCCCCGCCGGCGTTGGAGGACCGGCCCGCTCTGGCTCACCCTCCAGCTGGTCCTTTCCGGCTCGCTACTCCTACTGTTCATCCTGCCGGTCGTCGCGCTGTTCACCTACGCGCCAATCTCTCACCTTTTCGAAGCTGCAAGCAGCTCCCAGGTCCGAGCCGCTCTGTGGCTGACGTTCTTCGCCTCCGGGATCGCCGTCCTCGCCGCCGTGGTGTTCGGGATCCCGATGGGGTATCTCCTCGCCCGGCGAGCTTTCCGCGGGCGGACGGTCGTGGAATCGCTCGTCGCTCTACCGGTCGTCGTGCCACACCTGCTCGTCGGGCTGGGTCTCTTCTTCCTCGTGATTCCCGGCACGCCGCTCTACCGGTTCACCCAGTCGATCGGCTTCCCGGTCTACGACACCATCTGGGGCGTTGTGCTGGTGATGGTCTTCGTCAGCGCCCCGTATACGGTGCTGGCGAGCGAG
>Ga0187815_10000342_pt1 | contig 22723 bp, 16 predicted proteins | sample NC_S_5_FD_132962 | JGI IMG/M metagenome (GOLD analysis project Ga0187815, IMG submission 132962) | Wetland sediment microbial communities from Neuse River Estuary, North Carolina, USA - ASW-S_5 | ecosystem: Environmental > Aquatic > Freshwater > Wetlands > Sediment | place: USA: North Carolina...
ACAGGTCGACGATGCCGAACTGCGAGCTCACCGAAGGCCAGCCGTAGGGCGTCGGTTCGCCGCGATAGTCGAAGCCCGTCCAGGCGAATCCGCCGGCCAGCCAGTCGCGCGTGGCGTAGAAGCTCCACCATTGCTCCGGCGTTTCGCCCCAGGGCACCACGCCGTCGTAGCTGTTGACCGTGTTCCTCTTCGGGTCGGCGACATACTCGCCGCGCGTGGCGATGGCGCTGGAGGTTTCCGAGCCGTACACCGCGCGCCCGGGGTGTTTCCGGTGGAACGCGTCCGGGTACTTGAGGTTGTAGTTGAAGCCGATGACATCGAGCGCATCCGACACGCCCTGCTCGTTGTCACCGTTCACCGCGGCCGACACGACGCGGGTGGGATCGAGTTCGTGGCAGCGCTCCACCATCGCCGCGCCGATGCGCTCGCCCTGCTGTTCCAGCGCGCCTTTCTGCAGCCGCCACTCCTCGTTGCCGATCGACCAGAGGATGACCGAGGGCGAATTGCGGTAGCGCTTCACCATCGTTTCGAGCTGTTGCATGCCGCCGGGGCTGGAGCTCATGTGCCGCGTCTCGCACATCATCAGCATGCCCATGCGGTCGCAGGCCGCCACCCATTCCGGCGTCGGCATGTTGTGCGAGGTACGCACGGCGTTGCAGCCCATGCCCTGCAGCACGCCCACGCGGAACGATTGCAGCCGGTCCGGCAGGGCCGCGCCCACGCCCGCATGGTCCTGGTGGTTGCAGGTGCCCTGGATCTTCAGTGGCTTGCCGTTGAGGAAGAAACCGCGCTCGGGGTCGAACCTCGCCGTGCGTATGCCGAACGGGAACTGCTCGGCATCGCGCGTGGCGCCATCGACGACGAGCTTGACCAGCGCCGTGTAGAGATGCGGTTCGCCGGGCGACCAGAGCTTGGGCGCGTCCATGCGCGCCGTCGTCCGGCAATCCGCCGACGCTCGGGGCGCGATGGCCTGGGCAGGCGTGGTCGCCCGCGCCACCACGCGGCCGGCCGCATCCGCGATGCTCCATTCGAGCGAGGCGTGCACGGCGTGTTCGCTTTCGTTCTCGACCACCGTGGCCAGCGCCAGCGTGGCCGCATCGCCCTCGACCGCCGGCCGCACCACGCTTTCCCAGCGGCCGAGATGCACGGGGTCCAGCTTGGTCAGCCAGACGTGGCGATAGATGCCGGCGCCCTCGTAGAACCAGCCGTCGCCGAAGCTGGCGTCGACGCGCAGGGCGACGACGTTCTTGCCGCCGTAATTGAGGAAATCGCTGAGGTCGAAGCGGAACGGCGTGTAGCCGTCGTCGTGCCGGCCGATGAAGCAGCCGTTGACGAACAGCACGACGTCGCGCATCGCACCGTCGAACTCGATCCAGATGCGGCGGCCGCGGTCGTTGGCGGGAATCTCGAACGTGCGCCGGTACCAGCCCACGCTGGTCGCCGGATAACGCCGGCCCAGCGGCTTGTAGCCGTGCGAGGTCAGGCGGGTGTCGTCGTCGCCGCTGTCGTCGTGGACAGGGGCCAGCTCCACCGCCCAGTCGTGCGGAAGATCCAGCGCGCGCCAGCCGACGTCATCGAAGTCGGAAGTGGCGATCTTGAAGTCGCCGGTCTTGGAAAAATCGCCCTGGCCGAATCCGTAGCCGAAATCCTTGGCCGGATCGCAGCCGTTGCCGAACGCGAAGCGCCAGTCGAAATCGAGCAGCCATTGCTCGCGCGGCGCCACGGGCAGATCGCCGCGCTGCACCGGCGACGAGGGCTTTTCACCCAACGCGCCGCCGATTCCGCTTGCCCACAAGGCACGCGGCAAGAAACCGTAGCTCGCCAACCCCATGCTGGAGAGGATGAAAGTGCGGCGCGTCGTATCGACCATGAGGTCGGATCCCGTGGCGTGCGATGTTCATAAATACTACATAATGCACCACCCGTTTCCAAGCTTGCGGCAAGCGCAGGCGTGGCGCACCCGTGGATGCCATAATGCGCAGTCCCACGGAGTGCCTGCCCACCATGAGTCGCCGTCTGCTCGTCACCCACGCCCTGCCCTACGCCAACGGCCCGCTGCACCTGGGCCACATGCTGGGCTACATCCAGACCGACATCTGGGTGCGCGCGCAGCGGATGATGGGCAACGAGGTGCATTTCGTGGCGGCGGACGACGCGCACGGCACGCCGATCATGCTCGCCGCCGAGAAGGCCGGCACGACGCCGGAGGCGTTCATCGCCGGGATCCGCGCCAGCCACGAGGCCGACTTCGCGGACTTCCACTTCGGCTACGACCACTACCACACCACCCACTCGGACGAGAACCGCGAGCTGGCCGCGCTGATCTACACGCGCCTGCGCGACGCCGGCTGCATCGCCAGGCGCAGCATCCAGCAGCTGTACGACCCCGGGAAGCAGATGTTCCTGCCGGACCGCTACATCAAGGGCACCTGCCCGAACTGCGGCACGCCCGACCAGTACGGCGACAACTGCGAGCACTGCGGCGCCACCTACGCGCCAACCGACCTGATCAATCCCTACTCCGTGGTTTCCGGCGCCACGCCGGTGCTGAAGGATTCGGAGCATTACTTCTTCGAGCTTTCCAAGTTCGAGGACCTGCTGCGCGACTGGTTCGCCGGCAAGTACACCGGCGGCAAGCCGGTGGCGAACAGCGGCGTGGCCGCCAAGCTGCGCGAATGGCTGGACGGCGGACTGAAGGACTGGGACATCTCGCGCGACGCGCCCTACTTCGGCTTCCCCATCCCCGACGCGCCGGGCAAGTTCTTCTACGTGTGGCTGGACGCGCCGGTGGGCTACCTCGCCAGCTTCAAGGCGCTGTGCGACCGCACCGGCCTGAGGTTCGACGACTACCTCGGTGCGGACAGCACCGCCGAGATGCACCATTTCATCGGCAAGGACATCATCAACTTCCACGGCCTGTTCTGGCCGGCGATGCTGCACGGCGCGCAGATGCGCGTGCCCACCGCGCTGCACGTCAACGGCTACCTCACGGTCAACGGCGCGAAGATGTCCAAGTCGCGCGGCACCTTCATCCAGGCGCGCACCTACCTCGACGCGGGCCTCAACCCCGAGTACCTGCGCTACTACTTCGCCAGCCTGCTCAACGACACGCCGGTGGACGTCGACCTCGACCTCAAGGCATTCGAGGAGCGCGTCAACTCGCACCTGGTCGGCAAGTGGGTGAACATCGCCAGCCGCACCGCGGGCTTCGTGCACAAGTTCTCCGGCGGCAAGCTGGCCGATGCCTTCGACGCGGAACACGTCGCGCTGTGGCATAGCCTGCTGGCGCACTACGACGGCATCGAAGCGCTGTACGAGGGTGGCGAGTTCGCCGAACTCACCCGCCGCTTCGTGCTGATGGCCGACCTGGTCAACGGCCACATCGCCGAGAAAGCGCCGTGGACGATGGCGAAGGACGAGGCGCGCCGCGCGCAGCTTGCGCAGGTGTGCTCGTTCGCGCTGGCCGCGTTCCGCCTGCTGGCGGGCCTGCTGAAGCCCATCCTGCCCGCCACCGTGGCCGCCGCCGAGCAGTTCCTCGCCGCGCCGATCGCCGGCTTCGCCGACGCACGCGACCCGCTGCACGGCCACACCATCAACGCCTTCGAGCCGCTGCTCGCGCGCCTCGACCCCAAGCGCATCGAGGCGATGGTCGAGGCCTCGAAGGAATCGCTGGGCGCACCCGCGCCCGCCCCTGAAACTCCGAAGAAGAAACCCGTGAACGACACCGCCAAACCCGCCGCCCCTGCTCCCGCCGACGCGCCCGCCACGGATGCACCGGCGACGATCGCCATCGACGACTTCGCCAGGCTCGACCTGCGCGTGGGCAAGGTGCTGGCCTGCGAGTTCGTGGACGGCTCGGACAAGCTGCTGCGCTTCGAACTGGATGCCGGCGCGCTGGGCAAGCGGCAGATCTTCTCCGGCATCCGCGCCGCCTACGGCGAGCCGGAGAAGCTGGTCGGCCGCAACGTGGTGTTCATCGCCAACCTCGCGCCGCGCAAGATGCGCTTCGGCCTCTCCGAGGGCATGATCCTGTCCGCCGGCGACGGTGGCAGCGACCTGTTCCTGCTCGACGCCGACCAGGGCGCCAAGCCGGGCGCCACGGTTCGCTAAGCGCCTTCATCCCCTCTCCCCTCCGGGGAGGGGGCTTAGGGTGAGGAGACACACTCGCCATAGTCCACATATGCGCGCAGCAATCTTCGCCATCTTGAAGCTCATCGCCAGCCCCGCCCCTCACCCCATCCCTCTCCCCGAAGGGGAGAGGAAGACAAGCCTGCTGCCGTGACACTTCCACTCGCCGACCGCATCGACGCGATCCTGCCGCAGACCCAATGCGAGCAATGCGGCTACCATGGCTGTCGCCCCTACGCGGAGGCCATCGTGCGGGGCGAGGCGGAGATCAACCGGTGCCCGCCCGGCGGTGCCGCCGGCATCGCGAAGCTCGCCGCCTTGCTCAACCGCCCCGCCCTCCCGCTAGCCCCGGAACACGGCGTCGAGAAGCCGCGCATGCTGGCACGGGTGATCGAGGACGAGTGCATCGGCTGCACCAAATGCATCCAGGCCTGCCCGGTGGATGCCATCGTGGGCGCGGCCAAGCTGATGCACACCGTGCTGGCCGACGACTGCACCGGCTGCGAACTGTGCGTGCCGGCCTGCCCGGTGGACTGCATCGTGCTGGAGCCGATGCCGGCGGAACAGATCGACCAGGCACATGCCGACGCGGCGCGCGGGCGCTTCCAGCGCCGCGAGGCGCGGCTGGCGCGCGAAGCCGCCGAGCGCGAGGCGGAGCTGGCCGCGCGCAAGGCAGGCGTGGACGCGGCCAGCGCGGCCGACCCGGTGCTGGCCGCGCTGGCCCGCGCCCGCGCGAAACAGGACAAGTCGCCATGAAGCGCACCGATGTGGTCGAGCTGTTCACCCGCCTGCGCGAGCTGAACCCGCAACCCACCACCGAGCTCGCCTACACCACGCCGTTCGAGCTGCTGGTGGCCGTGGTGCTCTCCGCGCAGGCCACCGACGTGGGCGTGAACAAGGCCACGCGCAAGCTTTACCCGGTGGCGAACACGCCGCAGGCGATCCTCGCGCTGGGCGAGGACGGACTGAAGAGGTACATCAGCACGATCGGCCTGTTCAACGCCAAGGCGAAGAACGTGATCGCGCTGTGCCGCCTCCTGGTCGAACAGCACGGCGGCGAGGTGCCCCGCACGCGCGAGGCGCTGGAGGCGCTGCCCGGCGTGGGCCGCAAGACGGCGAACGTGGTGCTCAACACCGCCTTCGGCGAGTCCACCATCGCGGTGGACACGCACATCTTCCGCGTCGCCAACCGCACCGGCCTCGCCCCCGGCAAGGACGTGCGCGCGGTGGAGGACAAGCTGGAGAAGGTGGTGCCCGCCGAGTTCAAGCGCGATGCCCACCACTGGCTGATCCTGCACGGCCGCTACGTGTGCAAGGCGCGCAAGCCGGACTGCCCGGACTGCGTGATCCGCGACCTGTGCCGCTACCGCGACAAGACGCCGGCGGCCTGAGCGCCGCACCGCCACCGGCGAAAAGCAAACGGCGGGCATCATGCCCGCCGTTTTCCGTCCCTGGGTCGAACTCCATCCGATAATCTGCACGCCTGCGGCAACCCTGCCACACGCATGTGACCCTTTCGGGAAAGCCGCGTGTCAGAACGCGATCTGGCCGAACAGGCCGATCTCGTTGGTCTTCAGCTTCTGCACGTGCGCCGGAGCGGGAGCCGTGACTTCGGTGTTGGTGGTGTCGTGCTTCCACACCGCCGCCAGGTCGAAGCCCTTGGTGACCTTGTACTGCAGGCCAAGGTTGTAATAGACGTCCTTGTTCTGCGGATCCAGCGTCTGGCTCAGCTTGGTGTTGTCGTAGCGGGCGAACACGGCCCACTGATCGTTGAACGGCACGCTCGCCCACAGAGAGTAGCCGTGTGCCTTGTCCGTGGAGATCGTGGTGATGTTGTTCCAGTTCTTGGCGGTGAAGTACTCGGCGCCGGCCCGGAACAGGTTGCTGGCATAGGCCACCATCAGGTCGCCGCGATTGGCGGTGTGCTGGGTGCTGGTGTTCTCGGTTTCCTTGCCACGATTGCCCTCGTAGCCACCCACGGCGACCATCAGGCCCTTGACCGGCTCGAAGCCCAGGCGGGCTTCCACGTCCACGCCCTTGCTGCGGCTGAGGTTCTTGTAGCCGTTGCCGTTGACCACCGACACCGCGTAGTTGAACATGCCGACGTTACCGAGGGTATGCGCACCCCAGTCAGCCGAGTTGGCGAAGTGCAGGCGGTCGGTGATGGTGTTCTCGACGTAGCGGAAGCCGTACCAGTTCTCCACGAACGGAATCCACGGCATGTCGGCCGAACCGACGCGCACGATGAACGCATCGTCAAACTTGCCCTGCACGTAGGCCTTCTTCACGAACAGCTCGGTGGCACCGATCGCACTGCTGTACTGGAAGTCCGTCGTCAGGTTGGCCGACCAGATATCGTTGAACTTGTGGTCGACACCCAGGTAGAAGCGCTTGACGTCGAAGCCGACGCCGGTGGCGTTGGTCTTGCCGGTGTCGCTGTTCTTCTGGTCGATGCTGCTGAAGTCCACATACATCTTGCCGGACAGCTTGGTGTCGTTGACCAGCTTGTCCAGCGCGTCAACGCGCTTGCTCAGCGCATCGCTGGGCGCGGCGGCCATGGTTTCCTGCTTCGCCTGCACCTGCTGCACGGCCTGGGCGGTCTGGCTCTGCGCCTGGCTCTGCGCGTTGGACTGCGCCTGCAGTTCGTCCACCTTCTCTTGCAGGGCGGCGAGCTGGGCCTTGAGCTGGGCCACCTCGTCGGCGCTGACGGTAGCCTTGGCCGTGGCCTTGTGGTGCGTCGTCTTCTGTGCCGGGGCGGCGCTGGCCGCGAAGCTGGTCAGGCCCAGACCGGCGGCGATCGCGAGCGCGAGCGTCTTCGAGTGCATGCATTTCTCCACTGTAGTGATGGCGGGATCCGCCTCGACCGTCCCCTGGCTGACGCCGGCCGGCAAGGCTCGAACGGGCCGCAGCATGCGGTTCCATCTTTGCGGTTGCGTGCACATAAAATGACAGAATGAAGACAGTCCGCAGGATCATGCCGCCCGCCGTTAGCCGGGCGGCGGCTGATATGCTTCGCCGATGGACGTTTCCAACAACAGCATGGCCGGCCGCATGGCCGAGCGCTTCCGCGGCTTTCTTCCGGTGATCGTGGACGTGGAAACCGGCGGTTTCGACGCCGAACGCGACGCTCTGCTGGAGATCGCCGCAATCACCGTGGGCATGGACGCACACGGCTTCCTGCATCCGCAGGCCACCGTGCACGCCCACGTGGAGCCCTTCCCCGGCGCGAACCTCGACCCGCGGGCGCTGGAAGTCACCGGCATCGACCCGGACAACCCGTTGCGCGGGGCGCTGAACGAGCGCAGCGCGCTCGAGCACGTGTTCCAGGCGGTGCGCACCGCGGTGCGCGACAGCGGCTGCCAGCGCGCGATCCTGGTAGGCCACAATGCCGCGTTCGACCTGGGTTTCATCAACGCCGCAGTGCGCCGCACCGGCAACAAGCGCAATCCGTTCCACCCCTTCAGCTGCTTCGACACGGCCACCCTGGGCGGCCTCGCCTACGGCCAGACCGTGCTGGGCAAGGCGGTGCAGGCCTCCGGCCGCGCGTTCGACACCCGCGAGGCGCACTCGGCGATCTACGATGCCGAGTCCACCGCCCTGCTGTTCTGCGATATCGTCAACCGCTGGCGCCAGCTGGAGATGTTCGAGCGCGAGCGCATCGGCGCCAGCCAGGGCACCGGCTGAGCCTGGAGCCTTTCCACCATCCCGCATGGCCCGTGGTGCCTTGCCGTGGCCGCCAGGTGGTGGCGCGTGACGCCGCACCTGTCTGGCTGGCCAAGCCGCACGACGGCCACGGCATCGACCGCCCGCGTCTGTTTGCCCGCATGCCTGCGTCGTTGCTCCGTCGTGGACGGAGGTCCATTTCCCGCTGCTCCACGCGGAAAGGGCATATGGATGCTTTCAGCTTCAGGGAGCGAGGAAAGCCGAGCCCATCCATGGACTCTCCCCGCGCGCCTTCGTTCTTCACAGGCCTGCACAGACAGCTCCCGGCGCGGGCCATGCGGGGATCGCGAACAGGCGCTCTGGCGCCATTGTCATCTGTCTGCAACATTCATCTCATTTCATTGCAACACGCCACCGCTGCAATGGGCGGCACCCGGGCGCCGCCCGTGCCCTCCCAAGGAGCCAACGTGTTGACCTCATCCCGTTCCATGTTCCGCCTCGGCGCGCTCGCCGCGTTGGTCGCCACCTCGCTGGCGGCGGTATCCGCGCAGGCCACCGACATCACCGGCGCCGGCTCGAGCTTCGTCTATCCCGTGATCTCGAAGTGGTCGGCCAGCTATGCCGAGAAGACCGGCAACCACGTCAACTACCAGTCCATCGGCTCCGGCGGCGGCATCGCCCAGATCAAGGCCGGCACCGTGGACTTCGGCGCTTCCGACATGCCGCTGGATCCGGCCACCCTGCAGAAATTCGGCTTCGGCCAGTTTCCCGACGTGATCGGCGGCATCGTGCCGGCGTTCAACGTGCAGGGCGTGGCGCCGGGCAAGATGGTGCTGGACGGCGCGACCCTGGCCGACATCTACCTGGGCAAGATCACCAGCTGGAACGACCCGGCCATCCAGAAGCTCAACCCGGGCCTGAAGCTGCCCAGCGCCAAGATCACCGTGGTGCACCGCTCTGACGGCTCGGGCACCACCTTCAACTTCTCCGACTACCTGTCCAAGGTCAGCCCGGAGTGGAAGTCCAAGGTGGGCGAAGGCACCGCCGTGAACTGGCCGACCGGCATCGGCGGCAAGGGCAACGAGGGCGTCTCGGCCTACATCAAGCAGATCCCGAACTCGCTGGGCTACGTCGAGTACGCCTATGCCCTGCAGAACCACATCGGCTACGCGCTGATGAAGAACGCCGCGGGCAAGGTGGTCAAGCCGATGACCTCCAGCTTCCAGGCTGCCGCTGCCACCGCCGACTGGGCGCACGCCAAGGACTTCGACCTGCTGATGACCAATGCGCCGGGCGCCGACGCGTGGCCGATCACCGCCACCTCGTGGGTGATCATGTACAAGCAGCCGAAGAACGCGGCCAACAGCAAGGTCACCTTCGACTTCTTCAAGTTCGCCTACGAGCACGGCCAGGAACAGGCCCGCTCGCTGGACTACGTGCCGCTGCCCGCCGCGCTGGTGAGCCAGATCGAAAGCTACTGGAAGACCGAGTTCAAGCAGTAAGCCCCGATGAAAGCCCCTCCTCCCTCCTGGGAGGAGGGGTTGGGGGTGGGTCGGGATACACTACCGGGGCGTCGTAATCACCCGAACCCTCGGCCGCCCGTCGCGCACCTTCCCCGGAGGGGGAGGAAATGCACCCTCCACGCGAAGATCGCATGTCATCGACCCCCGCCGCCAATTCAGTCCCGGACGCCGACCAGCGCAGCCGCATCGATGCCCGCCACGACGCCTGGTTCCGCTGGCTGCTGAGATTCTGTGCCCTGCTGGTGCTGGCCGCCCTGCTGGGCGCCGCGCTGTCCACACTGTGGGGCGGCCGCGAGGTGTTGTTCAAGGACGGCTTCCATTTCCTCAGCAGCGACGCCTGGAACCCGGTCACCGACGACTACGGCGCGCTGGCGCCGATCTACGGCACCCTGGTGACGTCGCTGATCGCCCTGGTCCTGGCGGTGCCGGTCAGCTTCGGCATCGCCCTGTTCCTTACCGAGATCGCCCCGACCTGGCTGCGCGGCCCGGTCGCCACCGCCATCGAGTTGCTGGCCAGCATCCCGTCGATCATCTACGGCATGTGGGGCCTGTTCGTGTTCGTGCCCTTCATGGCAAGCATCGAGCCGACGCTCAGCGACACGCTGGGCAGGCTGCCGCTGGTCGGCAAGCTGTTCCAGGGCCCGCCGATCGGGCTGGGCCTGCTCACCGCGGGCATCGTGCTGGCGGTGATGATCCTGCCCTTCATCTGCTCGGTGATGCGCGAGGTGTTCCAGACCGTACCCACCCGGCTCAAGGAATCCTCCTACGCGCTGGGCTCCACCACCTGGGAGGTGGTGTGGGACATCGTGCTGCCCTACACGCGCTCGGCGGTGATCGGCGGCATCTTCCTCGGCCTGGGCCGTGCGCTGGGCGAGACGATGGCGGTGACCTTCGTGCTGGGCAACGCCTACGACCTTTCCAGCTCGCTGCTGATGCCGGGCACCTCGATCTCATCCGCCATCGCCAACGAGTTCAACGAGGCGGTGGGCACGCACCGCTCGGCGCTGATCGCGCTGGGCTTCCTGCTGTTCGTGGTGACCTTCGTGGTGCTGCTGGTGGCCCGCCTGATGCTGCGCCGGCTGGCCCGGCGGGAGGGCGCGTGATGGCCGGTTCCGTCTACCTGCGTCGGCGCACCGTCAACGTGGTGGCGCTGGTCCTGAGTGCCTGCGCCACGCTGCTGGGCCTGGTGTTCCTGGCCTGGATCCTGTGGGTGACGCTGAAGAACGGCCTCAGCGCGATCACCCCGCGCCTGTTCACCAAGATCACCGCCTACGCCGACCAGGGCGGCCTGTCCAACGCCATCGCGGGCAGCCTGATCATGGACTTGATGGCGCTGCTGATCTGCGCGCCGATCGGCGTGCTCGCCGGCACTTTCCTCGCCGAATACGCAAACCGCACCAGGCTCGGCGCCACCATCCGCTTCCTCAACGACATCCTGCTGTCGGCGCCGTCCATCGTGCTGGGCCTGTTCGTGTACGTGATCGTGGTGCTGCCGATGTCGAACCTCACCCACGGCAACGTCTCGTTCTCCGGCTTTGCGGGTGCGGTGGCGCTGGCGCTGATCGGCCTGCCGGTGATCGTGCGCACCACCGACGAAATGCTGCAGCTGGTGCCCGGCACGCTGCGCGAGGCCACGCTGTCGCTGGGTATTCCGCAGTGGAAGATGACCGTGCAGGTGCTGATGCGCGCGGCCACCTCCGGCATCGTCACCGGCGTGCTGCTGGCGCTGGCGCGCCTGGCCGGCGAGACCGCACCGCTGCTGTTCACCGCCTTCGGCAACAACTTCATGACCGTGCACCCGCTGGACAAGATGGCCAGCCTGCCGGTGGCGATCTACCAGTACACCAACGACCCCAACCCGGCCCTGCACGCCATCGCCTGGGCCGGCGCGCTGCTGATCACCCTGTTCGTGCTCACGCTCAGCCTGCTGACCCGATTGATGTTCTCCCGCCACAAGGTGCGTTATGACTGACCCCGCCGCCAACGCCGCTGACTTCGCAGCCGCCGCGGAAAGCGCCACGGCACGCACCAAGATCACGGTACGCGACCTGCACTTCCACTACGCCGGCTCCCATGCGCTGAAAGGCATCAGCATGGACATCCCGGAGAAGCAGGTCACCGCGATCATCGGCCCCTCCGGCTGCGGCAAGTCCACCCTGCTGCGCATCTTCAACCGCATCTATGCGATCTACCCGAAGCTGGTGGCCAGCGGCGAGGTGATGCTGGACGGCGAGAACATCCTCGACCCGGGGTACTCGCTGAACCGCCTGCGCAGCAAGGTCGGCATGGTGTTCCAGAAGCCGGTGCCGTTCCCGATGACGATCTTCGAGAACGTCGCCTACGGCATCCGCCACCACGAGAAGCTGTCCAAGGCCGACATGGCCGACCGCGTGGAGCAAGCGCTGCGCCGCGCCGCACTGTGGGACGAGGTGAAGGACAAGCTCAAGCACAGCGCGCTCGGCCTTTCCGGCGGCCAGCAGCAGCGCCTGTGCATCGCCCGCGGCATCGCGCTCAAGCCCGAGGTGCTGCTGCTGGACGAACCCACCTCGGCGCTGGATCCCATCGCCACCAGCCGCATCGAGCAGCTGGTGGAAGAGCTCAAGCACGACTACACCATCGTCATGGTCACCCACAACATGCAGCAGGCCGCGCGCGTCTCGGACCGCACCGCCTTCATGTACCTGGGCGAGCTGATCGAGTTCGACGTCACCGAGAAGATCTTCACCAAGCCCTCGAAGAAGCAGACCGAGGACTACATCACCGGCCGCTTTGGTTAACCATGGCGCCATCCCCTCTCCCCAGCGGGGAGAGGGCTAGGGTGAGGGGCCACCCCGCCGCGCCCTTCCCGACTGGAAACTACGGAACCCGACCATGAGCACCGGCAAAGAGCACATCATCAAGAGCTACGACGACGAGCTGGCGCGCCTCACCGGCGAGCTGGTGCGCATGGGCGAGCTGGCGGTGAGCCAGCTGGAGGCCGCGATCGACGTGGTCGAACGCCGCGACGAGCGCGCCGCCCAGCACGTGGTCGGCAACGACGACGCGATCGACCTGCTCGAACAGGAGATCAGCCACGACGTGGTGCGCCTGCTCGCACTGCGCGCGCCGATGGCCGGCGACCTGCGCAACGTGTTCGCCGCGCTGCGCATCGCCGCCGACATCGAACGCATCGGCGACTACGCGGCGAACGTGGCCAAGCGCTCGATCCCGCTGTCGATGGCCGCACCGATCAACCCCACCAGCGGGCTGGCCTACCTCGCCGAACTGGCCGCCGCCGAAGTGCGCGAAGTGCTGCGTGCCTACCGCGACCGCGACGCCGAACGCGCCTACCAGGTATGGAAGGACGACGTGGAGCTGGACGACGCCTACACCGGCTACTTCCGCCAGTTGCTCACCTACATGATGGAAGACCCGCGCAACATCACGCCGTGCACGCACCTTCTGTTCATGGCGAAGAACATCGAGCGCATCGGCGACCACGCCACCAACATCGCCGAGAACGTGTGGTACCAGGTCACCGGCGAGCAGCTCACCGCCCAGCGCAACAAGCGCGACCTCACGGCGAATCCGGAGCTGCCGAAACTGGGCGACCGCGGGGACTGAGGATCGGGCGCTTCGCGCTGCCCGCAGGAGCGGCGGCCGCGTCCGGCCTCGATCACGCGCCGGGGCCGTCGCGGGCGGGCTGGCCCCTGCGGCGCCTCCGCGGCGGGCTTCGCCATCGTCAATCGCCGCCGCGCCCTTCGCGCCTCAACTGCACCCCGCGCGCGATGCCGTAGATGCCGATGGCGATCCACGCCACTTCGAGCAGGAACGCCGACCAGTTGAAGCTGCCGAAGGTCAGCGACAGCAGCACGCCGAACGCGCCGAGGATGTTCATGAGCTGGTAGGCCAGCTTGTTGCCGTGCAGCTTGCGGGCCTGCAGCAGGAAATAGGCCAGCAGCACCAGCAGCACGCCGGCGTAGCCCGCCCAGTCGTACCAGTGGAAAGTCATCGCAGTCCGCTCCGTTGACGCAGCGCCTCGAACAGCACGATGCCGGTCGCCACGGAAACGTTGAGGCTTTCCATCGCGCCTGGCATCGGGATCTTCGCCGTGAAATCGCAGGTTTCGCGGGTGAGCCGGCGCAAGCCTTCGCCTTCGCTGCCCATCACCACGGCCACCGCCCCCCTGAGGTCGATGGCGTAGATCGATTGCTCCGTATCGCCGGCGAGGCCGGTGATCCACACGCCGGCGTCCTTGAGCACGCGCAGCGTGCGCGCGAGGTTGGTCACCGCGATAAGCGGCACGCGGTCCGCGCCGCCGGCCGAGGCGCGGCGCACCACGGGCGTCAGGCCCACGGCTCGGTCCTTGGGCACGATCACCGCGGTCGCATTCGCCGCCGCCGCACTGCGCAGGCAGGCGCCGAGGTTGTGCGGATCGGTGACGCCGTCGAGCACCAGCACGAGCGCGGTGTCGCCGGCCTGCTCGAGCAGGGCCGGCAGGTCGCCCTCGCCCGCCAGCGCCGGCGCCTCGTACAGCGCCACCACGCCCTGGTGGCGCGCCTCGCCCGCCAGTTTGTCGAGCTGCTCGCGCGGGCGGTGGTGCACCGGGATCTTCAGCGCCTTGGCGCGCTCGGCCAGCTCGTGCACTCGGGCGTTGCGCTGGCCGTTCTCGACCAGCAGCTCGCGCACGCGCGCGGCGTCGTTGTTGAGGGCGCCGTCGACCGGGTTGATGCCGACGATCCAGTGTTCGCTCATTGCCTGCCTTTCGGTTTCGGTTTTCGCGCAGCCGTCTTCTTCGCCGCCCGCGGCGCCTTGGCGGCGGTCTTGCGCGACGGGTGGCTGCCCTTCTTCGCCGCCGGTGCGGAGTGTGCGGCGGCGGGCGGCGGATTATCGCGCGGCGGCGGCACGGTGGGCGATACCGCTTGCTCGCGCCGGCCGAACATGCGGCCGATCGCCTGCGCCGCCTTGCCCATCATGCCGGGCGACTTGCTGCCGGGCAGCGAATAACGCTCGCCCGCTGCGGCGTAGTCGTAGGACTTGCCCGTGCGCGGCGGCGGTACGGCGGCGCCGCGCGGCGCCACCAGTCGGAAGTCGATCTTGCGGTCCTCCAGGCTGGCGCGCAGCACCTGCACGCGCACGTGGTCGCCCAGCCGGTATTGCGCGCCGGTGCGTTCTCCCTTCAGCAGATGGCGCTGCGGGTCGAAATGGTAGTAGTCGTTGCTGAGCTGGCTGATGTGCACCAGGCCAGACACCTTCGATTCGTCCAGCTCCACGAACAGGCCGAACGAGGTGACGCCGGTGACCAGCCCGGCGAATTCCTCGCCCACGTGCTTGGCCATCCAGGCGCACTTGTAGCGTTCGTCCACGTCGCGCTCGGCCTCCTCGGCGCGGCGTTCGCGCTGCGAGCAGTGCACCGCCATCGTAGCCATCTGCGCGGGCGTGTACTCGTAGCCGGCTGGCTTGCCGCCGGTGAGCGCGTAGCGGATGGCGCGATGCACCAGCAGGTCCGGATAACGGCGGATCGGCGAGGTGAAGTGCGCATAGGCGGACAGCGCCAGGCCGAAATGGCCGCGGTTGTCGGGCTGGTAGGCCGCCATGCTCTGCGCGCGCAGCAGCACGCTCTGGATCAGTTCGCGTTCAGGGCGTTCGGCCACCAGTCGCAGCACGTCGGCGAAGTCGGCCGGCGTCACCTCCTCCACCGGCGGCATGCGCAGCTTGAACTCGCGCAGGAACTGCTGCAGGTCCTCGTACTTCTCCGCCGGCGGCGGCTCATGCGCGCGGAACAGCGCAGGGACCTTCTTCTTTTCCAGGAACAGCGCCGCCTGCACGTTGGCGGCGATCATGCATTCCTCGATCAGCTTGTGCGCGTCGTTGCGCGCGGTGGCGCCGGCCGACTCCACCTCGCCGCGCTGGTCGAGTCGGAACTTCACCTCGGGCGTCTCGAAGTCGATCGCGCCGCGCCGCTTGCGTTGCGCGGCCATCGCCTTGTACAGCGCATGCAGGTTTTCCAGTTGCGGCAGCACGTCGGCCACCGCAGCCAGCGCGCCGGCTTCGCGCAGGCCCACCGCCTGCCACACCTGGTCGTAGGTAAGCCGTGCATGCGAGCGCATCACCGCCGGGTAGAACTTCGACTTGTTCACCTCACCCGCGGCGTCGACCACCATGTCGCACACCATGCACAGGCGCTCGACCTTGGGATTGAGCGAGCAGATGCCGTTGGAAAGCGTCTCCGGCAGCATCGGCACCACGAAGCCGGGGAAGTAGGTGGAGGTGCTGCGCTCGAACGCCTCCTTGTCCAGCGCGCTGCCCACCGGCACGTAGTGCGAGACGTCGGCAATGGCGACGACCAGGCGCCAGCCGCCGCCGCGCTTCGGCTCGGCATAGACCGCGTCGTCGAAGTCGCGCGCGTCGGCACCGTCGATGGTCACCAGCGGCAGCTTGCGCAGGTCGATCCGGCCCTCGCGTTCGGCCGCGGTGACCGCGGGCTCCACCTCGGCCGCATCGCGCAGCACCTCGGGCGGCCATTCGTGCGGCAGGTCGTGGCTGGCGATCGCCATCTCGATCAGCAACGAAGGTTGCAGGCGCTCGCCCAGCACGGCGCGGATCGCGCCCAGCGGGCCGCGGTGCGGCGTCGGCGGGTCGGTGATCTCCGCCACCACGATCTGGCCGGCGCGCGCGCCCTGCGTCTCGCCGGGCGGAATCATCACGTCCTGGTGCAGGCGGCGGTCGTCCGGCGCCACCAGGGTCACGCCGTTTTCCACGACAACACGACCGACGAGGCGCGGCGAGCGGCGCTGCAGCACTTCGGCGATGGCGCCCTGGCGGCGGCCGCGCCGGTCCACGCCCACCACGCTGGCCAGCACGCGGTCGCCGTGCAGCACGCCGCGCATCTGCTGCGGCGAAAGGTAAAGGTCCTCGCCACCCTCGTCCGGGCGCAGGAAGCCGTAGCCTTCGGCGTTCGCCAGCACCACGCCGGGAATCAGGTCGAGCTTCCGCACCGGCGCGTAGCCGCCGCGACGGCCAAGCAGCAGCTGGCCGTCGCGCACCATGGCGCCGAGGCGCTTGTGCAGCGCATGCAGGTCGTTCGCGTCGTGCAGCGCCAGCGCCTCGGCGATGCGCGCCTCGGTGAGCAGTTCGGCGCGTTCCTCCAGCAGGGCGAGGATGGCCTCGCGGCTGGGGATGGGCCGCTCGTAGCGCTGCGCCTCGCGTTCGGCCTGCGGGTCGTGCGGGCCGGCCGGCCGACGCTGCCTGCCGGCAGCCGGGATCGCGCCCGCATTCTTGCGGGCGGATGGGGTCTTGCGGATCGGCGCGCGGCTGCCCGCGCGCTGGTCTTCCTTGTTTTTCTTGGTCACGAAATCGCCTTGTGTGGATGGCTGCGCCGCGCACGGTGCAGCCGCATGGAAGGATGCGTCAACAAAGTGTTGACAGGGCCCGGGCCGATCCCTAATCTACGCGGCTCACGCAGCCGGAACGGCTCGCGCGACACCTGCCCAGGTGGCGGAATTGGTAGACGCACTAGTTTCAGGTACTAGCGGGTAAAACCGTGGAGGTTCGAGTCCTCTCCTGGGCACCAATTGTAGACGAAGCCCGCAGCAATGCGGGCTTCGTCGTTTCTGCGGACCGCAACTGCCGCCGAGGACGGGTCGCCGATGACACCTGCGCCACACGCCCTCGCTGACCGGCGGCACTGGGTGTTCGATCTCGACGGCACGCTGACCGTCGCGGTGCACGACTTCGCGGCGATCCGCCGGGCACTGGGCATACGCGAGGACGAGGACATCCTCGCCCACATCGCCGCCCTGCCCGCGCAGGAGGCCGGCGACAAGCGTGCGTGGCTGCGGGAACATGAACACGCACTCGCGAGGGGCTCGCGCCCTGCCGCGGGCGCGGTGCCACTGGTGCGCGCGCTGGCGGCACGCGGCTGCCGGCTGGGCATCCTCACCCGCAATCTGCACGAACTGGCCATGATTTCGCTGGAGGCGATCGGCGTGGCCGACTGCTTCGACCCGGCCGACGTGCTTGGCCGCGAAGACGCTCCGCCCAAACCCGATCCCGCCGGCCTGCACCTGCTGGCCGCACGCTGGACGGTCGATCCCGCCCGGCTCACCATGGTCGGCGACTACGCCTACGACCTGGCCTGTGCCCGTGCCGCCGGTGCGCAGGCCGTGCTGCTGAGCCAGCCCGGGAACTGCTGGCCCGACCTCGCCGACTGGCATTTCGCCGACTGCTTCAAGCTGGCGGCAGCGCTGGGCGCCGCCACCGCCTAGGCATCCGAGGCAGGCCCCTTCAGCTCCACCAGGTTGCCCTGCGGGTCGTAGCAGTAGATCGACGGGCCGTTGCCGCGCGCGCCGTAGCGCATGCCCAGCTCGCCGATGCGCACGCCGTGTGCCTCGAGGTGGGCCAGGATCGCCGCCTCGTCGTAATCCTCCACGCGCAGGCACAGGTGATCCATGTTGTGGCCTTCCCTGCCCGGCGCGGCGCCGCCCAGCCGGCCCAGCCTGCCGTCCAGGCCCACCAGGTCGATCAGCGAGGCGCCGGCACGCAGCTGCAGCAGGCCGATTTCGTCCTGCCGGCGTTCCTCGCGGCAACCCAGCACGTCGCAGTAGAAGCGCTGCATCGCGGCGACATCGATGGCGCGCAGCACGACATGGTCGATTTCGCCGATGCGGATCATGGCGGCTCCGGAGATGGGGAAGTCCCGAGCATAGCGCTTCATTTGCCCGCCCCCTGTATAATTGGCGCGGTAAACGCATGGTGGGAGAAGCGGCCGCCCTTCGGGGACGCGCCGCTGCCGAAGGCGCAACGCCCGTAATCGCTCAGGCCCCATACCATCCTGCGTACAGCACTCTGGAGAGAGCGGTTCGATCCGCCGCCGAAGGGGCACGAGGCGCAAGCCTCCAAACTCTCAGGCAAAAGGACAGAGGGGCGCCCGCGTGCGGCATGCACGCAGACTTCGGACGCCCCTCATGAGCCAGAGTAACCATTCTCCTCTCGCCCCCTCCCTGCGCGAGCTGGAAAACCACGACGCGTTCATCGCGCGCCACATCGGCCCCAACGACGCCGAGATCGCGCACATGCTGCGCACCGTCGGCCATGACTCGCTGGAGGCTATGACCGATGCGATCGTGCCCGCCAAGATCAAGTCCGCCGCACCGCTGGCGCTGCCGGGCGCGATGACCGAAGTGGAGGCGCTGGCGAAGATCCGCGCCGTCGCCGGCAAGAACAGGGTGTTCCGCAGCTTCATCGGCCAGGGCTACTACGGCACCCACACGCCCAACGTCATCCTGCGCAACATTCTCGAGAACCCGGCCTGGTACACGGCCTACACGCCGTACCAGGCGGAGATTTCGCAGGGCCGCATGGAAGCGCTGATCAACTTCCAGACCATGTGCGCCGACCTCACCGGCATGGAGATCGCCAACGCCTCGCTGCTGGACGAAGCCACCGCGGCGGCCGAGGCGATGACCCTGGCCAAGCGTTCGGCCAAGGCCAAGGGCAACACCGTCGTGGTGTCCGGCGACGCGCATCCGCAGACCATCGAGGTGATGCGCACGCGCGCCGAGCCGCTGGGCCTCGCGGTCAAGCTGGCCAACTCCGCCGAGGAATGGGCCGCCGCGATCGCCGCGGACGACTACTTCGCGGCACTGATCCAGTACCCGGCCAGCAGCGGCTGGCTGATGGACTGGAGCGACGACGTCGCGAAGATCCACGCCAAGGGTGCGCTGGCCATCTTCGCCAGCGACCTGCTGGCGCTGACCCTGCTCAAGTCGCCGGGCGAGATGGGCGCCGACATCGTGATCGGCAACACGCAGCGTTTCGGCGTGCCGTTCGGCTTCGGCGGCCCGCATGCCGCCTTCATGGCCTGCCGCGACGCCTACAAGCGCTCGATGCCGGGCCGCCTGATCGGCGTCTCCATCGACGCCGAAGGCAACAAGGCCTACCGCCTCACCCTGCAGACGCGCGAGCAGCACATCCGCCGCGAGAAGGCCACCAGCAACATCTGCACCGCGCAGGTGCTGCTCGCGGTGATGGCCTCGATGTACGCCGTCTACCACGGTCCGGAAGGCCTCACCCGCATCGCCTCGCGGGTGGCGCGCCTCACCGCGATCCTCAAGGCCGGCCTGCAGCAGCTCGGCTTCACCCAGTTCCACCACGACAACGCGTTCGACACCATCAGCCTGAAGACCGGCGAGCGCACCGACGCCATCGCGGCGCGTGCGGTAGCGCTGGGCGCCAACCTGCGCAAGGCGTGGGGCGAGTACCTGTGCATCTCGCTGGACGAGACCACCACGCGTGCCGACATCGAGCTGCTGTGGCGCATCTTCGGCGGCGACGAGGTCACCCTGCCCAGCATCGACGCGCTGGACGCCGGCGCGCCGTCGCTGATCCCGCAAGACCTGCGGCGTACCTCGGCCTTCCTCACCCACCCGGTGTTCAACACCCACCACAGCGAACACGAGCTGCTGCGCTACCTGCGCGCGCTGGCCGACAAGGACCTGGCGATGGACCGCACGATGATCCCGCTGGGTTCGTGCACCATGAAGCTCAACGCCACCGCCGAGATGATCCCGGTGACCTGGCCCGAGTTCGCCAACATCCACCCGTTCGCCCCTGCGGAGCAGACGCAGGGCTACCAGGAACTCATCGCCGGCCTGGAAGCGCAGCTGGTGGAGATCACCGGCTACGACGCGGTGAGCCTGCAGCCGAACTCCGGCGCACAGGGTGAATATGCGGGCCTCCTGGCCATCCGCGCCTACCATCGGTCGCGCGGCGAGGGCCATCGCGACATCTGCCTGATCCCCGAGTCCGCCCACGGCACCAACCCGGCCTCCGCGAACCTTTGCGGCATGAAGGTGGTGGTCACCAGGTGCGACGCCAACGGCAACGTGGACCTGGAAGACATCCGCGTGCAGGCCGAGAAGCATTCGGCCAACCTCGCCGCGATCATGCTCACCTACCCGTCCACCCACGGCGTGTTCGAGGAAGACGTGGTGGCGATCTGCGACATCGTCCACCAGCACGGCGGCCAGGTGTACACCGACGGCGCCAACATGAATGCGCTGGTGGGCGTGGCCAAGCCCGGCAAGTGGGGTTCGGACGTCAGCCACCTCAACCTGCACAAGACGTTCTGCATCCCGCACGGCGGCGGCGGCCCCGGCGTGGGTCCGTGCGCGGTGCGTTCGCACCTCGCCCCCTTCCTGCCGCGTGCACTCGGCGACGAAGGTGCGCGCACGCAGGGCACCGGCAACGGCGCGATGGTCAGCGCCGCCACCTTCGGCAGCGCGTCGATCCTGCCGATCTCGTGGATGTACATCACCTTGATGGGCTCGGCGGGCCTGCGCAAGGCCACCCAGGTGGCGCTGCTCAACGCCAACTACATCGCCAGGCGCCTGGCGCCGCACTACCCCACGCTTTACACCGGCCGCAATGGCCTGGTGGCGCACGAGTGCATCCTCGACCTGCGGCCGATCAAGGACGCCACCGGCATCAGCGCCGAGGACGTGGCCAAGCGCCTGATCGACTTCGGCTTCCACGCGCCCACGCTGTCCTTCCCGGTGGCCGGCACGCTGATGGTCGAGCCCACCGAGAGCGAGTCCCAGTACGAGCTGGACCGCTTCATCGACGCGATGATCCAGATCCGCGACGAGATCCGCGCGGTGGAGGAAGGCAAGCTGGACCGCGACGACAACCCGCTGCGCAACGCTCCGCACACGGCGTCCGCGGTGAGCGCCAGCGAATGGACGCACGCCTATCCGCGCGAACTGGCCGCCTTCCCGCTGCCCAGCCTAAGGCTGCAGAAGTACTGGTCGCCGGTGGCGCGCGTGGACAACGTGTACGGCGACAAGAACATCATGTGCGCCTGCATCCCGGTGGATGCGTACAAGGAAGAGGTCGAGGCGTAGACGTCCGCTCCCCATCCCCGCCCGCGGGGATGGGACGGCAACGAAAAGCCCCGCCCCGTGCGGGGCTTTTCGTTGCACGGGATTGAATCCGCGGCGCCCCGCCTCACGTATGACAGGTGCTCCAGCCCTTCGGCCGCACGGCATGTCGCATGCCAGAATGCAGGCTCCGGGCGCCGCCGTTTCCCCGGGATCAAGAGGTATCGCCTTGAACGCTTCCACGCTCGCCGAGCCGGCGCTCCGCGCCGCCACGCTGCCGCTGCCGCGCACACCGGACCTGCACGAAACCGATCCCGACCGCATGCGCCGGACGCTGCGCGAGTATTTCACCAGCACCTTCGACCGCTACGAATCGCTGTTCGAGACGCTGGCCGTCGATGCGGCGTGGTACGAGCCGCCGATCACGCTGCGCCATCCGCTGATCTTCTACTACGGCCACACCGCCACGTTCTTCGTCAACAAGCTGCTGCTGGCGCGGATGATCGAAGAGCGCATCGACCCGCACCTCGAATCCGTGTTCGCGGTGGGCGTGGACGAAATGGGCTGGGACGACCTCAACGACGCGCACTACGACTGGCCCAGCATCGCCGAGGTGAAGGCCTACCGCGACAAGGTGCGCGCGCTGGTCACCCGGCTGATCGACCAGGCGCCGCTGTCCCTGCCGATAGGCTGGGACAACCCGTGGTGGGCCATCGTCATGGGCATCGAGCACGAGCGCATCCACCTGGAAACCTCATCGGTGCTGATCCGTCAGCACAAGCTGGCCTACGTGAAGCCGCATCCCGCGTGGCAGCCCTGCACGCAGACCGGCGAGGCGCCGGAGAACACGCTGGTGAAGGTGGCCGCCGGCAAGGTCGCGCTGGGCCGCGACATTTCCAGCGCCATCTACGGCTGGGACAACGAATACGGCCGCCACGAGGCCGAGGTGCCCGCCTTCGAGGCCAGCCGCCATCTGGTCAGCAACCGCGAGTTCCTGGCCTTCGTCGAGGCAGGTGGCTACACCCAGCCCGGCTACTGGGAGGACGAAGGCAACGCCTGGCGCGAATTCGCCAAGGCCGCCCACCCCACGTTCTGGCGCCACTCGGCCGAGGGCTGGCACCTGCGCCTGATGACCGGCGAAGTGGCTATGCCGTGGGACTGGCCGGCGGAGGTGAACTACCACGAGGCCAAGGCGTTCTGCCGCTGGAAATCCGCGCACGGCGGCCAGCCGGTGCGCCTGCCCACCGAGGACGAGTGGTACCGCCTGTACGCCGAAAGCCGGCGCGGCGTGCCGGACGGCGAAACGCCGGACGCGAACATCAACCTCGCGCACTGGGCCTCGTCCTGCCCGGTCAACCGCTTCGCCCAGGGCGAGTTCTTCGACGTCGCCGGCAACGCATGGCAGTGGACGGAGACCCCGATCTACCCGTTCGAAGGGTTCCAGGTACACCCGATCTACGACGACTTTACCACGCCCACCTTCGACGGCCGCCACAACCTGATGAAGGGCGGCTCGTGGATCGCCACTGGCAACGAGGCCCAACCCGCCTC
>Ga0187815_10000343_pt1 | contig 22721 bp, 22 predicted proteins | sample NC_S_5_FD_132962 | JGI IMG/M metagenome (GOLD analysis project Ga0187815, IMG submission 132962) | Wetland sediment microbial communities from Neuse River Estuary, North Carolina, USA - ASW-S_5 | ecosystem: Environmental > Aquatic > Freshwater > Wetlands > Sediment | place: USA: North Carolina...
ACCCGCAGCGGCAGCTTTTGGCGCGTCCCGGCGCGCATGCGCATACGTATGCACGGCGTGACGAAGAGGCCATGACGTGAGGCCCATGCGCCCCCGTGGCGGTCCGACCACACTGCCGCCATCCACCCATCACCGCCCGCGGCTCAAGGGAATACATGCTCAGCATCCGCAGCCTGTCCAAGACCTACGCCAACGGCGTGCGTGCGCTGCGCGACATCTCGCTGGACATCCCCAACGGCATGTTCGGCCTGCTGGGGCCAAACGGCGCGGGCAAATCGTCGCTGATGCGCACCATCGCCACGCTGCAGGATCCGGACGAGGGCACGATCCGGCTCGACGACATGGACCTGCTCGCCGACAAGCAGGCCACCCGCCGCCTGCTCGGCTACCTGCCGCAGGAATTCGGCGTGTACCCGAAGGTGTCGGCCGAGGCGATGCTGAACCACTTCGCGGTGCTCAAGGGCGTCGTCGCAAAGGGGGAGCGGCGCGAACTGGTGGAGGCGCTGCTGCGCCAGGTGAACCTGTGGGACGTACGCAGGCGCAAACTTGGCAGCTACTCCGGCGGCATGCGCCAGCGCTTCGGCATCGCCCAGGCACTGATCGGCGATCCGCGACTGGTAATCGTGGACGAACCCACCGCCGGCCTCGATCCCGAGGAGCGCAACCGCTTTCTCAACCTGCTCGCCGAGATCGGCGAGCGTGTAGTAGTGATCCTCTCCACCCACATCGTGGCGGACGTCACCGACCTCTGCCAGCGCATGGCGATCATCGGCCAGGGCCAGCTGCTGCTGGCCGGCGAGCCGCGCGAGGCGATCCGCGCCATGGAAGGCCGGGTCTGGCGGCGCACCATCGACAAGGCGGCACTGGACGGCTACCGCGCCCGCATGAACATCCTTTCCACCCGCCTCGCCGGCGGCCGCACCCTGCTGCACGTACTGGCCGACGACCTGCCCGAGGGCGGTTTCGAACCGGTCGCGCCCGACCTGGAGGACGTGTACTTCGGCCACCTGCGCGCGCAGGCCACCGCGCACGCTGCCTGAGGCCGCGCCCGCCGGGAAGGAAACCATGTTCTTCGAAATCCTCCGCTTCGAGCTGCGCCAGCAACTGAAGGCGCCGCTGTTCTGGATCGTCGCCGCGGCGTACGCCGCCATCGCGTTCATCCTCGGCGGCACGGATGCGGTCGCCGCGGGCGGCGCCAGCGGCAATATCTTGCGCAATGCTCCGCTGGTGATCGTGCGCCTGCTCAGCGCACTCACGCCGCTGTGCCTGCTGCTGGCTGCCGCCTTCGTCGCCGGCGCCGCGCTGCGCGATTTCGACCTCGGCACGTCCGAACTGGTGTTCTCCACGCCGTTGCGCAAACGCGACTATCTGGGCGGGCGCTTCACCGCCGGCGTGCTGGTGATGGTCGCGATCATGCTGCTGTGCGCGCTGGGCCTGGCGGTGGGCGGGAGCATGCCCTGGATCGATGCAGCGAGGCTGGGCCCTTCCAGCTGGCACGGCTACGCCTGGGCGTTCGGCGTGATGGTGCTGCCCAACCTGTTGTTCATCGCCGCGGTGCTGTTCCTGCTCGCCACCGCCACGCGTTCGCTGCTGGCCACGCTGATCGGCGTGATCGCCTTTCTCGTACTGGTCTCGATCGCCAGGCTGCTGACCCAGGACGTGAACAACCACGTGCTGGCGGCGCTCCTCGACCCGTTCGGCGGCCGCACGCTGCAGATCGTCACGCGCTACTGGGCACCGGAGCAGATCAACCGCCAGCTGCCGCCGCTGGCTGGCCTGCTGCTGTTCAACCGGGTGCTGTGGGGCGGCGTCGCGCTGCTGCTGGCCGGTACCGCGTTCGCGCTCTTCCGCAGCGACCGCGAGGGCTTCAGGCTGCGCCGGCGCGTACGGCGCGCCGAACCTCCGCTGCTGCGCCCGGCCGCCATGCCCGCCACGCTGACCCTGCCTGCAGCGCGGCTGTCCGACGACTGGCGCGCGCGGCTGGTCCAGCTGCGGCACCTGCTGGCGTTCGACGCCTGGAGCGTGCTGCGCGGCGTGCCGTTCCTGGTGATGCTGGTGTTCGGCATGGTCAACCTGGCGTTCTCGCTGGCGCTGTCCGGGCGCATCTACGGGACCGCCACCTATCCGGTGACGCACGACGTACTGCAGCTGGTCGCCGGCAGTTCGCAATGGCTGCTGTACATCATCGTGATGTTCTACGCCGGCGAACTGGTGTGGCGCGAGCGGGCGCAGCGCAGCGCCGAGGTCAGCGACGCGTTCCCGCTGCCGGACTGGATCGCCCTGGCCGCGAAACTGGGCGCGCTGCTGGCGGTGATCGCGACCTACCTGCTCGCCGGCGCCGCGCTCGGCATCGGCTGGCAGCTGGCCCACGGCTACACCCGCATCGAGCCGGGGCTGTACCTCGGCACGCTGGCGCTGCAGGCGGTCCCGTTCGTGCTGCTGGCCGTACTGGCGCTGTTCCTGCAGGTGGCCACCAACAACCGCTACCTCGGCTACCTGCTGGTGATCCTGTGGTTCGTCTGCCAGCTCGCGTTCCCCTGGCTGCACTGGGACCACAACCTCTACAACTACGCCGCAGCGCCCGACGTGCCGTATTCGGACATGAACGGCTTCGGCCACTTTCTCGTCGGTGCGCTGTGGTTCGACGCCTACTGGTCCTGCCTCGCGCTGGCGCTGCTGGTGCTGGCCGCGCTGCTGTGGGTGCGCGGCACCGGCCAGGGCTGGCGCGGGCGCCTGCGCGAGGCCGGTGCCCGGGTGCGTCCCGCGCTGGTGGCGGTGCTCGTCGCCGCGCTGCTTGGCTTCGCGGCACTGGGCGGCTGGATCTTCTACAACACCAACGTGCTCAACCGCTACGAGAGCGGCGCGGCGCAAAAGCGCGATCGGGCCGACTACGAGAGGCGGTACGCCGGATACGCCAGCCTGCCGCAGCCGCGCATCACCGCGGTGAAGGCCGACGTGGACATCCATCCGTACCAGCGGCGATTGCGCATCCGTGCGCACTACACCCTGGTCAACAAGCACGACGTGCCGGTGACCGAACTGCTGGTTAACTACGCCGAAGGCTTCGCGCCGAAGTCGCTCGCCTTCGCGCCGCACGACACCATTCGCTTCGACAAACGCCTTGGCGTGGCCATCTACAAGCTGAAGACACCGCTGGCGCCCGGCGCCGCCATGCCGTTCGACTTCGACATCGATTACGCGCCCAGGGGCTTCACCAACGACACCGGCGAAACCTTCCTGGTGCACAACGGCAGCTTCTTCAACAACCAGGTGTTGCCACAGTTAGGCTACCAGGCCGGCCGCCGGCTCACCGACCGCAACGACCGCCGCAAGTACGGCCTCAAGTCCGACGTGCCGCGCATGCCACCGCTGGGGGACGAGGCGGCGCGCGCCAACACGTACGTTTCCAACGACGCCGACTGGATCAGCTTCGACACCACCGTCTCCACCGCGAAAGACCAGATCGCGCTGGCACCCGGCACGCTGCAGAAGGAATGGACGGAGGGCAGCCGCCGCTATTTCCACTACACCATGCTCCGCGACGGCCGGCAGCAGCCGATGATGAACTTCTTTTCATACCTCTCCGCGCGCTATGCGGTGAAGAGCGTGGAATGGAAGGGCGTGGAAATCTCGGTCTACTACAATCCTGCGCACGCCTGGAACGTGGACCGCATGATCGAGGGCGCAGAGGATGCGCTGGACTACTACGACGGCCACTACACGCCGTACCAGTTCAAGCAGCTGCGCATCCTGGAATTTCCCGGCTACGCCTCGTTCGCGCAGTCCTTCGCCAACACCATTCCGTACTCCGAATCGATCGGCTTCATCGCCGACCTGCGCGACCAAAGCAAGATCGACTACGTGTACTACGTCACCGCACACGAGGTGGCGCACCAGTGGTGGGCGCACCAGGTGATCGGCGCCAACATGCAGGGCTCGACCATGCTCAGCGAGTCGTTGGCGCAATACAGCGCGCTGATGGTGATGAAGCACAAGTACGGCGCCGACCAGATGCGCAAGTTCCTGAAGTACGAGCTGGACAAGTACCTGGCGGGGCGCGCCACCGACAAGGTGGCCGAACAGCCGCTGGCGAAGGTGGAGAACGAGCAGTACATCCACTACGACAAGGGCTCGCTGATCTTCTACGCGCTGCAGGACTACGTGGGCGAGAACCGCCTGGATGCGGTCCTGAAGCGATTCCTCGTCGACAAGGGCTTCCAGCAGCCGCCCTACACCACCTCGAAGGAGTTCATGGACGCGTTGTCCGCCGCGCTGGGGCCGAAGTGGCAGCCGCTGCTGGACGACTTCTTCTGGAAGATCACCTTGTTCGACGACCGCATGCTCGACGCCACCGCGAAGAAGCTGCCCGACGGCAGATACGAAGTGACGATGAAGGTGCATGCGGGCATGGCCTGGGCCGACGGCAACGGCAAGGAGACCAAGGCGATTCCGAACATCCCGATCGCCGTCGGCGTGTTCGCGGCGTCGCCCGGCGACGGCAGGGACGGCAAACCGCTGTACCTGGAGAAGCGCGTGCTGCCCGACGGCGACAGCACGATCACCGTGACCGTCGACGGCAAGCCCGCGATCGCGGGCATCGACCCATACAACGAGCTGATCGACAAGGTGCCGGACGACAATCGCAAGGCGGTAACGCTGCGGTAGGCGGGCGGCGACGCTGCGGCGGGGCCCTCAGCCGTCCTTCGCCGGCGCCCGCACCACATTCACCTCGTGCGCGGTCGCCGGCAAACTGAGCTCGCCTGCATCGATGCAGCGCTTCACCGCGCGCAGCAGCGCGGTCTGCGCGGGCCACGCATCCGGACTTTTCACCCAGCCGCGCAGCACCAGCGTCACGGTCTGGCCGGCGATGCCATCCACCCACACAGCCGGCGCAGGCTCGGCCAGCACCAGCGGCTCGTCCAGCAGCACCTGCTGCAACGCAGCCATCGCCTGTGTGAGGTCGTCGCGCCAACCCACGCCGATCTTCAGGTCGACCCGCCGCGTGCCGCGGCGATTGAAGTTGAGGATGGCGTCGCCGCCCACCTTGGCGTTCGGCACGACGGCTTCCCGGTTGTCCGGCAGCACGAGGTGGGTGTACATCAGGTTGATGCTCTCGACCGTCCCGTCGATGCCGCCCGCGGTGACGTAGTCGCCCACCCGGAACGGCCGGAACATGATCAGCAGCACGCCCCAGGCGAGGTTGGACAGCGAGCCCTGCAGCGCCAGGCCGATCGCCAGGCCGGCGGTACCCAGCGCGGCGACCATCGGCGCTGGCGACACGCCCAGCGCGGCGAGCGCCATCGCCACCAGCACCGCGATCAGCACGCCGTAGATCAGGTTGCGCAGGAAACCGCCCAGGGTGTCGTCCACCTTCGCCCGGCGCAGCGCGCGTTGGCTGAAATTCGCCAACCGTGCGGCAAGCCACGCACCGATCAGCAGGATCAGCAGCGCGCCGAGCAGCCGCGGGCCGACATTGGCAGCCATGGCGTAGAGGTCAATGGCAGCAAGGTGTCTCAATAGTTCGTGCATGGCGGTCGCCCGGAAAAGCTGGCAACGAGCCTAGCAGCCAGATCGTGTGTGCCGCGTCCCTGCCCCCGCGATCCCCGGAAAAAAAAACGCCGGTAGCGATTGTTGATGCCGCGCGGCGATGGGCTGGAAGGCCAGCGCCAGGGACGATGGTCGAAAAAAAGCCGCGGGCGGCGTCACGCCGGGCGCGGCATGTGACCGTGCGGGGAGCGCACGGATTTTGGGGGGTATCAGCGCCCGGCGACCTCGTCGCCGGCACTGCTCTGGCTGTCCCTGCCCTGATGGTCCCGATTGTCCGTCAACAGCTGCAGCGCCCGTCCGTCGGCGAGGCGGAAACCGAACTGCCGCTGCAGGCCGTCCAGTTCCGCCAACCGCGGGCAGATCGCCTCGGCGCGCGCTTCCAGCCGGCCCGAGCGCGCCTTCATCTCCTTTTCCATCGACTCGTCGATCGAGTCGGCGCGCGCCTCGAGCTCGCTGGCGCGCCCGGTGAACAGCGACCACATCACGCTGCGCGTGACCGCGCTGGCCAACTGGTTGCTGGCCGCGGCAACCGGCTGTTCGATCGCATCGGCGAAGTCCTGCTGGCTCCAGTGGTCGGCGCCAATGCTTGACTCCATCCCGCGCCGTGCCTCCATCCGCGAGTGGTTGAGTTGGCGCACCAGCACATCGCGATGGTGCCGGCTGCCGCCCAGCGTGGCGGCCACCGTGGCCAGCGCGTCGAACGCGATATCCACCGCTTCGTGTGCGATGCCGGCCATCTCGGGCAGCAAGCCACGCATGTCCGCTTCGTAGCGGCGCAACCGCGCCGCGTCGCCCGCCGACACGGGGACCGCCCGACCGTCGACGCGCAAGGTGCCGTCATGCATGAAGACGTCCGCGGGCCGGGCGTCGCTGCGGCTGAAGTCGATGCCGGCCGGAGTCACCCGCACGTCAAAGCTGCTGCTGTATCCGCACTGGTTACCCTGGATGTGCACTTCGGCGGCATGCGCCTGCAGGCCGGACGCGAGACCGGTGGCGAGGACAAGCGTGGCGACTTTGCCAAGTCTGGACATGGAAACCTCCCGGGGCGTCGGCCCCATGGCCCGATGCCGGCCTGGATGCGCCGACCCGTCCACTAGGTTTGATCGTGCGGCCCGCGGCGGCATGCGCCATGCGTCATGCCCTGCCATCAGTCACGGTCTGCGCGGCGCGGAACCGTCAGCGGCTGCGCTCGTCGATGTCGCTGACGCGGCCGTCGACCAGGGTGACCACGATCACCCGGCCGTCGCGGCGGTATTGCCATTGCTCGCCGCGCGACGGGCCGGCGGAGGCGCTGCGCACGCGCTTGCCCCGACGGCTGCTGCTGCGGGAAGCGCCCTGGTGCGACTTGTGGGCGGGCTTGCCGAGCATGGCTGCCACCGTGGCCGCGCTGTCGCCCACGACCAGCACGCGGTTGCCCACGCGCAGGCTGTCGGAGGCGGCGGCGCCGGTGGCGCGGGCGAGAAGGGCACAGACCAGCAGGCCGGCCAGGAAGTAGCGATGCATGACAGGCTTCCCCTGCGACGAGCGCGGCTGCGCCCTGCCACGCAGGCTAGCCCGCCCACGGCAACGCCCGTCACGGCCGGACGCCGGAGTCCGGGTGGGCACGGCACCCGCCGCCATGTAGTTGCATGCCGCGGATCAGGAATGCGCGGCGCCCGCCAGGCTGTGCATGTCCAGATGGATGCCGCGCAGGCGTGGCAGCTGACGGCGCAACACCTTGGCCGAATCCTCGGGCAGGCCGGCGATCGCGCGTTCGAAGGCGCGCAGCAGGCCCGCCTCGTCCTGCGCCAGGGCATGGATCCAGGTGTAGTCGCGGCGGGCGGCGGTGCGCGCCATGCCCTCCACCAGCCGGAGACGCAGGGCGGCCCGCCAGCTCCCGTGCATGCGCGGCGCACCGCCGGCCAGTGCCACCTCGCGTTGCAGGTCCGCGACCAGGGCGGCGAGCGCCTGGGCATCCTCGTCCAGCACCGCGCGCAGGCCGGGCTCGCCGACCACCAGGGCGGCATGGCGGTACAGGCGGCACAGGTCGATACCGCGGCGTATCAGCTGGTTGCAGGTGGTGCGGATGAAGCTCGAGACCACGGTCGCCCCCGCTCGGGCGGTGAGGAGGATGGCGTCATCCTCGCCCATCGCCACTTAGCCGGAGATTAATTCGGGTCGCGAAGGTGTCGCGATTCACTGGCCGATCTGCAGCAGGTCCAGCGGCCGCCCTCTGCCGTCACGCACGCCCTGCTGCAGCGTGGCCAGTTGGCGGATCGCCGGGCACAACGCCTCGATCTGCGGCCGCAGCGCCTGCATCCGCTGGCGCATGCGCGGCTCCAGCTGGGTGGCGAGATTCGCCGCGCGGTCGCGCAGGCCGGCGGCGGTTTGCAGGTCGCCGCTCATCGCGGCGTCGAGCGCCTGCTGGCCGAGGTCGGCGGCGATCAGCGGCAGCAGGTCGTTCTCGATCTGGCTGACGTACCCGTCCATCGCGCCGCCCTGCCAGTCGTGCGTGCTGTTGCTGTCTGCGATGCGCTGCTTGAGGCGGGCCGCGTCGGCCGCCAGGCGTTGGTCGAGTTGCACCTGCGTATCCGCACCCAGGCCCATGCCCACCGCCTCCTCGCGCAGGCCCTGTGCGGCGATGTCCACGCCGTGCTGCGCCACCGTGCGCACGCGCGGTGCCAGCGCGCGCAGGTCGCGCTCGAACAGGCTGATGCGGTCCTGGTCTTCCGCGTTCAACGGCACCGCCACGCCATCGGTGCGCAAGGTGCCACGGCTCAGTTCCACTTGCGTCGGCTCGGGCGAAGTGCGGTCGAACAGCACACTGCCCGGCCGCAGCGTCAGGTCGTAGCTGCTGCTGGCACGGCAGGTGGCGGCAAGGTCCTGTGCCTGCACGGGCAGCACGGCGGGCAGCGACAGCAGGAACAGCGGCAGAAGGCAGAGGCGCATCGGGAGGATTCCGGGAACAGGATGGCGCAGCGATACCCGGGGCCGGGGCAACCCTTGCTGAACACGCAAGCGGTCGACTGCCGGCGCGCTCCGCCTGCGGAACCCCATCGCCGCCTCAGGTCCGCGGCGGCTTCGCCTGCATGCGCAAGCCGTGCCCGACCAGGTCGATGTCGCCGTCGGGCAGGGCATCCACGCCACCGGTCGCCTGCTGGTCGTCCAGCCACGGGACCGGCCGCACCGGACCCGGCTCATAGACGTTCCAATGCCCGTAGGCGGGCTTCGTGCTCCCGCCTGTCGCAAGGGAGCGCAGGCCGAACGTGATGGACACCCGGACGATGCGATACGGCGCGGCCGCGCTGCTTGCGGGAGTGAACAGCCATCGGCTCGCGGCCTCCTTGGAGACCCTGCCAAGCAGCTCCCGCCAATGGTTCAGCTCGGCGTCGCGCCCGACCACGCCCATGTCCACCTGCTGCACGGCGACGTCGGCCACCTTGCCGGCCGGGTCCACGCGCATGGCCAGGTACACCGTGCCGTGCACCAGTGCATGCTCCGCCGCCGGCGGGTAGACCGGTTTTTCCTGTTTCACCACCGCGATGCCGGGGTGATGGTCCGGCGGCCCGAAATGGACTCCCTCGATCTCGAGGCGCACCTTGTCCCCGTCCATCGTCGTCGCCACCACGCGGACGGCAATCGGTACCCTGGACGCCACGGTGTTGCCTTCCACCTTCAGCGGATCGAACTTCCAGTTCGGAATGGCGTTGGCCAGCAGGCTCCGGACCGCGGACGGCAGGCGCTCAGGATGGTCGATTGCGTAGGTCGCCACGCCGCCATCCGGCGCCTCCTGGATCGTGCCGGTGACCAGCATGCTCGCCCGCACCGACTCGTCCCGCGGGCCGGCTGCCAGCACGGCCGTCGAAAACACGATGCCCGCACAGCACGGCAGCAAGAGCTTCATGTCCACACTCTCCTTGTTGAACGATGTCACGCTTGGAAAATCCGCATCACCTCGCCTTGGCTCAGCGCCGATGGCGGAACTGCGTGCGCACCGCCGGCGTGCCGAGCCGCCATGCCAGCCACAGCAGCACGGGGATCGCGACCGCCTTCAGCGCAAGCGTGATGCGGTAGACGCGGCGGGCGTGCACCACGGCGCTGCGCAGGACATCGTCGTGGCCGAGCTGGGCCAGCGCGTCGGCGCTGGCCCGATGGAACTGGGGCCACTGCGCCAGCATCATGCCGCCGCTGACCAGCGTCCACAGCGCGAGCACGGCGCAGGCGACGCGCAGCGGCACGCGCGCCCAGGCCTGGCGCAGGATGCAGCCGGCGCACAGCACGATCAGCACGAACGCGGCCAGCAGGTAGCCGATGTCCCACGCCAGCATGCGCTGCAACGCAGCGCCGTCGTCCGGCGACAGGCCGGCGCGGTGCGCCCAGAGGAGCTGCGCATGGCTGAGGTATTGCACGCTGCCGAACGCCGCCAGCAACAGCATCAACCAGACCAGCACGCGCCAGGCCGCGAACCCGCGCGCGTTGGAACCGGGCTCGGCCCGGACCGTCACTGCCATCAGGGTGCCGCCTTCTTCATCGCGGCGAGGTCGGTGAGCACCTGGCCAGAGTTCGCCTTGGGGTCGACGTCGACGTAGACCTTGGCGATCCTGCCCGCGGGATCGATCAGGAAGGTGGTGCGCTTGGCGTAATGCATGCCCATCATCGAGGACAGCACGCCATACTCGATGGCCGTCTTGCGGTCCGTGTCCGCCAGCAGCGGGAACGGCACGTGATACTTGGCGGCGAATTCGGCGTGCGACTTCGCGTCGTCCAGGCTCACGCCCACCACCGACGCGCCGGCCTGGCGCAGCTTGGCCACGTCGTCGCGGAAGGTGCACACCTCGGTGGTGCAGCCTGGAGTGAAATCCTTGGGATAGAAATACAGCACCAGCCAGTGGCCGTGGTAGTCGGCGGGGCCGCGCCAGTGGCCGTTCTGGTCCTGCAGGCGGAACGCCGGCGCGACGGCGCCGACTTGCGGCATGGCGTCGACGGCGGACGCGGAGACGGCGAACAGATTGCACAGCAGGGTCAGCACGAACAGCAGCGACAGGCGACGCATCGGGACTCTCCGGAGAGGACGGCGCCGCCCAGTCTACGCCGCCATGCAAGCGAAGGGCGCCCTGCGGCGCCCTTCGGACCCTGCTGCGGGACTGCTTCAGCGGCGGGTGATGCTGAACTTGCCCACCGACACGCCGAGGTTGATGCCCTCGCCGTGGCCGGCCAGCGCCAGGGAGGTGGTGCCCTTGGTCAGCACCTGCGCGGTGCCGCTCTTCACCACGCCGGCTTCGGCGCCGGCCTGCGCATAGTCGCCGAACACGTCGTCGATGCTGCGCACGTGGGTGATTTCGCCGGTGCCATGATCGATGCGGTATTTGCCGGCGGTGAGGCCGCCACCCACCACCGCGATCTTCACCGCGGCATGCTGGCCGTTGTTGCAACTCACCATGCCCTGGCCTTCGGCATGCTTGTAGATGAGCGACCAGCCCGACAGGGTGAAGGTGAGATCGCATTTTACGTTCGCCTCGGCGGCATGCGCCGGCACGACGGGCAGAGCCGTCAAGGCACCCGTGCCAAGCAACAAGGCGGCGGTCAGGGCTAGAGTCTTCTTGTTCATCGGCGTCTCCTTCCGGGTGAGGATCGTTGCGGACAAGGCCCCTGCCCGAGAGGCGGCAGGAACGTGCGGTGCAGCTTCGGCAGCCCTCCGTGACGGGTATGTGAGCCGCGCGGGCGTCCGTTCATCTTGATGTTTCGCTAACGCCGCGCCGTTCAGACTCCTTTACCGATCGACGATGTTTCGCTGGACAGGAGCAGGCATGCCCAAGTATTCGCTGGTCGGCTACGACGGCTCGGACGCCGCGCGCCGCGCATTCGCCTTCGCGATGGAACTGGCCCGCGCCTGTGGTGGCCGGGTGCGCGTGGTATCGGTGCTGCAGGTGGCCGAAGGCGGTGACACCTGCGCGCTGATGATGACCGACTCCGGCACCCAGCGCCTGCAGGAGCTGAAGGACGAACTGGCCGCCATCGCACCGGACGCCGCCAGCCTGGTCGACGTCGAACTGACCCACGGCAGCCCCGGCGACGTGCTGCTGGGCCAGGTTGGCCAGCACGGCATCGACCACATCGTGATCGGCCACACCGAGCGCGGCGCGCTGGCGCGCTGGCTGCTCGGATCGGTCTCCACCAACGTGCTGGCGCGAGCCCACGTGCCGGTGACGGTGGTGCGCTAAGAGCCTGTTTACGATCTCCGCGTGGCCCATGCGACGATCGTAAACAGGCTCTAACTCCTCAGTGACCGGCCGCGGCCGGTTGCCGCGGCTCCGCCTCGATCTTGCGCTGCGCCTGCTGCTCCAGCTTCAGCTTCGCCACGTCGACGGGGCGGATCTTCGCGATGAAGCACGGCGGAAAGCCGCGGCCGGTGAGCACCTTGTCGAAGTTCACCGACACCTCGCCCCCGAAGGAGGTGAGCCCGATCGCGTTGGTGAACTCCAGGTTCTGGCAGGGGCCCACGTCCAGCAGCCAGGCGCGATTGACCTGGGTGTAGACAGCCACCTGGTTGTCGCCCAGCGGTTCCCACGAGTACAGATTGAAGAAGCGGAAGCTGCGTACCGGCGCACCGGCCGCCGCCGCGTAGGCAGCCTGGCGCTGGGCCATCCGCTGCGCATACGGCACGCTGGAACACGCCGCCAGCAGCGTGGCCAGGCCGAGCATCACCCACGAAGCCTTGCGAGACATCGCCGCACCCTCCTTCCGTCGATACGCATGAAACGCGCGGGCCGCCGGCGGGTGGACCGGGCGCTACTTTTTCCCGCCCTTTTTCGGCAATGCCTGCCACTGGCCGGGCACGAAGCCGCCGACCTCGTAGACCAGCTCCACCTTCTTCTCGCCGTCCTGCAGGGTGACCGGCAGGCTGATCTTCTTCGCCTTCTCCAGCAGCGCGACGAAACCCTTGTCATCGCGGATCATCAGCGCGGGCTCGCCGGTGGAGGGCGCATAGGCCTTGATCGCGTGCACTTTGTCGTCGAACTTCGCCGCGATCGTGCACTCGCCCTTGCAGACGAAGCCGCCGTGGCCGTCGTTGAACAGGAAGGCGCTCTGGCCCCAGCTGGTATGCCGACGCAGCACCAGCCGCACCCGCACGCCCACCGGCCGGCTGTCGTAGATCGCCGCGGTGGACTGGGTGCCGCCCGCCATCGGCGCCACCTGGTACTGCCACAGCGCGGCCAGGCGGGCCTTCTCGCTGTTCTCTTTCCAGCGCTTCTCGACCTCGGGCAGGGTCTGCTGCACTTCCTTCGCCGCGGCGCTGCCGGGGAAGCGCTGCACGATCTCCTCGCCCTGCGCCGCCGCCATCTGGTCGTTGTGGATGCGCAGCAGCTGGCGGTAAGTGTCGAGGTTGCGCGCCGCTTCGGCTGCCCTGGCCTGCGCCTGCTGCTGCGCGGCATCCGGCGCGGGCGCACCGGCCTGCGAGCAGCCGGCGAGGATCAGCGTGCCGGCAAGCGCGGCAAGGACGAAGTGGCGGGGCGACGGCACGGGCATCATCGGCAGGGTATCCGGAACGGAACGAGCGGCTAGCTTGGAACGAGCGCGCGCCGCGACGCAAGCGCGGTACGGCTCACTCCACCGCTGCCGGCGAGCCATAGCGCTCACGCAGGGCGGTGCGATAACGCCGGCTGCACGGAATGCTGGCGCCATCGCGCAGATGCAGGCGCGCGTCGCCGGTGTCCAGCGGTTCGATCTCGGCGAGGTAGTCGAGGTTGACGAAGTAGCCGCGGTGTACGCGCAGGAAGCGCGCCGGGTCCAGCCGCGCCTCGATGCCGGCCATCGTGCTGCGCAGCGGGTAGTCGCGCCCCCGCACGTGCAGGTTCACGTAGTTGCCCGCGGCCTGCAGCCATTCGATCTCGCTGGCGTTGACCAGGAACTCCTTGCCCAGCTTGCGCACCAGGAACCGTTCGGGCCGGTCCACCGGCTCCACCGGCGGCCCCTCGTCGGGCTCGGCCAGCAAGGTCGCCTCGCCCTGCTGGCGCAACAGCCACAGCCGCGACAGGCAGATCAGCGCGACGATGAGAAAATAGCTGCGGATGTCCTTCAGGTACTCGTAGCCGAAGTTTGGCCACCACGCGCCGAAGCGGTAGTGGCGGCCCACCATCACGTAGGCCAGCTTGCGCAGTCCGACCATGCCGGCCACGTGCGCCAGGCTGAATGCCAGACTCGCCACCAGGTGCCGGAGCAGGCTGTGGCGCCAGGTATCGAAGCGGAACGGCCAGCGCCGCTCCACCATTTTCACAAAAGGAATCAGCAGCAGGACCAGCAGCGCGCTGCTCGATTCCCACACCCAGGGCTCCCAGGCCGCCGTACGGGCATGGTCGATCTGCGCAACGAGACCGTTGAACACCGTGTTGAGGGTGTACAGCGCCACCCAGAAGGCCACCTCGACCGCGCGTGGCCAACGCTGAAAATCCCGGTATCCGACGTCCGCCTGCTCGTTCATGCCGGCGATTCTACGTGGCTGTGGCGGAATCCCCACGCGATCCATCCCGCGCCGGGGTCGACTCGTCCCTGATCGCCTGCAATCCATCACCCCGCACTGGGAATGGCGACGGCAGGCGCCCATGCTGGCCACCGTCCATCCCGTCCGGAGCCTTACGATGAAAAGACGCGACTTGCTGAAGGCCGCCGCGGCACTGCCCCTGCTGCCCTTGCTGATGCGCAGCGGCACGGCCCTGGCGCGCGGCACCGGCACGCTTGCGACGAGCCTGCGCTCACGGCTGCGCCCGGGCCAGGCGGGCTGGCCGGCGGCCGCGGAGTGGGGGCACCTGAAGCGGCAGGTCGGTGGCCGGCTGCTGAAACTGGAACCGCCGTTCGCCCCTTGCGGCAGTTCGCAGACGGACAGCACGTGCACCCAGGCGCTTAAGCAGCTGGACAACCCGTTTGCGATGGGCGACAACCCCGCGCTGACCCAGACCAGCGGCTGGGCCGATGCCTGGATCTCGCAACCCAGCGCATACGCGGTGGCGGCGGAAAAAACCGCCGACGTGGTCGCTGCCGTCAACTTCGCGCGCCGGCACCACCTGCGGCTGGCGGTGAAAGGGGGCGGCCACAGCTACCAGGGCACCTCGGACGCGCCGGATTCGCTGCTGGTGTGGACCCGCCACATGAACCAGGTGAGCCTGCACGACGCCTTCGTGCCGCAGGGCTGCGCCGGTCACGTGGCGCCGCAGGCGGCGGTGAGCGTGCAGGCGGGCGCCATGTGGATCGACGCCTACAACGCCGTGACCACCCGTGGCGGCCGCTACGTGCAGGGCGGCGGCTGCACCACGGTGGGCGTGGCCGGACTGGTGCAGAGCGGCGGCTTCGGCAGCCTCTCGAAGCGCTGGGGCACGGCGGCCTGCAACCTGCTGGAAGCGGAGGTCGTGACCGCCGACGGCCAGGTGCGCATCGCCAACGCCCGGAGCAACCCCGAACTGTTCTGGGGTCTCAAGGGTGGCGGTGGCGGCAGCCTGGGCGTGGTCACGCGGTTGACCTTGCGCACCTTCGAATTGCCCGGGTTCTTCGGCGGGGTCAACCTCACCGTGAAGGCCAACTCGGACTCGGCCTACCGCGCCCTGATCGCCGAGGCAGTGAGCTTCTACCAGCGCGCCCTGTTCAATCCGCACTGGGGCGAGCAGATGAAGTTCTACGGAGGCGATACCTTCGAGGTTTCCATGATGTTCCAGGACCTCACCCAGCAGCAGGCGGAACAGATCTGGGCGCCCTTCCTGGATTGGATCCACGCGCGCAAGGATTGCCGCGTCACCAAGCCGTTCGAGGTGCTGGCGGCGCCGGCGCGGCATCTATGGGACACCGAATTTCTGCGCAAGCACCTGCCTGGCGCCATCGTGTCGGACGACCGGCCGGGCGCGCCCCGCCACCACTTCCTCTGGGCTGGCGATCATGATCAGGCCGGTTGGTTCATCCACGGCTACCAGTCGGCCTGGCTGCCGGCCTCGCTGCTGGAACCCGGGCGTCAGGCGCAGCTGGCGGAGGCCTTGTTCAACGCCACGGAGCACTGGGGTTTCGCCCTGCACTTCAACAAGGGGCTGGCCGGTGCGCCGGCCGACACGATCGCCCGCGCGCGCGACACAGCCACCCACCCGCAGGTGCTCGATGCGTTCGCCCTGCTGATCTGCGCCAACGGCGGCCCTCCCGCCTACCCCGGCCTGCCGGGCGCGAAGCCGGACCTGGCCAAGGCTCGGCGCGAAGCGACAGCCATCGACCGGGCGATGGACGCCATCCGCGCCGTGGCTCCGGACGCCGGCTCCTACGTCTCGGAAAGCGACTACTTCCTGCGCGACTGGCAGCAGGGATTCTGGGGCAGCAACTATCCCAGGCTCGCTGCGGCGAAGCGCAGGTACGACCCCGACGGGCTGTTCTTCGTGCACCACGGCGTGGGCAGCGAGGAGTGGAGCGCGGACGGCTTCACCCGATTGCGGACGTGAGCGCGGACCCGCTCAGTTTTCGCTGCCCAGCGTGGAGTCGAGATGCTCCACGCGGGCGATCTCGTCCAGCCACATCCAGCGGTGCCAGTCGGGCTCGTCCGGGCGCTCCAGCCGCAGCTCGCCGTTGACGCCCTGGCGCCGCTCGGCGGGGTCGTAGTAGACCTGCAAGGTGGCGCGTTCCGCGACCACGCCCTCGCAGGTGCCACCGTCCTTCAACACCAGGCGCACGCGCCCGTTGGCGGGGAGTTCGCCCGCAAGCGCCTGGAGCGCGTGCACGGCGGCCGGGTCGGAGTAGACGTGTCTGGCGGACCTGCCCATTGGCGCATGCCTCCCGGTGGAAATCCGCCTCCACGGTAGCCGCGCGCAGGGAAAGCCCGGATCAAATCCGCGGCATGGCGGCGTCAAGCTCGCCATCGGCCGGCAGGTGCGATGCGACTACAATGCGCGCGCCCCAAGGATTCCCATGTCGAAGCCCATGTCCTCGTCCGCTGCAGCGGATTCGCCGCTGCGCCACCGCGCCTTCGTGCAGTTCTGGTGCGCCCGCATCGCCTCCGGCTTCGGCTTCCAGATGCTGTCGGTGGCGGTGGGCTGGCAGATCTACGCGATCACCGGGCGTGCCTTCGACCTCGGCCTGATCGGCCTGGTGCAGTTCGTCCCATCGGTGCTGCTGGCGCTGCCGGCCGGGCACGTGGCCGACCAGTTCGAGCGGCGGCGCGTGGTGCTGATCGGGCAGATCGTGGAGTGGACGGCCATCGTGCTGCTGGCCACGCTGACCCTGCTCGGCCGCATCCACGAGGCCGGCATCCTCCTCCTGGTGTTCGTGATCGGCGTGGCCAAGGCTTTCGAGTCGCCCTCGATGCAATCGCTGCTGCCCGCGCTGGTGCCCGCGGCGATCCTGCCGCGCGCGGTGGCGGTGAGCGGCTCCGCGTTCCAGATGGCGATGATCCTCGGCCCCGCGGTGGGCGGCCTGCTCTACGTGGCGGGTCCGGGCGTGGTGTACCTGAGCGCCGCCGCGCTGTATCTGGTCGCCGCCGGCATGATGGCGATGCTGCGCTACGAGCAGGCGCCGCCGAAACGCGAGCCGGCCACGCTGAAGACCTTGTTCGCCGGCGTGCATTTCATCCGCGAGCGCAAGGACGTGCTTGGCGTGATCTCGCTGGACCTGTTCGCCGTGCTGCTGGGCGGCGTCACCTCGCTGCTGCCGATCTTCGCGCGCGACATCCTGCACACCGGGCCGTGGGGGCTGGGCCTGCTGCGTGCGGCGCCGGCGGTGGGCGCGCTGCTGATGTCGCTGTGGCTGGCCCGGCACGACCTGCAGCGCCGCGTGGGCATGACCATGTTCGCGTCCGTCGCCGGCTTCGGTGTGGCGACCCTGGTGTTCGCGGTCTCCACCGCGCTCTGGCTGTCGCTGGCCGCGCTGTTCGCGCTGGGTGCGTTCGACATGGTGAGCATGGTGATCCGCGGCTCGCTGGTGCAGCTGGACACCCCCGACGCGATGCGCGGCCGCGTCAATGCGGTGAATTCCATCTTCATCAACACCTCCAACCAGCTCGGCGAATTCGAGTCCGGCATGGTCGCCGCATGGCTGGGCGCAGTGGGTTCCGCGGCGGTCGGCGGCCTGGGCACCCTGGTGGTGGTGGGATTGTGGATGGCGATGTTCCCCGGGTTGCGCCGGCGCCAGCGACTGCACGTGGAGCCCGCCGCGGACGAAACGCAGGCTGCAGCCAGCACGCTCTAGCGACGTCGCCCCGCGCGATTGCCCGGCGCAGGCAAACCCGCGATGCTGGGCAGGTCATGCCCACCACGGAGAGTCGCGCATGTCCGCGCCGCCGCCCCTGCGTTCCACCTTTGTCACCGTGCTGGCCTGGGTGTTCATCGGCTTGTCCGGTTTCGCCACATTGATCGCCGTGCTGCAGAACCTGATGCTGCAATGGCTGTTCCTGCCCGCGATGCAGCAGGCGCCGCAGCAGCCACCGCTGCCACCGGGCCTGCCGGTGCCGATGCACTGGATGTTCGGCCATTTCGCCTGGTTCTTCCGCGCTTTCCTGGTGATCTCGGCCCTCACGCTGGTCGCCGCCATCGGCCTGCTGCGCCGGCACGAGTGGGCACGGCGCCTGTTCGTCGGCCTGATGGGCCTCGCCATCGCCTATCAGCTGCTGGGGCTGGCGTGGCAGTGGTGGTTCATGGGCACGATGCCGGGTTTCATGCAGGCGTTCGGCGCGCCGGCCGACATGGCCGTGGTGATGCGCGGCTTCCTGCGCGCCGTGCAGGTGTTCAGCGCGCTGGTGGCGCTGGGCCTGTGCGTACTGTTCGGCTGGATCCTCCGGCGCCTGTGCAGCGCGCCGGTCCGCGACGAATTCCGCCCGTGGAAGGCCTCGCCGTGATCGTCGTCCACCACTTGAACAACTCGCGCTCGCAGCGCGTGCTGTGGCTGCTGGAGGAGCTCTGCCTGCCCTACGAGATCAGGCGTTACCGGCGGGACCCGAAGACGATGCTCGCGCCGCCCGAGCTGCGCGCGGTGCATCCGCTCGGCAAGTCGCCGGTCGTCGAGGACGGCGGCCTGGTGCTGGCCGAGTCAGGCGCGATCCTCGGTTACCTGAGCGACCGGTACGGCAACGGCTCGCTGATGCCACCACGCGGTACGCCGCAGGGCCTGCGCTGCGACTACTGGCTGCATTACGCGGAAGGCTCGCTGATGCCACCGCTGCTGCTGAAACTGGTTTTCCGCCGGGTCGAGACCGCGCCTGCGCCATTCTTCGTGCGCCCGGTGGCGAAAAGCGTCGCCGCCAAGGTGCAGCACGGCTTCGTCGACCCGCAGATCGCGCTGCACCTGGATTATCTCGAAGCCGAACTGGGCAAGAACGCGTGGTTCGGCGGCGACGCATTCAGCATCGCAGACATCGCGCTGAGCTTTCCGCTGGAGGCGGCGGCCGCGCGTGCCGGCCTCGACACCGGCCGCCCGCGGTTGTGGGCCTTCCTCGAGCGCATCCATGCGCGGCCAGCGTACCGGCGCGCGCTGGAGCGCGGCGGGGACTACGCACTGGCTGGCTGAACGCGAGCACGCCGCCTTTACACGCGGCTCACGCCAGCGCTGGCAGCGTGACGCGGTTCCCTACAGGAGTACGTCATGAGTACCCGCCGCGACATCGAACATGGCATGGACGAACTCGGCGACCGCGTGCGCCGCTACGCCGATGGCGCCAGCGACACGGCGCGCGGCTGGATCACCCGCGGCCGGCACGCGGCGGCGCGCTTCGACGGCGACGACTACCGCCGCCGGCTGGTGCGTGCCGCCGAGGATTTCGCCGACGAGACGAGCTACCGCTACCGTCGGCTGAAGCGTCAGGTGAACCGCCATCCGGTCGCCGCCGTGGCGGTCGTGGCGGGCACCATCGGCGCCTTCCTGCTGTTGCGTCGTATCCTGCGCGACAACGACGAGGGCTGAACCCGCATCCGCTCGGCGCGGTCGCCCGTTGTGGCCGCTGCTAAGCTGGCGGCTGCCGCCCAGCCGATTGCCGCCATGCCCACGGAACTGCGTTTCCATCATCCGTTCGCGTTCTGGCTGGGTTGCGTCGCGGTGGCGGTCGGCGTGCTGCTGCACATGCCGATGTACCTGATGGCCGCGCCGATGCACTACCGGCTCGCGGGCATGGCGATGGACACGCCGATGGCGGTGGGCATGGTGCTGATCCCCTGCGGCGTGCTGCTGGCCGGCTACGGCCTGATGCCGCACATGGCCCAGCTTCGGCAGAGCCTGCACGACCACGACAACCGCCGCCACTTCCACGTCGCCGATGGCGTGCCGCTGCAGCGCGCGCACTGGACACTGGTGGCGGCGCTGGCGGTGGCGCTGGCGATCGACGTGATGAAGCCCGCCTCGCTGGCCTTCGTGATGCCCGGCATGACCGCGGAATACGGCATCGGCATGACCACCGCGGGCTGGCTGGCGCTGTCGGCGCTGACCGGTACCGCGCTCGGCTCGCTGGCCTGGGGGCGGCTGGCCGACCTGTTCGGCCGCCGCGCGGCGATCCTGCTGTCGGCGATCCTGTTCATGGGCACCGCGATCTGCGGCACGATGCCGGCATTCAGCTGGAACCTCGTGATGTGCTTCCTGATGGGCGCGGCGGCCGGCGGCATGCTGCCGATCGCCTTCACCCTGATGGCCGAGACGGTCCCCGCCGCGCATCGCGGCTGGCTGCTGGTGGCGCTGGGCGGGGTCGGCACGTCGGCCGGCTATCTCGCCGCCTCCGGCGCCGCCACCTTGCTGGAGCCCAGCTTCAGCTGGCGCTCGCTGTGGCTGCTGAACCTGCCGACCGGTGCGCTGATCGTGTTCCTCAACCGCTACATTCCCGAATCGCCGCGCTTCCTCTCCAACGTCGGCCTGCATGCGCAGGCGCGCGCGGTGCTGGCACGCTTCACCGGCACGCGCAGTTCGGTGGTCGCCGACCCGGCCGGCACCGACTCAGACCCGCCCATCCTGGAGAGCCTGCATCCGGCGGCCGACCTGCGCCAGCTGCTCCGTGGCCGCCAGGCGCGCATCACCTTGGGGCTGACAACCTGCGGGCTGGCCTGGGGACTGGTGAACTTCGGCTTCCTGCTGTGGCTGCCGGCCAACCTCACCCGGCTGGGCGTGGACGCCCACGGTGCCAGCGCGCTGCTGGCGCGCTCGGCGCTGCTGGCGGTGCCCGGCACGATCGCGGTGGTATGGCTGTACCAGCGCTGGAGCAGCTTCCGCAGCCTGGTGCTGCTCATCGCGCTGACCGCACTGGCTTTGCTGGGGTTCTGCGCGATCGCGCTCACCGATGCGCGCGATGCTGCGCTCACCGTCGCTGCCACGGTGGCGCTGCTGGTGAGCAGCGGCGGCGTAATCGCCACCATGCTGCCGTATTCGGCGGAGATCTATCCGGTGCACCTGCGCGGCACCGGCTCGGGCCTGATCGCCGCCAGCTCGAAGGCCGGCGGCATCCTCGGCGCAGGGCTGGGCGTGCTCGGGCTGTTCTCGCACTTCGCGCTGGCGGCGCTGTTGATCGCACTGCCGATGGCCGCGGCCGGCTGGCTGCTGGCACGCCACGGGGTCGAGACCCGCGGGCATGCGCTGGAGGCGATCCAGCGCACGCTGTCGGAATAACGTCCCGGCGATAGTGACGACCGCAAAAGCAAAGGCCGCCTCGCGGCGGCCTTTGCCACAGCGGACACCCTCCGGCTCACACCGAGGTCGGGCTGGGCTTCTCCGGATCGAGCTTGTATTCCTTGATCGCGCGGGCCACGTCCTTGGCGTTGACCTTGCCGTCCTTCGCCAGCGCGGCCAGTGCGGCGTGGGCGATCCAGTAGCGGTCGACCTCGAAGAAGTCGCGCAGGTGCTCGCGGGTGTCCGAGCGGCCGAAGCCGTCGGTGCCCAGCACCGTATAGCGCATGCCGTCGGGCATGAACGCGCGGATCTGGTCGGCGTACTCGCGCACGTAGTCGGTCGCGGCCACCGCCGGACCCTGGCGTCCTTCCAGCAGGCCCGTCACGTAGGGCACGCGCTGCTCGGCTTCCGGATGCAGGCGGTTCCAGCGCTCGGCGTCGAAGCCGTCGCGGCGCAGCTCGACGAAGCTGGGGCAGGACCAGATGTCGGATTTCACGCCGAAGTCCTTCTCCAGCAGTTCGGCCGCCGCGATCACCTCGCGCAGGATGGTGCCGGAACCCAGCAGCTGGACCCGCGGCTCGCCCTTCTTCGGCTTGCCGCCGTCCTTGAACAGGTACATGCCCTTGATGATGCCCTCGGCACTCCCCTCGGGCATGTCCGGATGAACGTAGTTCTCGTTCATCACGGTGACGTAGTAATAGTGGTCCTCCTGCTCCTGCATCATGCTGCGCACGCCGTCCTGCAGGATCACCGCCACCTCGTAGGAGAAGGTGGGGTCGTAGGCCTTCACGTTCGGGATGGTGCCGGCCATCAGGTGCGAATGGCCGTCTTCGTGCTGCAGGCCCTCGCCGTTCAGCGTGGTGCGTCCCGAGGTGCCGCCGACCAGGAAGCCCCGCGCGCGCATGTCGCCGGCGGCCCAGCACAGGTCGCCGATGCGCTGGAAGCCGAACATCGAGTAGTAGATGAAGAACGGCAGCATCGCCTGGTTGCTGATGCTGTAGCTGGTGGCCGCGGCCATCCAGGCGGCCATGCCGCCGGCCTCGGAGATGCCTTCCTGCAGCACCTGGCCCTTCTGGTCCTCGCGGTAGTACAGCAGCTGGTCGGAATCCTGCGGGCGGTACTTCTGGCCGAACGGCGCGTAGATGCCGATCTGGCGGAACATGCCTTCCATGCCGAAGGTGCGGGCCTCGTCGGCCACGATCGGCACCACGCGCTCGCCGAGCTGCTTGTCGCGCAGCAGCAGGTTCATGCCGCGCACCAGCGCCATGGTGGTGCTGATCTCGCGCTCGCCGGTGCCCTTGGTGATCTGCTCGAATGCGGCGAGGTCGGGCGCCTTCAGCTTGGCGTCGGCCTTGCGGCGGCGCTGCGGCAGGAAGCCGCCCAGCGCGCGGCGGCGCTCCAGCATGTACTCGACTTCCGGCGAGTTCTTGCCGGGGTGGTAGTACGGCACCTCATGCAGCTTGTCGTCCGACACCGGGATCTGGAAACGGTCGCGGAAATGCCGCACCGCCTCGTCGTCCAGCTTCTTCTGCTGGTGCGTGGGGTTCTGCGACTCGCCGGTGCCGATGCCCATGCCGTAGCCCTTCACCGTCTTGGCGAGG
>Ga0187815_10000345_pt1 | contig 22636 bp, 21 predicted proteins | sample NC_S_5_FD_132962 | JGI IMG/M metagenome (GOLD analysis project Ga0187815, IMG submission 132962) | Wetland sediment microbial communities from Neuse River Estuary, North Carolina, USA - ASW-S_5 | ecosystem: Environmental > Aquatic > Freshwater > Wetlands > Sediment | place: USA: North Carolina...
GAAGCGATCGCGCAGGTGCCTGCCATATCGCGGACAGCCTGCCGCGAGCACGCCGAGATCCGGCTTGACCTGGAACTAAGCCTCGACGCACACGAGCGTCTGTACCGGCGAGTGAACGGTGAGTAAGTTGTGGCTGACCGGACGGGTGGCGGTGGTCACGGGAGCCAGCCGCGGGATCGGGGCGGCTACCGCAGCGGCCGTGGCGACGGCCGGCGCTCACGTGGTGCTGGCCGCCCGTAACGCCGAGGCCCTGGACGGACTGGCCAGCCGCATCCGCAGCGCTGGCGGCCAGGCCACGCCGGTACCGACGGATGTGAGCGACGAAGCCGACGTCGGCCAGCTGTTCGCGGAGGTCGAGCGCATCGGCCAGCTGAGCGCGCTGGTCTGCGCGGCCGCGGTGTTGACACCGGCGCGCTTCGCCGAAACGACGTTGGCGATCTGGCACGAAACGCTCGGGGTCAACCTGACCGGTACGTTCCTGTGCTGCCGGGCCGCGCTCACCGCCATGGCACGCGCTGGTGAAGGCCGGATCATCAACATCGCGTCGCTGTCCGGCATGTACGCCACCGAGAAATTCCCGGGGCTGGCCGCGTATAACGTGTCCAAGTACGGGGTCATCGGCCTCACCGAGGCGATCGCGGTCGAGGGTAAGGAGCACGGCATCAGCGCCATCTGCCTGAGCCCGGGCGCCGTTGACACCGAGATGCTGCGCCGGGCTAACCCGGCGCTGCGTCCGGGCCTGACCCCGGATGACGTCGCGGAGCTGATCGTCGCGCTGCTGGACAGCGCGCTGGCTCCGGCCAGCGGGGCGAACATCCCGCTGTTCTCGAACGCTTAGGTTTGGCGCGCCAGCGACCAGAGGTCCGTGTGGTCGTCGGCGAGCGTGGCGGGAGCCGGCCGGGCTCGCGCGGCGACCAGGCGGGCGCAGGCGGCCATCTCGCCGTCGAGGTCCAGTTCGGGGTCACCACCGCGGTCGAGGCCGACGGCGGCGCGCACGACCCCGTCCACCAGGTAGAAGCCGATCAGCTTGGCGTCGGCCACGCTGCCGCGGATAACGAACTCGTCCCAGCTGTCGGCGTGGCCCACGTACTCGATCTTGTGCTCGTACTGATCGGACCAGAAGCTGTACAGGTAGTCGTACGGAGCCGCCGAGCCGAGCATGGACCGGGCCGCGGCGGTGCCCTGTTTCTCCGCGTTGTTGTAGTGCTCGACCCGGATCCGCCCGAACAGCGGGTGGAGGTGGTTCGCCAGATCACCGGCCGCGTAGACGTCGGGTGCGCTGGCCCGGCAGAGCTCGTCGGTCAGGATCCCGTTCTCCTGCGCGACGGGCACGGCCGGGATATCGGGCTGGATGCCGATGCCCGCCACCACGAAATCGCACGCGATACGGCGACCGGTGCCGGTCACGACCGCTTCCAGGCGTTCGGCGCCCTGGAGGGAGGCGACCTGGTCTCCGGCCAGCAGTTCGACGCCCTTCGCACGGTGGATGGCGCCGATTACCGCGCCGACCTGGGTGCCCAGGACCCGGTCCAGCGGGTTCTGGCCCGGGAAAACCGTGGTCACCCGTACGCCGAGCTGGGTCAGCGAGGCGGCGACCTCACAGCCGATGAAGCCCATGCCGATCACGACCGCGTGCCGGCCCGGCACCGCCTCCTGCTTGATCGCGTCGCATTCGGCCACCGTGCGCAGGTAGTGAATCCCGGGCAGGTCCGACCCGGGGATCCCCAGCCGCCGGTTGCGTCCTCCGGTGGCAATCAGAACCTTGTGGTAGCCCAGTTCTTCGCCCGACTCCAGGGTGACGGTGTGCGCGGCGGGATCGACGGCCGCCACGGTATCGCTGCGGCGCTCGACATCGTGGTCGGCGTACCAGCCGGCCGGCCTGACGTACCAGCCGTCGAGATCCTCCTCCGACCGCAGGTAGGTCTTGGACAGCGGCGGACGACCGAAGGGGACGGTCGGCTCCGGACCGACGATCACGACCGGTCCGGCAAAGCCCTCCTCCCGGAGGGTCACTGCCGCGTTGCCGCCGGCGAGGCCGCCACCGACGATCACGATCGGATTCTCGGTAATTCGCCCGGTCATGCAGTGCATTGTGCCGCCCGAACCCTAGTGGGACAGGCGAAAGCGCACAATCACTGACGCGGCGGATCTGAGCCCCGGAGCACCGCCCTGCTCGCTTCGCGCGTGCTGATTGCCCAGCCCGCGCTCGGCGTCGCCCGTACTCCTGGGGGAGATCGCGAAGGATGCTGCGCGTCTACGACTCAAGGGCCGGCCAGAATTGGCGCCATGGTCTCTGAGATCTTCGACCCCGGACAGTGGCGCGACATCGAGGGGTTTGCCTTCACCGACATCACCTACCACCGTGCCGTGGACTCCGGCACGGTGCGCGTCGCGTTTAACCGGCCCGAGGTCAGGAACGCGTTCCGGCCGCAGACAGTCGACGAACTGTACCGGGCGCTCGATCACGCCCGGATGACCAGCGACGTCGGGTGCGTGCTGCTCACCGGCAACGGGCCGTCGCCGAGGGACGGCGGCTGGGCGTTCTGCTCAGGGGGCGATCAGCGCATCCGCGGGCGCGACGGGTACCAGTACGCCTCGGGTGAGACGGCCGAAAGCATCGATCCGGCCCGCGCTGGGCGCCTGCACATCATGGAGGTGCACCGGCTGATCCGGTTCATGCCCAAGGTCGTCATCGCCGTGGTCCCCGGCTGGGCCGCCGGCGGCGGGCACAGCCTGCACGTCGTCTGTGACCTGACCATCGCCAGTCGCGAGCACGCCCAGTTCAAGCAGACCGACGCGGACGTGGGCAGCTTCGACGGCGGTTTCGGGTCGGCCTACCTGGCTCGCCAGGTAGGCCAGAAGTTCGCCAGGGAGATTTTCTTCCTCGGCCAGACCTACGATGCCGAGGCGGCACACCGGATGGGCATGGTCAACGCGGTGGTTCCGCACGCCGAGTTGGAGCGAACCGCGCTGGAGTGGGCCGACACCATCAACGCCAAGAGCCCGACCTCGCAGCGGATGCTGAAGTTCGCGTTCAACCTCGTCGACGACGGACTTGTGGGCCAGCAGGTGTTCTCGACCGAGGCAACCCGGCTCGCCTACATGACTGACGAGGCGGCCGAGGGCCGGGACGCGTTCCTGCAAAAGCGCGACCCGGACTGGGCGCGGTTCCCGTGGGCCTACTGACGCTGCCGAACTGACCTGCCATCACCACCAGTCCAGGAGCCAGCCAATTCCTGAATGAGCGCCATCCTGGCCGGCGGATGAGGGAGGAAGGCGGTTTAGCGCCCGGTTACCTGGTCAGCGGATCTGGATATCGTTCGTGACGCTGCGGACCCCGGTAACCTCGGCTACCACCAGTTCGGCGGCGGTTCGCTCGAGGCCGTCGCGGACCGTGCCGGTGAGGGTGACACCGCCGTGGCGGGCCGCCGCCGCGACGCCGACGGGCACGGTCTCGTTCAACGTGAGCGCGTCGTTGGCTGCGGCGGTCAGCGTCACGTCGTCACGGCAGTCTTCCGGCGGCAGTGCGACGTCCAGGCGGTTGCGCACGTCCCTGACGCCGATCACGGACCGCGCGGCCGCGGCTGCGGCCATGGACTCCGGGTAGCTCGGCACGGTCCCGCTGAGGATTATCGACCTCGCCGCCGCTGCGCAAGCTCGCGAGAATATGCTGTCCGATCTGGTCGCGGGCTCTACGGATCAGGCGAGGCTGGAAACCCGAGCTCAGGAGGCCGATCCGCCGTCAGCGCGGCACTACCGCCGACGCGACGGTGCGCCTGGTAATGAGCCAGAAACCTTCAGTGCGGCGAAGCTCCTGGGTGATCGCCGCGGCGCGGAGGAGGGCGGGCGGCGCGGATGGGTCGATGATCAGCAGCACGGACCGCACGATCGCCTGGTCGTCCGACGGGCCGGGCTCGATGACCGGGTTGAGGGTGAGATGCAGCGTGGCCGGGCCCTCGGCCGCCCAGACCGGCCCGACCGCCGCGCGTAGCGCCTGGCGGCCGGCGTGCCGGCCTTGGGCGCCGTCCAGCACCGCGTCCTCGGTGAACAGCGTGACGTAGCCCTCGGCGTCGCGTCGGCTGGCCGCCTCGTCCGCACGGGTGACGACGTCCAGGATGGCCAGCCGGTCGGCCGCGGAAAGGGTCATGGCCGCAGCCAGGCCGCGATCCGGGCCCGGAGCTCCGCCGGGAAGATGCTCTTGGGGATGACCGCATGCACCGCCTTGGGCGGGATGGAGGTGTAGGCCGACCCGGTCTGGTTGGCGTACTGGGTGACCCGGAAGCTGACCGCCATGCTGGCCAGCGCGTAGGCTTCCGGGCCGGTGATGCCCGCCGCCGCGGGCAGCCAGTAGATGATCTCGCGCAGGCAGGTCACCAATGCGTCGTCCAGGCTGGCCGCGAACGCGACCACGATCCAGGCCGTGTCGGTCTCGCCCAGCGGGCCGCGCAGGCCGGGCTGCTTGTGCAGGTCGTAGCGGATCTGCAGGTCCTCCGCGGCGGTCTCGATAGCGGTCTGGTCGACCACCCCGTCGCCTTGCAGCGCGTGCACGTCCCCGGTCCACATCCGGCCGCCGGGCTTGGCCACCGGCAGGAACAGGTGGCTGCCCACGCCCAGGTCGCGCAGCACCAGGTTGCCGCCGTAGGGCCCGGACACGATCGCGCTGACCGGCTCCTGACCGGCCGGCTCGGCCGCCACCACGCCCAGGAACGGGACCATCGGCAGCGTGATCCCGTGGGTGTACGCAGCGACCGTGCGGGCCTCGTCGAAGGTGAAGTAGTGCACGTACGGTTCGGCGAAGTCGTGCGGCAGCGCCCCAACCCCAAGGGGGAAGGAGTTCCAGCCCCACCCGATCGTGCGCAGCGCCGTGATGCTGACCTCGATCACGTCACCGGGCTGCGCGCCGGTCACCTCCACCGGGCCGAGCATCGAGTACGGGCCGTGCGGGTACCGGTGCCGCAGTGGCTCCCGGTCGGTGAAGCTCATCCCGAACCTCGCCTCGTTGCCCCAGTGCGTCCAGGTGTTGGGGTAACGGACCGTGTCGCCCGGCTGGATCACCGCCACCGGCTTGGCGGCAGGATCGAGGTATCCCGAACGGACCGTCGTCGGCGTGGACTCGACAATGTACGTGCTAGCCACTGCAGCCTGTCTCCGTTCTGTTCAGGTGAAGCGCTTGATGAGGTCAGGAGCTAGTTCCTCCATCCGCCAGTCCATCCGGTCAGCCGTGAAAGTGGGAAAGCGAAACCGGCTGTCGTGCCATAGACGCGCGCTATCAGCGGGGATTCGCCGTAACCTGTCGCACCAATCCGCGGGCCGTTACCGGATCTCAGTTTTTGCCCGGGCAAGCAGAGCAGATCGACGGCGATGCGCGCTTGGCCGCGCTCAGCCCTGCGTCACGCGGCGTAATGCCAGGTCAGATTCTTGCTCTTGACAGTGGGGCCGCGTTCCCTGGTTCGGTCCTCGGATGGGAGCCCGTCCTGTTCGAGAGCACAGAGCCACGGCCGGCACTCAGCCACCGAGCCGGTTAGGATTGGATGAAGGCCAGCAGGTCAGCGTTGATCGTCTCGGCCTGGGTGGTTGGCATGCCGTGCGGGAAGCCGTGGTAGGTCTTCAGCGTCCCGTTCGGCAGGAGTCGCGCGGACAGCGGGCCGGAGTCGGCGTAGGGCACGATCTGATCATCGTCGCCGTGCATGACCAGGGCCGGCACCGTGATCTTCTTCAGGTCCTCGGTGAAATCGGTCTGGGAGAAGGCCACGATGCCGTCATAGTGAGCCTTCGCCCCGCCCATCATGCCCTGGCGCCACCAGTTCTCGATGATCGCTTCCACGGGTTCCACGCCGGGGCGGTTGAAGCCGTAGAAGGGGCCCGATGGCAGGGTCCGGTAGAACACGGACCGGTTAGCGGCCAGCTGGGCCTGGAGGTCATCGAAAACGCTCTTCGGCAGGCCGCCCGGGTTAGCGTCTGTCTGCACCATGAGCGGCGGCACCGCACTGATCAGCACCGCCTTCGCCACGCGGCTTTCGCCGTGCCGGGCGATGTAGTGCACGACTTCGCCGCCGCCGGTGGAGTGCCCGACATGGACGGCGTCGTGAAGGTCTAGATGGGCCGTCAGCGCGGCCAGGTCGTCGGCGTAGTGGTCCATGTCGTGACCGTCGCCGGTCTGCGTCGAGCGTCCGTGCCCGCGCCGGTCATGGGCGATCACGCGGTAGCCGTGCTGCAGGAAGAACAGCATCTGGGTGTCCCAGTCGTCGGCAGAAAGCGGCCAGCCGTGGCTGAAGACGATGGGCTGGCCCGAGCCCCAGTCCTTGTAGAAGATCTCCGTGCCATCGGTCGTCGTGATGGTGCCCATGCGCTGCCTCCATTAGGTCTGTGCGATGAGGCCGAAACGCCCGCCCTGACAGGCTAACCGTCATTCTGTCAGTGCTCCAGGCCACTTGGCTGCCACCGCAGTGAACCCGCGGCATCGGCCTCCGATCCGGAAGGTGACAGACCCCGCGGCTCACGCCGTCTATGGCGGGCCGTATCAGCTATGCGCGGGCACTGGTGCCAGGGCACGGTGGAGCTGAGCCCTGGAGCGGATGCCGAGCTTGCGGAACACCTTGTTCAGGTGGTAATCGACGGTGCCCTTGCTGATGTACAGGCGGGCGGCGCTCGCGGCGCAGCCATTCAAGGAGAGGCTTATAGGCCAGGTGAATGCCACGAAAGCTGACGTCACTTTTGCGGCGGAAGATCTATGGAGTGAACTTTCGGAGCATGACGGCTGGGCAATCACCGGACCGGGACGGCGCCGCGACCGCGGGCCAGCGGCAGGCACCGGCGGATCAGCCCGGGACGCTGGCCGGGCGGATCCGCCGCTCGTTCACGGACTCGGTGGGCTCGATCGTGTTCGGCATGGAGGACGGGACCGTCTCGATCTTCGGGCTGGTCTTCGGGGTGGCCGCCGCGGCCCCCGACTCTCGCGTGGTGCTGCTGGCCGGCGGGACCGGCGCGATAGCCGCCGCGGTGTCGATGATGGCAGGCACCTTCCTCGATGTCTCAACGGCCAACGACCAGGCCGACGCGCAGGCCGCCGAGGAACGGGCCCGCTACGGCGCGGACCCGGAGCAGGCCGAGGCGGATATCCGCGGCCGCCTGGTCTCGGCCGGCTTCACCGACGCGGAGGCCACGACCGTCGGCGGCATCCTGGACCAGCACCCGGAGACCCGGCTCAAGGTCGCGGCCGCCATCGACGGAGGTCCGGGCGAGGCGACCCGGCAGAACCCTTACGTCCAGTCGGCGTGGATGTTCGTCACCGATCTGTTCGCGGCGGCCGTGCCGGTCATCCCGTTCGCGCTGTTCGCCCTGGCGACCGCGAGGCTCGTCTCGCTGACCGTGACGTTCGCGCTGCTGGTCGTCCTGGGCATCGGGCGGGCCAGGGTCGGCCACCGACGCACCCTGCCGACCGTCGTCCAGACCGTCGGCATCGCCGCGGCCGCGGCGCTGGCCGGCCTCGCGGTCGGCAAGCTCATCTCCTGAACGCGGCGGAGAAAGCTGTGGCGGATGGGTAACACATCGATCGTTCGGACAAAAGATTTAAGATCTTACCGAACGTACGGTGGTGCGCGCACTGCGTACCCGGCTCGGGCGGCCGAGCCTCACGTGCTGAGCTCGAAGGCCTGGTCGAGGCGGAGGAGCGAGATCATCCGGTGCGCCTGGGGCGGAACTCGGACGAGGCGCACCCACCCGCCCTCGAGGTGGGCGCGGCGGCGGGTGGCCACGAGCACGCCCAGGCCAGCGCAATCCAGGAACGTCACCCCGCCGAGGTCGATGATGAGCTGCGGCCCGCTCCGGCGTATCACGCGCAGGAGTTCTTCGCGCAGTTCCGGGGCGGACTGGACATCGACCTCCCCGCAGATCGCGACGACCAGCGGAGGTCCCGGGCACACTGACATCGCGAGTGTTCCGGCCGCCTCCGCGCTCTGGAAGACCGCGAACGGCATGGCTGTGGTCCTTTCGTTTCAGCGTTCGGCATTAGTTCAGGGCAAATCGGCGGCCCTGGCCAGCAGCCGCGGCCAATAGGGGTATAGCCACGGGCATTTACGCAGGCATCCGCGGCGTCAGGCCGACCGTGATCTCGGCCGGAATTTGAAGGCGCGCTCTTCCTCGGTCATGCCGCCCCAGATCCCATGCGCCTGACGTGTTCGCAGCGCGAACGCCAGGCACTCGCGGCGGACCGGGCAGCGAGCGCAGATCACCTTGGCCTGCGCCACCTGCTCCAGCGCCTGGCCGAAGGCCGAGATCGGGAAGAACAATTCGGGGTCGGCTGACCGGCAGGCGGCGGCGGACCGCCAGTCCCGCTCGGCAGCCGTCGTTTCATCGCTCATCTTTCGCCTGTTCGGTGTTCCGGACCGGCGTCCGGCTCTTCCAGTCCACCGGACCGGCCAGGCAGACTAAAGGTGCCGCTGCCTGTCGCGGCATAGCCAGCCACTATGCGAAGGCCTGCGGGTCCCGTGGCGGCGCGGCCGATAGGTCGGGCCTATTCGGCGAGAGTCAGCGCCGTCTGTACTGCGGCGCGATCGCGACGTGGACTGGGTTCGGATGACTCGGGATCAAGGAGATGCCATGGCGGGCGGCAGGCCCTTCGACGCCGCCCAGACCGCTCCGGTCGCGGCGAAGGCCGCCGCCATCGACGCCGCGCAGGGCCACCCGCTGACCTGGAAGACCATCGTCAAGCGCGCCCTGGCCGTCGCGGTGGCCGGCGCGGCCGTCTACCTCGTGCTGCCCGGGGTCGTCGCGGTGCTGGGGGCGTGGCCGCGGCTTTCGACGCTGAACCTGGCCTGGTTCGCGCTCGCGCTCGCTGCCGAGCTGGCCTCGTTCACCTGCAACTTCGCCTTGCAGCGGCTGGCGCTGCGGACCCAGGGCTGGTTCGCCGTGGTCACCGCCGGGCTGACCGGCAACTCGGTCACCGACAGCCTGCCCGGTGGCGACGCGGCCGGCGCTGCCGTCCAGTTCAACATGCTGACCGCCGCCGGGTTCGACACCGACACCGCCGTCGGCGGCCTGACCGCGTTCTCGCTGCTCGGCGTCGGCGGGCTGCTCGCGCTGCCGTTGTTCGCGCTGCCGACCATCCTGGCGGGAGCGCCGGTCAGCCGCGGGCTCGTCCACACCGCGCTGCTGGGCGTGGCCGGGTTCGTGCTGTACGCGATCTTCGGCGTGATCGTGCTGCGCACCAACCGGCCGCTGGTCGCGGTCGGGCGCGCGGCGCAGAGCCTGTGGAACCGCGTCACCCGCGGGCGACGGCCGGTGACCGGCCTGGATAAGCGGCTGCTGGCCGAACGCGACACGATCAGGGCGGTGCTGGGAGAGCGCTGGTGGCAAGCGGTCCTGCTGACCGCCGGCCGCCTCGGCTTCGACTACGGCTGCCTGCTGGCCGCCCTGCGCGCCACCGGCGCCGAGCCGCGGCCCTCCCTGGTGCTGCTGGCCTACTCCGCGGCCGGCCTGATCGCGCTGTTCCCGCTCACCCCGGGCGGGCTCGGCATCGTGGAGGCCAGCCTCAGCGGCCTGCTGGTCCTGGCCGGCGTGCATGCCGGCTACGCCGTCCTGGCCACCCTCGCGTACCGGATCGCCTCTTACTGGCTGCCCCTGTTGGCCGGGCCGCCGGCCTACCTGCTCTTCCGCCACCGGTACGGTCGGCCGGCCCGCCGGGCCGCTACGGCCAGCGGGGCGGGCGGCAGCGCATAGCGCCGGCCTATGCCACGAGAGCCAACGCCGCCTTTCCTGGCGGAGGCTCATCAAGTGGACTTAATACATGCTCGGAGATACTGGCTACGGCTACGGAACGTCCTCTGCGCGCCGCGGGCGCGGCAACGTGTTCACGCACACGATCATGGCGATCCTCGGGGCGGCGGTAGCGACGGGCCTGCTCCTGGCCTTCTACAACCCGGCGCCCGGCGGCTCCGGCGCTGCCCAGCCCGGAAGCGGCGCGGTGCCTGCTCCGGCTTCCTCGTCCGCCCCGCTGACCGGCGGCGAGCAGGCCATCTTCACCAAGGTCAAGCCGGGCCTGGTGATCATCAACACGTCGCTGCAGTACGACAGCGAGGCGGCCGCCGGGACCGGCATGGTGATCAACGCCGACGGGCTGGTGCTGACCAACAACCACGTCATCGAGGACTCCACCGCGATCACGGCCACCGTGGTCTCGACGGGCCGGACCTACCAGGCGACGGTCGTCGGCTACGACCAGACCGGGGACGTCGCCCTGATCCAGCTGCGGAACGCGTCCGGGCTGACGACGGTGCCGATCGGCAACTCCGCCTCGGTCAGGGTCGGAAACGCCGTCGTGGCCCTGGGCAACGCCGAAGGCCAGGGTTATGTTAGCGCGGAGCCCGGCCAGGTCACCGCGCTGGACCAGAGCATCACCGCCAGCGACGAGGGAGGCTCGACGGCCTCCGAGAACCTGAACGGGATGATCCAGACCAACGCCGACATCGTGCCGGGCGACTCCGGCGGCCCGCTGGCGAGCTCCGCCGGGGTCATCGGCATGGACACCGCCGGCAACGACGCCAGCGACCAGCAGGCCTCGACCGGGTTCGCGATCCCGATCAACACCGCGCTGTCGGTGGCCCGGCAGATCGCCGGGGGTCACGCCAGTTCCACCGTGACGATCGGCTACCCGCCGTTCGTGGGCATCTTCATCGGCTCCGGCCCGACCAGCAGCCCGCAGGCGCAGGCCCAGCAGGAGGAGCAGCAGAACGGGGGCGGCACCGGGAGCACCGCGCCGTGCTACACCAGCAACTCCGACCTGACCGTACCGTCGGCCATCGCGCCGGTCAGCGCCGGCACCCTGGTCATCGGGACGATCTGCGGGAGCCCGGCGGCCTCGGCCGGCATGACCGGCGGAGCGGTCATCACGGCGGTGAACGGGCAGGCCATCGGCTCGCCCGACGACCTGAGCGGCGTCTTGTCGCGGTTCCATCCGGGCGACGTGATCTCCGTGACCTGGGTGAGCCCGTCCGGTCAGCGGACCACCAGCAGCCTGCACCTGACCGCCGGCCCGCCCCAGTGACGCGATCTGAGAAGGTCCCGTGTCTGGTTCTCGAGGGCGGTGCCGGTCGCGGAGTCGGGGTGCGGTCGTGGGGACGGCCGCGGACCTCAGCCGGCCGGCCGCGGACCCCAGCCGGTCGGGCCGTCCGGGAACGTCAGGAGGCGGCAATCGCGAATAGCCACCGCCGGTGGCCGCGTCGGCGGAGGTTCTTGGCCCGCGCGAAACTCTCATCCGGCTGGCGCGCAGCTCATGCGGAGCCTTCGACGGACGCGGTCACGCGTCCGGAGGCGACGGCGGCGGCGAGGGCCTGGTGGTCACGCTCGTTCTGGTCGGCGTAGGCGGCGGCGAACTCGGCGATGGCCTGGTCGAAGACGGGGGATTGGCCGAGGTAGGCCGCGATGGCGATCCGGTCCCCCGACCGGGCGTGCGACCGGGCCAGTGTCCAGCCGCATAGCTCGCCGTAGGCGCGCATTCCCGCCGCGGTCATCGCTTCGATGTCGGCGGAGGCCTTCCCGTCCCGTAGCTGACGGACGTAGTAGTCGTGCGGCCCGTCGGGTTCGGCCTGACTGCGCTGCCAGCCGAGGAAGATGTCGCTGGCGGCCTGCATGAGCCGCTGCCCGGCCACCACCCGCTGGCCGTGGTTGGCGTATTCGCTGGTCCCGGCGAAGTCCTCGAGTACGGACCGTTCGGCCTCTTTCACCTGCAAGAACAGCGGGTCCGAGACGTCGCGCCCGAGCATCAGGACGATCCAGCAGCGGGTCCCGACGCTGCCTACGCCGACCACCTTGCGGGCCATGTCGGCGAACTCGAACTGTTCCAGCAGGTAGCGGCGGTCGGTTTGCAGGGTGCGCCGGTAGTCGCCGATCAGCCTCCTGAGATCGGCCTCCAGCTCCGCCTGGTCCGCAGCGCCCTCGACCAGGTCGGACAGCGGCACGACCAGGGGCGGGTCGGCCACGATCCGCGGCCTGCCGTCTACCAGGCGGGTCAGCTGGGCGAGCGCCTGCAGGCTGTCCCGGGTCCGCGCCTTGGCCACCGCCGAGTCCGCCTGCCGCAGCTCCCGGGCGGCGAGCTGGGACCCGAACTGCTCGCGCAGTGCCCCTGTTTCTGCTCGTGCGTACCAGACGGCCAGGTCGCCCTGTCCGGCGAAAGCGCGCATCGCCTCGCGGTACCGGCCGACGGCCGCGGTCACGACCTGGCGGCGCTGCCCGCGCGGGTAACCGGTGCCGCGCCCGGCCACCTCCAGGCTGGCCGCCAGCCGCTTGACGTCCCACTCCCAGGGCCCCGGCAGCGTCTCGTCGAAGTCGTTGAGGTCGAAGACCAGGGCACGTTCGGGCGAGGCGTAGACGCCGAAGTTGGACAGGTGCGCGTCGCCGCAGGCCTGCACGGCCAGTCCCGATACGGGCGTGGCCGCGAGGTCGGCCGCCATCGGCAGGGCCGCGCCGCGGAAGTAGCTGAACGGCGAGGCCAGCATCCGGCCGTAGCGGACCGGTACCAGGTCGGGCAACCGCGTGACGGCCTGCCGTTCCAGCAGGCCCACCGGATCCGGCCGGTCCGCGGGCGGGTCGTAGACGGCATGCCTTTCTCTGGGTACCGCGGACCGGGCCGCCTTGCCCCGTGCGGCTCGTTCGGCCGGGGTCAGCCGTCCGGCCGCCGAGTCGAGGGCGAACCGCCGCCCGGACGCCAGCGGCACAGAGTTAGGCCCAACGCTCACACACTCAACCATCAGCGGTCAGGCGACGCCCTGACAACCCCCATCTGCCGCGGCACTAGCTCGGGCATTCGGGTCGCGGCCGGCCCCGGCACAGCTGGCACGCCGGGGCCGGCCTTCCGCTGTTCCGGTTCGTCAGCCGGTGACGAACAGGTCGTCGGTGACGTCGTAGACGCCGGTGGCCATCCACGCCGCGTCGACCACCGCGTCGTGCTCGGCCCAGGTGCGGACGTGGCCGGTCAGCGTCACCGCGTTGCCGCTGGTGGCGACGGCCACGTCACTGTCGTCCCAGATCAGCCCGTAGCGGTCCAGAGCGTCCTGGACGTCGAGGGTGACGTCGACCGGGTCGGCGTCGATGCTGACCTCGATGTCGTCCTTGATGTTGCGGACGCCGGTCAGGTACGTCACGGCCTGCTCGGCCGCGGTCCGCTCGCTGCCGTAGCTCACGGTGCCGGTGAGGGTAACGTTCCCGTTGCTGGCCGTGGCCTCGACGCCGTCCGGCACGGTGATGTTCACCGTGAGCGCGTTGTTCGCCATCGTGGTCAGCGTCGGGTCGTCACGGTAGTCCTCGGTCGGCAGCACGACTTCGAGGTGGTTCTGCAGCTTCTTCACCCCGGCGACGCGCCGCGCCGCCGCGGCTGCCTCCAGGTACTGCGGGTAGCTGGGCACGGTGCCGTTCAGCGCCACGTCCCCGTTCATGTTCTTTACCGAGATATCCGAGTCGTCGACGAGCGGGTCGTAGCTCAGCTCGCGTTGCACAGCGTCGCGGATGTCCTTGGTCTGGCTCATTGCACGCATCCTTTCGGTGACTAGCCAGGATTTACATTTCTCAACTGCCAGTTCACCCGGCCGACCGGGAATTGAGAAAGCGATAGTGCCTGTCGAGCCATAGGCTCGCGCTATCCAGCGGGGTACGCGCAGGCTACGCCGCGACGCGCCCGAGCCGGTCGGTCTCGTCGTGGATTTCGACGGCTACCTTCGTCAAGGCGGACGCGTACTGCCGGTTGTGATGCGCACAGAACAGCAATTCCAGGGCATTGGGCAGCAGGACCCGGACGTAAGCCCGTGCGCCACAGCGGTCACAGCGGTCGACGGCGGTAAGCGCCCCGGCGCGGGCTCCCGCCTTTTCGCTCTTCGCGCCGCGGCCCCGCTTCCTGGCCCAGAATCTGCTTCCGCTCATGACATTCACCTTCCTCGGTTTTCTCCAGTCCACCCGAGGCGACCGTCAACGGGGAAGGTGGTGGTACCTGTGATGGCATTGCCGGGGACTATGGCCGCTGAGGGCACACGACCCTGGCCGTCTGCGATCGGCCGGCTTCGGCTGTCGCCGTTACGGCGAGATGCCCTGGCGCACCGCTTCGCGGACGATGTCCGCCCGGCCCTTAGCGCCGAGCTTGGCGAGGATGTGCGAGATATAGGACTGCACAGTGCGTCGGGACAAGAACATGCCCTGGGCGATGTCCGACGTCGAATTGCCCTCGGCCACCAGGGCGGCGATCTTCAGCTCGGTCGGCGTGAGCGCCCCCCAGCCGGAGGTCGCGCGCGGCCCGCGCCGGCCCCGGACGCCGCGCTTGATGCCGTACACGCTCAGCCGGGTGTCGGCTCGCCGGATGTCCCAGCGAGCATCCAGGTCCTCGTACAGGCTGACGGCCTCGTCCAGGGCGGCTCTGGCCTCATCTTCCCGCCCGCGCCTCGCGAGCACGGCGGCCAGGTCCTCCAGGGCCGCGGGCAGTTCCACGGCCGGCCCGGGCGACCTGTAGTGCGCGACGGCGTCCCGGAGCGGGCCCGCATCAGACCTGAGCAGCCCGCGACACCGCAGGCTGGCCGCGGCCGCGCGGGCCGGCCGGGTCTCGGCCGCGGCCTCGTCCTGGCACGCCTGCGCCGCGCCCCGCGCGACCTGCCGGTCGCCGACGGCGAGCGCGAGCCGCACCAGATCCGGCAGCCACTGGTGGATCAGGGTCATCTCACCGTCGCCTCGCGGCAGGAGTCCGGCCAGCCTCGCCATGGCCTGGCGGGTCTCGCCGCCTTGCTCAAGCGACAGCGCGTGCGCGGCGAGCAGGAAATCCCGGTTCTCCCGGTCGGCGAGACTCTGGACGGGCAGGGCCAGGCCCTGGCGAAGGTGCTCATCGGCTACGGTGCGCTGATCCCGCCGCCCGGCGATGAGCGCGGCCACGCCGTGGATCAGCAGCGCAGACCAGCTTTCGCGGAGGAAGGAGTAGGCCGGCCCGAGAGCATCGAGAGAGTCAGGACCCAGCTCGGCGAGGGCGTCATCCCACTGGCCGAGCCAGTACCGCAGCACTGCCGCGATGGCCCAGGTCGCGCGGTCCATGCGCCCGGTTCGGTGGGCGAACTCGCGGGATTGCCGGAGAGCCAGTTCGGCCCGCGGCCATTCGTCGAGGTTCTGCAACGTGAAGGTGCGGCAGTCCAGGGCGATCGAGCGCAGGTCGGCGTGGCCGGGATCCTCGCCCAGGACATCGAGCGCCCGGTCGATGCAGTCAAGCGCGGCGACATGGTCACGCTTGACGGAAAGGGTCAGCCACAGGTCGTTCAGGGCCTGCGACGTCGCGAACGGGTCACCGGCCCGCTCGGCCGCAGTCAACGCCAGGCGCGAGATCGATTCGGCGGCGTCGAAGCCGGTAGCGTGCCGTTCGACCTGCGCCAGGACGGCCAGCAGCCGGGCCTGCCAGATCAGCGGCAGTTCGGCCGCGGCCAGGGCCTGCCGGATGACGCTGATCGCGTCATCGTTGCGGCCCGCGCCCCACTGAGCGTGCGCCAGCATCCAGAATGCCTCACCCCGCCGCGCGGGGTCGGTCATGGCCGTGAGCACCCCGCTGGCCTGCCTGACTGCGTCCTGGTAGGCACCGACGGCGAGCAGGGCACGTACGAGGAAGACAACCAGGGCTTCCCAGGCCTCATCGTCGGCCGGCGTCTCCTCCAGTGCCCGCCGGAGCAGTTCGGCCGCGAGTTGCGGCGCCCGCGTGATCAGCGTCGGCGCGGCCCGGATGAGCCAGGCGCGGGCCCAGCCTTCACCCGGCCGTCCGCCGGCAGACAGCTGCTGCGCGACGCTCAGGGCATCGGCGTCGCTGGCCGCGAGTTCTCGTGCCGTCTCGGCGTGCAGCGCCGTGCGCAGCGCGACCGGCATGCTCTCATACAGCGCCTGGCGGATCAGCGGATGCCGGAACGCCAGGTCGGTACCTGAGCCGATGAGGAGGCCCGCCGCCACGGCCTCCTGCAGGCTGCCGGCCAGGTCTGACACCGACCGGCGTCGCAGCATGGCCAGGTCGGTGACGGTGAACTTCCCGCCCAGCAACGCGGCGTTCCGCAGCATCTGCGCGGTCTGGGCCGACACCGAGCTGAGCCGGTCGTCCAGCACCGCGGCCAGCGAGTCCGGCAGCTGGTCCCACGCCACGGAGACCTCGCCGGCGGGGCCGTTCCGCGGTACCCGCTCGCGCACCAGGGCATCGGCCAGTTCTCGCACGTACAGCGGATTGCCAGCGGCCTGAGCCGTCACCTTCCGCAGCGCCTCCTCGGGTGGCGCTCCGGCCATCGACGTCACCAGGGCGGCGACGTCCGGTTCGGCCAATGGCCCGAGCGTGATCACCACGCCGCCGCGGCGGACGACGGCCGCGCGGACTTGCTGCACCTCCGGCCGGCGCGGAGCCGGCCGGCAGGTCGCGATCAGCAGCAGCCGCAGCTGGTCGACGGAGGCGGCGAGCTGATACCAGACCATCAGCGACGCGTCGTCGGCCCACTGCAGGTCGTCGACGACCAGGACCGTGGGGGCGGCCGCACACAGCTCGTCCGCCAGCATCACCAGCACCTCAAAGCCGACCATCGCCGCGTCGCCGCCAGCGAACAACTCGGGCTGCTGCTTGCGCAGCAGTTCGGCGGCGTGCGCGCGCCGCGGGTCCGGCGAATCCGGTCTCACCTGCAGGCAGTCCAGCATCAGGCGCAGCGGCACCTGCTCGGTGAGCTGGTCCGCGATGCCCCACCCGACGTCCCACCCCAGCTCGCCCGCTCCCGCCAGGGCCTCGGCCACCAGGGACGACTTGCCGATCCCAGGCTCGCCCTCGACCCAGACCACCGATCCCTCGTCACGGCGGAGCGCCTCGACGCCAGCACCGAGGGCGGCGAGCTCCTGCCTGCGGCCCACCCAGTGCGCCGGGCGGTCGATGGGCCACATGGCAGTAACATATGCCCCGCCCGACTACGAAGGGAAAGCGACGGCCGGGTCAGAAGACGGCGCCGTCGGCGGTGTCGAAGAGCACCTGCTGGAGCTGGCGCGGCAGGTCACCGCTCCACGCCAGGGCCGCCGTGGCGGTCAGAGGAGATCCTTCGATCCGGGTGCGGACCATGCCTGTCGACGCGACCGCGGGATCGGGCTCGGCCGATCCGGGCCAGTCCCCGACGGCACGGTGCGGGCCGGTCAGGACCGCGATAGGCCGGCCCTCGGCGGCCGCCAAGGCGAGACTCATCGGCAGCGACCGCCGGAACGGCGTATCGGTGAACTCGAAGCGCGGGTTCACGGCGCGCAGGACCGCCAGCCACGCGTCGTAGGTGACCGGGCGGAGGCGACGCGAACCGTGGATGACCTCCAGGCCAGCCAGCTCCTCCAGCCCGATCACCCGGCCAGGTGCCGCAGGGTGCGTCGGCGACAGCCACACGTCGGGCTCGAGCTCCCCCAGGGTCATCACCTCCAGAGAAGTTGGTGCGTCTTCACCCTTGGCGGTCAGCCAGCCGAGCGCGGCATCGGCCCGGTGCTGCTGGATGGGCGAGAACTCCCGGTCCAGCGGTGCCTCGATCCAGGCCACCTCGACATCGGCAGCTTTGGCCGCGGTCCGCAGCCGCGAAGCGACGTCCACTGCGAGCTCTTCGGGCAGGGACGGCGGCATAACGAACCGAAGCCGCGGCCGACCCAGGCCCGCCGCCTGGCGGGTCCGGCCTACCCCGTGATCGATGAGGGACAGCACCGCCCGTGATTCCTCCAGCAGAACGCTCCCCGCCTCGGTCAGCCGCACGCCCTCCCGCCTGCGCTGCAGCAGCGGCGTGCCCACCATCTCCTCCAGCCGCCGGATCTGCTGGCTCAGCGTCGGCTGCGCGATGAACATCTGTTCCGCCGCGTGCGTGAAGGTGCCGGCGTCGGCCACCGCGACGAAGTAGCGCAGGTGCCGCAGTTCCACGCCCTGCGGCGTCGTGTCGCCGGGATCCGGCCACTGCGCCGCGGTAGAAGCTGATGTGGAGGTCATGTGCCCTGCCCTAGGAAGTCTGTCTGATGTGCTGCGCCAACGCTGGATTGGTGCACTTCAAGGGAACCTCGCTGGGCGGTGCGTGAATATCGGTCGCGTGACACCACTTGGGCGGCGGCGGCTGACGCGCCTGGCCTGGGCGGAAGCCGAGCGAGGGCCTGCGGCCGGCACGCGGGCCTCAGGTACATGCGCCTGATCGCTGCCGAGGTCGGCTGACGACGGGCCCCGGGGTAAACGAGCTACGTCAAATGACGTATATAGTCGCCCGGCGGTCGCGGCTACGCGGAGATGCCCTGGCGCAGGGCCTCGCGGACGATGTCGACTCGGCCCTTCGCGCCCAGCTTGGCGAGGATGTGCGAGATGTGGGTCTGCACGGTGCGCCGGGACAGGAGCATGCCCTGGGCGATGTCCGGGGTTGACGCGCCCCGGGCGACCATGGCGGCGATCCTGAGCTCGGTCGGCGTCAGCGCCTCCCAGCCCGAGGTGGCGCGCTCCCCGTGCCGGCCGCGGACGCCGCGCCTGATGCCGTAGCGGCGAAGGCGGCTGTCGGCCCGGCGGATGTCCCAGGCCGCCTGCAGGGCCTCATAGAGGCTGACCGCCTCGTGCAGGGCGACCCTGGCCTCGTCGTCCCGGCCGCGCTGCGCCAGGACGACCGCCAGATCCTCCAGCGAAGCCGGCAATTCGACCGCAGGCCCGGCCGACCGGTAGTGCGCGACGACCTCCCGGAGCGGAACCGGATCTAGCTTGAGGAGTCCCTCGCACCGCAGGCTGGCCGCGGCCGCCCTAGCCGGCTGGGTCTCCGCCGCGGCCTCGGCCTGGCAGGCCTGCGCCGCGGCCTGCGCCATCGGCCGGTCGTCAGTGGCGAGCGCCAGCCGGACCAGGTCGGGCAGCCACTGGTGGGTCAGGGTCATCTCACCGTCGCGTCGCGGCAGGAGCCCGGCCAGCCTCATCATGGCCTGGCGCGGTTTCCCGCCTTGCTCCAGCGCGAGCGCGTGCGCGGCGATCAGGAAGTCCCGGTTCTCCCGGTCCGAGGCAGCCTGGCTGGACAGGGCCAGGCCCGCGCGGAGCTGCCGCCCGGCGGCCGTCCGCTGATCCCGTCGCCCGGCGATGAGTGCGGCCACACCGTGTGACAGCAGCGCAGGTCCCCGTTCGCGCAGATCATATTGCTTCAGCCCGGGAATATCGGAGTCATCCGAGCTCAGCTCCGCCAGCGCGTCGTCCCACTGACCAAGCCAGTACTGCAGCACGGCCGCGGTGAGCGAGGTGGCACGATCAGCGTGCCTGCTTCGCGGGGCCACGTCTCGCGCCTGCCGGAGGGTCAGTTCAGCTTCCGGCCAGCGGTCGAGATTCTGCAGCGTGAAGATGCGGCAGTTGAGGGCATTCGATCGCAGGTCCGCAAGCGCGGGATCGCTGCCGAGCGCGCGCAGGGCCTGGTCGACGTAGCCGAGCGCGGCGGCATGATCGCGCCTGATGCTATGGCTCAGCCACAGGTCGATCAGGGCGTGGGCGGTGGCGAACGCGTCGCCCCCGGCGACGGCCAGGGCCCGGCGGGCGGTCGCGTCGGCCGTGTCCAGGTCAATGAAACTGGCCCGCTCGAGCATCGCGAGCATGGCCAGCATCCGGGCCTGCCAGGGCCGGGGTAGCCCGGCCGACGCCAGCGCCTGCCGCACGGTGGTGATCGCCTCGTCGCTACGGCCCGCGCTGACCTGGGCGCGCGCCAGCACCGAGGACGTCTCGGCCCGCCGCACCGGGTCAGTCATCACCAGCAGCGCCGCCGCGGCCTGCCCGGCCGCCTCGTCATAGGACCCGGCCGCGAGCAGGGCCTGGGCCAGGCCGGCCGCCAGCCCCTCCCAGGCCTGATCGTCGCCGGGCGTCCCGTCCAGTTCCCGCCGCAGCAGGCCGGCCGCCAGCTGCGGCGCCCGCGTGGTCAGCGCGGGCGCGGCCTGGATGAGCCAAGCTCGGGACCAGCCCTCACTGCGCAGTTCGGCTGCGAGCAGCTGCTGGGCGACGCTCAGGGCATCCGCATCCGTGGCCGCGAGCTCCCGGGCCGCCTCGGCGTGCAGCGCGGTGCGCAGCGCGGCCGGCATGCTCGCATACAGCGCCTGGCGGATCAGCGGATGCCGGAACGCCAGTTCCGGGCCGGAGCCGGCCAGGATGCCGGCCGCCACGGCCTCCTGCAGGCCCGCGGCCAGGTCCGACACCGGACTGCGCAGCAGCACGGCCAGGTCGGTGACCGTGAACTTGGTGTCCAGCAGCGCGGCGGTCCGCAGCATCTGCGCCGTCTGCGCCGAAACCGAGCTGAGCCGGTCATCCAGCACGGCCGTCAGCGACACCGGCAGGTGGTCCCGGCCCGGCCACGCGCCGCCGACGGGACCGGCCTGGGCCCGCTCCCGGATCAGGGCGTCGACCAGCTCGCGCAGGTACAAGGGGTTGCCGGCCGCCTGAACGGTCAGCTTGAGCACCGCATCGCTGGGTGGCGTGCCAAGCATCGCGGTGACCAGGGCCGCCACGTCGGTTTCTGGCAGCGGCCCGAGCGTGACCACGGCCCCGCCACGGCGCACGACGGCCGCGCGTACCTGCTGTACCTCTGGCCGGCGCGGCGTCGGCCGACAGGTCGCGACCAGGAGCAGCCGAAGCTGGTCAATGGAGGCGGCGAGCTGATGCCAGACAAGCAGCGACGCGTCATCGGCCCACTGCAGGTCGTCGATCACCAGCACCGTCGGCGCGGTCGCGCACAGCTCGTCCACCAGCGCCACCAAGACCTCGACACCGTTAACCGACGCGTCGCCGTCGGCGAACAGCCCGAGCCGCCGGCTGCGGAGCAGGTCGGCGGCGTGCGCCCGGCGAGGATCGGGCGAACTGAGCCGGACCTGCAGGCAGTCCAGCATCGGGCGCAGCGGCAGCCGTTCCGCGAGCTGGTCTGCCATCCCCCACCCGATGTCCCAGCCCCGCTCGCTCACTGCCGCCAGGGCCTCGGCGACCAGGGACGATTTGCCGATACCGGGCTCGCCCTCGACCCAGACCACGGCACCCCCGCCGCGGTGCAGAGCCTCCGCACCATCCCGGATGGTCGCGAGCTCCTGGCTGCGGCCCACCCACTGCGGCGGCCGGTCGATGGGCCACATGGAGTAAACGTATTCCCTGTCAGGGTCAATGCATAGGCGTCACATGTGTCGGCCCCGCACCACCGGCCGTTCGGTACAAATGCTCTTTTCTTTTTCACCGAACGAGCGGTGGTTATCCCCGCCGGGTAGATCATCGGATCACCCGGAATACGACCAGCAGGATAAGGGTCACGACCACCGATACGGCAATGGAGCCGACGATCCCGAGACGGCTCGAGAAGAACACGAACATGGCGACCAGGTCTGCGGTCCGGTGGTCAGGCTCCGGGCTGGTGTGCTGTCCGCCGCCGGTGCCAGATGTAGCCGAGGAGTGCGCTGTAGCCGGCCAGGTGCGCGGCGGCGTGGACGGCCCGGCGCCGCGTGGTGCGGCCAGCCTTGGCCTGGGCCCGCCGGAGTTCCTGGTGAGCCGCTCGCTTGCCGACCGCGAGGACAAGAGCGTCGGTGATGGCCCGCACCATTTCCCGGTCCCGGTCCCGGTCGTGATTTTGGGCTGGCTGCTTGGTGGTGGATTCGATGTTGGGCATGGCGCGCCTTTCTTAACGGGGACGGCATCTGCCGACCGCTTTCGTCAAGGTTCGCCGCACATCGCCGTGGCGGCCAAAAGCCAATAGCTATCGCGCCATTGGTGTCAGGTGTTGGCCAAACGGAAGGGCCCCCGGCTGCACTGGTACTGCATCGTCCGGTGCCGCGGAGCCCGCCGGCCAGGGAGCTGGATCATGAAGACTCACGCAGACCCACGGGGGCTGGTCCTCCGTCGCGCCCTCGCCCGGCAGGCGGCCCGGGCGACCGAGGCCGACCGGGGGCGGGCGGCGCTGCTCACGGCGGTCAGTCATGACCTGCGCGCGCCGCTGGCCGCGGCCAAGGCGGCGGTGAGCGGCCTGCGCTCGTGCCACGCGCGCCTGACCGCGGCCGACCGTGAGGAGCTGCTGGCTACCGCCGAGGAGTCCCTCGACCAGCTCGCCCACCTCGCCGAGAGCCTGCTGGACGTGAGCCGGCTGCAGGCCGGGGCGCTGCCGGTGTTTCCCAGGCCGGCCGATCTGGGCGAGATCGTCGTTGGCTGCCTCGATGACCTCGGGCCGCAGGCGAGAACGGTCCGGGCCGACCTCCCGGCCTGGCTGCCCGAGGTCATGGCCGACCCGGCGATCATGGAACGGGTCATCGCGAACCTGATCGGCAATGCCCTGCGGTACTCCCCGGCGGCAGCCCCGCCGCTGGTGACGGCCACGGCCCGCGGGGGCCGGGTGGAGTTGCGCGTCATCGATCACGGGCCGGGCATCCCCGAAGCCGACCGGGAGCGGGTGTTCCTGCCCTTCCAGCGGCGCGGCGACCCGGGCCACCGGACCGGCGTCGGGCTCGGGCTCGTGGTGTCCCGCGGCCTGGCCGAGGCGATGGGCGGCACCGTGGAACCGGAAGTGACTCCCGGCGGCGGGCTGACCATGGTCATCTGCATGCCCGCGGCGCCGGGTCGGCCGGCCGCCGTGGCCGGCGGAGCCCGCCAGGTGAGAGCCGCGTGAGGACGGGCGACCGCGGCCCCGGA
>Ga0187815_10000346_pt1 | contig 22551 bp, 28 predicted proteins | sample NC_S_5_FD_132962 | JGI IMG/M metagenome (GOLD analysis project Ga0187815, IMG submission 132962) | Wetland sediment microbial communities from Neuse River Estuary, North Carolina, USA - ASW-S_5 | ecosystem: Environmental > Aquatic > Freshwater > Wetlands > Sediment | place: USA: North Carolina...
AGGCCGTGCTCGCCGGCCTCTATCGCACGGCGCAGGTCGGCGTGGTGACGCCGCTCCAGGACGGCATGAATCTCGTCGCTAAGGAGTATGTCGCCGCGCAAAATCCGGCCGATCCCGGCGTGCTGGTGCTGTCGAAATTCGCCGGTGCGGCCAGCGAGCTCGACGCGGCGTTGGTGGTGAACCCGCACGACATCGACGGCATGGCGCGGACGATTGCCGTCGCACTCACCATGCCGCTCACCGAGCGCCGCATGCGCTGGGAGGCGATGATGACAAAGCTGCGCTGCGGCACCATCCAGCAATGGTTCGCGCGCTTCGTCGAGGAACTGCGGGAAACGCAGCTCGACAAGGCCGCGATGCCGTCGGAGGTGGTGGATGGGCGGGCATTGCGGCCGCGGCGCCCGGCGCAGGCCGGGGCGCGCCTGCACTAAAGTTCAGTAGCAGTACGATACACCATCTAGCACGGTGCAGCGCGCCTTGTGCGGCGCGCTCGGATTGTCGAGCGGCACGACGCCGCTGCCGCTTCCGACGAACACACCCTTGCCGACCACCACCGACTGCTTGTTGCCGATGATCACGCTCGGATGCGGGGAGGCGAGATTGGCGCGCGTGCCATCGGGCCAGATGATCGCATCGCCCGTGAAGATACCGCGCCGCCCGTCGTCGCAGGTCACGTCCGTGCCCTGGCGGGTGCAATTCTGCGCCATGGCGGGGGAGGCCGCGCCCAAAATGGCAGCGGCAAACAGGAATGAGAACACAAGCGCCCGCGCGATCATCGTGGCCGTCCCTGACTGATTTGGCTTTCACTGACGCCTAAGTCGTCGCCGCCGGACCCCGCCGGGTTCAAAAATGGTTCGCCCGGGAACTCCGCGAGTCGTCAATTTCCTTAATAATTCCAATGAATTGGGGAAAATTTCGACCTGAGGCCGGGCGTCCCTTGCAAAATGCGCCATGCCCCGTCATGAGAGGGGCCTCCGGAGAGATGGCCGAGTGGCTTAAGGCGCACGCTTGGAAAGCGTGTGTGCGGGAAACCGTACCGTGGGTTCGAATCCCACTCTCTCCGCCAGTTGTCGCTGTAAGACATTGATTTGCATAGATATTCTATAAGGCATGCGTTTGTGCCCCTACTTATGTCCCACCTCGTGTCGTCGTACGACGCTGTGGGATCCCCGGAAGCGGCGCTGGAAAACGGGAGCCGAGGGCGTGAAAATCATGACGTGATGGGCGGACAATCTCGACGTACTGCGCCAGGGCGGACGTGTGGTGCAGTTCAATCGAGGGGTGTCCGCGTAAGCTGTCCGGAGGCGGTAGAGCGAACGAATCGGATTATTGTTCAACCCGCGCGGATAGGACGGCCATCCGACAAGCCGGCAGCACCACCGGTTTCCGCGCGTTCCTTGTGGTGTCGCGCGAGAGTGCAGCGCATGTCAGATGCCGCAAGCCATGATGGCCCTCGCGGGGCGCCGTCCAAGAAGGATTTGCCGCACGCCTTTCGTGAGCTTCTGGATGGTCTCAACTATGCAAACCATCTGTTTGAGACAAAGGAGGACGCGGGGCGTGAGGGAATTGCGACGGCCTGTCAGGCGGTGGCCCGGTTCATCGCGGTAACCCACCAGCCTCCCGTTCTCGCAGCACCTCTGCTGGCGCTCCGCGCGGCGATCCTCGACCTTCAACGAGGTGTGAGCAACCCGATCGTCGATCTCAATGGCGCGAATGGCCGGCGATCTCGATCGGCGCTCAAAAAGCACGCGAGTACCGTGGCCGCTGTTTGTCTTGAGGTGCTAGTTGATCTTGGTGATCCGGTGGACGAAGCCGCTTCTCGGGTTGCTCGACTCGCCGCCAATTGGTCCGCCTGGGGCGGACAACAGATCACCGCGAACACAATCAAGAACTGGAGGAATCAGATTCGCGCGATGCGAGCTGATGAGCGAGCAGCCTTCGATCTGATGCGGAAGGATTTGCTGGAGCACGGGGGACGTCAAGCGGTCGAGCGCCTATTGAGCGATGGACCCCCTGGGATGCCGAAAACTTAGAAAAACCCCCCTCAATTCTAAGTCTGAAGTGGCCTCTGTTCGCAGAAGTTCGCAACGCAATCGTGCGAGCGAGCTCCGAACGAGAAGGCCACGCGCATGACTCATTCTAGCCCCCCTAGCGATCGGCCTGCCACCACCATCGGCGGCGCGATGACCGTCCCCGAGTTTTGCCGCTGGGCCAGCGTCGGCAAAACGAAGCTGTATGAAGAGATCGGCGCTGGCCGCATCAGGCCGCGCAAGGTCGGCAGCAAGACGCTCATCCTCCGCGCCGAGGCGGAGGCGTGGCTGAACTCGCTGCCGACGGCATAGCCCACCCCCTTAAAACGAAAACCCGGCGGCACGATCCAGCATCTTGGCGGATCAGGTCGTGCACACCGGGCTTCAAGGAGTTTTACAACGTGAAGACAGATACCAAGCACCCCCAAAAAGCGCAATCGGTTTCGACCCTTCCACTCTCGCCCTGGCGATCGGTTGTGGTGCGGCCGAGCACTCCTGCTGGCCGGTTTGTTCTGCGCCGATTTCGTGTCGATCCCGCACTCGCCGACATTGTTGCAGGCCTGGCCGGCCTCGGAAGCGAGGTGCGCTCATGAGCTATCCCAAATCTCCGGGCTCGAAGGCATCGGGCGCCAGCGAAGATGCCGCCGAGGCGATCACCGGCCACGCAAACAACGTGCGGGACCGCGTCCTGGCACTCTTCACAGGCGAATATCCAGCCTCGTTCACTGCCGATCAGGTCGCGACCGCACTGAACGAAAACATTTTGACGGTCCGTCCGCGCGTATCGGAGCTGCGCCGAAGCGGCTTGATCGAGCCGACCGAGGAGCGCCGCAAGAACCGATCGGGTCTGTCTGCGCACTGCTGGCGCGCGGTCGTGAGGTCGGGAGGCGAAGTATGAATTTTCAATCTGATGTTCGCGGTTGGCACGTCTGTGTCATCGCAGAAGAATGTGATGCGTTCTGCAAGATCGGCAGCGCCGTGACCGTGGCGTATCTTCTGCAGCAACTCCAAAACGGCAACCCGCGGTGCCTGCGCCTGATTGCCGATTGGCATGTCTCCGACAGGTACGCCGCACAAGCGATCAAGTCTTATGCCCTGAGCAGCGCCGGATTGCTGCGCCTGGAAAGGCGGGACTGGCTTGAATGCCATCCTGACGCCGCCGTTTCGTTCGTGCGCTGCGCGATGGCGAGGCTCGGCATCACCGAGAGTGTCGCTCAATGAAGCCGGACCCGTTGACCCCTCCTGACTGCGATCTGCGCGATTTCTCATGGATGCCGCTCGACGTCATCCGGCTGCGCGACAGCGATCTTACCGTGCTGTTGAACGGGGACGCCTTCCGGGCCGCTGTGCTGCTCTGGTGCGCCTCCTGGCACCAGATCCCCGCCGCCTCGCTACCCAATGACGAGCGGGTTATGGCCAAGCTCGCCGGCTACGGCCGTGATGTGGAGAGCTGGGCCAAGGTCCGTGATGATGCACTGCATGGCTTTATCGAGTGCTCCGATGGCCGCCTGTACCACCCGGTAGTGGCCGAAAAGGCGCTCGAAGCCGACAGTCAACGCAAGAAGCAAAAGGAGCGGACACAGAAAGCCACCGAGGCGCGTCGTAGCGGCAAGCGCGCCGGGGAGCCCGACGATAACCGCAACGCAGAACGTAACGGTAATCGTGACGACAACAAAATAGGCAACCGTCACGGTTCACGTAACGGGGTCCAACAGACCAGACCAGACAAGGACATAGAGAGGGACAAGAAATCTAAAACCACCACTATCGAATCCGTTGAGAGAGAGTCGTCCGTCATGAGCGCAGTGCCGCCGCCTTCGGCGCCGGAAACTCTCTCTCCGAAGGTTTCGGCTTCGCCTTCAAGGAAGGGCCTCGCTGCGCTCGGCAGTCCCCTCCCCGACAAGTGGGTGCCGGACGAGCAGCTGTGCGCCAAGGTGACCGCCGACTTCGACATGACCGAGGAGGATCTGCAGCGCGAGGTGCCCGCGTTCCACGCGTTCAACGTCAGCCAGGGCGCCTACTCGCAGGAATGGAACGGCACGTTCTACCTGTTCTGCAAGCGCTGGGCCGAGCACAAGGCCAAGCAGCCGGCGCCGCGCATCGAGCTGCAGCGCATGCCGGGCAGCGGCGAGCGCTTCGTCCCCACCGAGGCCGATTGGGACCGCGAGCTCGGCTTCTACGCCAAGACCGGCCGATGGTCGCAAGGCATGGGCCCCGATCCGATGTCGCCAGCCTGCAAGGCTCCGCGGCACCTCTACGAAAAGCACGGCATCGATCTCGAGACCGGCGAGCGGCGCATCCCGCCGAAAGCGAAAACTATCGTTGAGGAGAAAGGAGTAGTCGCATGAAAAACCCGATCCCCCGATCGGCGCTCGAGCATCACATCGCCTTTGTCGGCAAGACCGGCAGCGGCAAAACCGGTTCCGCCAAGAGCGGCATCGTTGAACCCGCGCTGTCCGCCGGCGAGCGGGTTTGCGTCGTCGATCCAACGGGAGCCTGGTGGGGATTGCGGCTTGGCGTCGACGGCAAGAGTCAGGGCCTGCCGATCTACGTCTTTGGCGGCGACCATGGCGACTTCCCGCTGCTGGCCAGCCAGGGCGAAATGATCGCCGAGGCGATCGGCGAGACGTCGACGCCGGCAATCCTCGACACCACCAAGCTCAAGACCGGCGAGCGCATGCGGTTCTTCACCGACTTTGCCGACGCCATCCTGCGGGTAAACCGCGGTCCGCTGCGCCTGGTGATCGACGAGGCGCACCTGTTCGCGCCGCAGGCGGGCACGCGCGGCGCCGGCGCCATGCCGGACATGCTGCACGCGGCGAACAACCTGATCAGCCTCGGGCGCTCCCGCGGACTGCGCATCGTCCTGATCAGCCAGCGGCCCGCCAAGGTGCACAAGGACAGCCTTACCCAGGTCGAGAGCCTGGTAGCCATGCGCCTGATCGCGCCTCAGGACCGTAAGGCGGTCGAGGAATGGATTGCCGACCAGGCCGACAAGGAGACCGGCCGCGAGATCATCGCCTCGCTGCCGACGCTGAAAACCGGCGAGGCGTGGGTTTGGTCTCCGGAGGCTGATTTCCTCAAACGCGTCGCCTTCCCGATGCCAGCCACTTACGACTCGAGCAGGGTCCAGCTGGGCAAGACCGCCAAGCGCCTCTCGCCGATCGACGTCGAAAAGCTGCAGGCGAATTTCGCCAAGGTCAAAACCGAAGCCGAGGCTAAAGACCCGAAGATCCTGCAAAGGCGCATCGCCGAGCTCGAGGCAGCTACGAGGAAGGCCACGCCGCCGGCGCCAGATAAGGACGCGTTCGCCGCGGCCGAGCAACGCGGCTTCGAGCGAGCCAAGAAGCAGTTTGGTCCCGCCGCCGATCGCGCCTTCCACCAGGTGATCAAAGATGCCTTCGGCAAGGCGAGCGAGATGATCGGCGAGATGAAGCGAGAGATCGACGCGACCTTCACGCACTCGCGCGAGCAGCTCGCGAAACCCTCCTCGTTCGTCGAGTTCACGCCGCCGGCCGCGGCCGCGCTGCCGCGGGCAGCCGCTCGAGTGACGCCGGCGCCGCGGCGAGCGCCGCCGCCGAATGCCGGCAATGGCGACGCGCCGGCGCTCGGCGCCGAGCGCAGGCCCTTGGCCGCCCTGGTCGCAGTCTATCCGGCCGGCATGACCGAGGCGCAATGGGCTGTCGCCGCGGGCCTCAAGCGCAAGGGCGGCACATGGAGCACTTACCTCTCGCGCCTGCGCACCGCTGGCTGCATTGAGAAACAGGGCGAGGAGTATTTGGCCACCGAAACCGGGGTGGCCGCGATCGGCGACGCCGTGCAGCCTCTCCCGCCTCCCGGGCCCGAACTGGTCAAGTTCTGGAAATCGAAGCTCGCCGGTGTCGGCCCCATGCTCGACGTGCTCGCGGGCCGCTATCCGGACGCGATAACGCGCGAGGAGCTCGCCGCCCAAATCGACTTGGCCGCCGGCGGAGGCACCTTCGGAACCTACCTGTCTCGTTTGCGGTCACCGGGACTGATCGAGGTCGACGGATCCAACGTCCGCTGCTCGCCATCGCTCATGGGTGTGCCATGAACCCCGGCGCACAACAGACGGGGACCGTTCCAGTGGCTGATGTCGCGACGGCCCTCGCTGTCGCTCCTGATCAAGTCCAGCGCGAGAAGAAGGACAAAACCGGGGCCGCGCGCGCCAAGGCTTACCGGCAGCGCAAGAAGCAAAAGGCGACCCTCGTTACAGCTGGAGCGGTCGAGCCTCAACCCCCTGTCTCCTTGATCCCGCGAGAGTTGCCGCCGTCGGACGGCGGGATCGCGGAGCCGCCCGTCACGCCCCATCACGATGGGCCGGGAGCGCCGCCGGCCGTGACGACTCGCCAGACCGTCACGCTGGCACAGCGCAACTTTGCGCCGGTCCTCTTGATGACCGCCGCACTTACCCTCGGCGCCGCCGGCATCACGATCAACGGGTGGTTCGCCCGATCGCTCGGAGCGAGCGATGCAGCAGGATGGCTCTTCCTTGCCGTCGGCGTAGCCGCTGACGTCGTCGCCCTCGTCATGCCGTCCTGCGCCGCCGGCCTATGGCAAGCCGGGCAGCGGGCGATAGCGCTGGTTGGCTGGGCCCTCTGGCTGGTGACGTTCGTCTTCGTCGTGACGGCGGGCATCGGCTTCGCCGCGACCAACATCAGCGACGTGACGCTGGCGCGTGCGTCACGCGTCACGCCGGCCGTGACGGTGGCCGAGGCTGCCCTGGCGGACGCCATGGCGGCCCGCGATCGCGAGTGCAAAGGCGGCGTTGGCAAGTTCTGCCGCGAGCGCGAAGCGGCGGTCGCCGAGCGCCGCCGGACCCTCGACGCCGCAATGGCACCTGTTGGGCAAGTGGCGGACCCTCAAACCGATGCAGTCATCAGGCTTGTCGCCTGGATTTCCCGCGGCACGTTGTGGCCGGCGCCCGAAGACTTCGCCATGATCAGGCTCCTCCAGTTGGCCCTGCTGCCGCAGATCGGCGGGATACTGATAATGGTCGAACGAAATTCTAGGGCCGGTGCCGTCACAGCGTTGAACGCCGGCTCAGCATCCATCCGCGAACTCGGAAGGGTTCGCGGTTCTCAAGGTGCTTGAGGGCAAAGCGGTGGTCTACAAGGCGGCCACAAGTGAGTAACGGAAGGAGAATTGAAGGGCGGGGGAATCGTCGCTACGAACTCAGGACCTCTCAAGGCCAAAGCCTTCCGCCCGCCGAAGGTTTGGAGCAACCGGGGTCAGATGAGCCGAATCTACCTGAGCATTTTAAGGCAGGCGGCAGAACCCCTCACGACCCGCGATATCGCCCTACAACTACTTGTCGAAAGGGCGCTGGATAAGAGCGATTTGAAGCTACTCCGGCTCATGACGAAGCGGGTTGGGGTCGCGCCGGGGGGGCCAGAGGGGAAATGGCCTTGTCCGCTGCGAACAAGGGCCGGGCCAGTACATGCTTTGGGAACTATGCCGATAACCTTTTGTAATTAATAGAAAAAATATTCTCCTATTAAGGATTCCTTTCTGATTCGTAGAGCGTTATATTGTGTGCGCGGCCCTTACTTGGTGAATGTGCCCCTGGGCACCGCTTGGCCTCACAAGCCGAGCTCAGCCAAGACTAGCGGGCCGCGTTCCTTTTTCAGTAATAGTGTGTCCGACCGGTCGCCCATAGATCAAATTCAGATCTAATGGCCGGCTGGATTAGTGCGTAAGATTTCGCATCTGCCATTTCCCATTTTCGCTGAATCGCCCAAGCGCAATAATCCGCTGCCCATAGAAGCGGGTCCTTCGCTGAATCTAAGAAGCTAACTTCCCACTGATTGCGGGGCACCACCTGTTGAACGGTGTTGTTAAGGCTCTGCTTGAACGCGGCTTTTGTTTTTTTGTGTCCCAAGGCGGCTGCGGTAATTAAGAGCTTGGTATTGGCCGCCAAAATCTGCGGGGCAACATGCCGGAAATGGTAGAACCATGCGTACTGGTAAAACGTAGCATCGCTTGTTCTTGTTTGCGGCTGCGCTTTAGATTTTTCGAGCAGGGTCGCATCTAAGCGAAAAGCGTGCTTCCCGAGAACCTGAAAAACCTCATCGCGGGTCGCCTGCTTGTCCTCAGTGGCGTGAAGCTTATCGCAGTCAAAACCAGCGGCACAAATTTCGCGTCGAAGGTGGAGCAAATCACTGGAAAGGCTGCAATCGTCAGTTGTTAAGGTGCAAAGCATGAAATATTTGCTGGCACCTTTTTGACGCTTGAACGTGAAGCATCCGGCTTCGTCGGCAAATACAAAGCGTGTGGGCATCGGATCAGCATAGCACGCAAATGCTTAAATTTGCCTATGCGAACGCTGCCAATAGCCCTTCCACTGTCGGGAGACAGGATGCTGCAAAGCAGCGTCCGTCGCCATCAAATACCGCTCGCCATTGCTGATTCGGCGATTGTTCTCGCGCCAAGCCATCTCGCTTGCATAAGCCGCCAGATACGGGCCGGCGACGTGATGGTGGATACCGATCTCGGCACGGCGCAGGCGGGAGAAGAACGACTCCGCTTGATTGGTGCAGGCTTCACCATCCGAATAAGCTTCGCTGTGGTTGATCCGCTTCGTCAGGAAGCGAGCATGTAGGGCGTCCCAGCGCGATGCTTCGTCGGCGTGAACCGTGCTGCCAGGGGTAACTGTGCGGGCAATCGTAACGACCGAAGCATCTTCCGACTTGAACACGAAAGGCAGCGCACGACCGCCGCGCTCGCGCATGACGACCACGACGCGGCGCTTGCCGGTCTGGTTCTCCGCAAGACGACGGTCGCGACGGTTGATCTTGTAATTCGAGGGGCGAACATGGCCGCCGAAGTACGCGCCGTCTACTTCGACCTCACCAGCAACGGTCGCGCCGTTGGCCTCAAGACGCGCTTGCAAAAGCCGCGAACGTGGGCGTTTCAACGGTGCGGGACTTTGAGGCAGGACGCCGCGAGCCGACGCGGAACAATCTAGCGGCAATGAAAGCTGCTTTGGAGCAAGGTGGCGTGTCATTCTTGGATGGACCCGAGACTTTCGGTTTGACTGGAAAGCTTGCAAGATAGGTGGACCGGTTGGGAATTGGACCCAAGCTTCGCGGATGGAAAGCCAGCTAGCGGCACCAGCCCCGGCCCGTCCAAAAAGTTTCGGCCCGGTCATTCGTTTGAATGCCGGGCCGAAGTCTTTTTTGCGGGGATGTTGGGCTATCGTCCGCCACAACAAACTAACTTCGGCTCCCATTCGGGTTCGTCGTCGTCCGTTGGGCGATCTGAGTCCGTGGGGCCAAGCGGCTCCTTGGAGAACTCAAAGCAGAGTTCTTCCGCCGCGTCATAAGCCGCATCAATCCTCATCGTCAGGAAGTGCTCAACGAACTTCTTGGCGATCTGCTCAGGCCTCTTGACCTTCTTTTCCATGTCCTCGGCGATTTCCTCGCCGTTCTCCGCGTCCAGAAGAAGTTCTTCCGGGTTGGGATGGAAAGAAGCCAAAAACATCATCAGCCGATAGGTTTTCTCCGTGAGCGATGACATGACTTTTGCGCCGGACTCGCACCGAGACAGGTGCTCCGGGCTCATGTCAAAGAACGTAGCAACCGTATTTGCCTTAATGCCAAGCGCATTTCTGATAAATTTCAGCTCAGCACCGTTTAGTTTCCTGGGATGAGTGACCCGAGACCTGACGACCGCTTGGATAAGGCCAACCAAATCCGGAATGGTGGTGAACACCTTGCCGGTTTCTGGGTCAACCTTCTTGGTCACGCAATCAAGCACGAAGACCTTGAAGGGGGCGCCTAAGGTATCGACCTCATATCGATGCACTATTTGAGCTACGCGTTCATGCCTGGTCATGGCTGCTGTCCTTCAATCCTGTTCCCAGTCCCTGGTCTCACTCTGTCGCTACCTTCTTGTTGGGTTCTTCCCTTTTTGTCGGCTCGATCTCCATCAAGGTCACATCAAGATTTTCCGAAATGACCCGTATTGTTGCGCGATACCAATTGTCTTCGCTGTCGGGACCTTCGACGACCCAGATCGCGCCCGGGGCATCGAGTTTGTCCGCGAACACCACGCGTCCACGGCTAAGCATGTGCTTGACCGCCACCAACGTAATGCCGGAGGCGCGAAGGTCTTCATCCGAGAAGGAGAATCCGGCCTCCGTCGGCAAGTAGGTCGTTGCGTACTCGCGAATCCAGATGGTCTCGATCTTGAACAAACGTTGTGGTTGCGGCGGCATCCCGGCCTCCAATTGGAATCGACCCATCGGCCTTGGAGGCAAGGTAGCACGTAACTTGATCTAAGATCAAGTCTAAAGGTTAAGATCAGGTTAAGGGTTTGGTTCCGGGCAAGGGTGAGTTTGCTACCTAATGCCGCAAAAGCCTTCGGTCGGAGACGTCGACTTCGAACTGGCTGTGGATGTCGCGGTCAAGCTGATCGAGGCATCGAAGCGCGCAGAGATTTTTTCGATCGGCGGGCGCCGGTCCTGGTGTACCGCGTCGACGGCTCGGGCGCGGTCAGGCTGCCGAGGTGAGCCCGGCGGCAGTGCTGATGCGCATACACCTTAATCCCGCCATTTGGAGTCAGGGTCTTCGTGCGGTTCGACAGGAACCAGAGAGGTGAGATCGAATGGCTTGTCACTGATAAGCAGGGTGCCATCGGACTTCACCCCGACCACAAACAGACCGGCACGCTGAACGCCCTTGATGGCGCGAGCAAGCGACGCTTCGGTGAAAGGGAGCGGTTTGGTCATTTTAGCTCACGCGGCGCGGCAGGAGATCGGTCGGGGTCAGGAGTGAAGCGGCTGAACCACGCTCCAGCAAACACTAAGTTGGCCTTTGTGTCCCTGCAATGCCCGTAGCTTATTCGCGAAGATGGCGCAGGCGCTGTTCCAGTGCTTGCCCACGCGAGGATGGGGCCCCCGTCCGACGTCGCCGTGGCGCTCTTTTGAGTCTGCCGGCGAGCTGCGAACCGCAGTCGGTTAGTCCCTGACCGAGCCCATGATGACGGGCACGGACGTAGCGCTGGCGATCTCGTGGGCGATGCGGGCGATCTCTCTCTCGATGATAAGACGCGTGCGCAGCAACTCTAGTCTGAGGGAAATCTTGCCCGCGTTGCAGTGCTGGCTGTCTTTGATCATTGCCTTTACGTCCACCTTGGGCTCACCCGTGAACACAGGGATGGTCAGCGTGAAGAAGAACGGCAAGACGGTCGTCGATCTCTCCATATTCATCACGGTCTCCCGCAACGACGCGGTGGCCGATTGGGCGAAGTCGTCGGAGTTGAGGTCGATGATGCGGGCTAATGCATTCTGGTCGTACACGTGCCCGCTGATGGCGTTCCACGTCTCCCACTCATGAGAACGCGCGAGGCACAGCACTGCGCGGTGTTCGGCTGGGCCACGTTTGGTGCTGCCGGCGGCGTGGTAGTCGATCACGGCGTGGACTTCGAGTTCATCGGTGTCCACGAAGATCACCGTGTTCGCAGTCTTGAAGCGATTGACGTAGTCGATCAGCGAGCGGCTCTCGTCGATGTTGACAAGCTGATCGATGAGTGCCGGGGCAGCGAAATTGTGGAAGAAATCGTGCGACGTGATAGACAGATTGGTAGCCTGATCCATGGAGCACTCCATTGGCTTGGGTTAGAGCCGGGGCGGAAGTCTCACCTTCCCCTCGGCTTGTTTTTTAGGTATAACCTATTTTATGCCAAAGTCAATAAAGGTTAAACCTAAAAAGAGAGGCCGGCCGGCTACAGGCAAAGATCCGCTGATGGGATTCCGTGCCGCGCCGGAGATGCGCGCCTCCGTGGTGCGGTGGGCGGAAGATCAGCCGGACCAGCCGACGCTGTCAGAGGCCATCCGTCGGCTTGTAGAGATCGGGCTGAAAGCGAAGAAATGATTGGCGCATAATGGCCCAAGGCGAGCGCGTCCTGCACAGCGGGATTGCGCAGAAGTACCGCCGGGCCAGATGGCGGGCTGGAGCGCCGACCACCGGCAGCACGCGTGCGGTCGCCACGACAGTGATCCACGCAGGCATCGTGAAGGTGGAGGGTGCAGCTTCAACCTTCCGTATCTCGTTTGCTTCGTTCGCCAAACTCCTTCCACAAGCCGAGGACGAGAAGGGAGTGAACGATCAAATTGCCAAGGTGCCAGTAGAACTGCCCTGCATCCATCAAGCCGTGCGCCATCTGGTTGCGCAAGTTCATTCCACGGGGATCAGCATACAGCGCCTGGAGATGTAACGTCACATCTGGCCCGAGGGCCTCGGCGACTTTGTCGTTGTATAGGATTTCACCCATGCCGATTGCCACGCTCGTCTCGGGAACGCCGGGATGGGGTTTCGTGATCGGAACGCTGAGATCGCTGGCGAGCTTGCGCAGCCCGCGCTCTATCTGCGGGATCAACACGTGCGTGGCCTTCACCTGATCGTCGCGGACCCACGCTCGAACACCTTCGAGGAGCAGACCCATGTCCTTGAAGAGGTCGTGCCGGTTCGCCCAGCCTACGAAGTGCTCCGGGACTAGCTCCTCGTGCTTCTCGAACAGACGCCGGAACGCCTGAGCCAAAAACGCCCTGCCGAGCTGGAACTCGAAGTTGGTCTGATGCACCAAGCGTCCGTAAGGGTCTTCTGCAACTGAGCCGATCTTTGCGGTAACGAGATTGTTGCCCATAATCGATGCCGGAATGTGGGCCATAAGTGGCGCGTCCTTGAGCGTCTGCGCCACCTGTCGCTCTAGCTCCGCACGCTTAAGCAAAAACTCGCGGGCGATGTGCACCAACGATGTCGCCAGGTCATCGACCACCACCAGGTCGAGGAACTTCTCCATCTCATCGCGAGGTATCTCCATTTTGTGCTCAAACGACTGCAGGTTCTCGCCCGCTGCGCTGATCTTCTCCTGCATCATGATGCGGGTCCGGTCACGATCTTCCTTCATGCCAGCGCTGCGATACTCATCGGTGGCCGTCTGCAGCAGCGCCGCCGCCAGCATTGGGTCTGCATTGCTGGCGAAGTGCTCGAACGTCTCGCCGACAGTATTGTGAAGTCGCTTCACATCGTCGAAGCGGCCGACGCGGCCGTAGTATCGGATCAGCTTTTCGGCGGCGTGTTGGGCGTCATGCGGATTGAACCGCGTAGGATCGCTGATGTCGGAGCTGGCCGTGACGATGTGCTCCAGGTTGGCGACCAGTTCAGCGCGCTCTGCGTCGGTCACACCGGCCTTCTTGTCTTCGAGTAGCCGGTCGACCGCGTACCACCACATGCCACTCTTCGCCGCCATCAGCGCTCGATGCACTTCCATTAGGCTAAGGCGCGCGCAATCTCTGCGCTGCTCGTCTCTGATTTGGACGGCAAGGTCGAGTGCACGGATAGCGAACTGCAGATGTTCGTGATCCTCCGCCATGCGCGGGATGGCTTGGAGGTAGGAGTCGATTGCCAGCCGTGCGTCGTCCGGGTCGCGCTTTCGTCCCCCAATGGGTCCGGCCATTTCCCATGCGAGATCGGCATAGCGGGACTTCAGAAACGGATGTTGGACTGATCGTGATCGAGAAACCCAGTGATCGACGGTAATCGCGGCTGTGCCCTTGATGTCAGGGAAGTAGACCACGGTCCCATCTTCGTAAGTCTTCGATCCCGTCGGGCCGAAGTAGCTATTCCAGGGATTTCCATGACTGTCGGTGTCGAGAGCGAAGGCCAGCACCTCGGCCCATGCGCCATCGAACTCAGCTCGGGATAGATCGACCAGGGCACCGCGGGCAGCATTGAGTTCGCTGCTGATGTGGTGCTGGGTAAACGGCTCTCCCATGGCGTCGTAGTGCTGGATGATCTCTTCCATGGAGGCTGGCACGGTGAGCGCGGTCATCGTCACTGGTCTCTCTTCAGCTTCCGCTTGCCCCAATGGTGATCTTTGCGTTCGGGGTTGAAGACGCGCTCCTTGTTGCGGTGGATCGCCGCGCGCGCGAAGAACAGGGGATAACCTTGCTCTGCCGACCTGGTCAGATGATCCGCCGCGACCGGCACCGCCTCATGATCCTGCTCGGCCTTGGGCACGGTCCTGGCAAGGTACTGGACCGCATCCCGCAGCGTCGACAGCGTGGTGCCATCGTCCAGCACGATGGGGTCCTCGAAGCGGGTCGACCAGCCCCTACTCGCCATCTGGCTTGAACCCTTTCGGCAATTGCGGCGGCTCGTCCGGCGTCGACCGATTGCAGGCCGGGCAAGGCGCGCCAGCAGCGCCGCAAGTGCAGGCATGCGGGCCCTCCCACGGTTGATCCTGATGGACCTCGCAGACCCATCTGGTGTCATCGCAACGAAGGCACGCCGTGATTTAGTCATCGTTCTCCCAGGCGGGTGTCGAGTAATCGAGCGCGACCTTCCGGCCCTCAAACCATCCCCAGTCGCACGCCTTCGGTTCAAACGGACAGCCATCTTCACCGGGCATGTAGTCCCAAGTTTGCCAGGCATGCTCATAGTCGTCGTCTGTCAGTTCGGTCAGCGGCTGCGCCGCCCTCATGACCAACAGACACCCCCTCGGCGACACCCAGAGGGCCGGACATAGCAGCGTGCGGCGGGTTGCATCCGATGTTCGATACAGTTTCGCCTCATAGAGATTGCTGGCACGTCCTCGCTTGTCGCGCGCGAACTTGAAGGCGAGCGGGCCGATGACGACGACCGGGGAACGCATGCTACCGGCTCTGGAGACCCCGATCACGCTGCCACCCCGGCCGCGCGTCGCTGATCAACGATCCGAAGCAGATGGTTCGCCAGCATCACCAACTCGTGGGCTTCATCCGGGTTGTCGAGATCGACGTCACGATGAGAGTGCGAGTTCTTGTAGGAGCCGATGGCTCCAGCGAATAGATCAGATAGCGCCTGGCGCTCGCCCTTCTCCGCTTCCATGTCGGTCAGCGGGCCGTTGTCGACTGCGAAGGCCCTTCGCATCAGGCCGACGCCGATCTCGTCCGCGCCAAAACCGCATGCTTCCCTGACAGCAACCTCGACAGCCTTCATCGCCTGAAACACGGCGACATCGTATTCCGCGCGGATGAAGGCTGACCATACCTTATCGGCCATGCGCGTGTTGAGGACTTCACGCCGGAGGTGACGAGACTTCGCGAACTGCTTCACGTCGTCCGAAGACGACAGCCGTTCCGCTTTCCGGCTCAGAACGCGCCAGCCGTGCTGGCCGTTGGTGTCGGGTGAAGGAACCAGGAGACCTTGGACCTCCAACCAGTTCCAGGCCTCAGTGACGGCCAGAACGATCTGATCCTGACGCCGGTTGTCGTACTGGTGACCTCCGATGTTCGCCGAGAAGAGAGACGAAGAATAATTTCCGAGGTGAACGCCTGCGTGGTTGCGACCCTTCGCGAAGAGGGGCAACAGCGTTGCGGCGAGTTCTTCCGTCTCCATTGCAAGAAGGAAGTCGACGTCAGGGATCAGCTCAGGCAGTGACGACATCGCTTGTCCCTTCGTGAGGTTTTTGGCAAACAGCTTGGCGCCGGCCGGATGCGTCCGTCCTGCACCGTCTCGATGGTGCTGACGATCTCGACGATGCAGCGAGCAGCCTCCTCGGGATCGGCGTAGGCTCGCGGCTCGGTGTACTTCATGCAGCTGCTGTACCTTGAGCGTGTAGGTATCGATCTCGGTTATCTCGGGCGTGGATCGTTTGGCCTGCTCGGTGATCAGACAGCCTCGTTTGACTTCTTGATCGTCTCCACAATTCGGTTGGTGGAGTACATCACTACGGAAAGCAGAGCGCTGGTGAAGTACACGATGGCCGCAAGGACCATGTCGATGACGGTGCGGCTCGTAGTCAAAAGAGCGAAGCAAACTACCAGTGACACAATGCTGACAATAACGGTAAAAAAGTCTCCCGAGCGGGCAGCATAAATAAATGGAGCGATTGCTGTGAGGACACAGCAAATGATGATGCCGACGACCACAACGACCGAACCGCCAGCCGAGAGCGAAGGGGCTATCTGATTTGCTATCGCTTGGAGATCAGGCTTCGGAATATCGCCGCGATATACCAAAAGGAGGTAGCCACCGATTATCAGCGAAAGCAGCGCGAAGGCGGTGAACCGCACAGCGAAGCGAATGTATTCCATTGTCTGCCCCCAGTTTAAGGCGATAGTCACGCAACCAGCGGTCGAGCGCAAGATGTGACTTTGTTACGCCGCTGCCTTGTCCTCTTTGTCCGCCCCACGCATGACGATCTTCAGCGCGTCGTTCGGTAAAGGCCGCTGCAGCACTCTGGCCTCGTCCCAGGGCGCGCGCATCCAGACGTCGCGCTCCTCGTCATTCATCAGGATCACCGGCATCGCCTTCGGATGGATCGGCTCGACCACTGCGTTGGGCGCGGTCGTCAGAAACCCGTAGACCAGATGCGGGCCAGGGATCGGCTTCGACTTCGTGCCTCGGTCACCATTGAAGGTCCTCCAGATGCCCGCAAAGGCAAGCAGCGGCCGGCCGTCGTTCACCGCAAACCAGACGACGTCTCGCTTCTTTGTCTCAGGGTTCGGCTCCGGCGCGTATTCCGCGAAGCTGTTGAATGGTACCAGGCAGCGGTTCTCCGGCTTCAGCCAGCCGCGCCAGTGCGGCGACGTCGTGTTGCGGATGTTTGTCACCGGCGGGCCGCCCGAGCGTGGTGGCGGCGGCATGCCCCAGCGCATCATGGCGAGCTCGCGGCCTTCGCCCTCGTCGATGTTGCGGATCACGGGAGCGGGATAGTCCGGGAACACACTGGGCATCGGCGCCAGGTTGCCGACGTACCGGTTCACCTTGCGGAAGAGCCGGATGATGGCTTCCTGGTTCGTCGTGATCGAATAGAGATTGCACATTGCGATTTGGCCTTAACGTTAGCAGACGATCACCTCAAATGTCGCAAGCGTCGCGGATACCTTGTCAGGGCTTGCTGCCTTCTAACTTCTCCCGCTTTACTAGCATCAGCGACAAGATTAGGCAGACGGCCAAGCCCAACTTTAATCGAGGCAGCCGTTCTTCAATCGGATCGGACCAATCCGGCCGCCTCTCAAGCTCTTCCAAGATCTGCTCCACTGTCGCGAAAGGGTTCTTACCAAGCCGTTCCTTTAGCTTTTCACCGCTTGCCTGAAGGCGCTGAAAGAAGTTCAGAACGAGTATCTCGCCCGCAATGGCGTGTAGACCTGCGGGCACATTGTCCCCCAAGTTCAGCATCTCGGCGAGACGGTCGTTCTGATCCCTTAGCGAAAAGTTCTTGTTGGAATGAGCTGCCTCGTTTCGGAGTCGTCGAAGATGTCCAATGGCTTTGTAGGCAGTTTCGTCCAGCCAGCCATTCAATGCAGCGATGTCCGCCTTCCCTGAGAGGGTACTAGCTACTCCAGGGTAAGAGATCATCTGCGTCACCTTCGCCTTCAGAAACGACGGCGCGAGTCGTTCAAACATCTCATCAAGATGGTTGGAGATAATGTCGGCGGCGATCAGCGTTGCGCCTCGGTCAGACTCCTCTAACAAGTCTGTCAGGACGATGTCGAAAGCCTCTTGGACCTCTGGATGATCAAGCCATCCGTAGGATTCTGGTCCTGGTTCTTCGCTCTCGGCCGGACCTGGGCCAACAAGCGGGAGTTCATCATCTTTCACCGGGCCACCATGTTGACGCCGGGTTCGTCGCGCTGATCTTCGTTGGCCGTAGCGCGACCAGATGGCCGCGCTTGTACGGATATCCGCGGACCTCGCTGCAATCCTTGCACCGCATGTATCGCTCGAGCTCGTGCACCGGAGTCGTTTTCGGTCGGCGGACGATGTCAAGGGCAACCGTCTGATGGGTATCGCAGCCGAGGCACTTGACCTCAAGATAGTCATAGCCGGCATTCAGCACGTCACCGAGCGCCGGCGAGGGCTGGGCAGGCCCCTGGAACCCAAGCATGCGCATGTTCCAAGCTTCGCAGGCGAGACGGTCGGCTTCCTTGCGCGCGGCCGTGGCGCGCTCCGCAGCTGCGCGCACTGATGCGCCGTAGATGCTCTCGCGTGACTTCGTGCCCATGATGGGACAAGGATCGCCGGCTCACGGCGGAAGCGCAAGCCGCTAAGGGTTGCGGTGCATGGTGTGCCTGCCACTAACGGGGGGCCTTCACCCGTTCAGGCGCCCAGCGCTGCCCGCGCCAATGGTGGCTGCTTCGGTCGATCCTGAGGGGGTCGCCAGCTGCGGTTCTCTCGGCGGGCCTTACCGCGAGCGTGCCGGTGGCCAAGGTGCCGCTGACGGTGTGGGTGCGAACACCGGCCGAGGAGTTGGTCACCGAAATTCCGGTGGTCGCCTCATGGTGATTTTGGTTTGGGCCGCAGTAAGCCAAGGTTTCCCGAAAGCTCGCTCAGCAGTTCGTCGAGGTAGCGCTCGCCGGCCTGTAAAGTTTCTGCTTCGCTGACCGTCTCAGACAGACGTCCCTTGGCGACCGTCTTTATCGCGTCCAGGGTTGCGATCGCCTTTTGATTATGAGGATCGCTGCTAGCAGTAATCGCAAATACGACCCCCAAGGTGCTCATGCTCAATGCTTCGAGCACCACAAGCCTCGCCCTCATCTCATTTTCGTTCATGGTCAGTCCCCCGAAGTCTTCTAATCCGAGCAACTCAAATAGAGCGGCACATCGGAACCGAATTGCATCGCGCCTGCGACGGGTGATCCCTTGATCTCAGGTAGTCGGTCAGTAGCGGATACCGAAGAGGACTGCGGCCGATTCCGGCCGGGCTTCGGTGCCGCCCTGTGAGGCGGTTGCTAGGGTGCCGGCGCTTAAGGTGCCGGTGACGGTGTGGGTGTGTGCTCCGGCCGAGGCGTTGGTGACGGAAATACCGGTGGTGGCAGCCCCTGTGCTCGCCGGCGTCGAGAGACCACCGAAGTAGGTGCCACCTCCCTGAATACCCAAGGCACCCCCTGAAGCCGCGGCATTATGGATGTGGCCCGGATCAGTGACGCTCGCGGCGTGGGTGTGCGAGCCTTGGCTGTCGGTCGAAAGCGACCCGACTGCAGGTGTGCCGGTAATGGAATGCGTGTGCGCGGCGTTCTGGTTCGACTGATAGGTGCCGACCGCGAGCGCGCCGCCGGCCGCGCGCAGGAAGCGGTTGTTGGCGGTGAAGTCGGGCAGGGTAAAGTGCAGGCTGTCCACGCTTCCCCAGGTGGTGCTGATCTTGCCGTGAAGATCGGGATAGTCTGCCTTGAGCAGCGAAGCGCCATTCGGCGTCAGCTCGCCGGGCCCGATGGCCGCCTTCACGGAGATCTGGACGTCGCCGATCTGCCTATCGTCGCCACGGATCAGGGTGCCGTTGCCGTCGCCAATGACCGTGATGATGCAGCCTTGAGGGATCTGCACGAGACCGCCTGGCGTCGAGCCGGAGCGCGCCACGCCGCCCGGCACCTTCACATAGAGATTGAAAGCACCGGAGGTGCGATTCCAGAACCGCCACGTTTTGGAGACGTTCGGCACCGTGACCGTGAGGTTGGAGGAGAGCGTCGCCGTGAAAAGCTGGATGTGGTCGACGTCCAGGCGCAAGCCTGCAGGCGGAATCACCGTGGAGAGGTCGAGCGAGCCGCCCGTGTCGGTGTGAGTCGCGACGCCGGCGATCGCTCGATCGGTTGGCGCGATCATCGAGCTGTTGAGGATGAGGCCCCAGTTATTGTTGTTGTTGCCGGTGCCTTGGAGGATAAGGCCCAAGCTTGCAGAGTAGGTATCAGCGACCATGTGGAAGGCTCTCCGTGGCGCGCCGCGCCTCCGCGGGAGGCGCGGCAAGATAAGGTCGATCTCGACTGCAGGAGCTCAGATCTTCTCTCAGCAAAATAAACTGATTTGCGCGGCGAGGGCGAGGTGTCGGGAATATATTCCACTGTCTCACTGTCTCGCTGTGCCGTCTCAATAATTTCCGCGAAGCTGAGACAGCGGCGTCAGGTGATACATTTCTGCTTGTTGCCGAACAGCTGCGAACAACCAATGCTTCCATAATCGCTTGGAGGCCGGGATGCGGTGGATTGTGATGCTGGTACGCCTTAGCGTTCAAGCGCGTTGCACAGTTTGGAGCGCGCGCCGCTGGGCCGCATTTTCACACCGAATAATCGTCCAGCCCTGCCCGTGCTTTATTTGCTCAATTTCTAGGATGCGACAGAAGGTAGCTAGGGTATCGCCGATCTCATCTGTCCTTACGTACCAGTCGTGCATTGATCGCTATCGGCAGCTCGTGGTCGACATGCCGCCGCCCAAGCGCGTGGTGGTACAGTTGATATGCGGAGATGGATCGGGCAGCGACGATGGTGTTGGGGCGGATTGAATAACAATCGTGGGGGAGGGGGCCGGCGTTGCGGCCGCGCGCGCAGCAGCCTCCATGCTCCGCTCGTAATCCCGATCCGCCCGCCCCTTTGCATCATCCAGGACTTTTTGATCTGCCGCCAATTTGGCGCTGATGTCTATCCCACAGTGCTTTTGCTGCAAGAACAGCAACCCGATCCGGAGCATGGGGCGATCCGCGGGACGGGCGTCCTCGGTCACCATTTTTTCCATCCGCTGGATCTCGGCGCAAATTGCGGGGGTCCAATCTCCCTTGAAAGCGCGAGTGGCGCCCCCTGTTGCGCCCTCAACCTTGACACCGAATCCCGAAAGGTCCTGGCCTAAGGAAGGGGAAGAAAAAAACAGTAAGATCAGTGCTGTGCGAAATGGTGATTTCATCGTCGTCCCACCTTGGTGAGGCACTGGTTCTCCACCGCACGAGAACCGGAATATGCTCATCACGCACTAGCTCTCGACAGAGGCACCACTACGCCACCTGTCGTCCGCTTACCATCACAGAATGCCGCCCAATCGGCCATCATCGTGCGCCGCTTCTGCAACATAGAGCCGCGCCGATATGCTGCTTCGACCTTGTCCGGCAGCGTGTGAGATAGAGCCATGTCGGACATCTCGTTTGGATAGTCGGTCTCGTCGCTGCACCAGTCCTTAAAGGTGGACCGAAAGCCATGCGGGACGACCTCGCGGTTCCCCTGCTGGGGATCGATCCATTTTGGGAGGCCGGCCTTTGCGCGATCCTCGTTCATGCGATCGATCACAGCGCCCATTGCGGCATTGCTCAACGGCTCGCCCTTCTCGGCGCCAGGGAATAAATAGCCGCCGTCCAGATGGAGATCGGAAAGGATTGCGAGGGCTCGGGCCGTGAGGGGCACCACGTGATCCCGCTTGCGGACGCCTTTTCTGCCCTTGATGCGCTCTTTCGGAACCGTCCAAAGCTTCTCAGTCTCATCAATCTCCCGACGAGTGCCACCAATGGTTTCGGAGGTGCGAGCCGCGGTCAGGATTGTGAACTCGAGTGCCCTAGCTGCGATGCCTGCTCGCCGCCGAAGTTCGGCCATGAACTCCGGAAGCTGTTTGTAGGGCAAGGCGGGGTAGTTTTCGACGTGAGCAACCTGAGTTCTGGCCGGCAAGAGCTGATCTAAATGACCTGCCCATCGAGCGGGATTGTCCCCGCGGCGATATTTGAGCGTCTTCGCCCGATCTAGAACCTTCTCAATGCGACCTCGGATCCGGCTCGCCGTCTCGGTCTTGACGCTCCAGAGCGGTTCGAGGACACGCATTACGTGGCCATCGTCGATCCGATCGACGGGTAACCCGCGGATGCTTTTGCAATAGTCATTCTTCGACGGCTTGCCCTTGGGGTCGACGCCCAACAAGGTCATGCGCCACTGATCCACGTGCTTAGGATTTTTCCAGCTCGACTTGTGCGCGTTGATGTACCCCTCGGCGCACTCGCCGAACGTCGGGACCTTCTTCTGTTCAGCGGCAATGCGCTCGCGCTCGGAAATCGGGTCTATGCCCTTGGCCAGCAGATTGCGCGCATCGGATGCGAGGTCGCGAGCTCTTGCGAGGCTGACGGCCCCGGCCGCGGCACTTCCGAGCCCCATTTCCCGAGCCTTGCTCCCTCGCTTGAAGATGAAGACCCAGCGCTTGCCGCCATTGTCCGAGATGCTGAGGTAAAGCCCCTGGCCGTCTGCGTGGCGACCCGTTTTCCCGAGCGTCGCAACAGTGCGTGCCGAGAGCCGGTTAATTGCCCGTGCCATGTCCCTGATTCTCGCCGGAATTGGAGGGGCTTCTGCCCCTACTTGTGCCCCTACCGAATGGGCGGATTGTAGCGTACAAAAGCGAACGGCAAAACACGTCGCACGCGCGAATGCGGGGAAAAGACAGGGAAACTATAAGCGAGGGCGAACGCGTGCGAATTGGGGAGAACGCGAGTTCGGCGGACACTCTCTCCGCCAGCCAAATTTGGGGCCGCCGTACTTTCTGGGCCTTAGACCATCCAGTGGAATTCGTGCCATTGGCTCCATTGGTTGCCGTCATAGGCGCGGACCCAGAGGTCGTCCGGGGTGGTGCCGCCCACAAAGGTGGTGCTGGCGAGTTGGGCTGCTGAAACGTTGATGTTTTGGTTGGTGCCTTGGGCCACACCGCCGATGGAAAAGTGGCCGCTTGAGGCATTAGCTGTTGAGTCCCAGAACTGATAGCTGGTGATGGCATCACCGTCA
>Ga0187815_10000347_pt1 | contig 22522 bp, 21 predicted proteins | sample NC_S_5_FD_132962 | JGI IMG/M metagenome (GOLD analysis project Ga0187815, IMG submission 132962) | Wetland sediment microbial communities from Neuse River Estuary, North Carolina, USA - ASW-S_5 | ecosystem: Environmental > Aquatic > Freshwater > Wetlands > Sediment | place: USA: North Carolina...
CATGGAAGACGTCATCACCCGTTACATGAAGGACGTCGTGAACCGCGCCTATCCGGCCGAGAAGGAAACGGTCTTCATGAGCCCGGAAGAGTGTCTCCAGTTCGCGCAAGACATGAAGTGGGAACGCAAGGTCGACGAATTGCGATCGGCTGCCAAAAAGACCGCCTGAACCGAGGGCGGTTTATGTCAGCGGACGACGTTATCAAGCATCCGGACCTGGTGCAGTGGCGAAAGTCGGAGAGAGCCCGGCTAATCAAGGAGCGCCTTGAGATCAGCGCCAGTACCCGGAAGCAGAACGCCGATCGCATTGCAAAGCAACTCGACTTGGCGATCGGAGATATGTCCGGTCGCGTCGTGAGCGGGTATTGGCCGTTTCGCGGCGAGCCAGACTTGCGTGAATGGCTCGAACAGCTGGAAAGTCGCGGCGGCCGATGTGCGCTGCCGGTAGTTGTTAAGGCGCAAGCGCCCCTGCTTTTCCGTATTTGGCGACGCGGCGACAAGTTGGAGCGCGGTGTGTGGGACATTCCGGTGCCGGCTGCCGGAGAGGAAATCTGCCCAGATGTCGTGATCGCGCCCCTGGTTGGGTATGACCGCGAGGGGTACAGGCTTGGCTATGGCGGTGGGTTCTTTGACAGAACACTTGCCGCCATGCAGAAGCGGCCGCTGGTCATCGGTGTGGGATACAGTCAGGCCGCACTGCCAACGATCTACCCAGAGCTGCATGATATTCCGATGGACAAGATTGTTACCGAACGCGAGATCCTTTCCCGCTCAGGCGGTTGAGTTTCGAAATGCGCATAGTTCGACCCGCTCTGCAGGTTCGGATGACTGGTCCCAACGGTAGCGGACCGGTTTCATCGACGAGTTCGAATCGCGCGGCATAGGGAAATCGATAGGCCCATTATGATGATCGTTGTCCCGAAAGCTCGTAATTCAACAGGTCAGGGGACGACAGCTTCGACGAGTGAGGCCACCGGCATTGAGACTCCAATGACACTGGAATCTCGCCCGCAGCAAAACTCGACATTAAACTCCGCCTCTTCATTGATGCGTGATTTTTCCACCGAGGCCGTTGGGGGGAACCAAACGGAACTCAAGGCGCTCGGTGATATCCTTCCGTCCACGACGCAGATCTTTATTGCCTCTCCACCGGGGCTCCCGTACCTTCGGTTGGTAGAAACAGCAAAGCAAGTTCGCAAATCCGGATTTGAGCCAATCCCGCATGTTGCGGCTCGAAGCTATGAATCTCCCGCAGCCCTCAACGACTTCGTTGTGCGGATATGCGGTGAAGCCGGCGTGCGAAGAGTTCTGGTAATTGGGGGCGATGTTGACCGTCCGGCGGGCCCCTTCTTGGGAGCCAACGCGGTCATCGAAAGTGACCTCTTGCAGCGCCACGGAATTCAAGAGGTGGGAATCTCCGGATATCCGGACGGTCATCCGAAGCTGAGCGATGAAATATTGGCCTGCGCTCTGCGACAAAAGCTAAAGTTGGCAGAGGAGCGAAATCTAAAGATCAGAATTGTCTCTCAATTCTGTTTCGACTCTGATCGCATCATTGCCTGGGTGAAATCGCTACGGATGCTCGGCATCAACGTGCCAGTTAGCATCGGTCTTGCAGGACCGGCAAGCATTAGAGGGTTGGCCCGTTTTGCATTGATGTGCGGCGTGCGTAATTCTTTCAAGGCATCCGTTGCCGGAAGAACAAGACCGCTCTTCGGCGAAGCGTCGCCGGACCAGATCATTCACCGTCTTGGGGCGGCACACGACCCATCGGTGTTGGGGCAAATCTCCATACATCTCTTCTCGTACGGCGGTTTGGTTCGAACGGCGAAGTGGGCAACGGATTTTCAAGCGCGTTTCGCCAATGGCTAGTTGACGGCCTCTGGATGATGGACGCGAGACGGATCGATTGAAGAAAGAGATGTGTCGCGACCCCTCATAGGAGTGATTTCGTATTCGAGCCAGTACAATAGCGTTGGTCGCTAGATGTAGCGAACAGCGTCAATCAGATCAGTATCTCAAGGAGAGACGATCATGGGCCATTACGTGCCAGTCCATTACGACGAAAAAGCAAGTCGCATGGCTGAGGAGATCATTTCGGTAGAGGCGCGACACCTTGCGCGCCGCAAGCTCGAGGAGCAGGAATGCGACTGCAAGGAGGGAATGTTTCCGACGGCAGGGATGACCAATCGGCGCAAGTTTCTATTCGCTGCCGGTTCGCTCGCCAGCGTTGTTGGCTCATCCACCCTTGCCCAGGCGGCCGAACCTAAAGCGCCTCCCGGCGCATTTCATTTCGATGTGCCGCAGGATCCGACCAAGGAGCAGGGTCGAGCTGTCGCCGCCGATGGCGGGTACGGCTCGCGCTCGCAGTTCGAAACAGAAGTGCGCTGGCGCTACCCAACACCGAATGACCTTACCTCCTGGAGCATGACGCCACTCGACAAGATGCTCGGGAACCTCACGCCTTCCGGTCTTCACTTCGAACGGCATCACGGCGGTATTCCGACGATCGATCCCGCCAAGCATACGCTGGTTGTCCACGGAATGGTGGACAGTGCGAAGAAGTTCTCGATGGCGGATCTGAAGCGCTTCCCATCGGTCACCCGCAAGCATTTCATCGAATGCTCGGGAAACGGATTGACCGAGTGGAACAAGCCGACATTAAAGACGGTGCAGGGCACGCACGGCCTGCTTAGCACGTCTGAATGGACGGGTGTTCAATTCTCCACGATTGCGCGAGAGCTTGGCCTAAAGGATGGTGCGGCGTGGGTATTGGCCGAAGGTGCCGATGCGGCAGTGATGACGCGTAGTATCCCAATGGAGAAGATGCTGAAGGACGCACTTATCGCCTATGGCCAGAATGGCGAGGCTCTGCGACCAGAGCAGGGGTATCCGATCAGACTGTTGCTGCCGGGGTATGAAGGAAACACGCACATCAAATGGTTGCGTCGTCTGGAGATAAGCGACAAGCCGTTCATGACGCGCGAGGAAACGTCGAAATACACGGACTTGCTCGCCGACGGGAAGGCCCGCATGTTCAGCTTGGACATGGACGCGAAGTCCGTCATTACATTTCCGTCAGGCGATATGAAGCTGCCCGGACCCGGCTTCTACAATATCCAGGGATTTGCCTGGAGCGGGCGTGGCCGCGTGCAATCAACGGACGTCTCTGTCGACGGCGGCAGGACCTGGTATCCCGCTCGCCTTGAGTCGGGTCCAGAGCCGATGTGCACCGTCCGCTTTAGTTTTCCGTGGGTTTGGGACGGTAAACCAGCCATCCTGCAAAGCCGGTGCACCGACGAAACAGGCTACGTGCAGCCGACCCTGAAGCAATTGATCGCCATTCGTGGGTCGAACGGGCCTTTCGGATCGGTTTATCACCTCAATGCCATTCAGAGCTGGGCCGTCAACGAAGCAGGAGATGTGTCAAATGTTCACGCTTGAAAGAGTGCTGAGTGGATTGCTTCTCGCGGCTTCAATATCCTCGGCGGCTTACGCGCAATCAGCGTCGAACCGCTACGGATTTGGAACAGAAATCGGACCCCAAGATCTGGCAAAGTACTTTTCCATCCCGCCCGACGGTCGTGGTCTGCCGCCGGGCAGCGGCACCGCAACAACCGGCGCAAAGGTCTTTGCCGAGAGTTGCGCTGCCTGCCACGGCGATAAACTGCAGGGAAATCCTGAAAAGGGCATTGGCGGCGATCGTCTGCTCGGTGGTCGCGGCACGCTCGCAACCAAGGCGCCGATCAAGACAGTCGAAAGCTATTGGCCTTACGCGACAACGTTGTTCGACTACGTGAAGCGGGCAATGCCATTTAGTGCTCCCGGCACTCTCTCCGACGATGAGGTCTATGGCGTCGTGGCCTATATTCTCTCCGAGGCCAAGATCATCAAACCGACGGATACTATCAATGCCCAAACCCTGCCCAAGGTAGCGATGCCAAATCGCGACGGCTTTATTCCCGACCCTCGGCCCGAGCTGCAGCTCTACCGTTAGCAGGCTCGATCAAGGTGCTGCGCGTCCGCTCGGTATCGCGCAGCACCTCCACCGGAGGATAAGCCGCGAATTGGCCGATTTGCACAGGGCGGCTGAAGCAACGGAGTTGACCCGGAACGACGCGATTGGTGTCAGCGATCTTTGTTCGGCTCAAGTCGCGCGCAGCGGTCATCTCCCGCGGTCCCTGCACGCCAATCGAGGCCGGAATATCTACGGCCGTCGTTCGCGAACTTTCAGGTCGCGTCCCGATCCTCGGCATCTGCCTCGAACACCAATGCATTGGAAGCGTTTTCGGTGGACACTTAGTGCGCGATAGGCGTCGCGTTCGTACCAGGACTTCGATCGTCAATGAATTCTGAGCTAGAGCGCGCGACGCGCAAGCCAAATTGCGATCAAGATGATGGATATTGGGTGCTCCATGTCTTCAATTGAACGCAATTTAGATCTGCCCGAGGCGTTAGAGCGTCTTGATCGCTTGACCAATTGGGAGAGAATGCCGCGTAGATCGATGCGCATGGGCCTCGAGCCCATTCTCGACCTGAGTGAGCGCCTTGGAAACCCTCATCGAAGGTTTCGATCGATCCACATTACAGGCACCAAGGGCAAGGGATCGGTATCTGCGCTGATTGAAGCCGGGCTATTGCGGGCAGGGCTCCGGGTCGGCGCCTATCGCTCCCCGCACCTTGCATGCATTACTGAGCGTGTCAGCGTCTTAGGACATCCTGTTGATCAAGCGCAGCTGGCACGAGCCTTGGAGATCGTACTGGATGTTTATGAAGATATCAAAGAGACCACGACACCCGCCGCGTCGGCAACGTGGTTTGACGTGCTCACCTGTGCCGCGTTTTTGATCTTCGACCAAGCTTATTTGGACTGGGCCGTTGTGGAGGTCGGGTTAGGCGGTCGATTTGACTCGACAAACATTATGAACGCAGAGGTCGCTGTCGTAACCAACGTGGAGCTAGAGCACACGGAGGTGCTTGGTCCCACTCGCGAGGCAATCGCCTATGAGAAGGTTGGCATCCTGAAGGAAGGCGCTCTGTTGATCACGACACTAATGCCGGACGATCCTGCGGGCGGTGTCGTGCACGAAGTGGCGCGTGAACTTGGCGCAAAAGTGGTTCGAAGCGACCTTCCTTCCAACGCCAGAATCGAGGACATCAACACAGCGTTGGCCAGCCTTGTCCTTGAGCATATTGGTAGCTTGGAAGCGAATTGCGCGTCCGCCAATAGGGGCAAGGTACCGGTGGGGGCTTGGCTGTTGGATGAACGAACCCGCGCCAGTGCGCGGCTACCTGGTCGGATGGAGCGCTTTGATGTCCTTGTCCGCCGCACGTCTCGCTCGGTGCCTATCATCCTTGATGGTGCCCACGTTCCCTTCAATCTCGATCTGGTGCTGCGCGATTTGCGATCGCAGGCTGAACTTCGCGGGAAGTGCATAGCTGTCGTGGCGCTTGGGGCCGATAAGGATGCGTCCGGGTTTCTTTCCGTGCTATCGCAGGATGCAGCTCTCGCAATTCTGACGACCATAGACCAGAGCCGAGGTTATTCACTGGCCGGTCTCCAAGGACTGGCAACGTCCCTCGGCATAGCGAACCAGGTGGAGCCCGACCCGAGCCGAGCGCTTGGCGAAGCGCTTCGACAAGCTGCCGATGTGGGCGGTTGGGTGCTTATCACAGGGTCGCTGCATCTCGTCGGCGCTTTGCGTGGAGCAGTTGCAGCCGCACCTCAATGATCTCAAAAGAACGGCATCATCTATCTGGCCACGCTCCCGGGGGGTACGAGCGATAGTCGAGATCGTCGTTCCCAGAACGCAGGCGCCTGTGTCTCCCGGCGAGGAAGGCGAGATCGTAGTCTCGACGCTCGATCCTGTGCTGCCTTTGAGCACGGCGTTCGCGAGACGGCTGTTTTGCAGCGGCGGCGTAAGCGACTAGGGACCCGGCACGTCAACCCGAATGCGATACAGCGACGTCGATGCTGTGATGAAGAGGCTCCGCTTGTCCGCATCACCCCATGTGAAATTCGCGGTCGCTTCTGGCACCTTGATCACGCCCAGACATGTGCCCGACGGATCAAAGACGTGGATGCCGCCCGGTCCACAGCAGTAAAGGTTGCCTTCGCTGTCGATCTTCATGCCATCAGGAGCGCCCGGACCTTCACCGGTGGTTTCCGCCCAGACACGGCCGCGATCGAGCGTACCATCAGGCCGAACGTCGAACATGCGGATGTGACCATGCTCGGTGTCGTTTACGAACAAATGCTTCTCGTCGCGCGAGAAGCACAGTCCGTTTGGTTGCCCGAAATCGTCGGCGAGGAGATTCAGCGTCCCATTGCCAGGATCGAACCTGTAGACGCCCCGAAAGTCCAGCTCGGGTGAGCGTGGGACACCGTAGAACTCGACCCGGCCATATGTCGGATCGGAGAAGTAGATCGCGCCGTCCCGGTTGACCACGATATCGTTCGGGCTGTTCAGTTCCTTCCCTTCATAGTGGCTGGCCAGCACCGTGATGCGTCCGTCCGGCTCGGTGCGCGTCACGCGGCTTGTAGCGTGTTCGCAGGCGAGCAGCCTGCCCTGGCGGTCCCATGTCAGGCCGTTCGACTTGTTGCTCGGATTCCTGAACTCGACGACACTGCCATCCGCGGACCAGCGGCGGATCCGGTCTCCCGGCATGTCGCTGAACAGCAGATATTTGCCCGCTTCATTCCACAGCGGACCCTCGGTGAACAGAAAGCCGCTGCCGAGCTTCTCGAATTCGACGGACGGGCCGACGACGGATGTGAACGCCGGATGGCGAATTTCGACGGTCATGTCTACGAGTTCCCCGCCGCCTTCTGAAGCTCGCTGACGCGCGCCGCGCCGACATACCAGTCGTCAGCGGTGACATCCTCGAACACCACCCAGATCGCTTCCTTCGGCAGCTGCGCGACCTCGCTGATGGCCGCAGTGACGCGCCGGGAAATCTCGTCTTTACGTTCTTGCGAATGGCCTTTCAGGATTCTGATGTTGACGAACGGCATCGGAGTTCTTCTCCTTCGGGTTGGTCGTGTTGAAACTCAAACAACGGGTGGCGCGAGCGCCAGCAATTCCTCGCGCAGCCCAGGATCATCGCGCAAGGCGGATGACGGTCCGGAAAAACGCACTTCACCTTTCTGCAAGACGTAAACGCGGTCGGCCAGCGCGAGGCAGAAGGAAAGCGCCTGTTCCGCAAGCAGGATCGTCAGGCCCCGCCGCTTGAGGCTCGATACCTGTTGCAACAGCGATTCCACCACGAGCGGCGCCAGGCCTTCCGAGGGCTCATCCAGCAGGAGAAGGTCGGGATTGCACATCAGCGTGCGGCCGATCGTCAGCATCTGCTGCTCGCCGCCGGAAAGAAAGCCACTGCGACGGCCGGCGAGTTCACGCAGCTTCGGAAAGAAATCGAACACGGCCTCGATGTTCCATGGGCCCTGGCGCTGCGACGCCCGGCCCGCGACATCGAGATTTTCGGTGACCGTGAGGTCGGCAAATACCCGGCGATCCTCGGGGACGAATCCGATTCCGGACCGGGCGATCTGGAAGGGCTGCCAGCCCGCGATGTCCTTGCCTTTCCAGAATATCTGGCCGGCGGACGGCGGCGTCAAACCCATGATCGAGCGCATGGTGGTGGTCTTGCCGACGCCATTGCGGCCGAGCAGGCAGACGCATTCTCCCTCGCGGACCTCGATCGATACGCCAAACAACGCGCGCGAATGGCCGTATGACGTGTGAATCTCCCTCACGTCGAGCAACGTCGTCATGGGTGCTGCTCTCCGAGATAGACGCGTCGGACCTCGGGATTGCTGCGCACTTCCGCGGGCGTTCCTGCGGCGATCAGCCGGCCCTGATGCAGGACCGCGATCTTCTGCGCAATGGCGAAAACGACGTCCATGTCGTGTTCGGTGAACAGCAGTGTCAGCTCGCGCTCCAGCGCGATCTGCTGCAGCAGCTCGATCGTGGCCTTGGTCTCGGACGACGACATGCCTGCGGTTGGCTCGTCAAGCAGCAGCATCTTGGGATCGGCGGCAAGGGCAAGGCCAAGCTCGAGTTGCTTTTGATTTCCGTAGGACAGCGTTCCGCTGATAGTATCGGCTTGGCCGAGCAGTCCGAGCGAGCGCAGGAGAACGCGGGTCTCGTCTGCGAAAATGCTGCGCGATTTCAGCCAGAAGTTCGTGCCGGTGCGGCGATGAGCGATGAACGCGGCCTGCACGTTCTCGAATACGGTCAATTTCGGGAAGATGTTTGCGTGTTGAAACGACCGGCCCATGCCCATGCGGCATATCGCCGACGGCGGCGCACCGGTAATGTCGCTGTCGTCGAAGCGCACGTGCCCCGTGTCGGGGCGGATATGACCCGTGATCAGATTGAACAGCGTCGACTTGCCGGCTCCGTTTGGGCCGATGACGGCCGCGATCTGACGTCGCTCGACCGAGAAGGTCACGTCGGCGATTGCCACGAATCCGCTGAAGGTCCTGCGCAGGCCGCGGACTTCAAGCATCGGTCCGCCTCCCGCGTCCGCCGAGCACGTTCACGAGCGTTCCGAGAATTCCCGCCGGGAAGGCATACAGCAATATGATGAGAATGAGCCCGAGCACCATCGGCCAGAACTCGGTGTATGATGTGATCTGCTGATTGAGCGCTGTCAGGGTGAACGCACCGACGAGCGGTCCCCAGAATTGCGCCATGCCGCCGAGGATCACCATGATCAGCACTTCGGCCGATTTCGACCAGTATCCGAAATCCGGAAAGACGCCGCGGTTGAAGATTCCGAACAGCGCGCCGGCCAGTCCGGCAAAGACGCCGGCCACCACGAAGGCTGCCAGCTCATAGCGGCGCACATGAATGCCGATGAACTCGGCGCGCTCGGGGTTTTCGCGGATTGTCGTCAGTATCCTTCCGAAGGGTGACTCGGAAATCCGGCGCAAGATCAGGAGGCAGATGCCGACCAGTACCAGCGTCAGATAAAAATAGTGTTCGCCAACCCGCATGCCGCCGAGTCCCGGGATGCTCGCCATCCAGCCGAGGTCCGGGTAAGGCACGTTCGCAAGTCCCTGTTCGCCGCCGGTGACATCGTTCCATTTGAAGCATATCGCCCATACGATCTGCGCGAAGGCGAGGGTGAGCATGGCAAAATAGATCTTGGTCAGACGAACGCAGAAGAAGCCGAATACCAACGCCATAAGCCCGGCGACGACGCCGGCCGCGGCGAAGCCGGCCGTAAACGGCATGCCGTGGTTCTTCATCAGTATGGCGCAGGTATAGGCGCCGGCTGCGAAGTATGCGGCGTGCCCGAACGAGACCAGCCCGGTAGTGCCGAGCAGAAGGTTGAGGCTGGTCGCAAACAGTGCAAGGATCAGAATGTCGGTTGCGAGCGATGTGTAGAACCGGGATGCGAGTAGGGGAATGCACAGCGCCGCCGCAAATGCGAGCAGCGTCCACGGTACGCGGCGGATGAGAGGATGCGTCATCGCGACAACGGCTTTCCGAACAAGCCCCAGGGCCTGATGATCAGGATGATCGCCATCAGGGCGAAAACCGCGAAGATCGAGAAGCGCGGGAAGATGAGGATGCCGAAGGAGAGGAACTGCCCGTAGATCAGCGCGCCGATGAAGGTCCCCCAGAGGGAGCCAAGGCCACCGATCACGATCACGATGAATGCTTCGACGATGATCTCGACGTCCATGCCCGGAACGACCGTCTTGATCGGCGTCACGAGCGCGCCGGCCAGGCCTGCGAGAAACGATCCGGCTGCGAAGGCGGTGGTATAAATGCGGCCGACATTGCCGCCCAGTGCTCCCAGCATCTCCCTGTCCCGCGCGGCGGCCCGCACCATTCGTCCGACGCTGGTCCGGTGCAGCACCAGCCATATCGAGAGCGCAAGCACCGGCCCCAGTAGCATGATGAACAGGTTGTAGTGGGGGACGACCGCCCCAAACAGGGTCGTCGAACCGGCCAGGCTCGGTGGCCGCGAGACGGAGAGCTGCTGCGTGCCCCATATCATTTTCGCGGCGTCGGCAAGCACCAGCACCACGGCGTAAGTGAATAGCAGTTGATAGAGCTCTTCGCGCCCGTACAGCCGGGACAGCAGGAAGCGCTCGATCAGCGCGCCCAGCAGCGCAACAGCAAGCGCCGAGGCGAACGCGGCGAACCAGAAGCTGCCCGACGCAGGGCCGAGGATATGGACGAGCTGCCAGGCGAGATACGCGCCGATCATATAGAAGGAGCCGTGCGCGAAATTGAGAATGCGCAGGATGCCGAAGATCAGCGACAGGCCAGATGCGATCAGAAAGAGGAACATCGCTGCGGTAAGGCCGCCGAGAAACTGGCCAAACAGGAATGATGAATCCATTTCTTATCCGGCGGTCGATAATCTGATGACGCTGGAAATTCGCCCCGCGGTCTCGACAAGGAGCCTCGCCCATTCCGGCACCTTGTCCTGCCGGAAGCGCGCTTTCGGCATCGCTACGCTGATCGCGGCAATGACGCGGTCCGGTCCGTTGCGGATAGGCGCGCCGACGCAGCACACGTCTTCCGATAATTCCTGCTCGTCCAGTGCAAAGCCATTGGCCCGCACGCGGGCCAATTCGGCGGCAAACTTCTTCGGTTCGGTGATGCTTTTGGGCGTCGCGGCAGGCAGCGGTCCGCCTGCGAAAAAGTGATCCAGTTCAGCCGGGGTCAGAAAAGCAAGCATGACCTTACCCGTCGCAGTGCAGGATGCCGGATCGCGCCGTCCTGTTCCTCGCGATACCGTAACCGTCTGGCTGCCGGTGGCGGTGCAGACCTCCACGACTTCGCGATCGCTGAGGATCGCCAGATGAACTGTCTCCCCCGTTGCGTCCCGCAACTGCTCGATGAAGGGCCGGGAGATGCTGACCAGATCCATGTTTCGGGCGTAGGAACTGCCGAGTTCGAACAGCCGTGGCCCGAGCGTATAGGCGCGCGTCTCCTGGCTTTGCTCGAGGTAGTGGCGGCGAGCCAGCGTCTGAAGCAAGCGATGCGCCGTGCTTACGTTAATGCCGGTGGTCATGGCGACTTCGGATACCGTGGCCGGCCTGCCCAGCGTCCCAAGATGCTCGAGGATATCGAGCACCTTGGCGACCGTCTTGACTGCCGAGCCTTCCTGTTGGCGACTAACGGGGCGAACCACTTCCAGCTTCGATCCTCAGTTCACGAATGACGTGGGATCAACATACACCGGCTTTTCCATCACGGCGAACGGATAGCGCGGGTCCTTCACCATCTTGCCCCAGAACTGTCCGCGATTGGCCGACTGCGTCTTGGGATCGATCGTTTGCTTGCCGATCGGCGTATCGACCGTGATGCCCAGCAGCGCCTTGGCGACGTCGTCCGACTTGGTGCTGTTGGCCTTCTTGATTCCCTCGACCAGGACCTGCATCGCGACATATCCGATGGCGGGCCAGGAAGAGGGATGCTCCTGGTTGGTGTATTTCTTCAGGCGCTCGATGAATTCCTTGTGCTTCGGTGGACCTTCATCCCACTGGAAGATGTCGTAGGCGTTGCCCCAGATCCCGAGTGGATAATCGTCGCCGATCGCCTTGGCCGATTCGATGGAGCCCGCTTCACCGCCCGCGATGAAGTTGTACTTGATGGAGTCGAAATAGCCGAGCGGCTTGGCCTGCTTGATGAAGGTCACGAAATGGCCGCCCCACAGCGAGCTGAACACCGCTTCCGGTTTCTTGGAAAGCTGGGCATTGATGAAGGGCGTGTAGTCGGCCTCGCCGAGCTTGGGCCACTGCTGATCGACAATCTCCACCTCCGGCTTGATCTTCTTCAGATGCGCGACGAAGGCCGCTGTCACTTCCTGCCCGTAAGCATAATCCGGACTCATGGTCGCGACGCGCTTGACGTTGAGCTTGGCGATAAGCGCCGCCGCCGAACGGCCTTCGATCGTCGTCGTGGTGGAGGTTCGGAAGATATAAGGGTGAATGTTCTGCGGCGACATCAGCGCTTCCGGCTTCGACACCGGCGCGATGAACACGATCTTGTTCTCCTTCGCGATCGGCGAGACGGCCGGCCCCTCGGCCGCGGTGAAGGTGCCGACGATGAAATCGACCTCGTCCTTCAGCACCATTTCGCGCGCGACGCGTACGGCCTCGTCCGCGTTGCCTTTGCTGTCCTTCGAGATCAATTGCAGCTTCTTGCCGAGGACGCCGCCTTGGGCGTTGATCTCGTCGACGAACATCTGCGCGCCCTTGAGCGTCGGCTCTCCAAATAGTGCGCCGGGCCCGGACAGGATCATCGGCATTCCGATCTTGATTTGGTCGGCCGCGTTGGCAGCCAGGTGTGATGCGAGCAGCGCTGCGATCGCCAGCGATACATGGCGTTTCATATGTGTGCCTCCTGGGCGCGGATGTTTCCTCGAAGGGCGCCTTGCCGAAGGTCGGTGGCGCCTCTCATTTCACATTTTGAAATAACATCTTACTTATTAAAACGATGCACGAGGACGATCCGCGGCGCAACAGCTTGCAGGATGGCGCGTGAATTGGTCGCAGCTCAAACCCGGCTTCTGTTCGCATTCCAATATTCAGAAGTGGAGCTGCGGCGCAGAGGCCTGCATCGCCGCTTGCGTTGTCGATGTGATCGACAGGTCGGCTCTTCTTGGTCAGTCTTGCCGCCGTGCGTCTGTTCGATTGATCGCCTTGCGCGAGGCCGCATCGCGTAGTCGCGTGGGGCAGGCGTTCTAGCGGACTTTGGCGCGCGCAGATGCGGCCGACTTCGTGCTGCCGCGCATCATCAGTTCCGTCCCAATAGTCTGGCTCGCCACGGGAGTGCTGTTGCGCGCCGCAGCGATCAGGGCGTCCGCCGCAGCATGGCCCATCCGCTTGGCGGGAACGTGGACGCTCGAGAGCGGAGGGTTCACGACCCGCGTGATCGGCAGGTCGTCGAAGCCAAGAATGGAGATATCCTCGGGCACCCTGATGTTCAGCCGCTGGCAGGCGAACAGCGCGCCAAGCGCCTGAATGTCGTTGGCGCAGAACAGGGCGGTCGGTGCCTCTTTCCGAGTGACAAGCCGCGTTGCCGCTTCCGCCGAAACCTCGATCTCGAACGGCTGCTCCGATACCAGCTCGGGGTCGAAGCGGATTTTGTGACGCAAAAGCGCCGCGCGGTAGGCATCGAGGCGTTGCGCGGCGCGATCATTGACGGCCGTCACGCCGCAGATCAGGCCGATGCGCCGATGCCCAAGCTTGATCAGCAATTCGACGGCGTCGGTCGCAGCCGCATAGTTGTCGAAGGAAATCGACGGAATCGATTTGTTCGGACTCGTCGCCCAGGTCACGACGAAGGGGATTTGGTAGTGCCGCAACAGCTTGTAGAGCGCCGCATCGCGCTTGTAGCCGGTCAGGATCACGCCCTCGACGCGGCTTTCGATCAACTTGCGGATGATGCCGTCCTCGATCTCGGCCGAGTAGTTCGCATTCGCGATCAGAAGACTGAGCCCGGCGGCCTGAAGGCGGCTTTGAATGGCCTCGGTGAATTCCGCATAGATCGAGTTGGAGATGGTCGGGACGACCAGCCCGACGAGGCCAGTCCGCTTTGACGAGAAGGTCGCGGCGCGCCCGTCGGGGACGAATTGATGGCGGTTCACTAGCTTGAGAATTCGCTCCCGCGTTTGCGGTGCAACCGTATCGGGGTGGCGGAGCGTGCGGCTGATGGTCGCCACCGAAACCCCGGCCTGGCGCGCAAGCCAGCGGATCGTCACTGATTTGGGTCGGTCTTTCATTCCGGCAACTGAAAGCAAACTGCGGAGGTTGACAAGGGGCCGCGGAGTACGATTAGGTATGTAACCGGTTACATAGCTAGCCCGTTCCGTCGAGGCAATTATTGATGGTCGAATACCTGAAACGTGCAGACAAGCAGTCCCGTCAAGACGACCGCGATCTGGTCGATCGTGTGCGGGCCATGATCGCCGACATCGAGCAGGGAGGTGATGACGCCGTTCGCCGATATGCCCGGGACCTCGACGGCTGGCAGAACCCTGATTTTCGTGTCTCTGACGACGACATTGCAGCCGCACGGCGGGCGATGAGCCCCGTCTTCAAGGAGGATTTCGCCTTCTGCAAGAAGCAGGTGACCGATTTTGCCAGGCGCCAGCGCGACTCCATCTCGGAATTCGAAGCCCAGTTCGGTGACGGGATCACGCTTGGGCAGAAGATCATTCCGGTCGACGTCGTCGGTTGCTACATTCCCGGCGGCAAGTATCCGTTGATCTCGGCCGCGATCATGAGCGTGGCGACTGCGACGGTGGCGGGCGTCGGTCACATTGTCGGCGCGGCGCCGCCGCGCGATGGAAAGGGCATTTTTCCGCCGACGCTCTATGCGCTGGCCGAGTCCGGCGCGACCGAGATCTATTCAATCGGCGGCGTGCAGGCGCTTGCCGCGATGGCCTTTGGGCGCGTCGGCATGCGCTCTGTCGACATGATCACGGGTCCCGGCAATGCCTATGTGGCCGAAGCCAAGCGTCAGCTTTTCGGCCTTGTGGGCATCGATCTTCCGGCCGGTCCGACCGAGATCCTGGTGATCGCCGATGACAGTGCCGATCCCTCGCTCGTTGCCACGGATCTGCTCGGACAGGCCGAGCACGGACCGGACAGTCCTGCCTGGCTGATCACGACGTCGCGGAAATTGGGCCGCGAGGTGATCGCCGAGATCGAGCGGCAATTGCTGAGTTTGCCGACAGCAGCCATTGCAGGTGCGGCCTGGAAGCGCTGGGGCGAGGTCGCCGTCGTCGATGACGATGATGCAGCCATTGCGCTCAGCGACCAGTATGCGCCGGAACATCTGGAAGTACTGACACGGCGCAACGACTACTATCTCGGCCACCTCAAGAACTACGGCAGCCTCTTCGTGGGCGAGGAGAGCACTGTGGCGTATGGCGACAAGGGCGTCGGCACCAACCATACGCTGCCGACCGGGCGTGCCGCCCGCTACACCGGCGGCCTCTGGGTCGGCAAATTCCTGAAGACCGTCACCTACCAGCGGCTGACGCCGGAGGCGAGCGAACGCATCGCGCCGATCATGGGCCGCATGTGCGCGAGCGAGGGAATGCTGGCGCATGAAATCACCGCGACCGTTCGTCAGCAGCGCTATGCCCAACGCCGCCGCGGCGAGAGCGGGGCCTGATGTCCGGTACCGAGAGCAGGTGGAGCGTGACGCCCGATGCGGCCGTTGCCGCCGTGCGTGACGTGCTGTCTGGTCACGGCAAGCTTGAAGTCGTGCCCAAGGTTCATGTCGGGTCGCTGCGCGATGTGGCGACGCTGTACACGCCCGGAGTCGGAACGCTGGTGCGGCGCGTGGTTGCCGATCCCGGCGAGGTCGACACCTTGACCAATCGGGCGAACACGATCGCTGTTGTCACCGACGGCACCGCCGTCCTCGGCTTCGGCCGCACCGGGCCGCTGGCGGCCTTGCCGGTCATGGAAGGCAAGGCGATCATGTTCAAGCTGCTGGCTGGCCTTGATGCAGTGCCGATCTGCCTGGATGTCTCCGATCCGGCAAAACTCGCCGATCACGTCGCTGCGCTCGAGCCGACATTCGCCGGCTTCAACCTGGAAGACATTGCCGCGCCGCATTGTTTCTCGGTCCTCGAAGCGTTGACGAGCCGCTTGTCGGTTCCAGTCTTCCACGACGATCAGTACGGAACGGCAACTGTCATCGTTGCCGGTCTGATCAATGCACTGAAGGTCATCGGCAAGAGGAAAGAGGACATCCGCGTCGTGGTCAACGGCGCTGGTGCTGCCGGCACGGCGGCCGCCCGGCTGATCCTCGCATGGGGCGCGGGGGATGTCGTCGTTTGCGATCGCCATGGCATTCTCTGCGACGGCGAAGCGCAACCCGCGCCGCATATGGCGGCGCTCGCCGCCATCACGAACCGGACGAAGATCAGGGGGAGCCTTGCAGACGCGTTGAAGGGCGCAGACGTCTTTGTCGGGCTGAGCGCCGGCCGCCTGCTCGATGCGGAGAATGTCCGATCGATGGCGAAATCGGCGATCGTGTTCGCCTGCGCCAATCCCGAACCCGAGATCATGCCCCACGAAGCATTGGCGGCGGGGGCTGCGATCGCCGGCAGCGGCCGTTTCGATGCACCAAATCAGTGCAACAACGTCCTCGCATTTCCAGGCATTATGCGCGGTGCGGTCGACGTTTCGATTAAGGAAATCACCGAAACGATCTGTCTCGCCGCATCGCGTGCGATTGCCGAGCACGTAAGGGCGGGAGACTTGAATTCTCAAAACATTTTGCCGGGTCCGCTGGATTCCGGCCTCTGCCCCGCTGTAGCTGAAGCCGTAGCCGCGCAAGCCGCCGCCGAAGGTTTGGCGCGAAAGTCCTATGTGAAAGGGGCCATTGCGGCGCGTGTCCGGGGGCTCAATCAGGCCACCGCGCACCAGCAGGATTACTTACGGGAATTCGGTACGAGGGTTTGAAGCGGCGCAACTGTAACAGACTTACGATGCAGGGAGGATATAATGACAAGCAAAGGCAGAACGGAGTTGGGGTCGCTGGATAGGCGGCATTTTCTTGGCGGAGCGGCGGCTGCTGCAATCGGCGCGAGCAGTCTGTTCGGCGCCGGCAGCGCGTCGGCGCAAAGTGCAAAGACCGGCACTGTCCGTGTCTGGGGCGAGCCGGGAGCCTACGGTGCCGTCGGGGTCGCCGCGATGAATGAATGGGCGCAGAAGAATGCGCCCGGTCTCAAGTTCGAGATCGAAACCATTCCGTGGGACGGCGTGTACGTCAAGCTGATGACGGATCTCGCGGCGCGACGTCCGCCGTCGCTGATCAGCGTGGAATCGCCGATTGCGATGCAGATGATGGCCGAAGGCCTGCTGCTTCCGGTCGACGATATCGCCGACAAGATCGGGCGCGATCGTCTCGTCGACGGCGTGAAGTGGGATTACTGGGGAAGCTGGAAGGGCAAGCAATACGTGATTCCGGCGCACCATCAGCCCCATTTGCTGCTGGTTCGCATGGATGTCGTGAAGGAACTCGGCCTGAAGGATCCCGACACCTGGGACTGGAACGACCTTCTGAATGCAGCCAAGACCATTACCCAGAAGAAGCAGGGCATGGCCGGCTTCTGCATGGCGCTCGGGCGTAATCTCTGCACCGACTATCACTTCGCCGCCTTGCTGCATGCGGCCGGTGGTCGGATGTTCGATGCGACGAACAAGTTTGAGGTGGTGTTCGACAGTCCGGAAACCGTCGAAGCACTGACCTTCGTGAAGGAGCTGCAGCCCTATATGCCGAAAGGCGCGGCGGAATACAGCTTCCTCCAGGTGGTGGACGCGCATGTCACCGGCCAGACGGCAATGAGCTTCTACTGGGGGCGGACGCTCGGTCGCGCGGCGGAGGAAGCCAAGCCGGTCTTCGAGGCAACGGAAGCCTTCAATCACGCGCGCAATCCGCGCACGAACCGGCGCAGCAACTGGAACGATTTCCAGGGCTGGTGCATTCCGGCGCAGAACAATCCCTATATCGAGGAAGTGAAGCAGGCGCTGCTCTACCAGCAGACCAGCAAGGACTGGCTGGTGAAGTACTGCCACTCGCTGATGCCGAATGTGGCGCCGACCTACAAGGACATCGCCAACTCCGAAGAGTTGCGGAATCATCCGCTGTACAAGTCGAAGCCGAAGACGGTGGACACCTATTTCAAGAGTTCGCTTGCGAATTCGAGCAGCACCGCCAACGAGCTTCTGCAGGGGGTCAATCCCTTGTCGGGTTATGTTCATGGCCGTTCCATTCTCGCGCAGACGGTCCAGAAGGTTGTCATCGACAACCAGACACCGCAGCAGGCTGCCAAATGGGGCGCGCGGGAGTTGGAAGCTATCCGGCGCGAGAATGTCCGCCTGCTCGGGTAAGCGGCCTTGTACTACCCAGGACGCGCCCTGTCGTCGGGCGCGTCCCTCGCCACCACGCGGCGCCAGGGCGGTCCCCGCTGCCCGGTGCCATCTAGGTTCGGAATAGCAATGCCTCGCTTCAACTTTCTATCCTCAGATCGGGCTGTGGGGCTGCTGTTCATCGCGCCTTTTGTCGTCACGGCGCTGGTGTTCATGGTCTATCCGATCGTCGAAGCGATCCGGATGGCGTTCTTTAGCTACAATCCGCTGCGGCCTGATCTCGTTTCCTATGTCGGACTGGCGAATTTCGAGTTCATTTTCTCGGATCCGCTGTTCTGGAGCGCATTCGTCCAGGGGACAGTCTGGACGCTGCTGTCCATCCTGTTCCAAACCGCCTTTGGCGTCGGCATTGCGCTGCTGCTTCATCGCAAGCTGTTTGGCATGGCGATCTTCCGCGGCATGCTGCTGTTTCCCTATATCGTGCCCACCGTCGTGATCGCGCTGATCTGGCGCTGGATTTTCAATCCCGAGATCGGGGTGGTGAACTACGGCCTGCAGGCGGCCGGCCTGATCGGCGAGCCCATCTACTGGCTGTCGACGCCGACCATGGCGATGGCGTCCACCATCATGCTCAACGTCTGGAAGTACACGCCGTTCGTGGTGATCTGCGTGCTGGCAAGACTGCAGGCGGTGCCGCTCGAATTATATGACGCCGCCAAGGTCGACGGCGCCGGCGCGTTCCGGCGTTTCCTGGACGTCACCCTGCCGCAGCTTCGCGAGGTTCTCATCGTCGTCGTGGTGTTTCGAACGATCTGGACCTTCAACAAGTTCGAGGAGATCTACCTTTTAACGAAGGGCGGACCCGGCACCTCTACCTTCAACCTCGCGGTCTATTCGTTCGAACAGTCGATGGCGAGCTTGCGGCTCGGTGTAGGTGCGGCGACCGGCGTCGTCATGATGATCATGCTGATGATCGGCAGCGTGCTGTATCTGCGGGTGGCGGGCTTCGGCAACGAGGAGAAGCAGGCATGACCGGCGATACGTGGTGGTCGGCGGCCAAGAAGGCGTGCCTTTATCTGGTGCTGTGTATTGTCACGCTGACCGTGTGCTTTCCGCTGGTCTGGGCGCTGTCGACGTCGCTGAAGCCGAAATCGGAGATCTTCGCGACCCCGCCAACGCTGATACCGCATTCGACGACGTTCGAGAATTATGCGGCGCTGCTCACCGGCCGCCAGCAATATTATCAGTCCGAGGCTGCAAGCCAGGCGGCGGGACCGACGCCGGCCCAGTTCTTCACGCGATGGTTCGTCAACAGTGTCATTGTGACGATTGGCTCGACGCTGATCAGCATCGTCGTGTCGACGCTGGCGGCTTACAGCCTGACGCGCTTCAGGTATTGGGGACGCAGCGTGATCCCCTATTTCAGCCTGCTTGGCTACATGGTGCCTTCGATCATCTTCGTCTTCCCGCTGTTCCTGATGATGGTGCGGCTGGAGCTGACCGACAATCTGCTCAGCCTCGTTTTCGGTTACGTCTGCATCACGCTGCCGTTCTGCATGTGGCTGATGTGGGCCTTCATGCGCTCGATACCGATCGAGATCGAGGAGGCGGCGCTCATCGACGGGGCGTCCCGCTATCAGGTGTTCGCCCACGTCGTGCTTCCGACGGCCCTGCCGGGTATCATCGCCGCCTCGATCTTCTCAGTGATCGTTTCATGGAACGACTATCTGTTTGGCCGGGTCTTCATCAACTCGCTGGATAATCTGACGCTCACCGTAGGCGTGATGCTCTTCTTCGAGGGGACGCACGTCGATTGGGGATTGCTGATGGCCGCATCGGTGCTGATGACGGTGCCGATGGCAATTCTGTTCATGGCCCTGCAGCGCCACCTGGTCGCAGGCTTTGGCGCCGGCGCCGTCAAAGGCTAACCCACGAAAGACCGCATAAATGGACGTCAAGCTACAGGGTATCAACAAGAGCTTCGGCAACGTCTCCATCCTCAGGGATGTCGACCTGGTATTCCCGAGCCGCAAGTTCGTCACCCTTCTGGGCCCGTCGGGTTGCGGAAAAACCACTTTGCTGCGCATGATCGCAGGGCTCGAGGAGATCACCGCGGGCAGGATCCTGTTCGGCGACCGCGAGGTGAACAGGGATGCCCCGCGCGATCGCAACATCGCGATGGTGTTTCAATCCTACGCGCTCTATCCGCAGATGACGGTGCGCAGGAACCTCGGCTATGGCTTGCGTGTCCGCAAGACGCCGGCTCCGGAAATCAATAGCGCCGTCGAGCGCGTCGCCCGAATCCTCGAGATCGATCATCTTCTCGACCGGAAGCCCGCCCAGCTGTCCGGCGGCCAGCGCCAGCGCGTGGCGCTCGGCCGCGCCATGGTCCGCAAGCCCGATATCTTCCTGATGGACGAACCGCTCTCGAATCTCGACGCGAAATTGCGGGTGATCATGCGCGGCGAACTCCGGCGCTTTCACCTCGATCTCAACGCGACCACCGTCTACGTGACCCATGACCAGCTCGAAGCGATGACGATGTCGGACCTGATAGCCGTCATGCACAAGGGGAGGGTGCAGCAGTTCGGGACGCCCGAGGACGTCTACAGTAGGCCGGCCAACCTTTTCGTGGCGGGGTTCATTGGCAGCCCGCCGATGAATTTCCTTGATGGCGAGATCGACCACGGGCGATTCAGGATCGGCGAGGCGACGCTGTCGCTGCCGCCATTGATCGGCGGGGCTGCCGCCGGACGCGAGGCGGTGATCGGCGTCCGCCCCCAGGATTTGAGCATCGTCGCCTCGGCAGGCCCGGACGCGCTTGCCGGGACCGTTTCGCTGGTCGAATTGCTGGGCTCGGAGAAGCTTGTCGAGGTTCAGCTATCGGACCGCAAGCGCATCAGCGTGCAGGTTCGCGCCGCGACCCAGGTCGGTCTTGGTGACAAGGTCCATGTCGGGTTCAGCGCGCCAAACATTCATGTCTTCGACAAACGGACCGAGCAATCATTGCTGGCGGATGCAGGTATCGCCAGCGGACCAGGTGGCTCGTCATAACGGTCACCCAGAGCCGCCGATCCTTGCGCCCGTCCGGCCCGCATCCAAACCGGAATCTGCCGCGATCGCCTATCCCGGCATCAGCCGCAGATGTGGCTCGCTGGTCCGGCGGGCGCCTCCTGCCCCGGGCGAGGAGGCGAGCAGCGCCCGCGCAAGATTATCCGCCAATTCGATGTGCCTGATAATGTCGGGGTTGATCGCTTTGGCATGCGAGATCGGCAGCATGTGGCCGGCCGCCGGCAGATGCCTTGTTTCCGCGCCCGGGATCAGCGCGGCGAGTTTGCCGACGATGCGCTGGGTCATGTAGGGCGAAAGCCCGCCGGAGACGAGCAGCGTCGGCACGCGCAGCTCGGCGGCGGCAGCTGCGACATTCACCTCGCCGAGGATGGCGGTGAAATCGAACGCGACCTTCTCGATCATCTCGATCATGCGCAGCTGCGCTTCGCCGTTGAGCGTCTCCCTCTGGCCCGAGCCGCTCCAGAATGCGAGGAAGCGGTCGAGCGCCTCCATATACATGCCGTTCCAGAGATCGACATGGATGCGCGTTCCCATGTCCGCGAACACGTCGTGCAGCCGCCGGTCCGCGGCGTTGTCGCGCAGCAGGGTCGGCAGCACCGGCTCGATCAGCGTGAGGCTGCGGATGCGGCCCGCCCAGCGCTCGCTGCTCGCCATCTTGAACGCGACCGCGCCGCCGTAGGAATGGCCGACGAGATGGATCGGTCCCGTCGCATGATCGATCTGCTCACCGAGCATCGCCACTTCATCGGCCAGTGTCGTGGGCAAGATCGGCCGCACGGCATTCTTGCCGTATCCGGAGAGATCGGGTGCGATCACCCGATAGCCATCGCCGAGCGCTTCGGTGAGCCGTGTCCATTGCCGTCCCGAACCGAGTGAGCAGTGCAAGGCGATGACGCAGGGTTTGTGTTCGTGCTGAGCGAAGGCGGACGTCACCATGGTGCTTCATTCCCGGTTCTGCCGCGGTCGCGACATGCGACCGCTGTTGGTCCGAAGATGAAGCGGTGTGCCGCCAAAGACTCTGTCGGGCGCTTGATTTGTCCTTGCGATACCCCTGATTTTTCCTTGGGAAGCAACGGGCGAGGGAAGGCCGCAGGAGAAAAATTCACATTGTTAATCAAATAGTTGCGGTTGGGGCGCGGCGTTCTTCCGGCCCGTGGTATACCAGCGATTGTCACGCTCCCCGACATGCGATAGACACGCCGGCCTCTCGCGGAATGAGAGGCTTTCCCGCGCCATGCATGGCTTGGCCCGCTCGGTAACTGAGCGTTGGGAAAACCTGGGGCTCGTTTGCGGAAGAGGGAAGCATGGCGCGTAATGTTTTGATCCTGGGAGCTTCCTATGGCTCCTTGCTGGGGACCAAGCTCTTGATGGCCGGTCACAACGTGACCCTGGTGTGCCGGAAGAAGACGGCCGAGCTGATCAATCGCGACGGCACGGAAGTGCGCATCAAGCTGCGCGACGAGGCGGTGCACCGTGCGATCTTCTCGCGCGACCTGCCGGGCAAGCTCGATGCGACGGAGCCCGGCAATGTCGACATTTCCCGCTATGACCTGGTGGCCCTCGCCATGCAGGAGCCGCAATACA
>Ga0187815_10000348_pt1 | contig 22489 bp, 16 predicted proteins | sample NC_S_5_FD_132962 | JGI IMG/M metagenome (GOLD analysis project Ga0187815, IMG submission 132962) | Wetland sediment microbial communities from Neuse River Estuary, North Carolina, USA - ASW-S_5 | ecosystem: Environmental > Aquatic > Freshwater > Wetlands > Sediment | place: USA: North Carolina...
CAGCCGAAAAGCGCTGGCTGGGCACAACCTGAAAAATGTCGCCCGCGCGGATATATTGCTTGGCCTTGCGCACGCCGGCCAGGAACTGCGGCTTGGTCATGTTTGAACGGATCTGCAGGCGCGCCGCTCGCTTCGTGTGGCGCTGCGCCGGCAGCGGGCGTTCGAGCACGTGCCGCGTGCGGTTGATCTCCCGGACGGCGGCACCGTATTTCTCGCGAAGCGTGCTTCTTCGTCCATCAGTGTTCTCGGTGAACACATTGCGAATGATCCAGACGCGATGCTGCACGTGGTCAAACACGAGAAGGCTTAAGTAGAACATCATGACGCAATCGTCGAGGCCAAGATCATCGCGGCCCGTGGCCGGTATGCGTTCGATGTGGCGAACCATGTCATAGGCGCAGTAGCCAATCGCGCCCGCAATCAAGGGAGGAAGGCCCGGAACGCGGACCGGATGAAAACGATGCGTCAGCCGCCGCAGTTCGTCGATCGGATTGCCCGTGGAAACGGGAGTTTCGGGCCGATTCTTTCGGGCGCCTGGCTCAAGAGTTTCGAGCTTGCAGTTACGCCCCCGGGCTCGGAAAACTTCGACGGGATTCGCTCCGGCAAAGGTGTACCGGGCGATATTCTCGCCACCCTCGACGCTTTCGAGCAGAAAGGAGTATCGCGAATCGCGCGCGATGCGCAGGTACGCGCCAACGGGTGTCAGCAGGTCGGCCGTAATTGTCTCGTAGACCGGAACGAGATTGCCCTGTCGAGCGAGCCGAGAAAAACTTTTGAAGTCGGGCTGAATCATGTTTGTTGTTCACTGCCACTGCGCAGTTCACAGTTGCGACTCGGAACCGAGCCGTGAGATTGAGTTTCGAATTTGCTACCGGCGCGTTTTTCCTTTGCCTCCTCTACCTCCTCTACTTCCAGTTTCGGCTTCACCGCCAAGCGCGCACATGGCAACTGTGCGCATCAATTGCGCTGGCGCGCGCTCGCCTGTCCAGATTTCGAATTGCGCCGTCCCCTGAGCCAGGAACATCTCGATGCCAGACACGGTCTCGATGCCGCGACGCGCAGCAAGTCGCAGCAATTTCGTCATTCGCGGGCGATAAATCGTGTCAAAAACGAGTCGGCAATTCAAATCCCGCCTCTCGAGAGGCGAGTCGTGGACGTGAGGATGCATGCCCACAGGCGTCGCGTTGACGATCGCATCGAAGAATTCATGTTTTTCGCGCGGGCGATTCGCGACGCGCAAATGACGAAATTCGATCGCTTCGCCGTGGACCGCCCTCGCGAGTTTCGCGGCGCGCTTTCTTCGCCGTGCGGCGACGCAAACCGCCGCGCCGGCTTGCGCGAGAGCAAATGCGACAGCTCGCGCCGCGCCGCCGGCTCCCAGAATCAGCACGCGGCTACCGCGGAGGAGAATCCGCGACTCCAGAGCCCGAAGCACGCCGACATAATCCGTGTTGTAACCGTAAAGTTTCCCGCGCCCGCGAACCACCACCGTATTCACGGCGCCAATCGCAGCCGCAAGAGGGTCGCAATCGTCGAGGTGGCGCAAGATGCTTTGTTTGTGCGGAATGGTGACGCTGAAGCCTGCGATTCCCAGCGGCTCGATGGCGTTGAGAAAATCATGAAGGTCATTCACGAGGAAGGGAAGGTAGACCGCATTGATATGCCGGGATTGAAATGCCGCGTTTTGAATTACCGGCGACAGCGAATGAGCAACGGGATTGCCGATGATCCCGTACACGCGAGTTCGCTGGTTGAGACGATCCGCGCGATAAAGATTCGTCATTTGATCGAGGGAAACCTGCCCCGGCGCGGTGGCGTTTTCGACGGGAGCATAGGACAGAGCGCCACCATAACGAAGCGCCAGAACTCGCAGGGCAAGAGTGCATTCACCCATCGGGATGCCGATGAAATCGCCCCGTTTCCGGACAAGCCGCAAAAGCTTCAAACCCTCGGCCAGTGAATCGCACCGCGCCGCGATTTTGATCGCGTCAGACCGGCTGCGGCTCAGTTCAGCGGCAACGCGATCCAGGTGGCGCGGCATGCGCGAGAAAAAATGTGCGGACGCGATACGCCGTCCGTCGCCAAGAAGAACGTCCAACAACTCTGGATTACACTCGCGGATCGATTCGATCTCGAGGTCGCACCAGCGGCATCCGGCGCGCATCGCTTCAGCCAGATGAGCGAGTTGTGCGCCAATCGAACCTCGATATTTTCCGCCTGCTTCGCGCCGTCGGCATGTGGCGATCATCGTGGCCTGAGGTTTCGCTTCTGAAAGCTGCCGAAGGAAACGCGCGATTTCGCCGTCATCTTCGAGCCAATCGAGCCGCAACTCGACCGCTTTGTCGCGACCGCCACGTCCAGCCTGTTTGTCGCCCAGCACGGACTCGAGCTGCCGCCACATCGCGCGGCTGTTCGCAGCCGCAACGACGGCGCAGATTTTGTTCTTCGCGATCACTTTCGACTTGGCCAGTCCTTCCCTGTACGTTCGGACAGGGAAGTTCAGGCTTCTACCATGTGGTACACAAAGTGTAAAGCCTGAGCCACGGTCATATTGACCCGTGTGGTTGCGTTTGTTACGGTCGATTCAGCGGCAGCCCGCCACAGCGGACAGTCTTCGATCGGCGGGCCCACGCCGGATTTCGTGGAACTTACGAACGAATGTACCCGTTCAAAGGAGCATGCATCATGCGCGGGAAAATCGTTTTGGCCGGACTAGCGTTGGCGCTTGCAGGCACGGCAGCAATGGCGCAGGAGCCCACTCCCGCGTCGGCACAACCGCCGGTTCCGATCGAAAATGACCTGTATTGTTCAGGTCTGGTCACTACGGAGAACGTCCCGCGCAGCACCTACATCATCAGTGGAGAAGAGGCGAATTACCAGATTACCTTCGACGCGGGGAACTACGTCTACATCAATCGAGGCGCGCAGCAGGGGGTAAAGCCCGGCGACGAGTTTCTGGTCATTCGGCCGGTTGTCGATCCCATCGCCGAAGAGTGGACGAAGTGGCAGGACGCCATCCTGCACAGGATGGGCACGGTCTGGGAAGACGAAGGGCGAGTGAAGGTGGTGGTCGCGGAACAGAACACTTCGGTTGCGCAGGTCGTGCACGAGTGCAATTCGCTGCAGCGCGGTGACATCGTTGTTCCATTCGAGGAGCGCATGGCGCCGCCCATGAAGGCGGAGGCCAATTTCGATCGATTCGCGCCGCCGAGCGGGAAATCCAAGGCCATGGTTATCGAAGGAAAAAGATTTGAGCAAGCCTCGGGGACGAACGACGTTGTGTATGTCAATCTGGGCCACAACCAAGGTGTGCGAGTCGGCGATTATTTCCGAGTCTTTCGCTATACGGGAATGGAGCACGAAACGGCATTCGCGACGCCACGTTTTGACTTCGATATTCAGGGGGAATGGGGTCCTACCTTCGGTCTCGGCGCTTCCCCGAGAAAGTGGGACTGGGGCAATACTCCTCGACAGGTTTTGGGCGAGGGTGTCGTGCTGCGGGCGTCGCCCAATGCTTCGACTGTTTTGCTGACGTTTACTTTGCGGGAAGTGTATCCCGGCGATTACGTCGAGATCGAGTAGCCGGGCCGCAAGAACTGGCGCAGGCCCAACTCCGACTCGCCAAATACTTCGGCAGTGAACGCCTGAATACGCGTTTCGGGATCCATCCAGTCCTCGGGATCGAGGCCGGCCTTGACGCAGGTCTCCTCCAAAAGTCTCTCCGCTGACCAGTTGAATTCCGTGGCCACTTGCGGCAAAAGAACGCCGCGATCCCATCCGCGGGTCACAATCAGGCCGTGCTTGCCGGCCACGATCTTGTCCGGCGTAATGTCTTCCAGCGGCGATAAGACGGAAATCTCTATATCCAGGTCGGGAACTTCGTCCGGGCGGACGGGTGCAAACCGAGGATCATCGAGGGCCGCAGCTCTCGCGCAGTAGGAGACGACGTCAACCAGGGCTTCGACGCCGGACAGCTGGCCGATACAACCCCGCAGCCGAGGCCCGCGGCGCAGAGTAACGAACGCGCCTGAAGGCTTTCGCAACCGCTCGCTGTCTGGAACAGTTTCGGGGCATTCGCGCCCCTCGACGGCTGCAGCGAGCGCTTGTCGCGCAATCTTCAACAGCAGTTTCTTCTCGCAATCAGCGAGTGAGCACATCCTGTGGCTTTTCTTTTGGCTCGACGATTACCACCCGGCTCCGCCGTTGCTGAACACGGACATTCACTTGACTCCAGAACATCCGGAAATAGTGGGCAGCGGACGCAATGGCGCTCAACACGACGAGCCACATCAGCGCATACCCCAGCGATTTCAGCGCGGGATGCTTTGCGGTGAGGATAACGGCGCAACCCGCAAGCACCTGCAAGATCATTTTTGTTTTTCCGAGCGCCGAAGCGGGAATCACCAGACCCTCGACGCTCGCGATCTCCCGCAGCCCGGTGATCACGAATTCGCGCCCGATGATGATCACCACCATCCACGCCGGCACGAGACTCATGGCCACGAGAGAAACAAATGCCGCCGAAATCAGGAGCTTATCGGCTATGGGATCGAGAAGGATGCCAAGTGTCGTGATTTCTTTGCGGGACCGCGCGAAGTAGCCGTCCATCACATCCGTGGCGGCGGCTATCAACAGAATCAAAACTCCCCATATCTCGAAATGAAAAGGGAGGCCCCAAAAATTCCAGTTGGGCTGGCGGGTGAGAAGGACGACGACGAGCAGCGGAACGAAGAAGATGCGCAGGACCGTCAGACTGTTTGGGAGGTTCATTCGCTGCTCTCAGAGAAAACCCAGTCGTGCGCACTCATCCGCCTCTGCGGTTCTCCAATATAGTCTCCGGCCCCAGGGGAGTCAACGGTACGCACGGGCGAAACTGTTCTTTGGCTCAGGCTAGAGCGACGCTCGTCGACGGAACCGCCTAGATGCCACGAGCAGCATTGTTGTTCGCGAACTTTCCGGAACGTCTAGGCGCAAACACAGTAAAACCCGGAGGTTACCTACATGGATTGCTGCAAACCTGTGCAAATCAAATTGGCTCGCTGGGAACGGGAACGAGGTCGGAAATGGCGAGAATTGCCGCGCTGTAAAGTTTGCAATATCCCCTTTTTTGTCAAGCAGATACGATCCGATTGTAGAGGCGTTGGACCATCCACGAGCCTATCCGCGAGACTCAGTTAAGACTCAATACCAAGCGCGCCCAAAGGCTTATTTTCCACAGGCTTTTCCACCGCTTGGCGCCCTGGCGGCTCGATGGAATTGGCTGAAACGAGCGGCTTAGGCTCGCAGATTCAGCCGCTTACGCGGAGGAGTGAGTCGGCTCTTCTTCGATGCGGTCGGATTCGCAGGTGAACTTTGCGAGCCGACGCGCGAGCGATTCGGGGACTTCGGCATCGAGCTGGAACCGCCCGTCGACGACCTCGTTTTGGAGAACTCGGCCGCAGGCGTGAACCAGAGATAGGTTTCGGCCGTCCGCAGTTGGGATCAAGAGTCGTATGCGGACAAGCGGATCGACGGGCATCACTTCATCCATTCGCTGCAAGAGCTCCTGCAATCCTTCACCTGTGTGTGCGGAGGTGAACACCTTGTGCGCCCGATGACCATTGGCCTTCTTCATTGCAGCCACTTCTTCCTCGCTCAAGCGGTCAATCTTGTTCAGAACCTGAATTCGCGGCCGGTCTTGCACGCCCAGGTCCGCCAACACTTTTAGCACCTCGGCATCCTGCTCCGCGTGGTGAGGATTCGAAACATCCGTGACGTGCAGGATAAGGGCCGCCTCTTGAGCCTCCTCCAGCGTTGCACGGAACGCGGCAATCAGGTCCGGAGGAAGATCGCGCAGAAATCCGACAGTATCGGAGAGAAGAACCCGCCGGTGCGACGGCAAGCGCACGGCGCGAATTGTTGGGTCCAGCGTTGCAAACATTTTCGAAGAGGTCAGGACGTCGGCCCGCGTCAAGGCATTGAACAGAGTGGACTTGCCGGCATTGGTGTAGCCCACCAGGGCGATCATTCCGAGCGGCACAGCCTGTCGTGCCCGGCGGCGCGTGGCGCGTTGGCGTCGCACGGTCTCGATGGCGCGCTGAATCTTCGAAACCCGGTCGCGGATGCGCCGGCGATCCGTCTCCAGTTTTTGTTCGCCGGGCCCGCGCGTGCCGATGCCGCCACCTAGCCGGGAAAGCTCTTCGCCGCGTCCAGTCAAGCGGGGCAGCAAATAATTCAATTGCGCGAGTTCCACTTGGAGCTGGCCTTCGCGGGTTCGCGCGTGGACGGCGAAAATGTCCAGAATAAGTTGCGTGCGGTCGATCACGCGGCAGCCAATCCCTTTTTCCATGTTGCGTAGCTGAACGGGCGTGAGGTCGTGATCCACAATCACCAGCGGAACTTTCCGCGCATGAGCCTCGGCGCGAATCTCTTCGAGTTTGCCCTTGCCGACGAGAGTGGCTGGGTCGAGCGCCTCGCGAACCTGCAGAATGGTGCCGGAAATTTCGGCGCCGGCGCTCATGGCTAGTTCTTCGAGTTCCTGCAGGGAATCGCGGCCCACCACGAACGGATCGCCCGCGTGTGCCCGCGGAGATTTTTTCAGCCCCACGCCTACGAGCAGTACACGGTCTCGCTTCTCCAGGGGATGCGCGGTTTTCATTCGGTTGTAGCGGGGCCGAACGGCCGAGGAGTGCAGCGGTTCAAACTCATCTCTGCATATTATACCGCCTTATTCCTTCGCTGGGAACAGCACTGAAAAGAGCGGTCAGGGCAGGTATCTTTGTGGCGCGGGCATCTTGCCCGCGTGCTTTCGGTTTGGTGTGGCCTGGTCCGAGCGATAGGCTTCCTGGAATCCGATCTCGGAACTTCACGGCTCAGGTTGGGTCATCGAACGATGACCGCGAAAGATCAAGCGCAGCCGATAGCGCCGCGGGATCATCTCCAGAATGCGGCAGCCACGCGACTCCCCGTTCTCGGCGAAACCACGTGATTTGGCGCTTGGCGAAGTTGCGCGTGGCCTGCTGAATCTGTTTGATTGCCGCCTCGAGAGAGACTTTTCGGTTGAGGAGGTCGCGCAATTGCGAATAGCCGATGAATTGAAACGGTTTTGCTTCGCTAGAAATGCCGAGCGAAACCAAGTGTCGAACCTCATCGAGCCACCCGGCCGCAATCATCGCTTCCGCACGCGCATCGATTCGCGCATAGAGGGCAGTGCGCGGCGGCAGAAGCCCGATTTTGATAACGCGATAGCCTTCCAGGGGAGTGCGCCCGCTGCGATGAATTGCACCCACGGATTTTCCCGTGATGACCCGCATCTCGATGGCCCGAATAATTTTTTGCGTGTCGCGCGCGGAAATGCATTTCGCCGCTTCGGGATCGAGTCGCGCCAGCACGCAATGCAGGTAACCCGGATTATGAAGCTTCGCCTTTCCTCGAAGTCGTTCGCGTAATTCCTCAGACCGCGCAGGCGCGTCCGCCAATCCTTCGAGAAGCGCCCGAAGATAGAGTCCCGTGCCCGCTGTGATGATGGGCAGCTTGCTTCGTCGCCCGACGTCTTCGAGCACGGCAAGCGCTTCGCGGCGGTAATCACCCGCCGTAAAGACTTCGTCCGGCTCGACAAGATCGACAAGATGATGCGGGATGCCTTGCTGGTCATTCTGAGGGACTTTCGCGGTGCCGATATCGAAACGCCGGTAGACCTGAGTCGAGTCGCACACCAGAATCTCGCCGCCAAGATCGCGCGCGAGGGAAATTCCCAGCGAAGATTTCCCCGAAGCGGTAGGGCCCAGAATAACAACGAGAGGTTTTAGCGTGCCTTCATTGGCGCTAGATCCACTAGTCATGATCCAAGCAGCTTCCAGTAGCGCAGCAGCAGGATCAGCAGCACGATGCCGGCAAGAAGCAACGCGCCAACGACTTGAGTGCGGTTGAGTTTCACTGGATGCGCAGTAATCCGGGTTCGGAAAACCTATTCCCTACGCGCGGCTAGGCGGCTAATAGGGCGTATCGACGGGCAGATTATAAAAGAAGATGAACCGAAGTTCGATGTAGGGCCGCTTGTATGCTGATGGGAGCGGCTCGAATGGGTTCGACATGCGGATGGACGACATCGCGGCGTTATCGAGCGGTTCGCGCCCTGAGGTTCTTTCGAGATTTGGGTCGGGGGGCGGAACGCTGCCATCCTGATTGATGCGAAAGGTGATCGAGACAACACCTTTTTCGCCCATGTACGCCGACTCAGGCATCACCGAATACCAATTCCGCTTGACCGTGGCCAGCAAGCGCTGAATGTAGCTCGAAAAATCCACGCCATCCGTGGGCGTGAGAATCGAAAGGCCTCCGCCCATGCCCGGGCCGTGCTGACCGCCTCCTCCGCCACCTCCGCCGCGAGGAATTCCCGCGCCTGGCGATGGAATGATCCCACCGCCTCCGCCTTGGCGACGAATCGCGTCTTGAAGTTGGTCCTTGAGCTCTTTGTTTGGCGACGACGACGGCAGATTCAAATTGTACCGTCCCGGATTCGCGGGCTGCGGCTTTATGGGTTCAATCTCCGAAGGGGCGGGGGCGGGTGCAGCGCGCTGCGGACTAGGTGCAGGATTCACCGGCACGCGCGGTATCGGCGCGGCGGGAAGATCGGGAGCCGGTGTCGGTTTTGCCGGGGCTGTCTCAACAGGCGGCGCGAAAACAGGCGGAGCAACCTTGTTCAGCACCTTTGGGCTGATCCGGAGCTTCGGACCCGGCGGAGCGGGCTTGGAGGTTTCGGACGGCATGTAAACGAAGCTGAGTTGCCGCCGGGCGAGGTCCATCTCTTCTTGACTGGGAGGGTGATACGGAAAGATCTTTGGCGAAAAAATCAGGAAAATCACCAAAAGGACGTGCACGATCAACGAGGACGCGCGAACCACTGCATCGTATTTCGCGCTGTGCTTCGGTTCGGTGGCTACCAGGAGATTCGGATCTCCTGTAATGAACATATCCGGCTCGACAATCTCGCGAAGTTCGGGCGTCATCTCCGGAAGCTTGTCGAACTCCTTAAGCAGGTCTTCAACGGGAGGCTCGACGTATGCAGGCACAACCACGCGCTCATCCATGATGGCGATAGAGTAGCGCGCGGCTTCTTCGAGCTTCTCCAGCGGCTTCGCGGGCAGGCCCCGCGGCACCAGAGTCCGGTTGACAAGAACCCCTAGCGGAAAATGCGATGGGATCGACGATTTCCCGTCCAGCGGTGGGGCATCCGACAATTCCGGCGGAACAACCGTGCGGTCGTCCATGTACGTAGTTGTCCGCCGCGCCGGCTGTTTAAGCTCGTCCGGCGAGGGACGGCGCACGTTAGTAGGAACTAGTGTCCGCGGAATCATCGAGTTTCCTGGGGAGTAAAAGCACTTAATTGGACGCGCCGGGCGTGGTCGAGGATGCCTCCCATCACTCGATCGGCTAACGCCAGCGCTCGACGCCCAGCGCCGCCGTCAACGATTGGGTTGCGACGTGTCCGAACGCAATCCAGGAACGACCGAAGTTCCGCCTTCAACGGCTCCTCGGGCGTGGTGGCCATTTTCTCGAATCCGATCTCGGGTTGCGCCTCCATCTTGCCCGGCTGCACTCGGATGCGCAGGACATCCTGGCGCGTGAAATCGAGCGAGATATACTCGTGTTCCTGGAAGAAGCGCATCTTGCGGACGCGTTCCGTCGACACCCTGCTGGCCGTCAGGTTGGCCACTGTTCCGCTCGAAAACCCGATGCGCGCGTGCGCAATATCCACTTTGTCTGTGATCACCGGAATGCCCACGGCCTTCAGGTCGAGCACCTCCGAGTTGACGAGCGTGAGGAGGATGTCCAGGTCGTGAATCATGATGTCGTACACGACGTCCGTATCGAGGCTGCGCGGCGTGAAAATGCCGAGCCGATGAACCTCGAAAAACATGGGCCGCGTCACGATTTTCTGCGCTGCCCCAACCGCAGGATTGAATCTTTCGACGTGCCCAATCTGCAAGATGCGCCCAGCCTGCCTTGATGCGGAAATGAGTTCATCGGCCTCGTCTACCGATGCTGCCATGGGCTTTTCGACGAGAACATCGTGCCTCGCGGCAAGCAGTTGACACCCAATGCGGGCGTGCTCCTTTGTTGGCACGGCGAGGCTCACAGCATCCACGCGCTCAGCTCGCAACGAATCGATATCGGGCAGAACGCGCGTGCCGAACTCCGCCGTGACTTTTGCGGCACGATCGGCGTCGATGTCCACGACGCCAACCAACTCGGCGCCTTCCATCTCGCGCCACACGCGCACGTGATTGCGCCCAAATTCACCGACTCCAATCACCGCGACGCGAATGGGCGCCTGGCTCATGCTCTTTTTTGCGCCTCGGTTGCGCTCGGCTGCGATGCTTCGGGCGCGAACGCTTGAATGGCAATGCCTGCTTCGTCGGCCGCGTGAATCAGCGCGTGCCGGTCGAATAACAGAGTCCGCCCGGCGTCGATGGCCAGAGCCGTAGCATTCGCGTGGTGCATGACCTCGATTGTCTTCAACCCGATTACCGGCACGTCGAAACGCATATCCTGGTGCGGCTTGCTCACTTTCACCACAACCAAGTGCTGCCCGCCCGTAATCCGCGCCGCGCGCTCGATCGTCTCGTCCGTGCCTTCCATCGCTTCTATCGCTACACAGGCTCGGTCTCGAATCACAACTGTTTGACCGAGGTCGAGGCCCGCAATTTGTCTCGCTATTTGGTGCCCATACTCGATATCGGCCGATTCCGTTTCAGTAGGATACCGCCGCGTGAGGATCCCAGGGACGGCAAGCAAAGGTCCGAGGAATTTTGTCGAGTCCACTAGCTCGATTCCTTCATCCTGCAGGACGCGCGCAATGGCCCCAATCAGCGAGTCCGTGTTTCGCGACGGCAGGGACAGCAGCAGTTTCGCCAGCCGCCAGTCCGGGCAAATCGAACTGAAGATTTTGTTGTGCTTCACCTGGCCCGCCATCACCGCGTGTTTTACACCTTCATCGTGGAGCAGGGAAATGGTGCGGCTCAATTCGCCGAGACTCACCCAGTGAAGCCGTTTGGCGGCGCGTTCGAGCGCGGGCGAGGCTTCTTCGCGAATCGCAATGACGGCCATGTCGATGCCGCGGCTGCGTGCGCCTTCCAACACAAGAAAAGGGAAGTCGCCGTTTCCTGCGATCAGGCCCCAGCTTGAGGAATTCTGTTGATGGATCTCGGTCACAGGCTCTTTCTTCGCGCGCCTAGGACATAATTGCACGCATTCGAGATCTGATTTCTTGCGCGCTCGAAGCGTGTCACTATTTCGTTATACCGCGTTCGGCCGACTCGATGAATCGAATCATACTTAAGACGTCTTCCGACTCGGCCAGGGTTTCGCGCATTTGTTCGATAGCTTGGGTAGTGTTGAGCTTGGAACGGAGCAGCAGCCGGTAAGCCTGTTCGATGGCTTGAACCCGTTCGGGCGAGAAGCCGTGGCGCTCGAGCCCGATAGCATTTGCGCCATAGCACTTCGTTTCGCGCACCGAGACAATTTTCGAAAAGGGCAGGACGTCTTGCGTGATCACCGTGTGCGCGCCCACATAGGCATATCGCCCCACGCGGCAGAATTGATGCACCGGGCTGAAGTTGCCTATGGTGGCGTAGTCCTCGACCGTCACGTGGCCGGCCAACGTCGCTCCATTCACGAATACCGTGTAGCTGCCGACCTGGCAGTCGTGGCCGATGTGCGCGTACGCCATGAGCAGATTGTGATTGCCCAGCCGTGTGGTGCCGCCACCTTTGATCGTCCCGCGATTCACCGTGCAGAATTCACGAAAATCGTTTCCGTCACCAACCTCAAGAAAGACGCGTTCTCCTTTGTAGGTTAAGTCCTGCGGATCACCGCCCACCACCGCGAACGGGTGAACGTGATTGTCGTGGCCCAGGTGCGATGGGCCGGCGACAACCGCGTGATGCTCGAGCACGCAGCCGTCGCCGAGTTCGACTTCGTCGCCGACGACGGCGTAAGGGCCAATTCGAACGCCACAACCAATTCGCGCCGAAACGGACACGATGGCGCGCGCATCAATTTCGCTCATTGATCCTGCTCGAGGTGTGACGGCTCGAGACGCTCATGGCGTTTTCACAACAGGAATTTGTTCTGGCGGCTGCTCCGCTTCGAGGTCAACCATCTTGCACATCAGCGTGGCTTCGGCGGCGAGTTCACCGTTCACTGAAGCGCGCCCTTCGAGCTTGCAGAATGTCCCGCGCCAAGCCACGACGTTCACTTCGATTCTAAGCTGGTCGCCGGGGACTACCGGCCGGCGAAAGCGCGCGTTGTCGATCGCCACGAAGTACAGCAGCTTTTTCTCGCGTTCCGCTACTTCCTTGAGAAGCAGCAGGCCTCCCGTTTGCGCCATCGACTCGATGATCAGGACGCCCGGCATGATCGGTTTCCCCGGGAAATGGCCCTGAAAGAAGTACTCATTGATGGTCACGTTCTTGATTCCTACAATGTGCTTCCAGCGTTCCATTTCCTCGATCGCGTCGACCAGCAGAAACGGATAGCGGTGCGGCAGAATCTTTTGGATGGCGTTAACGTCGAGGATCATCGTTGCCTCTGGCTCGCAGTTCTCGTTTCGTCTTCAGGCTCAGGGTCGGTCGCCGCTGCGAACCAATCCCCAAGCCTCCATAAGCAAACTGATGCTGCGCTCGCTGCTGCTGGCACATGCCTTCTGGAAATCGACCAATTCTGAATCGAGCAATTCTATACGAAACGATGGCAGCGGGGAATCGGCGTTGCCGCCGCATGGGAGTGCTTGTTAGCATACGCGCGCGATGATCGACAAAAAGACCGACGAGAAGATTCAAGTCCGAGAGTTGCTGGACTACTTGCGCGCCCGGCAAGACGAAATGGCACGGCTGCTGGGGAAATTCGTGCGATGCGAGTCGCCCAGCATCCATAAAGCTGCCGTCGACCGCTTCGGCGAACTTGTAGGCGCAGAATGGCGGAAGCGCGGCGCGCAAGTGCGCATTCTCCGCCAAACGGCCCGCGGCAATCACGTTCGCGTTGAATCATGGAACGGCGAGGGTCGCCCGAGCGGCCAAATCATGATTCTGGGCCATCTCGACACCGTATACCCGCTCGGAACGATTTCGAGAATGCCGTTCCGCATTTCACGCGGCCGCGCATGGGGACCAGGCACGTTCGACATGAAGGGTGGGCTCGTGCAAGCCCTGTTTGCGGTTGACGCCCTGCACGCGCTGAAAATTCGTCTGCGCAAGCGCCTCGTGTTCCTGTGGAACTCGGACGAAGAGATTGGCAGCGAGTCTTCGCGCGCGCTTATCGAGGGCGAGGCGCGCCGCAGCGATGCGGTTCTCGTGCTGGAACCGGCGCTCGGTCGCGATGGCTGGCTCAAGACCGCGCGCAAAGGGGTCGGCACGGCCGAGATCATCGTGACGGGTCGCTCGGCGCATGCGGGCATCGATCCCCAGAACGGCGTCAACGCCGTGCATGAGCTCGCGTTGCATATTGCGCGGCTAATGAAAATGAACGACACGCGGCGCGGAATTACCGTGCAGGCTACCGTAATTGACGGCGGGACTGTTTCGAATGTCGTGCCCGATCACGCGCGCGCAGAAGTGGACATTCGGTATTCGCGTTTGGCGGACGCCAAGGCGCTCAGCCGCCAACTGCATGGCCTGCGGCCGATTCTGGCAGGCGCACGCGTCGAGGTCCGTGGCGGAGTCAGCCGTCCGCCACTGGAACGCACTGCCGCCGTCGCCGAATTGTTCGGGCGTGCGAAATCGCTCATGCGAGAAGTGGGATTGCCCCTCGATGAGGCGGCAACCGGCGGCGGATCGGATGGAAATTTGACCGCGGCTCTGGGCGTTCCGACGCTCGATGGTTTGGGCGCGGTCGGCGATGGTGCACACAGCCCGCGAGAGCACGTCGTAATTCGCAAAATGCCCGAGCGCGCCGCCTTACTGGCAGGTCTATTAGTAGCGATTTAGAGCCGTGAAATTGGCGAAGCAAGCGCCAGGTCAACGAGAAGCGACGCCCGCGATTACCGGAGGTATTCGCGTTTGAGGTAGGCGATGGTCTGCTGCTCGAGGTCCGCGTAATCGGAACGCAGCGTTTCGCGGAGCGCCGCCTCCGTCGAAATCCCCGAGGCGATGCGGTCGAGCAAGCGGCTGATGTCCGCAACGCCGCCGGTTTGGATGACGGACTCGACCACCGCCAGCGACCACGGATAAGCGAACGCCACCAGATTCGTCGGCAAAGACATCCATGGCCCCTCAAGTGACGCGAGGCTGGGCGCTGACCCTTGCGCGACACTCTCCATAAGGTATCCCGCCACCGAACTGCAGCGCCGCCCCTCCATCCATTGCGCGACGCCTTCCTGCAGCCACGTTGGCGCGTGCCCGTGCGATTTTTGGGTGATGAAACTGTGCGTCAGCTCATGCTTCAGCACGTGTGCCAGTTCCGGTGTGACACTGCTCAGCCCCTGAACCGGTATGCGCAGCCGCCCGTCGTTGAGCGCCCCGGCCCACCCTGGCGCCTGTGTGATGTCCGCGAATGCTTGCTCGGTGTAAAGAATGACGCTGATTTGGTCGGGCGGCGTGTAGTCGAGTTGCGACTCAATATCGCGAAAATCGTCCTCCAGCGCGTGCAGAATGCCACGCGCAAGTTCCGGCGCGGCCCCGCCGTAGTATTTCAGCGCGAAGTGAGCGGTTTCGCCCTCGCGATAACTTTCCTCCTCCGACTTGTCGCGTTCGGCTTTCTCGATCGCCTTCTCGACTTCTGCATCAGGATGAATCTCGTCGGAGCGTTTCCATTCTTCAATGGCGCGATCGGTTTTGTTCGATCCGTAGTAAGCCCAACCCATGAGCTTGGCGATCGCCGCAGCCACAGGTCCAGAATCAGGCGCAACACGTCGCGCGTGTTCGAGCGGTTCGAGCGCGGCGCTGAACTTGCTTTGTCGCAGATCGAGAACGGCGAGGTTCAGCAGGAGCCCGACATCATTGGGCGCGAACATAAGCGCTTGCCGGTAATGGTCGATAGCTGCATCGCTGTCGCCTTTCCCAACGAGAAATTGTGCCGCTACATAATGCGCTGCTGCGGCTCTGGCGGCGGCTTCGGCCCGTCCGGACCGCGCCTCGATTTCCAGCTTCGCTATGTACGCAAAATCGATCGCGTCGTCATGAACCGCAAGTCGCGCGACTTCTTCGTACCCGCGAACAGGCTCTACCGCCGGCGTAGACAGATCAGCCTGAATGGCGGGCCTTGCCGCGGGCGAGTAGGACAAATCGTCGCGCTCGATGCGCGCTACAATCGATTTCGGAATCGACATCCTGCCTGCGGGAGTTTCGTAGCTGACGTGCTCCGCGTCTTGCGTGATATTCGAAGCGACGATCCGCCGCCCATTCTTCAACACAATCGTGTCCGCACATGTGGAAATGGCGGCCAACAAGTACACAATCGCAGTGGTGCCGACTCGCATCTTCTTCGCGTCTGACCTTTACTTCTGTATGCTTCTGCGAAATCTCTAAATCATTCTAACAACTGGCTCCGTAATTACTCTGCCGCGCTTGCCGCCATTTGCCCTAAGCGGTACAGTCACTCCATGCTGCGCTTCGCGCGGTGCTCACCCGTTTCCGTGTGTTTGCTCGTAGCGGCATGGGCGATCGTCGCGCCTCGCTTTGTTCCTTCGCGGGCGCTCGCTGGCCCACAGCAGAAAGCTCTGGCTCCGCCTGCAGCGGCTCCAGCAGAGCCGCGCGCCCTTTACCAAGCGCTCAACGCATTGCGGCCCGATCCCAGTCGCGTCTATTCGGTAAAGTCGCTCAGTTTCCATCGCGACGTCATCAACCTCACGTTCGATGAAGGGAAATTGGCCTTTTTCCAGCCTCTTGCCGGGCGCGTCACTGGCGCTGTCTTTAGCGGCCGCGGTCACGCGATCGCCATACCCCACGACCCAGGTGAACGCAGATCGCTCGCTCAGTTCGTCGGCGTTCCCATACTGGATCAAACGTTTTCGAGCGCGTACCTCCGCTTTGACGATGACACCGCGGGAGAACTGGCAACCGAGCTGGCCAAAACAGGCGAGACACCAAAGACCGACTCCGAATTCACCTCAAGCTGGGAGCCCGCCTTTGCCAATCCAGCCTCCTGGCATTCGCTGCGCATCATGGAAGACTGGCTTTCGACCGACCCTAGGCCTTACTTCTACGCGGGAATCGTTAGCGACACGCAGGGCCTCATCGATTTGCTTTTCGACACGCGCCGCGCCGAGCAAGTGCTCTTGGGTCAAACGACAGGCTCCCGCGACTCACTGCGCTACGACACGTGGGCGTCTTTCCGTGCGGCGGACTCCGCGCTAGCACTGCCCGAGACCTTTGTGCCCGTTGAATACCGCATCGATACCCGCATCGGAGCCGATCTTGCCCTGGAGGGTACGACAACTGTGCAACTGAAAATCACTCGCGGTGGCGAGCGTGTCGTTCCTTTGGAACTTTCGCGGAAGCTAGCGATTGAAAACGTGAAAACCGATGACGGTACGCCGCTGATCTACTTCCAGAACGAGGATCTCAGCAAGCGGCAGATCGAGAGCCGTGGCAATGACACGGTCCTCGTGGTGCTCCCCGCTCCTGTCCGGGAAGGGCGGCAGATGGGCCTGCAAGTCACCTATCACGGCACGGTTATCACCGACGCCGGGAATGGCGTCGAATTCGTTGGCGAGCACGAAAACTGGTACGCACACCCGGCAGGCGTCGATCACTTCGCTCCTTTCGAGCTTTCCTTCCGCTGGCCGAAGCGGCTCTCCCTCGTGGCCACGGGACAAAAAATCGATTCGCATGATGACGGCGATTTCGAGATTGGCCGGTGGAAGTCCGAGGTTCCCTTCGCGGTAGCCGGATTCAATTTGGGCGAATATCAGATCGAAACTGCGGCAATTGGCCATCCGCGAATCGACCTCTACGCGAATCGTGAACTCGAAAACGCGATTTTGGCACGGCTCCAGCGCGAGCCGCTTCGCATCCCGATACGGCCAGCTCCTGGTCAGCCTCCCTCGTATGCCGGGGGCCTGAGCAGTCCTCCCGTGCCTCCGCCCAGCCCGGCGAGCGTTCTCAAGAATCTCGGCAGCGAGATCCTCGACGCCATCCATTTCTTCGAGAAATTAAATGGCCCATTCCCATTCAACGATCTGGGAATTTCGCAGATTCCGGGTGTAGTTGGGCAAGGATGGCCGGGTCTTGTTTACCTTTCCACGTACGCTTTCCTGCCCCCGGAAGCGGAACAGCGCGCCGGCCTCGCCGAGTTCAACCAGGAATTGGCTCGCGAAGTCATGCCATTCCACGAACTAGCCCATCAGTGGTGGGGCAACGTGGTCGTCGCGGAGACATATCGTGACGTGTGGATTCAGGAGGGAATGGCCAATTATCTCGCCCTCCTCTACGCCGACAGCCGCAAGCCCAATTCCCATCGCTTGAACACATGGCTGGAGCGCTATCGTGACGAGCTGAATGCCAGCGAGCCTGGGACTGGGCGAAGTGTCGAAGACTCCGGGCCACTCACTTTAGGTTTTCGCCTCGCGTCCTCCAGAAGTCCCGGCGCTTACGACACGGTGATCTACGGCAAAGGCACGTGGGTGATGCACATGATTCAGGAATTGCTGCGCGACCCAGGCTCGAAAGATCCCGACGCGCGCTTTCGCGCCCTCGTGGCCTCGATTCTTACTCAGTATCGTTTCAAACCATTCTCGACCGCGGATTTTCAGCGTGCCATTGAGCAGCAAATGACTCCCGCCATGGATCTGGAAGGCGATCATTCCATGAACTGGTTCTTTGACCAGTGGGTCAAAGGCACGGGAATTCCGCGTTACAAGCTTCAGTTCGAAGCCAGACCGCGCGGCGGCGTTTTCGTTATCACCGGCAAACTGGATCAAACTGAAGTGAAAGATTTGTTCACCGCGCCCGTGCCTATCTACGCCTCCCGCCCTGGCGAAAAACCGGAGCGGCTCGGCGTCGTCATCACAACCGGACCCGACACACGGTTTCATTTCACCTCTCGATTCCGGCCCACACATCTGAGCATCGATCCGCACTTGACGTTGCTCCGCCATGCCGATTGATCTTGCTTCCCAGCAACAGCGAATCGCTCCACTCGTTACTCGGAGAATTTTTGCGTCGCGCTTGCGTTTGTTAGCGCTCCAGTTTTATGCTGGATGCGTCCTGGAATAGGCGCATCGGGTCAACCGCAAACAGGTTGCTCGACGGCGCCGGGGATGTGCCGCACCGGGCTGAGCCTCAGCCCGTTCCAGACCGCGAGTCGCCGCCCAAGTCGGGGGCAGAGGCGCTGATTTCGCGAACTGACTGAGCCCTTCACGGTTTCGAAGTCATCCATACCAAGCAACTGCTGGGGATACTCGGTGGACCCTGAGGTTTCAGGAAATATTTCTGACGAAAAACGAAAAGACCTGCTGATAGCGCCAGGCCATACGCTGGCCACTGTCACGGACAAGATCAGCTCGGTCGTGCTCACCCGTGGCACGACGAAGGGCTGGTTGGCGGGATTCTCGGCCGCGTTCTTGCTTCTGATGATGTTCAACGTGGCGGTCGCGTATCTGCTCTACAAGGGTGTCGGGATTTGGGGCATCAACATCCCCATCGCCTGGGCGTTCGCCATTACCAACTTTGTATGGTGGATTGGAATCGGCCACGCCGGAACGCTCATCTCCGCAATCCTGCTTCTTCTCCATCAAAAGTGGCGTACCTCCATCAATCGTTTCGCCGAAGCGATGACTATTTTTGCGGTGGCCTGCGCGGGAATGTTTCCGCTGCTGCACCTGGGCCGTCCCTGGCTCTTTTATTATCTGGTGCCGTACCCAAATCCCATGTGGATGTGGCCGCAATTCCGCAGCCCATTGGTGTGGGACGTCTTCGCCGTTTCGACGTATCTGACCGTTTCTCTTCTGTTCTGGTTCGTTGGTCTGATTCCGGATTTGGCTACCCTGCGCGATCGGACCAAGAACCGCGCGGCGCAGATCATCTACGGCTTTTTCGCCATGGGCTGGCGTGGCTCGGCGGTGCATTGGTCGCGCTACGAAACGGCCTCACTTCTGCTTGCTGGCTTAGCCACTCCCCTCGTTGTTTCCGTGCATACGGTGGTGAGCTTCGACTTCGCCATCGCGCTAGTGCCCGGCTGGCATAGCACCATCTTCCCGCCCTATTTCGTAGCGGGCGCCATTTACTCCGGCTTTGCGATGGTGCTGACCCTGGCGATTCCCATACGCAAGTATTACCGCCTAGATGATCTCGTCACTATTCGGCACCTCGACATCATGGGAAAGGTCATGCTGGCGACCGGCGTCATCGTCGCATACGGCTACATGATGGAAACGTTCATGGCCTTCTACAGCGGGAACCCGTTCGACCGCTACATGATCATGAATCGCATGTTCGGCCCGTACAAGTATGTCTATTGGACTCTGATCGCCTGCAACATCGCGATCCCGCAAGTGCTGTGGTCGCGCAAAATACGGCGCAACCCGTTGATGCTCTTCATTGTTTCGCTCGTGGTGAATGTGGGGATGTGGCTCGAGCGCTTTGTCATCATCGTCGTGAGCTTGCACCGCGAATACTTGCCCTCGAAGTGGGACATGTTCTACCCGACGCGCTGGGACTGGGCCACCTATATTGGGACCATTGGACTGTTCTTGACCCTGTTCTATCTGTTCCTGCGTTTCCTGCCCATGATTTCAATCGTCGAAGTACGTGCCCTAGTCCACGAAACAGAGAAAGACAAGGCGGCCTGAGAGGCTGAAGCTTACTAATGGCGCAGCTCTTCCATCACAGCACAAACTTCATCTCGCGATTATCTATTTATGGCGCTGTGATCATTGTCGCCGTGTTGACTTACGTCTTGTACCAGATCGCTCTGTCGCCCTGGTATACGGAACAAAACGTCTCGCGTCAGCAGCCCGTGCCCTTCAGCCATCGCCATCATGCGGGTGAGTTGGGTATCGACTGCCGCTACTGCCATAGCTCCGTGGAGAAATCGTCGTTTGCAGGCTTGCCACCTACCGAGACGTGTATGAGCTGTCATTCCCAGATTTGGACCAACGCGCCGATGCTCGAGCCTGTGCGGGCCAGCTATCGCACCGGCGTCTCGCTTTCGTGGACTCGCGTGAACGCCCTCCCCGATTTCGTCTATTTCGATCACAGCATTCACGTTAGCAAGGGAATTGGCTGCACCGCGTGTCACGGGCCAATTGCGGAGATGCCCCTGACCTATCGTGCGGGCACGCTGTACATGTCGTGGTGTCTCGATTGCCATCGCCAACCCGAAAAGAACGTCCGCCCCAAATCGGAAGTCTTCAATCCGTATTATCAACCGCCGTCTCCCGAAACTCCGGTGGCGTACGAAGGCAAGGAGTACACCGACCAGCTTGCGCTCGGGCGACGGCTGGTGAAGGAGTACAAAATCGAGAGCCTGCAGTACTGCTCGACGTGTCACCGGTGAAATCAAACGATGAATGCTGATTCCAAGTTGAACGGCCCACTCGATCTCGACGCCATCCGCGCGCGCCTCGACTCGAAGGATGGAAACCGCGAGTGGCGAAGCCTCGACGAATTGCAAGGCACGAAAGAGTTCCGGATTTTCCGCGAGAACGAATTTCCCGCTAATGCGGCCTTGCCTGACCTCGAGGACCCGAATCCACCGGCGCCTCGCGACGCCATAAATCGCCGCGACGCCTTGAAAGTCATGGCCGCCTCCGCTGCCTTGGCCGGGCTCAGCGCCTGCACGAAGCTTCCCACCGAGAAGATCGTTCCCTACGTGAGAGCGCCCGAAGAAATCATCCCTGGCAAACCTCTGTTCTACGCGACTTCGATGCCCCTTCAGGGCGTCGGCACTGGACTTCTCGTCGAGAGCCACATGGGTCGCCCGACGAAGATCGAGGGCAACCCGGAACATCCGGGCAGTCTCGGCGGCACGGACGGGTTTACCCAGGCTTCCGTCCTTGACCTTTACGACCCGGACCGTTCGCAAACGGTCATCTTCCAAGGCCGCATCAGCAGTTGGCGTGCTTTTGTCGCCGAAATGGGCAACATGCGCGCGCAGTTCGCGCCCAAGGGCACGGGCGTGCGGATTTTGACCCAAACTGTTGGCTCGCCGACGTTGGGCGCGCAGATTCGCAAGCTCCTGCAGCAATTTCCGGAAGCCAAGTGGCATCAGTACGAGCCCTGCGGCGGCGATGGCGCGCGCGAGGGAGCGCGTCTGGCGTTCGGCAGACCGCTGAGCGCGGTTTATCGCTTCGATCAGGCCAAGGTGATTGTTTCGCTCGAATCGGACTTCCTCGTTTCCGGTTCGGGTCACGTGCGCTACACACGCGATTTCGCATCGCGCCGCGCGATCGAAGGCCCATCGTCGGATATGAGCCGGCTCTATGTGGTCGAGAGTATGCCGACCAGCACCGGCGCGATGGCCGATCATCGCTTGCGCCTGCGGTCAAGCGAAGTAGAGGCGTTCACGCGGCAGCTTGCTGCAGCAGTCGGACTTTCCGTGCCCGGAGCGCTTGGCAATGCTTCGAAAGCCCAGGAAGACTGGATCACTGCCGCGGCGCGCGATCTTCAGAGGGCGCGCGGAGCCTCCATTGTGATCGCCGGCGAAACCCAGCCTCTTATCGTCCACGCCTTGGCCCACGCCATAAACGATGCGCTCGGAAATGCGGGCAAGACGGTGTACTACACGGAATCGATCGAAGCGAATCCAGTCAACCAGTTGGAATCGCTGCGCGATTTAGTCAACGCCCTGAACAACGGTAAGGTCGACTTGCTCCTGATTCTCGGTGGGAATCCCGTGTACGACGCCCCGGCAGACCTGGAGTTCGGCATTGCCCTGTTGCGAGCGACGACTCGCATTCACTGCAGCCTCTACGACGATGAAACTTCCGACCTGTGCAACTGGCATGTTCCGGCTGCCCATTACCTCGAATCCTGGAGCGACACGCGTGCCTACGATGGCACCGTCGGCATCGTCCAGCCGCTGATCGCGCCGATTTATGACGGGCACACCTTTCATGAAGTGATCGCCACCCTGACCGGTGACTCGGACAGGACCTCGCACGACTTGGTGAAGGAATACTGGCAGAGCCAGCGTCCGGAGAAAGGCAAGGACTTCGAGGGTTTTTGGGAGCAGTCACTGCACGACGGCCTGATGGCCAAAACCGCGCTTCCAGCCGTTTCTGCTCAACTGCATCCGGAGTTCATCCGCCAGGAACCAGCGCCTGCGCCAACCGCGTCTGGCGAGTCCGGCGGGCTTGAGCTTGTGTTCCGGCCCGATCCCACAATTTTTGACGGCCGCTATGCGAATAACGGCTGGCTCCAGGAAGTGCCCAAGCCGATCACGCGAATCACGTGGGACAACGCCGCCTTGATGAGCCCGGCCACGGCCGTCCACCACAATCTTACGCACGGTGATTACGTCATCCTGCGCTCCGGTGGCCGCGAACTCAGGGCTGGCGTTTTTCTGGTCCCCG
>Ga0187815_10000349_pt1 | contig 22444 bp, 17 predicted proteins | sample NC_S_5_FD_132962 | JGI IMG/M metagenome (GOLD analysis project Ga0187815, IMG submission 132962) | Wetland sediment microbial communities from Neuse River Estuary, North Carolina, USA - ASW-S_5 | ecosystem: Environmental > Aquatic > Freshwater > Wetlands > Sediment | place: USA: North Carolina...
ATCCCGACGTGATCGAGAGCGTGTCGTTCACCGGCGGCCCGTCGGTGACGATCAAGTCGCACCACAATGTCGGCGGCCTGCCCGAGCGCATGAACATGAAGCTGGTCGAGCCCTTGCGCGAGCTGTTCAAGGACGAGGTGCGAGCGCTCGGCCGCGAACTCGGCCTGCCGGAAATCTTCGTCGGCCGCCATCCGTTCCCGGGCCCGGGCCTTGCCATCCGCTGCCCCGGCGAGATCACGAAGGACAAGCTCGACATCCTGCGCAAGGCCGATGCGGTCTATATCGACCAGATCAGGAAGCACGGCCTCTACGACGAAATCTGGCAGGCCTTCGCCGTGTTGCTGCCGGTGAAGACCGTGGGCGTGATGGGCGACGGCCGCACCTATGACTATGTGGTGGGCTTGCGCGCGGTGACTTCCACCGACGGCATGACCGCGGACTTCTACCAGTTCGACATGAAGTTTCTGGGCGAGACGGCGACGCGCATCATCAACGAGGTGAAGGGCGTCAACCGGGTGGTGTACGACGTGACGAGCAAGCCGCCGGGGACGATCGAGTGGGAGTAGAGCGGCAACGTGTTTCTGCGTTGCCAGAAATGCGCTGGTTAAGTGTTTCAGCGCTTCTAGCGGGGTTGACAGTCGTTGTTTCGCTTTCTGTCTCCTATCTCGCAAATCATGAATTCTTCAGCACGGTGAAGATTCCTGTCCTTCGCAGCTATGGTGGCACGACCTTTGAAGACATAAAAAATCTGGAGTTATGGCGTGTCATCACCGCTCAACTGATCCACGCCAAGCAGGCTCACATGCTGCTGAACGCGCTTTGCTTGTTTTTGCTTGGAAGTCTCGTGGAAAGTAAGGTTGGCGGTTTGCGGACATTTCTGCTTTGGCTGATTGCTGGTGGAATCGCCACTGTCGTCAGCCCGATGCTGATCGAAGCTCCATGGAATGTCGGGACGGGTGCGTCACAAGCAAACTTCGCTCTTGCCGGCTGTGCGACGGTGCTTGCCCTTCGAGGCGCAACCAATCGCAAGCTGGCCTGGCCCTTGATCGCGCTTGTGGTCGTCCCCGGAATCGCACTGGACCTGACTTACGGCGGATATCCCAAGCCCGGTCATGTTACAGGCTTCTTCCTCGGAATGCTCTTCGGCGGCGCTTACCTGAAGTCCCGAAGCTGCTCTGTCGATTCATCCACGTCCTTCAAGTAGTAGTGGGCTAACAACCTACAGTTCAATCGGCACGGGCATCAACGATAGAGGTCGCGCATGAAGAAACTATCAAACACGTCCTCTGGCTCGGCGCAGGGTGCATTGCTGCGAAATGACCTTCATAAGGCGAAGGACATGCGCTCGTGATCGGTCTGGCAAGCCAACTGCTTCCCTTGATGGCAGCCGCCAGCCTTGGCCTTCTCGCTGGCGCGCTGCTGGCCGAAGACCGGCTGCTGGTGCCCTACTGGCGCACGCTGTCGGCGGAGGCGTTTTACGCGGGGCATCCGACCTATGGACCGCTCCTGTACCGCTTCTTCGCACCGCTGACGATGCTGGCGCCGCTGGCCGCCGTGCTGGCGGTGGTGCAGGTCACCCTGCAGTCCGGGGACCTCACGCCGCGTAGCCTCGCAGCGCTCGCAGCGGCCGTCCTAACCTGCAGTTTAGTTGCCATTTACCTGCTCTATTTCAAGTCAGCGAATGAAGCCTTCATGCGTCGCGCCGTGTCTGCCACAGATTTGCCGACGGCTTTGGCGCGTTGGGCGGCTTGGCACCGTGTGCGCGTTTTGATTTGCGTGGCTGCCTTCGGCCTATCGCTCGTGACTCTTGTCGCCTGATTTCTAACAGGTGCGCGCTCCATCACCGCCTGCCGGTCTTGATTGGATCATGCAACAGGAAGGCGATAGCCGCCCTGCATCATCTCGAGCCAGTGGGCGGCGAGACGGGGCAGACACGGTGCAGATGGTAGTCGAGAGCCAGACGCGCACAATCAACTCGTAGGGTGGATTAGCCGAAGGCGTAATCGCTGAGCTGCGGGATTTTGATAACGTATGGCTTGATTGCGCGGCCGATACTATCCATGAGGCCGGAGATCGCCTCGAGATCGGCCGGCAAATGTTTCGGCGCCGGCCCGAACACCTTTAATGCGCGTGTGGAGGCGCCGCCGAGTTCGCGCGATTGGGTGCATGGCGCGTTCCACCGTGGGGCGCGGCGGGCACAAGGCACAATATCTCAATCTCAGCGTCATCCTAAAGGTGGATGCCTGCCGATCGCCACCGCGCGATAAGGGGCTCAGGCACAGATAGGTTTTTCAAAGCAGCATGCCGGATCGGTTCCGAGCGTTACCAGGGTCCAGCCCGGAACGTGCGCTCGGGCCTGGTCCAGTGCTGTGGTGTGAAGTGAGCAGCGCGGTGACCGACATGCATGAGGCAAGGGCAGCAACCAGGCGCCAGCCGGTCCGACGGCGGAGGCGAGCATGAGTGGACTGTTCAGGCGCGAGGTGATCGCCCGTGCGGCGCGCAGGTTGGATGGCGAGGTCGTGTTGGCCACGCCGGTCTCGGTGAGAACTCTCGGCATGTTCCTGGCAGTCGTTGTGTTCGCGGCGACGCTGTTTGCGGCGCTGGGTACCTACGCGCGCAAGGCGAAGGTGCTAGGCTACTTGATCCCTGACCAAGGCATGGTGCGCGCGACAGCGTCGGCCGCGGCGACGCTCAAGAGCATCATGGTTCGCGAGGGCGACCTGGTGGCTGCAGGCGAGCGTATCGCCGTCTTGAATCTGTCGACGGAAACCGCAGCAGGCAACCTCGGCGAGGTGATCTCTCAAGGGTTAGCCTCTGAGACGCTGGCAGCGCGCGCGAAAGCCGAATCGCGACTGGCGCAGCTCCAAGTCGAGCGTGAGCAGGCAAAGATCCGCCTGACCAAAAGCGAGGCCGAGCACCAGCAGATCACGACTCAAGCTGAGCTGCAAGAGCAGCGCCTGCAGATCGCGCGCGACGAGTACGCCAGAGGCGTCGAGATCGCGAGCAAGGGCTTTCTCGCGCGCCGGGAGGTGGACACGCGCCGCGCGGCGGTCCTCACCGCCGAGCAAGAACGGGCTGCCCATCACCGGCAACTGGCGGCGACCGAGAGCGCGATCGCCGAGATCAAGGCGCGTCTTGCCTCCATACCGCTGGAAATCGACGCAGCCCGCTCCGAGGCATCCACTGCCGAAGCGTCATTGAAGCAGCGGCGCGCCGAGGCCGAAGCGCGCCGCCAGCAGTTTGCGACGGCGCCGGTTTCCGGCAGAATCGCAGCATTGCCTGTCACTGCGGGCCAGCCAATTGGCGCTGGTGGTACGATCGCTGTCATCGTGCCGGTCGGAGGCAGGCTGGAGGCCGAGCTGTTGGCGCCTTCGCGCGCGATAGGATTCGTGCAGCCGGGGCAGGACGTTGAGCTCAGCCTGCAGGCCTTTCCTTACCAGCGCTTCGGCACGGTGCGCGGAATCGTACGCTCTGTTTCGAGTACCGTCCTCGATCCCAATGAGGTCGGCTTTCAAGGTCTGAAGCTTGAAGAGCCCGTCTTTCGCATTCGCGTTTCGCTGGTGCGCGAGACCGTACAGGCTTACGGGCAGGCCATCCCCATGCAGCCGGGAATGCTCGCATCGGCTGAAATCGTCTTCGATCGGCGCAGCCTGCTACACTGGCTGTTCGATCCGATCTACGCCGTGGGGCGGCGCGTATGAATATCTTTCGTGAGTTGAATTTCAGCGGCCGGCATCTGCCGGTTATCACAGCGTCCGAGGCTGCGGAGTGTGGCCTCGCCTGTATTGCGATGATCTCGCGATACCACGGCCATGACGTCGACCTGAACGGCCTGAGGCAGCGTTACGCCCTCTCGCTTGCCGGCACAACGCTTAAAAGCTTGATGGAGATCACCGACCAGCTCGGGTTCTCCGCGCGCGCTTTGCGCGTCGAGCTCTCCGCACTCGGCAAAGTGCGGGCGCCTGCGATACTGCACTGGGACCTCAATCACTTCGTCGTCCTGAAGCAGGTAGAACGCAACCGCGTCGTCATCCATGACCCGGCGCTGGGCGCACGCGTCATCTCCAAGGAGGAGCTTTCGAAACGCTTCACTGGCGTCGTCCTGGAATTGGCTCGGGCCGATACCTTCGAGCCCGTCTCCGCCCGCATGCCGATCAAGCTTTCGCTGCTGTGGTCGAAGATCACCGGATGGTGGTGGGCCCTCGCGCAGGTTCTCGTCTTGTCCGTCGCGATGCAGATCGTCGTGTTCGTGATGCCGCTTCAAATGCAGCTCGTCGTCGACGAGGCGCTGGCCACGGTCGATCGCGACTTGCTTGTCGTTGTGGCGTTAGGGTTCGGCGCGCTCGTGGTTATTCAGGCCGCGATCGAAGCGCTCAGATCCTGGGCGCTGCGCGTGTTCGGCCATCTGCTCAGCTTTCAGATCTCCGGCAATCTCGTGCGCCATCTGCTGCGCTTGCCGAGCGACTATTTCGAGAAACGGCACACGGGAGACATCATATCGCGCATCGGCTCGGCGAAGCCCATTCACGACGCGATCACACAGGGCGTCGTCGGCACTGTGATCGATGGCGCGATGGCATTCGTCGCCGCGATCATTCTGTTCTTCTACTCGGCCACGCTGGCATTCATAGTGCTTGCCGCCGTTCTCATCAACATGGGGATTCACTTCGCCTTGTTCCCGCGCATGAAGCAGCGGATGGAGGAAGAGATCCTGGCCGATGCCAAGGAACAGACGCATCTTATGGAGACGGTGCGCGCGGCCAACACGCTAAAGTTGCTTGGACGGGAGGCCGTCCGCGAGGGCAGCTGGCGCAATCTGCATGCCGAGACGATCAACGCCAGCATCGCTGTTGGCAGGCTCAATATCTCGCAGGCATTTGTGCAAAGCGTCGTCACGGGGCTACAGACCGTGATCGTCATCTATGTCGCTGGCCGGTCGATTCTCGATGGCGCGGGTTTCTCGGTCGGAATGTTGTTTTCGTTCCTGTCCTATAGGCAGACGTTCACGGACCGGGCCAATGCGCTCGTCAACCAGATCATCCAGTTTCGTTTCCTGCGGCTGCATCTCGACAGGCTGGCCGACATCGTCACGACGCTGCCCGAAGGCAGCGGAGCGGCGGCGCCCGTCACCATCAACGGCCATGTGCGGCTGAAGCAGGTTTCGTTTCGCTACGGAGCAACGGATCCGCTCGTGCTGGAGGATGTCGATCTGGATATCGCTCCGGGGGACTACATTGCGGTCCACGGAGCGTCGGGCGGTGGAAAGACCACGCTGCTGAAGCTGCTATTGGGGCTCAACCACCCAAGCGAGGGAACGATTGAACTCGACGGCCAACGCGCGACCCCTGAGAGGTGGCGCGCTTGGCGACAGGAAATCGGCGTCGTCGCCCAGGATGACAGGTTGCTCTCGGGCACGCTCGCCGACAACATCTCGGGATTCGATCCTGATCTCGACATGCCCCGAGTCGTGGCGTCGGCCGCGGCGGCGCAGGTGCACGGCGACATCGAGCGCATGCCCATGCAGTACCTGACGCTCGTCGGAGACATGGGCTCCACGCTGTCCGGCGGCCAAAGGCAGCGCATTCTCCTCGCGCGCGCGCTCTACCGAAAGCCGAAGATCCTAGTGCTGGATGAGGGCACCGCCAACCTCGACGAGCAGAACGAAGAGCTCATCGCCGAGCTCATAGACCGAATGAGCATCACGCGCATTGTCGTCGCGCACAGGCCGGCGTTGCTGCGCAGGGCCAAGCGCGCCTATGAGGTCGGCAATCGCAAGCTCACGCTCGTGCAATCAAGGACGGCGCCGGAGCCAATCCCGTCGACCGCAGTGGCCTCGACATGACGGTTGAAGCGCGCCCGGTAACGATCTCGTACGACATCGACCCTTCGGATGACGCGCCCGCGAAAGGCTCCACGTACGGTTTTCTATCCGCCCAATGAGCGAGCAGCCGTCAGGAGAGATTAGCGAGTCGTGGATCAGGTTTTCGTTGTAGAGCTGCTGGGCCGATCGACCCTGTTCGCCCCATTGAGCGAAGGCGATCGTCAGGCGATCGCCACGCGGATGCGGCGCGTTCGGTTCGAACCCCGCCAATCGATCTTTGCGCGGGGTGACCCCGGCCGTGACATCTATCTGGTGCTCGAAGGACGGGTGCGCCTGTCGGTGGTATCGAGCGGTGGCCGGGAATTGTCTCTAGACCATGCCAGCGCCGGCGACATCTTCGGCGAGATCGCCACGCTCGGCGGCGGCGTGCGCACGGCAGGAGCGATCGCGATGACGCATGTGCAGGCGATGGCGCTCTCGCAGAGAGCGCTGATGGAGACTCTGGCCGCGAACACCAATGTCGCGCTCGCGGCAATCCGCTTTCTATGTACCCGCCTGCGCGAGACGGATCAGAAGCTCGAGTCCGTTGCGTTTCATCGCGTCGAGGTGCGTGTCGCCCGGCTGATGGTGTCGGCGCTGAAGCTGCGCGACCCGCAGGCAAGGGGCGAGAATGTGCGGCTGGACCTCGGCATGTCGCAGGGGGAACTGGCTCTGCTCGTTGGCGCGAGCCGCCCCAAGGTCAATGCCGCATTGGCGGCGCTCGAGGGTATGGGAGCCATCAGGCGGGCTGGCGCTGCGTTTGTCTGCAACGTCGGCCCCCTCGAGCAAGTCGCCGACACGGACGATTGAGGTCGATCCCGGCCGATGATGTCGTGTCCACGCGGCCAGGCTCCTCAAAAAAAGCGGATTGCATGTCTCGTGCGGAACAGGTGAGCGGTCGTCTGCCGATGTACTTTGCGCAGGTTCAGTACGCCTCGCTCATATCGAGCGGATAGCAAGGAGAAAGCGTAATGATTATTGATTCTGATACCATCAGCGAGATGTCGTCTGTGCGCGAATTGACCGCCCATGAGGTCGGTGAAGTTTCGGGCGCTCGTAACAATGTGCCGCCGATCACGGCAAAATTCCTGATCTGGACGATCCAAGCCAACGCAAACGGCTACGACGTCTGGCAGAAAGGCCAAGGTCTCGTTAGCTCCTCTCTTGACTGAACGAGGATTGCGGGGGCGCTGAAGAAGCGCCCCCGCGACGTTGACCGCCGCAGCCATCGTCGCCTTGATCAACAAATTCGGTCGGGCGCTGCCGCGGCGTGAACGGCCATCACTTGGGCGAGACGTCCTTGTAAATCTTGCCGTCCTTCATGATGACCAGGAAGTTCTTGGCGGGGTCGGCGACGAGGGAGAGGTTCTCGAGCGGATTGCCGTCGACCAGCAGCAGATCGGCCAGCGCACCTTCTTCCACGACGCCGAGCTTGCCGGGATAGGGATTGCGCTTGCCCGACAGCGCCAGCAATTCGGCGTTGGTTCCGGTCGCCATGGCGAGCGCTTCGGCAGGCGTGTACCAGCGGGCAAGCGATGCCAGAATGGCGCCCTGGCGCTGCGCGAGCGCGCGCGAGAACAGCACGTCCGTGCCCCATGCCGTCTTGATCTTGTACTTCTTGGCCAGCTCATACGTCCTGGGGACGCCGGGCCAGACCTCGTCGGCCTTGGCTCGCTGAACCGAGCCCTCCGGAAAACCCAGCCGCAACTCCTCGGGAAGCGGTTGCGTGCTGAGCCAAATTCCCTTCTCGGCCATCAGCTTGGCTGTTGCATCGTCCATCAGGAATCCGTGCTCGATGCACTTCACACCGGCTGCGATGGACCGTTGAATTGCTGCGGTCGTGAAAGCGTGCACAGTGACGTAGGTTCCCCAGTTGTCGGCGGCTTCGACGGCGGCGCGAAGCTCCGGCTCGGTGAAAGTCGTCACGTCGATCGGACTGAAAGGCGAGGAGACACCGCCACCGGCGGTAAGCTTGATCTGGGAGGCTCCCTGCATCAGCAGCTCCCGGGTACGCACGCGCACCTCGTCCGGGCTGTCGGCAACCAAGCTGGCGCCAATCTGCTCCATGCGGGACAGCATGCCGCCAATCGTCCGCGGCAGTTCGGTCAGGTGCCGGAAATCCCCGTGGCCGCTCGTAACGGTGATGACCGCGCCGGAGGGGTAGATGCGCGGGCCATTGACGACGCCGTTGTCGATGGCGCGCTTGAGACCGAATACCGGTCCGCCGACGTCGCGGACGGTCGTGAAGCCGCGCATCAGCGTATCCTTCGCCTCGTCTCCGGCCATGAGATTGTTGAAGCCGACGTCGTCGTAGATGGCGTCCGCGGGATTGATGCGTATCAACATCGCGTGCCAGTGCATGTCGATCAGGCCCGGCATCAATGTGCGGCCACCGCCGTCGATGACGCGCGTGTCCGCCCTGCGATCGATCGCAATTGGCTGCGCCGAGATCTTCTCAATCTTGTTGCCGCGTACCAGGACATTGGAGGAGCCGGAGAGCGCGGCACTCTTGCCGTCGAAGATGCGCACGTTCTGGAACAGCGTCGTCCCGCCATCGGCTGAGGGCTGCTGCGCCAGACTCGCCTGGCAAAGCCCGACCGACAGCATCGCCGCCAGCAGCAATGATGGGTATGGTACAGGCCTGGACATCGGGACCGGCGGCAGGCCGCACGGCGCGCTTGAACCAGCTTCTGAGGTCATCAGGCATGCTCCCTTTTTCTCGGCGGGGCCCGTCTGCATTCGTGCAAGCAGTTGCTGAGCCGAGCCGATGTGGCTGAATCAATTCAGATTGACGAAATTCCTCTTTAGTCAGAAGCAAAAAATACCGGCGGGCAGGTTTCGGCTCCGCCGTGGATCCGCAAGAGCTTAGTCCTCATCGGATTGCTTCATCAATGCGCGCCAGCGCAACGGCGGGTTGCATTTTGGGAACTCGCCTTGGACCCATGCGAGCCCGTTTAGGGACGAGGTGTGCGCGCGCGCACACGATGAACCGGTCGCCAATGGCCGGCGAGCGCTCACATTTATCATCCTTCCGGACGACGCTTCAGCCTCTGGGGTGTGATCAAAGACGATAGATGCGGCGGGGAGTCCGACCGTGTTCAAAAGATATTCAAACGATCCGAGGCAGTGCCGAGGATGTTCAGAGATTTGGAAAAGAAAATGCCGATAACGCTCAAGCAAATGATGGACGCTGCCAATGCGGCGGTAACTCGTGTCAACCCTGGTGTAGCCAGGAAGATGATGATGAGTGTGGATACTTTGGTTGTTGACGTGCGAGATCCTTCGGAAATCGAAATGAGCGGCAAGATTGCCGGTGCCATCAATGTCACGCGCGGCATGCTGGAATTTCGCGCCGATCCGGATTCCCCATACTACGACAAGAATTTCACCAGGGATAAGACGGTCCTTCTCTACTGCGCATCGGGTGGCCGCTCAGCGCTGAGCGGAAAGGTGCTCATGGATATGGGCTATCGCAACGTCTACAACCTCGGCGCTTTCAAGGACTGGCTGGAGAGTGGCGCGTCCGCGGACATTGTCGAGCATGCCTGATTTCGGACGTGCGCCGATGGGCCGCCACGGATTATCCGCCCGCATGCGCACGCGGCATTATTGGCGAGGGCGATCATATCCCTCGCTTCCGCATGCGGCCTTTCGAACGCTGGCTGATGTGAACCTCAGCCGCAGGTCAGTTTCCCGATTCGTGGATGGAAACCTCGAAACGACATCGCACGGCAGGCTTGAATACGAATGCGATTGAACCATCTCGTCTTGGCAAGGAATCTGCTCACGTCTTCCCTTGGCTTGATCGCTATGGCGTCCAGTGCGCAGGCCGCTGAGAACTCTGCGCCTCCGACGTATGTTATGCCGACCGCTTGGGCGATCGCTCCAATCAGCGATCGCTGGTCGGCAACTTTCGCCAGTGCGGCCAGGTATTACTCCTGGGTGAGCACCCGTGGCGTTCCGGCCAACGTCAACGACCATCGTGGCAGCGGGAGCCAGGTCTACGTACCCTATGCGCTTCAGGTGGTTGGCCAACCCAGCGACGATATCAAGATCGAGATGCTTGGTCGTGCCGGGTGGGTCAGTTCACGCCAAAGCACGCTCGGCTTGAACGGGGAGGTTCAGACGTTCACCGACACGCTGGCCAGCGGGACCGTCACCTATCTCGGCCTTGGTGGCATTCAGCCGTTCGTCTCGCTGAACCTCAATTTGCCGACTGGCCGATCGGCGTTGTTTGGGAAAGCGGCAAACGCGCGCATGGATCCAGACCTGGTGGAAATCGGTAACTTTGGTGAAGGCTGGAATATCGGCCCCTCGATCGGCGCCAACCTCGCGCTTTCCGAAAAACTGATCGCCACGATCGCGGTCGGCCAGACCTGGCGCGGCGCGTTCGACCGGGAGAACTCACTGGTTACGACGTCGAACTATCGGGATAATCAGCAGGTCACAGGCGTTGATCCCGGTGACGTATTCAGCCTGACCGGTTCTATCGCCTATCGCAGCGGGCCTTGGTCAATGAAGATCAACGGTACGGTTTCGAGCGAGACAACGACGCGCGAGAACGGCGTCGCTCTCTATAGACCAGGGATCAGCTATGGCGCCGGCGCATCGGCCGATTATGCCTGGCAGGACGGGTGGGGCGTCAGCACCGTCACGGCCAACTATTCGCGCAGTGGTCCGAACAATGTGAAGTTTCTCGGAAGTGACCACCTTGTCGTCGAGCCGTTCAATATGAACTCCAACCTGTATCGGGCAGGTTTTCAGCATCTATGGTCGGCGGGGAATCTGTGGTTCGGCCCCGTTGGCAGCGTCCTCTATCGCGATCGCAATGGTTACGAGTCAGGAACGCTCCAATTCGTGCCGGCAAAGCAGGGCTACTCTGCAGGCGTTGTGGCGCTGTGGGCGCAGGGAAACGGGCTTTCCTTCGACTTCCGTGCGGAGCATGCGTGGCTGCGTGAGGGCGCGACGACCGCCATTAATGGCCAGATGTACAGCGTTCTGGCCAATGGCTATGTACTCAACGAGGCCGCGCCGATATTGTCGAGTAGAGGCTGGCGTCTCAGCGGTGGTTTGAACTTCAGACTCTAGGGGGGCGACATGATCAATATCGTTGACTCGTTGATGCGTGCCGACTTCACCGAAGTTGGACCGACTCGGGCGGACACATCTTCCCTGCGATGGCTTCTCTGTCCGGCGATGTTCGCTCTGGTGATCACCCTGGCGTCCACGACGGTTAGCGAAGCGCAGGAACGATGTGCCGAAGGCAGAACGTCTACCGGAAAATGCGTGGATCCGTTGTTGGCGGCTGACGCGCGCCGGACCGCGATCCTGGCGTCGCAACCGCGGCTCTCTCTGACCATACAGCCCGTGCTTCCCTCCGTTGATGCATACGTTCGCGAGTCGCGTCCGGGAGCGCCGATTCCGACTCCGACGGGAGTTCTCGCTCCCAACTGAGTGCCTCAATCAGCTGCGCGAGGAGCCAACGGAAGGCCGCACGTCAACAAAGCTTGATGATATCTGACGCAGCCTAGACGATCTGCAAAGACTTTTAGCGGATCGGTCATGGCTCGGATGCTTTTGGCTTGCTAAGGCCATAGCAAGCGGCGAAGACCCCTGAGATTACTCAGCCGTGAAATCCGGTTGTTCCGCCTCTTTGAGAGCCGGTTCTTTCCGATGACAGTGACGTTTGTCACTATATTATATACTGCCTATAGTAAAATCGGGATCGATGAAATTCACGGACAAGTTGAAGCCGGATCACTCAGATTCATCGTGGCACCACTCGCACGATGCCGAGCGATTATCGAAGCTGATCGGTGACATCTATGATGTCGTTCTCAAGCCGGCATCCTGGCCATCTGTCCTGAAACGCTGCTCGGAATTTCTTCCAGGTTACTCAGCGGCGCTTTATGCGAAGGGGTTGGGTGGAAAAGCGGGAGATCTCTATTTCGATGACGGGAACATAGATGCGGCATATCGAGAAAGCTATTTTTCGACTTATGTCAAAATCGACCCGTTTAGCGTAGCGCAATATTTTGCGGAGGTTGGCAAGCCAGTCGCTGCCACCGACTGCATGCCTCTTTCCGAATTTGTCGAAACCGTCATGTACAAGGAGTGGGCTCGGCCGCAGGGGCTCGTCGATTTCGTCAGTGTCAAACTCGAGAGTTCGCTGGAAAAGGCCACGTCGTTCGGGGTTTTTCGGCACGAGCGTCATGGCGCGATCGACGATGAAGCCAAGTGGCGGATAAACCTGCTGGTCCCGCACATCCGCCGCGCGGTTTCGATCAGCAGGCTCGCGGAATTCAAGGCGCTCGAAGGGGCAGCGCTCGCGGACACTCTGGACGCGGTTTCCGCGGCGATGATTCTCGTCGATGCGGCGGGGAGGGTGACGCATGCAAACGCTGCCGGCCAGGCGATGCTGTCGGAGCGGGACATGATCGAACTCGTTTCCGGAAAGCTGTTTGCGACGAACAGATCCGTAAACCAGGCGCTCTACGAAATGCTCGAAGCAACGGGTGGAGGCGACGCCGCAGTCGGAACCAAGGGCGTGGCGGTTTCGATGGCAGCCCGGACAGGGGAGCAGCACATTGCCCATATTCTTCCCCTCACGTCCGGTGCACGCAGGAGGGCCGGCGTCGAGTACTCCGCATGCGCAGCAATCTTCGTGCGCAAGGTCGAACTCGAGCCACCATCGGCTCCCAAAGTCATGGCCCAGCTTTATGGGCTGACGCCCAGCGAGCTTCGTGTGCTGCTGGCGGTTTTCGAGACCGGCAGCATCGAGGATATCGCGAATGTCCTCGGTGTCTCCGTTCCGACGGTGAAGACGCATCTGAGAAGACTGTTCGACAAGACCGGAACCCGCAGGCAGACGGATCTCGTGAAACTGGTGGGAGGCCACGCCGCATCGGGGCCGTGAAGACGCTTAAGTTGCTGCTGGATCGCCTGGGCCCTCTTCTCAATTCTCGTCCCAACCGGTTTGCTATCGGATGAAGGAGCCGCGCGCAGTTCATGTGCGGCTCCTTCCTTTGAGGCCGGAACTACGATCCCTTAGTTTGGGGCAAGAGTACCGCTTGGCGTAGGTCTGCCCGACTTCGTTGGAAGCAGGGGATTGGATAGAATTCCACCACCAGGTGCTGCGCCTTGCGGCTTGTTGGTGACTGGCGGTGTTTGTACGATTCCATGCTTTGGACCTGATGGAAAGAGCCCCTCGTCGATGAGGACCCTGGTGGGCTTTGGGTCCTTGCAGCCCATGTGGGCGGTGTCGCACCGGTCTTTGCAGGCGTTGATCCGATCACTCGATTCAAACACTCTATCGCATCGGTCATAGCAAGCCGTGAACTTTTCCCCGCAGGTAGGCGGCTTGCCGCCGCCTTTTGGTTTCGCAAGGCTGGCTGTCGGTTCGGCGATCAGAGCAATGATGGTGAAGGCGAGCGCAACGATTAGAAGACGCCGACCTGCATCGCCGAGGATGCCGTGCCCCGCCATTCTAACTAGTTTCATTGTAACTCTCCGTGTGGAGAGCGAAATGTAACTGAGACGGGCAAGCAATAAGTCATCCTCTCGGATGAGAATTGTGACGTCTGTTCTTCAAGCACGTTTGCTCGACGGCTTCTGTCGAAACCCCGCTGCCGATTGCGGCTCACAACGCTCTCGCAAAACCGATCGTCATCCCCGGGGATGACATCTGCGGGGCGAATTTTCTCAAAAGATCATCCTACGGGGGGACGACGGCGGACCGCGGAGTGCATAGCCATGCGGACTCACGATGCTGCGCGAAAGCCATCGGCTCATCGCGTGAAGCATTATTCCCGTCAGCTTAATAGCTTCGAAGGAACTTGATCCTGATGAGACTCAACAAGACCGCTTTCGCCATTGCAACCGTTGCTTCCGTATTTCCGGCGCTCATGCTCGCCGGTCATGGCCATGCAGAAGATCACAGCCGTCATCATGCGACCCAGGCGGAAGAGCTGAAATGGTCGCAGCCCGCCGCCTACGCCAAGGGGGCAGAGCTCGCGGTCGTCAGCGGCGATCCCACCAAGGAAGGGTTCTATGTCGTGAGGCTGAGAGTGCCGGCCGGTTTCCGCATCGCGCCCCACACCCATCCGAACGATGAGAACGTGACTGTCCTGTCCGGCGTATTTCACGTCGGCACCGGTGAAACATTCGATGCCAGCAAAGGCGCCACGGTCAAGGTTGGTGGTTTCGCCCATGTCGGAAAGGGCATGACGCACTATGCCTATTTCCCCGAGGCAACAGTCATTCAGCTTCATGGCATGGGGCCGCAAGGGATCACCTATGTGAATCCCGCCGACGATCCGCGCAAAAAGTAACTGTCGGCGTAGGTGTGGTGCAACTGCGCCACACCTTCCCAGCCGTCGCGGTTCTTCCGCAGCTCACCGCGACGACAGAGCCTGCCGATATGGGGGCCTGTCACACCCGCTGCGCACGTTCTTTCCGGCCAATCGGAAGGAGAGGGCTTCCTGCAAACGAACGGCGGCATGAATGCGCCGCCGATCATCCTAAAGGCTGACGCCTCGATGCGCGGATTTCAGGCAAGCATCGAACAAGAACAGGTCAGCTAAAGTCCAGGATGATTCTACTGTCATGAAGTTCAAGATCGACATCTCGGAAGCCCTCACTTTCAATGCTCAACCCGCAGGAAGATCGTTCGGCAACATCGGGCCCCTTCGGGGCGCAGGTTGGCGCGCCGGACTGTTGAGCGGCGTTGCGGCCGGAGCGCTCTGTGTCGCGGTGGCGCCCGCGGTCGCGGGGCCGGATGCCTGCACCGTGGTCGCCAATGTCGCCACCTGCAGCGGCAATCATTCCAATGGGATCTATTCCGGCACCGATTTTATCGTTCCGCCGGTCAACAAGCTCATCATCAACAATTTGACCGAAGAGATCCACGGCCTTGGCGTACGATGGGGCGTATTCAACAGCAACGTCCCGATCGACATCCTCAGTAATACCGGCGGGTTCGCGATCCGGTCAGCTGCTTCGGGGTTCGATCTCTTCACCAGCACCAGCGCATCGATCTCGCTGGATCATGTTGGATTTATTGCAGCCAACGACGACGGAGTCCGGGCGCTCAGCCTTAACGCCAATGGCGACTCGGGAGCCGTTTCGATCAAGGGGGCCGGCAACATTACCTCGGGTCTCAACGGCATATCGGCTGTGAGTCGTGTTACGGCGGCCGGCGGAGGAAATGCCGGCGCGGTTTCCATCACCTATGACGGCAAAATCATCGCCGACACGGGCATCCTCGCGGAATCGCATGTCCTCAGCGGAAATGGAAATTCCGGCGCGGTGACGATCGACACCAAGGGGATCATCACCTCCGTCACCGCAAGGTCGATCTTTGATGGCGTCGCCGGAAACTCTGGCAACGTCAGTGTCGTGCATCAGGGATTGCTGAATGGAGTTGGCGTCTACGCAGAGTCCTACGTCGGGAGGAACGGCAACGCCGGTTATGTTGTGATCGACAATACCGGCGATGTTCTTCACGGAAACCTCTTCGCCAGATCGTATGTCGACAACGTGGGCAATGCGTCGGCGGTTTCAATCAAGAATGCCGGTGACATTAACGTTCATTCGTCTTCGGCCTACGCGATTGAGGCGCAGTCGATTGTCGGAAATGCCGGCAATTCCGGCTCCGTGACGATTACCAATGCAGGCAATGTGACCGGCGGCAAAGGCGCTATCAGCGCGGCTTCGAGGGCCACCGGAGCCGGCAGCGCCGGCGACATCAACGTCGTATCGACCGGAAATAGCATGGCTGGCCAAGGCATCATCGCTGGGTCATCGGCTGAAGCCGGCCAAGCCGGAAATGTTTCGATTACCAGCGCCGGCAACATTACCACTACCTTGCAGACGGGCGAGACTGTCGCGCTCGCCGGTGCCTCCTTCGCTGAGGGCGCCAGCGGCAACGTGGTGATAGCGTCCACCGGGAAGCTGGTCTCGGCAAACGGGGACGGCATCTTCGCGTACTCTTCGTCGGCGGCCGCCAATTCGGGAAATATGACCGTCAGCAATGTCGGCGAGATCCAGGCCGGGAAATACGGTATCTGGGCGATCACCAAAGCTAGCGGCGCCGGCGGCAATTCCGGCCATATCGACATCGCCAGCAAGGGGAACATCCTGGCTGGCACAGCGGCGATCGTTGCGTCCTCGCTGGGGGACGCCAGCGAGGGCGACATCAAGATCCAGGTCGAAGGTGAGCTCCGCGGCGGTAGGTATGGCGTGATGTTCGAGGGAGGTGACACCAACTCCCTCAAGATTGCGCAAGGCTCTCTGGTCCAGGGTGGTGGAACGGGCGCCGCGATCTATGGGACGACGGGCGACGAGACGATCGACAATGGCGGGACGGTGGTCGGCAATGTCGATCTGGGCACGGGCGTCAACCGCTTCAACAACCTCGCCAACGGTGCCTATGTCTCCGGCGAGATCATCAATCTCGACACGACCGGGGTCTTTCACAATTCGGGTCGCGTCTTTGTCGGCGGCGTGAACGCGGCGCCGATAACCGCGACCCTGACCGGCAGCGTGGTGCAGGACGCCACCGGCATCCTCGTCGTCGACGTCGCCGGCGGGACGGCGGACCGGATCAACGTCTCGGGCACCGCCGACATGGCAGGCAAGCTCGTGGCGCGCTTCGGCGGCATGACCGGCACTAAACAGCAGTACACGATCGTGTCGGCCGATGGCGGCCTCACCAACAACGGCATCACCGGCCCGGCGAGCACGCTGGTGATGCAATACGAACTGCTGTTTCCAAATGCCAACGACATGGTGCTCGCCGTGACGGCGAACTACGTGACCGCAGGGTTGACCCCGAACCAGAAGGCAACTGCGCAGCATCTGCAAGGCGCGCTCGCTGCCGGGGGCGGTGATCTGGGAACAGTGTTGGGCTATCTCGGCGGCTTTGCCGACGCGCCGTCCTATGCCAAGGCGCTCGACCGGCTGCATCCCGAGCCCTATCTGGCGCAGACGCAATCGGTTCTCTTGTCCAGCCTGACCTTTGCCGACGGTGTGCTGACCTGCTCGGATCGGCCGGGGACGGGCACGGTCAAGCTCGGCGACGACGGTTGCGGTTGGGCTCGCATCGGGACCAGCCGGACCACGCGTGATCGAACCCTGGAGAATATCGGCTTTGGCAACGATGCCTGGTCGGCGTCGGGCGGGGCGCAGTTCTCTCTCGCCCCGAACTGGCTGGGCACAGTTGCCTTCGGCTACGAACGCTACAACATCTCGATCGACGATCGGGCGCGCTCAAGCGGCGACCTGTTCCAGTTTGGTGCCGGTGCGATGTACCGCAACCGGGGCCTGGAGCTGTCCGGCATCGCGAGCGCCGGAGTTGGCTCCTTCGACACCACGCGCTTTGCTGTGCTGCCCGGCGTGAGCGCCGCCAGTAACAACTCCACAGGCTATATCTCCGGCCGGCTGCGCGCTGCCTATGCGTTCGGAACCGATGTTGCCTACGTCAAGCCGATGGTGGACTTCGACCTGACGGCCCTGCGGCGCGGCAGCTTCGCCGAAACTGGCGCCGGTTCGGCCGGGCTGCGGGTAAACGGCCAGACGGACGGCGTATTCTCGCTCGCGCCCGCGGTCGAGGTGGGCGGCCAGTTCGTGATCGGCGAGGACATGATGCTGCGTCCCTTCGTGCGCGGAGGGGTCCGGTTCTTCACCCAATCCGATCTGAGCGCGACGGCCACGTTCATCGGCTCGCCCATCGGTGTCGCTCCCTTCACCGTGAGCATGCCTCTGGATCAGACCGTCGGCGAGGTCTCGTCGGGCGTCGAACTGCTGCATGCGAAGGGGATGCGCATGGGCGTCAGCTATGAGGGGCGCTATGGCTCCACTACGCAGCGCCAGATGGGCGCGTTCACCCTTCGCGCCGACTTCTGACGCGTTCCGGGTGGGCAGGGCATCTGGCCTTCTGAGGCAGCGCTTCGGTCCGCGCGCGAGCCTCACTGATGAATGATGGTCTGATGATAAATAGAGAGAACAGTATTCTTGGGATTTCAGCCATTGCCATTATCGCCATAGCGGCGGGCGCGGCGCTCTATGCAGTGCCTGACATGGGGGTATCGACCGCGAGCCTCGCCGCGCCGGTCACCGCCAGCCGCGATGATCGCCCGCCGCAGCGCTTCGAGCTCGCGCAGGCTCAGACCGGCGGCCAGAACGCCGCGGCGGGCTCCAGCCTTCCCGGGGGCGCGTCTTCGCTGAACGAGACCTACAAGGACTGGCGCGTGTCCTGCGCGCAGCAGAATAATCTGAAGCGCTGCGTGCTCAGCCAGGTCCAGACGCAGCAGAACGGCCAGCGCGTGCTCGCCATCGAGTTCAATGCGGCGAGCGGCAACACCGTCTCCGGCACGCTCGTCCTGCCCTTTGGGCTGGCGCTTGATTCCGGCGTCGCCTTCCAGGTCGACGAGAAGCCGGCGATGCAACCGGTGCGTTTCCGCACCTGCATGCCGCAAGGTTGCCTCGTCGCCGTTACCTTCGACGCGCCGACATTGGCCGCCCTGCGGACCGGCACCGCGCTCAAGATCAAGGCGGTCGCCGATGGTGGAACGGCCGTGCCGTTCTCGATCTCTTTGCAGGGCTTTGCCACGGCCCTCGATCGTGCGGGCGCGCTGTCGCGCTGACGCCGGGGACCGCTGAAAGCAGGAGCGGGGGCACCGTGCGACCCACCAGTATCAGTTGTCGCGCCGTTAGGCGAAGGGCAGCGGCGACCGCTGCCGTCCGTTCCCGGGCAAGGACTTTGCCATCCGCTGCGACGGCAACATCACGAGGGAAAAGCTCGACGTGCTGCGCGAAGCCTACTCCGTTCAAATCGACCAGAACAGGAAGGACAGCCGCTGCTGCCGGTGAAGACCGTCGGCGCAATGGCGACCGCCGTACTATGACTGCGTGGTGGACCTGCGCGCCGTGACCTCCATCGACGGTGTGACAGCGGACTTTTACCAGTTCGACATGAAGTTGCCGGGCGAGACCGTGACACGCATCATCAACGAGGTGTAGTGCTCCAACCGGTATACGACGTGATGAGCAAGCCGCCGGCGATTGAGTGGGAGGGAGCCGCTTTCGTAGGTATTTAGGTGCGTCTTTTACAACCTTGTTGAAGTTCTAAGCAGTTTGGTTGACATACTATATAAGGGGTCTAACGTCACCCTGACGCACAAGAGGGTGATTCTTTATGAAGGACCGTCTTACGCAGTTTGGGAATAAATGCCGCGAGTTTAGAAGTCGATACGACCTCACTATGGGAGATCAGGCAAAAGGGCTTGGTTTCTCGGCAGCCTATATATCGGCGATCGAGCGTGGAAAACGGCCAGTTCCGGAGGACTATGTTGCTAGGCTCGCTGAGTGGATGAGTCTACCGAGTGAGGACGCACATACTCTACGTGAAATTGCCTCTGGCGAGCGCACTGTCGTAAAGGTCTTTCCGAAAAATCGAGAAAAGGCGCTACTGGCTGAAGATTTCGCCCGAGACTTGAACGGCCTCTCGCCTGAGGCCGTGAAGTTACTCCGCAACATGTTGCAGTCGGCCCGGAGTGGCGAATACTCAGATGATGAACTGCGGAAGAAGGCCTATGCAGCTCGTGCCGCGTTTTCGCTCGGCACTAAGATCACCTTCGATATTCTCAGACTGATCGAAAACCAACTCCCAGTCATTGATCCGGATTTTTCCTTGCAGATTGATCCCGACGGATCCCACGGGGAAAACCTCCATATTTATTCCGATTCAAACGGCGAGACGATTAATCGCTTTGTTTCAACAGAATGGCTTTACAAGGCGGCCGATGTTGGGACCGAAGACTCCAGATTCAAACTCGCTCATGAGCTGGCGCATTGGATCCTACATCGTACACAGACACATACGTTTTTGCGGTCCAGCCGTACGAACAAAATCCTTTCCAAAATTCACAAGACGGCCGAGATCGAAGCAGACTTCTTCGCGCGTGAATTTTTGATGCCATTTCCACTCGTTCGTGAGTTTACTTCCGCAGATGCGTTGGCGAGGGCGGCCAAGGTACCTCTATGGTTGGCAAAGAATCGCCTGCGAGAAATTGGTGGGCTCTCGCACAACGAGCGCGAAAACATCCTGCGAATAGCTGCTGAAGCAGAGTGGGCAGCTCAGAATGCGCCAGTCGATATGTCGCGGAGGTCATCAGAGGTTCCCGCGACTGCGGCAGTTTTGCAATTCCCTAAGGCGTCGGTCCGTCCCCAATCGCCAAACAACAAGAAACCTGTGAAATCTCAAAGTTTGCCGCTGTTCGATTACGCGGACGCAAGAGGGAGGGGGAATCCGGAAACCCGCGCTAATCGCTCCGATCAATGGTTTTCAGATTTCGGTTGGCGGGGATAATTCGAGAAACTTCACCGCCATCCAACCCACCTTCTCTGAGATTACTGGGCAGCTAAATGAGGAGCCGCTGGATTCGCCGTAGGTCGCACACACGGCGTTCAACTTCCGGCCGAACGACCTTCGTCCGCGAGACTTGGGAGCTGCGCGCCGAGCAAACAAAGCGGAGCACCCAGGCGTATCGTCATCCTTGTCCTCACTGTGGGGCTGTCGTGACCAGTGTACGGATGAAACGTGGTGGCTGGGCGCACTTCGAGGGAGCGAGGGGGCTCGGAAGCGTCAAACATCCGTGCTTTCATCGAGGCGAAGGGCTTAGTCATCGGCGTGACAGCGAAACGCCCGATTTGTTCGATGGAAGCCCATAGGCCGTAGCGCGTAGGGGCGGGTTGGCTGAAGGCGCAATTCGCCCCCCTCGCATTGATACATGTGCTTTGGATAGGGGTTGCGCGTTGCTCACTATTCCCAATTTTCTGGCCGAGACCGCGACGCGCCTCATCAACGAGGTGAAGGACGTCAACCGGGTGGTGTACGACGTGACGAGCACGCCGCCCGGGACGATCGAAATTGAGTGATCCTGTAGCATCGCGCGCCTAGCGGCAGAACGCTCACTTACAGTTTGTCGAAGACGGACCCCATGCGAGGTGCGAAGAGCCGCTCATAGGTTCTTAGGAGATACGAATCCGTCATTCCTGCCACGAAATCACAGATCGTTCTCAGATCACCAGAAGATTTTTCGAGGCGAGCGAGCGCATCACGAGGGAGCAAGCGCGCAGGATCGGACTGAAGAGCTTCGAACACTGCAACGACCATGCCTTGTCCTTTAAATTCAAGGTGCTGGACACGGGGGCTTTTGATCACGTGCTTAGTTATACCAACCTTGAGCGCGTCCAAGAACTTGCTCGGATGCGCTTTCATCTTCGCGCGATACCTGATTAGCGGCTCAACAAACTGCTCATATTCCATGTATTCAATCGCCGTGATGAAGTGATGAACCATGCGGCTGATGGTACGTTTTCGTGGACCACTATCTCCGAACAAACTTTCGACCATCATACCAAAGACATCGTTGGCACTTTCCTGCGGGTATTTAGTTTTGAGTGCATCGAGGAACGAACCGCAGCGGTCTTCCGAAATTTCAGCTCTGAATTCGGTCTCCGTAATCAACTTTAGCGCAATCGCGTCCTCAAGATCGTGGACAGCGTAGGCGATGTCGTCTGCAACATCCATAATGCTGCAATCAAGAGATTTGTGCTTAGGCCTGTTGTGCTTGCCGTCCCTTAATTCGAGTTCCTGAAAGTTTTCGCGGTCCGTCGGAATTAATGGATCGAGAATCCACGCAACTACATCATCCTCGGAGTCCATGTAGCACTTCGGAGGCGTTGATGATTTCGTGTCGATAATCCGCAGCGTCGAGGGAGCTTCAGCGAGACGCGGTACGAACGCCATATTACGAGCCCGGGAATAGGAAACGGGGTACTTCAGCACGCCAAGCAGAGAGCGCCGCGTGAGGTTTGCGCCTGCGTTTCTTGAGAAGTTTTCGAGCCGTGAGAGAATACGAAGTGTCTGACCATTTCCCTCAAATCCGCCGCGCTTCTCGCTATTGCGGTCTCGCATACAGTAGTTCAGTGCGATCTCGCCGCCATGTCCGAATGGTGGATGGCCTAAATCATGGGTGCAGCCCACGGCTTGGATCATACTACGTTCTGGCAAAACGGCTGTGGCCGGATGATCTGGAAACGACTTGGCGAGTTGTTTGGCCACCCCTCCCGCAATCTGCGCAACTTCCAGGGAGTGCGTGAGCCGCGTGCGATAGAAATCGCTGTCACCTAGGTTCAGGACTTGGGTCTTTCCTTGAAGTCGCCGGAAGGACGCGGAATGAATCACGCGACCATAATCTATATCTCCATCATCGCGAGCATCTTCAATCTGCGGTTGCCATCCTTCCATTCGCGCAAGCCAGCTCATTTAGTCCACCAAGAATCCGTAAAAGCCATTGTTTGAAGACGTTAAGTTATGAAATTGCAGCCTACGATTGATTCATCGGATTTTCTAGTCCGCTAATTCTAGCTGCATTCCGTCGCGATTACTCCACCCCAAATGTGGGCTGTGCATCAGGCGCCGACATCTTACGACTCCCGCATGCCCGTTCCGGAGCAAGCCTTCATGTCTGTCGCGTCTGCATCAAGCCAAACACCGTCTCCCACCGCCACCGAGACTGG
>Ga0187815_10000350_pt1 | contig 22411 bp, 19 predicted proteins | sample NC_S_5_FD_132962 | JGI IMG/M metagenome (GOLD analysis project Ga0187815, IMG submission 132962) | Wetland sediment microbial communities from Neuse River Estuary, North Carolina, USA - ASW-S_5 | ecosystem: Environmental > Aquatic > Freshwater > Wetlands > Sediment | place: USA: North Carolina...
CACGCCGCCGGCATTAGCCAGGATGTCGGGCAGCACGATCGAGCCGTTCCTGGCCAGGATCTCGTCGGCCTCCGGCGTCACCGGGCCGTTGGCGAGCTCCAGAACCAGCTTGGCTTTCACCGAGGCGGCATTGTCCTCGTGGATCATGTTCTCGAGCGCGGCCGGCACCAGCAACTCGCAATCGACGCCGACGAGGTCGGCGGCCGGCAATGCGCTGTGGCCATTCTTGCCGGCGGTCGAAGCGACCGAGCGGCCTTCATCCTTGGCCGCGAACAGGGCGTCGAGATCAAGCCCGTCGGCCGCAAAGACCGCGCCCTCGGAGTCCGACACGGCCACGACCTTGTGGCCGTCCGCCGCAAGCAGGCGGGCGATATGCTGGCCGGCATTGCCAAAACCCTGAACGGCCACGCGCATGGTCGTGGCGAGGCCAAGATCCTTGGCGAGATGCCGCACGAGGTAGTAGCCGCCGCGCGCCGTGGCGTCGCCGCGCCCGAGCGAACCGCCCAGCGCGATCGGCTTGCCAGTGATGACGGCCGGCTCCGCCTGGCCGACGATCTGCGCATACTCATCGGCCATCCAGCCCATGATCATGGAGTTGGTGTAGACGTCCGGCGCCGGGATGTCGCGGTCAGGGCCGATGATGCGCGAGAAGGCCTGGATGTAGGCGCGCGACAGCCGCTCCAGCTCGGCCTTGGAAAGCTTGCGCGGATCGACCTGCACGGCGCCCTTGCCGCCGCCATAGGGCAGGTTCATCACGGCGCATTTGAAGGTCATCCAGAAGGCCAGCGTCTCGACCTCATCGATCGTCGCATCGGGATGGAAGCGGATGCCGCCCTTGGTGGGCCCGCGCGTGTCGTCATATCGGCATCGCCATGCCAGGAACGATTTTCGAGATCCGTCGTCCATGCGGATCATCAGACGAACTTTGGTAGTCTCTCGCGGGAATTTCAGTTTCTCGATGACATCGGCGTCGATGTTCAGGTGCGCAGCAGCCTCGTCGAGGCGAATGAGAGCGTTATCGAGAAGACTGTCTTCGGACATCATTATTCCTTCTTTGAGGTGCGGTTTTTACGATTGCGTCGAAACGCGCAACGCTTTTGACACAAATGATCGTCCGAAGCCAACAGTGGCGACATTGTCGGCCACGGACGAATTCATTTTTTCTCCGCGTCTGCCGCCTCGATGGGAATGGTCCAGCGCAGACAATCAATTGCCACTGCGTAGCGCCGCAATTCTAGCTTTCTTCGCGCACCATCGCCAGCAGAACTCTGGACGTCTGGGCCTTTTGCGACGAGGTGAGAGCGCAGCCGCGTCAAGCTGGTCGAGCGCCATGCCTACGATCCCTTCGGAGAACGCATCCGGCTGTGGGTGCGAGTATTGGCAGCGATGCCACATAATGCAACATGCTTGCAACATGAACAGCATGCCGCCACAGTGGTGGCATGTCCGAATCTCCAACTCAGGCAGCGCGCGCGCTAGCGCCGCGCCGCCACGATGAAATCCTCAAACGCCTTGCCCTCGACGGTTCGGTGGGTATCGCCGAGCTTGCCCGTTTTTTCGACGTCTCGCGCGAGACGATCCGGCGCGACCTGAAGCTTCTTGCCGAGCGCGGCCAGCTCGACCTCGTCCATGGCGGCGCGACACGCTTCGAGGCAAGCGAGCCAGCGCTCGCGCTGCGCAGCCAGGAAAACGCCGAGGGCAAGATCGCCATCGGGCGCACCGCGGCCGCGCTGGTCAAGGACGGCATGGTGGTGTTCCTCGATTCCGGAACCACGACGCTTGCCGTGGCACAAGCCCTTGGAACGCAACAGAATCTCACGGTTTGCACGACAAGCCTGGTGATCGCGCTCATGCTTTGCCGGCAACCCAATGTGCGGGTACACATGCTGGGCGGCGAGATAGATCCGTCCGAGGAGGCCGCCACCGGCATCGACGCGCTGGAGGCTATCGCGCGTTTCCGCGTCGATCTCGCCTTTCTCGGCGGTGGCGGACTGTCGCCGGATGGCGAAGTCACCGACTTCACGCGCGCCGGTGCGGAGCAGCGCTCGCGCATGATCGCTATCGCCTCGCAAGCCTATTTCGTGCTCGACGCCTCGAAATTCGGGCGACTGACGCCGATGCGCATCCCGAACTTCGAGCGGGCGGCGGGCGTCATCGTCGATGCGCGACCGGGTAACGCGATCGCGGATGCCTTGGTGCGCAAGGGGCCGAAGCTGATCGTTGCATTCTAGATGTGACTTTTTGTTGCATTTTATGTTGCATTTTGTGTTTTGTTGCGTAGGCTGAGCGTCACCAATGGAGGTGACGTCATGGCAAGCGCATTCCCCACCCAGGCCCGCGTGGTCATCATCGGCGGCGGCATCATTGGCTGTTCGGTCGCCTATCACCTGACCAAGCTCGGCTGGCGTGACGTGGTGCTGCTGGAGCAGGGACAGCTCAGCGGCGGCACGACATGGCACGCCGCCGGCCTTGTCGGGCAGCTGCGCAGCCATGCCAACATGACCGGCCTCATCCGCTATTCCACTGAGCTTTACGGCGAGCTGGAGGCCGAGACCGGACTGGCGACCGGCTGGAAGAATTGCGGCTCCCTTGCAGTCGCCCGTACCGAGGGCCGCATGACGGTGCTGAAGCGCACCGCCGCCTCCGCCCGCGCGCAGGGCGTGGCGGTGGAGGTGATTTCGCCGAAGGAAGCGGGCGATCTCTGGCCGGTGATGGCGCTTGACGATCTGGTCGGCGCGGTCTGGCTGCCGGGTGACGGCAAGGCCAATCCCACCGACCTTACCCAGTCGCTCGCCAAGGGCGCGCGACATCGCGGCGCGCGCATCCTCGAGCGCGTGCGCGTCACCGGTATAAAGGCGAAGAACGGCAGGGTCGTCGGCGTCGAGACGGAGCAGGGCGACATCGCCGCCGAAATCGTGGTGAATTGCGCTGGCCAGTGGGCGCGTAAGGTGGGGCTCATGTGCGGCGTTTCCGTGCCGCTGCATTCGGCCGAGCACATGTATATCGTCACCGGCAGGATCGAGGGCGTGCATCCCGACCTGCCGGTGCTGCGAGATCCCGATGGCTTCATCTATTTCAAGGAGGAGGTTGGCGGTCTGGTGATGGGCGGCTTCGAGCCCGAGGCCAAGCCATGGGGCATGAGCGGCATTCCCGACGATTTCGAGTTCGCGCTGCTGCCGGACGACTGGGACCAGTTCGAGATACTGATGCGGAACGCGCTGGTCCGCGTTCCGCAACTTGAGACCGCAGAGGTCAAAAAGTTCTACAACGGGCCGGAGAGCTTCACCCCTGACAACAATTTCATCCTAGGCGAGGCGCCGGAGCTGAAGAACTTTTTCGTCGGTGCCGGCTTCAACTCCATGGGTATCGCCAGCGCCGGCGGTGCCGGCAGGGCGCTGGCCGAATGGATCTTCAACGGTGCGCCGACGATGGACCTGTGGCCGGTCGACATCCGCCGCTTTGCCGGTTTCAACAACAATCCGCGCTGGCTGCACGACCGCGTCAAGGAAACGCTCGGGCTGCACTACGCCATGCCGTGGCCGAACCGTGAGCTGCACACCGCTCGGCCCTTCCGCCGCTCTCCGCTCTATGACCGGCTTGCCGCCAAGGGCGCCTGCTTCGGCTCCAAGATGGGCTGGGAGCGCGCCAACTGGTTTGCGCGGCGAGGCGAGAAGCCCGAGACGGACTATTCATTCGGCCGCCAGAACTGGCACGAGGCGGTGAAGCGCGAGATGAAGGCCACGCGCGAGGCCGCCGGCATTTTCGACCAGACCTCCTTCGCCAAGCTCATGGTGCAGGGCCGCGATGCGACTGCGGTGCTGAACCGCATCTGCGCGGCCGACATCGACGTGGAGGTGGGGCGCTCGGTCTACACCGGCCTGCTCAACGAGCGCGGCGGCTATGAGAGCGACCTCACGGTAATGCGGCTCGGGCGCGACAGATTCCTCGTCGTCACAGGGTCTGCTCAGGCGGTGCATGATGCCGACTGGCTGAGCAGGAACATTCCGGAAGACGCTCATGCGACGCTCACAGACGTCACCTCGGCCTATGCGGTGATTGCGCTGATGGGGCCCGCTTCGCGGCAGATACTCGGCCGCCTCACTTCGGCCGACCTGTCGAATGCCGGCTTCCCCTTCGCCACCATCCGCGAGATCGATATCGGCTACGCCACCGCCTTCGCCAACCGCATGACCTATGTGGGCGAGCTCGGCTGGGAGCTGATCGTGCCGACCGAATTCGCCGTTGGCGTCTATGAGTCGCTGCAGGAGGCGGGACGCGACCTCGGCCTGACAGACTGCGGCTACTATGCGCTGGAGGCCCTGCGCATCGAAAAAGGCTATCGGGCCTGGAGCCGCGAGTTGACTCCCGACGTCACGCCCTGGCAGGCGGGGCTGGCTTTTGCTGTGGCGCTCGACAAGCCGGGCGGCTTCATCGGCAAGGAGGCGTTAGCGAGGGCGAAGGGCCAGCCGCTCACAAGGCGCATCGTGCAGTTCACTCTGGACGATGCGGGGCCGATCCTGTGGGGCGGCGAGCTGATCCTGCGCGACGGCAAGCCGGTGGGCGAGGTGCGCTCGGCGGCCTATGGTCATACGCTCGGCCGCTCGGTGGCGTTGGGCATGATTGGCGATGCCGCGGGTGTCGACAAGGCCTTCATCGAAAACGGGCGCTTCGAGATCGACCTGGCTGGCGAGCGCCACGCCGCAACCGCCCATCTGAAATGCGCCTATGATCCGAAGGGCGAGAGGGTGAGGGCCGACAGCGGCGAGTTGGAAAAGGCGGCTTGAGACCGTCGCAACCCTCACACCGCTGACATGGATCGGGCAATGTCGAGAAAAACCTGCACCAGCTTGCCGCCGGCACGCTCGCGCAGGCAGATGAGGGCTTCGTCCATCAGCATCTCGGGCCCGTCGATCGGAATCCGAACCAGGCGCGCGTCCTGCCCGAATTCGGCGGCCGAGACGAAGCCGATGCCTGCGCCGGCCGCCACAATCTCGCGCACCGCTTCGCGTCCCTCCGCCTCGATTGCCGGCTTCAACTCGTAGCCGGCCTTGGAGGCGAGGTTCTCCAGCTTCTGCCGGGTCTTGGAGCCGCGCTCACGCATCACCAGCGGCTGCCGCGACAGGGTCTCCAGCGGCAGTGATGCCGCAGACGCCAGGGGATGATCGGTGGAGACGAAGGCGACGATCGGTGTCGAGTTGAGCTTCACCACCTCGAAATCGCGCCCGGTCGGTATCTCGCCGAGCACGCCGATATCGGCCTCGTAGCTGTAGAGGGCTGAAATGACCGTCTCCGTGTTGCCGGCCCGCACCGAGAGCTGGATGCCGGGATGCTGGCGGCGGAACTGGCCGAGAATGTGCAGCAGATGGTGGGCCGCATCGGCCACGATGCGCAGTGTTCCTGCCCGCAATGCGCGCGATTCCGAAAGCAGCTCCAGCGCCTGCTGTTCGGTGTCGAACATGCGATGAGTGATTTCAAGCAGGCGCTGCCCCGCCTCCGTCAGCGTCACCTGCTTCTTGTGCCGGTTGAAAAGCAGGATGTCATACTCTTCCTCCAGCTTGCGCACCTGGTCCGAAATCGCCGGCTGGGTGAGGAACAACATCTCCGCCGCGCGCGAGAAGCCGCCGCAGATGGCCACGTGGTGAAATGCGCGGAGCTGGACGTAACGCATATGTCTCCCCTGAGTTATCGTTCAAATCGATGCTAAGATACAAAATAACGATTTTACATATAGATCGTCCATGGGGAATATGCGGCCAGGCAACGAATTCACGTCGCAGGAGAGAAAAATGCTGGCCGATCAAAAACTTGGCGCAGCCACCCCGTTCGAGCCGCCGGCACTTGGCGAACCCTATCTGCTCACCCCCGGACCGCTGACGACCTCCTACGCGGTCAAGCAGGCGATGCTGCGCGACTGGGGTTCGTGGGACGGCGATTTTCGCGCCATGACCGCGGATTTGCGCCGCCGACTGCTGACACTGATCGGCGACGCCAAGGGCGAGTTCGACTGCGTGCCGATGCAGGGCAGCGGCACTTTCGCGGTGGAGGCGATGCTCGGTAGCTTCCTGCCGCGCGACGGCAAGACGCTGGTGCTGGTCAACGGCGCCTATGGTCAGCGCATCGTGCAGACGCTGGGCTATCTCGGACGTGCCTGCTCGGTGATCGACAAGGGCGACTACATGCCCCCGCACGGGGACGAAGTGGCTGCGGCCCTCGATGCCGATCCCGCCGTCACTCACGTCGTGCTGGTGCATTGCGAAACCAGTTCGGGCATTCTCAATCCGGTCGCCGAGATCGCCGAGGTCGTGGCCGCCAAGGGCAGGAAGTTCCTGATCGATTCGATGAGTGCCTTCGGCGCCATCCCGCTCGACGTCAACGAGATCCGCTATGAAGCGATGGTTTCCTCGGCCAACAAATGCATCGAGGGCGTGCCGGGCTTCGGGTTCATCATCGCCCGCAAGAGCGCGCTGGAAGCGGCCAAGGGCGTCAGCCATTCGCTGAGTCTCGACGTGCATGCGCAATGGGCCAACATGAACAAGACCGGCCAGTGGCGCTACACACCGCCCACGCATGTCGTGGCAGCCTTCCTGGAGGCGTTGCGCCAGCACGAGGCGGAAGGCGGCGTGGCCGGGCGCGGCGCGCGCTACACCCGCAACCGCGACGTGATGGTTGCCGGCATGCGCGCGCTCGGCTTCGAGACGCTGCTCAAGGACCGCTGGCTGTCGCCCATCATCGTGACCTTCTTCACCCCCGCCCACCCGGATTTCTCCTTCAACCGCTTCTACGAACTGATGAAGGACAAGGGCTTCATCATCTATCCCGGCAAGCTGACGGTCGTGGAGTCCTTCCGCATCGGCTGCATCGGCCGCATGGACGAGCATGTCATGCGTCGGGTGGTCGAGGCGGCGGCGGAGACGCTTAGGGAAATGGGCGTGGATACCGCCGCGCCACCCGCCTCGGCCATCGCCGAGCGCGCCAAGCTTGCGGCCTGAAGCGCCGGCACCGATCGAAAGGATTGTCCTCCCATGAACCAGATGACCACCGTCAATGTCGGCGCGAACGGCCGCAGCTATGAATGGCCGCGCGTGCCGGCCATCGCCATCTGCCTGGATGGCTGCGAGCCGGCCTATCTCGATGAGGCGATAAAGGCGGGGCTGATGCCCTCGCTGGTGAAGATCAAGGAAAAGGGCACGGTGCGGACGGCGCACTCTGTCATTCCGAGCTTCACCAATCCCAACAACCTGTCGATCGCAACGGGCCGCCCGCCGGCAGTGCACGGCATCTGCGGCAATTATCTCTACGAGCGCGAAACCGGCAAGGAAGTGATGATGAACGATCCGCGCTTCCTACGCGCGCCGACCGTCTTCAAGGCCTTCTACGACGCGGGCGCGCGGGTGGCGGTGGTCACGGCCAAGGACAAGCTGCGGGCGCTTCTGGGGCATGGCCTGGAGTTCGGCGAGGGCAGGGCGGTTTGCTTTTCCTCAGAAAAATCCGACAAGGCGACCAAGGCTGAAAACGGCATCGACAATGCCTCGGCCTGGCTCGGCCGGCCGGTGCCGGAGGTCTATTCGGCCGAGCTGTCGGAATTCGTCTTCGCGGCCGGCGTGAAGCTCTTGAAGGAATTCAAGCCGGATGTGATGTACCTTACCACCACCGACTATGTGCAGCACAAATACGCGCCGGGCGTGCCCGAGGCCAACGCCTTTTACGAGATGTTCGACAAATATCTCGGCGAACTCGATGCATTGGGCGCGGCCATCGTGATCACCGCCGACCATGGCATGAAGCCCAAGCACAAGGCCGACGGCTCTCCCGATGTCGTCTATGCGCAGGACCTGCTCGACGAATGGCTGGGCAAGGACGCCGCCCGTGTCATCCTCCCAATCACCGATCCTTACGTGGTGCATCACGGCGCGCTGGGCTCGTTTGCCACCGCCTATCTGCCGGAAGGCGCGGACAAGGCTGGTATCATGAAGCGGCTGGCGGCCATCGACGGCATCGACGTGGTCATCGACAACGCCACCGCCTGCGAGCGCTTCGAACTGCCGTCCGACCGCATCGGCGACATCGTGCTGGTCTCGTCGGAAAACAAGACGATCGGCACCAGCGAGCATCGCCATGATCTCGCCGCGCTCGATGAGCCGCTGCGCTCGCATGGCGGGCTTACCGAGCAGGCGGTGCCCTTTATCGTCAACCGCAAGCTGCCGGACCTGCCGAATGCGCCGACGTTGCGGAACTTCGATGCCTTCTTCTACGCCGCCACGGCTGCGGCGCAGGCCGGATGAAGCCCTTACCCTCCCCTCGAGGGGAGGGTGGCGAACGAAGTGAGCGGGGTGAGGTGCTCGGCTTGCTTCCAGACCGTCACCCCGGCGCTTGCGCGCCGACCCTCCCCAAAAAAGGAGGGGCAAAGGAGCAGACATGAACAAGCCCGAAGCCTCCATCAAAGTCCGCCACGAGCCGATGCGGATAGCCGGCAGACAAGTCGATGCCGACGGCGTCGTCGAGGTGTATTACCCGTACACAAACGCGGTGGTGGGCACGGTGCCGGCCGGTCGGGCCGAACATGCCCGGCAGGCGTTTGAAATCGCGGCCAGCTATCGCTCCAAGCTGACGCGCTACGAGCGCCAGCAGATATTGCTGCGCACCGCCGAAGCACTCGCCGCGCGCCGTGAGGAGATATCCGACCTGGTCACGCTGGAGCTCGGCATTTCCAAGGCGGACTCGCTCTACGAGGTCGGCCGCGCCTATGACGTCTTCACCTTGTCGGCGCAGATGTGCATCCAGGACGACGGGCAGATCTTTTCCTGCGATCTCACCCCGCATGGCAAGGCGCGCAAGATATTCACCACCCGCGAGCCGCTGAAGGCGATCTCGGCCATCACGCCCTTCAACCATCCGCTCAACATGGTGTCGCACAAGGTGGCGCCGGCGATCGCCACCAACAATTGCGTGGTGGTCAAGCCGACCGAGCTGACGCCGATGACGGCGCTGGTGCTGGCCGATATCCTCTACGAAGCCGGGCTGCCGCCAGAAATGCTCTCGGTGGTGACCGGCATGCCGGCCGACATCGGCAACGAGATGATCATCAATGAAAATATCGAGCTCATCACCTTCACCGGCGGCGTGCCGGTGGGCAAGATGATCGCCAACACCGCCGGCTTCCGCCGCACCGTGCTGGAACTTGGCGGCAACGATCCGCTGATCGTCCTCAACGATCTCTCCGACGACGATCTTGCGAAGGCCGCCGACCTCGCCGTGGCAGGCGCGACCAAGAATTCCGGCCAGCGCTGCACGGCGGTCAAGCGCATCCTGTGCCAGCAGAGTGTCGCGGATCGCTTCGTGCCGCTGGTGCTGGAGCGAGCCAAGAAGATCAAATTCGGCGATCCGATGGACCGCTTGACCGATCTCGGCACCGTGGTGCACGAGAAGGCGGCGGCGCTGTTCGAAAGCCGTGTCTACAAGGCCGCGGAACAGGGCGCGGCGGTGCTCTATGATCCGGGTCGGAAGGGCGCGCTCCTGCCGCCCATCGTGGTCGACCACGTGCCGCACCAGTCCGAGCTGGTGATGGAGGAGACCTTCGGGCCTGTCATCCCGATCATCCGCGCTCCCGATGACGACGAGGCGCTGATCGCGCTTTCCAATTCCACTGCCTTCGGCCTGTCGTCGGGCGTGTGCACCAACGATTTCCGGCGCATGCAGAGATATATCTCCGGCTTGCAGGTGGGCACGGTCAATATCTGGGAAGTTCCGGGCTATCGGATCGAAATGTCACCATTTTGCGGCATCAAGGATTCAGGAAACGGGTATAAGGAAGGGGTCATCGAGGCGATGAAGAGCTTCACCAACGTGAAGACTTTTTCTCTCCCTTGGGCCTAGCCGGATTTGTCGAGAACCGGCTAATGATTAAGGGAGCGCTCGCGCTCCCTTTTTTGTGCGTGCCGAGGGGGAATATGGCTGTATCGTTGGCGAGAATTTCCACCGGGTGCCGATGGGCCCCGAACGGCCGCTTCCAAAAGACATCCGGTCGCGGGTAGGCTCATGCCCGGTTTTGCTCTTGCCATCGTGCTTGCGGCCGCCGTCCTGCACGCGAGCTGGAATGCTCTGGTCAAGGCAGCGAAGGACCGTGCGCTGGTGCTGGCGGCCGTCTCTTCCATGCATGCGCTTCTCGGCCTGACGTTGGTGCTGTTCGCCACCCCGCCAGCTGCCGGAAGCTGGCCTTACATCATCGCCTCGACCATCATCCACTATGGCTACTACGCCTTCCTGTTCCAGTCCTACCGGCTGGGCGACCTGAGCCAGGTCTATCCCATCTCGCGCGGGCTCGCCCCGGTGCTCGTCGCGGTGGGCGCTTATGTGACGATCGGCGAGACATTGTCGCCGGCAGGCTGGGTCGGGCTGATCGCGATTTCCGCCGGCATCGGCTTCCTGGCGTTGCAGCGCGGTGCGGCCCATGCCGACCCCAGGGCGGTGATGGCGGCGACGACCACGGGCATTCTCATTGCCGCCTATTCCGTCATTGACGGCATCGGCGTACGGTTGTCGCACAGCCCCTTCGGCTATATGGGCTGGCTGTTCCTGCTGGAGATACCGGTGAGCTTGTTCGTGCTGTGGCGTCGGCGCGACGATCCGCACAGTTTCGACTGGCGAACCTTCCGCATCGGCATGATCGGTGGCGTTTGCGCGGTGACGGCCTATGGCCTGGTCATCTATGCGAAGACGATTGCGCCGCTGGGGGCGGTTTCGGCGGTGCGCGAATCCAGCGTCATCATCGCTGCGCTTATCGGCCTTTTGCTGTTTGGCGAGCGGCCATGGCTGGGTCGGCTGGCTTCGGCGGCGGTGGTGGCCGGCGGCGTGATCACTCTGGCCTTCGCGGGGTAGTGCATCTGCACCCTCAGGCTATTTCGATATATAAGTCTGCCTCCTGCTATCATAAGATAAATAGATTTTACTTATTGTCCGACGCTTCCCAGTATCGAAGGTGGACGAGGCGCAATACCGGACGACGGCAGCACTTCGCATGCCGGAATGATTGCCTCTCCCAACGAGATCGTGCCTAAGCCGAATCCAAGGGGAAGTATCAATGAACACTCCAAAATCTTTCGTGCTTGCGGCTTTGGCAGCCGCCTTCATGGCCTCCGCCGCCCGTGCGGATCCCACCGAACTTACCGTCTATACGGCCGTCGAGGCCGTTGACCTGCAGCGCTACGCCGAAACCTTTGAGAAGGCGCATCCCGAGATCAAGATCAACTGGGTGCGCGATTCCACCGGGGTGATGACCGCAAAGCTCCTCGCCGAGAAGAATAACCCCGTGGCGGACGTCGTCTGGGGGGTGGCCGCCACCTCGCTGCTGCTCTTGAAATCCGAGGACATGCTGGAGCCCTATGCGCCCAAGGGCGTCGAGGCGCTCGACCCGAAATTCGTGGACCAGGATTCACCGCCGAGCTGGGTCGGCATGGACGCCTATGTCGCCGCGCTTTGCTACAACACGGTCGAGGCGCAGAAATTCGGCCTGACCCCGCCGACGAGCTGGAAGGACCTGACCAAGCCCGAATATAAGGGCCATGTGGTGATGCCCAATCCGGCCTCGTCCGGCACCGGTTTCCTCGATGTCTCGGCCTGGCTGCAGATGTTCGGCGAAAAGGACGCCTGGGCCTATATGGATGCCCTGCACGAAAACATCGCCGCCTACACCCATTCTGGCTCCAAGCCCTGCAAGATGGCCGCCGCCGGTGAAACGGTGATCGGCGTTTCCTTCGAGTTCCCCGGTGCCAAGGCCAAGGAGGCCGGTGGCCCCATCGACATCATCTTCCCGTCGGAAGGTTCGGGCTGGGAGGCGGAGGCCACCGCCATCATCGCCGGCACGCCCAATCTCGACGCGGCCAAGACGCTGGTCGACTGGTCGATCTCCAAGGAAGCGAACGAGATGTACAATGTCGGCTATGCCGTCGTTGCCTATCCGGGCGTTGCCAAGCCGGTGAAATATCTGCCGGACGACATCCCCTCGCGAATGATCAAGAACGACTTCGAGTGGGCGGCCAATCACCGCAATGCCATCCTTGAGGAATGGCAGAAGCGGTACGATTCCAAGTCCGAGCCGAAGAGCTGAATGTAACCCGATCTGGGTGCGGGCGCCGCCTTGCGCGGCGCTCGTCGATGAAGGCCGAAGCCGGATGGTGACGATGAGACATGAAAGCCTCGCCGCGCAGGCGGCATCCGCAACCGCGTTGCGTCCGCTGGCGGTCGATACGACGGCCTTAGGACCAGCTTATCTGAGCATTTCCGGTCTGTGGAAAGCTTTCGGCAACTTCCATGCATTGAAGGATGTTTCGCTGGAGGTGCGCGAGGGCGAGTTCATCTGTTTCCTCGGGCCCTCCGGTTGCGGCAAGACCACGCTGCTGCGGGCGATCGCCGGGCTCGATCCGCAAACGCGCGGCAGCATTCGACAGGCCGGCGCGGATATCTCGTCGTTGCCGCCGTCGAAGCGGGATTACGGCATCGTTTTTCAGTCCTATGCCCTGTTTCCCAATCTCACCATCGAGAAGAATGTGGCCTTCGGGCTGGAAAACACGAAGCGGCCGCGCGCGGAGATCGAAAGCCGCGTGAAGGAATTGCTCCAGCTCGTCGGCCTTGCCGATCAGGCCAAAAAATATCCGGCCCAGCTTTCCGGCGGCCAGCAGCAGCGCATCGCGCTCGCCCGCGCCATGGCGATTTCGCCGGGCCTGCTGCTGCTCGACGAGCCGCTTTCGGCGCTGGATGCCAAGGTGCGCATCCATCTGCGCCACGAGATCAAGGAACTGCAGCGCAAGCTCGGCGTGACCACCATCATGGTCACGCACGACCAGGAAGAGGCGCTGTCGATGGCCGACCGCATCGTGGTGATGAACCACGGGGTAATCGAGCAGGTCGGCACGCCGACCGAGATCTACCGCCATCCGCGCACGCTCTTCGTTGCCGATTTCATCGGCGAGGCCAACAAGTTCCAGGCCACCGTCGCTTCGGGCGCGGTGTCGCTTGGCGCTAGCAGTTTCCGGTGCGCGCCGCACCGGCTGGAAAACGGCGCGGCGGTGATCGCCGCGATCCGTCCGGAAGATGTCATACCGCATGGGGCGAATGCCGAGCGACCGGCCGCCGCAGCCAATCTGATCGACGTAACCATCGGGCAGATGGAATTTCTCGGCTCGTTCTGGCGCACCCGCCTGTGCGGCGAAAGCCTCGGTGAGGAGACGCTGGTGGCGAATTTCTCGATCAACGCGGTGCGCCGTCTGGGCATTGCCGAGGGCGAATGCCTGACGGTCGAGCTGCCGCCCGAGCGACTGCTGGTTTTTGCGAAGGGGGAACATCATGTCGCTGGCCGCTGAAGCGGCCCTGCCGCCCGGTCGCGCCGCCCGCCTTTCGCTCGATCGCGACGAATTCATCAAGCGCGGCCTGATGGCGGTGATCGCGCTCTACCTCATCGTGTCGCTGGCCGCACCGCTCTATGTGATGTTGTCGAAGTCGTTCTCGACCTATCGCTTCGACCTGACTGCCTATGAGTTTCAGGTCAGCGATGCGGCCGGCAACTGGGGGGCTCCCGTCAACGCGGCGGCGCTGAACGAGAAGATCGCCGCGTTACCGTCGGAAAAGCTGGCCACCAACTCCGACGGGCGGCTTGCCGCCACGAGCCTGTTCCCGGATTTCAGCTTCCGCAGCCCGGTCAAATACCGTATTCGCGGCACTGCCGACGATGCCTCCTTCCTGGTCGGCCAGAAGCTGCACAAGGGCATGGAATGGCAGGAGCTCGATTCGGGCACCTTCCGTCGTGTCATGCTGAGGCCGTCGCGGTCGATCGGGCTCGGCAATTACGTCATCTATTTCTCCACCCCCTCGCTGGTCCGTTCAGTCCAGAACTCCTTGTTCATCGCCATCGTCAGCACGGTCATCACCGTGGCGGCGGCATTCGGTTTCGCCTATGCGCTGAACCGCAGCCGTATGCGCTTCAAAAGCGTTTTCCGGCTGGTGGCCATGGTGCCGATCCTGGTGCCGTCGCTGCTGCCGGGCATCGCGCTGATCTACCTGTTCGGCAATCAGGGCCTGTTGAAGGAATTCCTGTTCGGCGCGTCGATCTACGGGCCGCTCGGCATCGTCATCGGCTCGGTGTTCTTCACTTTCCCGCATGCGCTGATCATCATTTCGACCGCGCTCGCCATTTCCGATCAGCGCCATTACGAGGCGGCCGAGTCGCTGCGGGCGAGCAAATGGCGCACCTTCTGGACCGTCACTGTGCCCGGCGCGCGCTATGGACTGATCTCCGCGGGCTTCGTCGTCTTCACGCTGGTCATCACCGATTTCGGCCTGCCGAAGGTCATCGGCGGGCAGTACAACGTGCTGGCCGTCGACATCTACAAGCAGGTCATCGGCCAGCAGAATTTCGAGATGGGCGCGGTGGTCTCGGTGGTGCTGCTGATCCCGGCGCTGGCTGCCTTCGTGGTCGACAGGCTGGTGCAGAAGAAGCAGGTGGCGCTCCTGTCGGCGCGTGCGGTGCCTTTCGAGCCCAAGGCCAATCGGCGCTTCGAGGGGCTCTGCCTTGCCTGGTGCGGTGTGGTAGCGGTGTTCATCCTCGGCATCATCGCCATCTGCCAGCTCGCGGCGATGGTCAAGTTCTGGCCCTACGATCTGACCCCCAGCCTCAGGAACTTCGCCTTCGACAAGATGGACGGCGGCGGCTGGGCGGCCTATCGCAACTCGATCCGGCTGGGACTGCTCACCGCCATCGTCGGCACGGTCATCGTCTTCATCGGCGCCTATGTGGTGGAAAAGATCGATGGTTTCCGAAAAGGTCGCGCCGCGTTCCAGTTCCTGGCCATGTTGCCCATGGCGGTGCCGGGCATGGTGCTGGGGCTGGCCTACATCTTCTTCTTCAATGATCCGGCAAATCCGCTCCATCCGATCTACGGCACGATGGCGATCCTGGTGCTGTGCACCATCACCCACTTCTACACGGTCGGTCATCTGACGGCGTTGACGGCGCTGAAGCAGATCGACCAGGAGTTCGAACCGGTCGCTGCCTCGCTCAAGCAGCCGTTCTACAAGCTCTTCGCGCGGGTTACCGTGCCGGTCTGCATGCCCGCAATCCTAGACATCTCCATCTATCTCTTCGTCAACGCGATGACGACGGTGTCGGCGGTGGTGTTCCTCTATTCGAAGGATACCGCACTTGCATCCGTCGCCGTGCTCAACATGGACGATGCGGGCGACGTGGCGCCGGCGGCGGCGATGGGCATGATGATCTTCTACACCAATGTCGTCGCGCGGCTGGTCCATGCAGGCATTTCCCGCGTCATTCTTAGCCGTACCCAGGCCTGGAGACGAAGGGAGGCCTAGGCGCGCGAAATCTACCGCACTGCCGGCATCGTCTTTTGGCGCATGCGCTCTAAGATGCCCCGCATTCACCGAGTCTGAATGCGGGAGAAACGTCATGCAGAACCATCAGTTCGGGCGCACCGGCCGAGCGGTTTCGCGGATTGGCCAGGGCACCTGGTATATAGATGAGGGCAACCGCAGGGCGGCGGTCGAGGCGCTGCGCCGGGGTATCGATCTCGGCATGACCCATATCGACACCGCCGAAATGTATGGCGATGCCGAACTCGTCGTCGCGGACGCGATCAATGGTCGGCGCGACGAGGTCTTCGTCGTCTCCAAAGTGCTGCCAGGCAACGCTTCCCACGCCGGCACGCTGGCCGCCTGCGAGCGCTCGCTGAAGCGGCTGCGCACGGATCGGCTGGATTGCTACCTCCTTCATTGGCGTGGCCGTTATCCGCTGGAGGAGACCTTCCGCGCCTTTGAGGAACTGCGCGAGGCGGGCAAGATCCTGTCCTGGGGTGTCAGCAACTTCGACGTGGACGATCTCGATGAAGCGCTTGCGATTGCCGGCGAGGGCAGGATCGCCTGCAACCAGGTGCTCTATCACCTGCGGCAGCGCGCCATAGAGCATGACGTGCTGCCCTGGTGCGCCAAGCGCGGCGTCACTGTCGTTGCCTACAGCCCGTTCGGGCATGATGAGTTTCCGACGCCGGCATCGGCGGGCGGGCGGCTGCTTGCCGAGGTCGGCAAGGCGCATGGCACAACCGCGCGACAGGTTGCGCTGGCCTTCCTGACGCGCGATGCCTCGGTGGTGGCCATTCCGAAGGCGTCGCAGGCAAATCATGCTGCCGACAACGCTGCAGCCGGCGATTTGCTGCTGAGTGAGGAAGATATCGCTCGTATCGGTCAGGCTTTTCCGCGCGGTCGGCGGCCGGCCATGCTGCCCATGATCTGAGGGCGGTGCGAGGCCGTTTAGGCATGCCGGGCGTTCGGTGCTTATCGTTCAAATGAGCGCTATCGGAGGCTTCCCATTGCGGATGCCCGCCCTAACTCCGGGTGCACCTAAGGTTAGTATTCGCTAATATGCCTGGCATGACACCCGGAAACCGGGTCCTTATCCTTAGGCCGCGCAATCAAGCGCATCCGGCTCTGTCGCCGGCAGGCCGGAAACGTGCGCAACCCAACGGGTGGCCGGCGTCATATGAAGAAGGAGTTTCAACCATGGCGCGTCGTTCGCTTATACCCCTCAGCAGCAGCAACTTGATGAGCAACGATCCGTTCCTGTCATGGCAGCATGGCATGAACAGGTTGTTCGATGAGGTGTTCCACGGTTCGCGATTGCCGGCCATGGAGCGCGAGGAGGGGATGATCGTTCCGCAGATCAACGTTTCCGAGACCGACACCGAAATGCGCATAACCGCCGATCTGCCTGGTGTCGCGGAGAAGGATATCGACATCACGCTGGATGACGACATTCTGACCATTCGCGGCGAAAAGAAGCTGGAGAAGAAGGAAGACAAGGAAAACTATCATTTCGTCGAACGCTCGTTCGGCCAGTTCCAGCGCTCGATCCGGCTTCCCCAGTCCATCAACGTCGATCAGGTCCACGCGCATGTCGTGGACGGCGTACTGACGATCACCCTGCCGAAGAATGCAGCCAAGGAGCGCACCCGCCACATAAAGGTGGGGTCCGGTGCATCGACCAGTCACTGAGCCCCGTTTTCGAGGTCCGCGGCCGCGAAGGTCCGCAATGCATCTTCCGCGGTGGCGAGGCGGCCCATGCAGATGCGCCAACTCTGCGGAAGATCATCCGCCGGTAAGTCGGCGGGCATGACAAGGTTCTCGGGCATCTTGCCCGAGGCCAGCGCCTCGCACAGCCGCGCGGCACCCAGCACGCGCTCCTCCAGTTTCGAAGGGGCCGGCGCCTCCTTCTTGCGCAGCGCGTTTGCCAGCGCTTCGGCAAACAGCAGCGCGCTTGCATAGAGCCTGATCGAACGGCGGTCGTAGCGCGCGACAAGTTCGTTGATCTCGTCAGCGGAGATGCGCCCGCGCAATGACCATCGCGCCGCGTGGCGGGCCCAGCCTATGCTGGAAGCCAGTGTGTTGAGGCTATCATGCGCGGCGGAAAACTTGTCCATCGCCACCTGCGCGGCAGACGGGTCCGAGCGCGCCAACGCGGCGGAACTGGCGGCGAAGCCGCTGCCCAGGTCGAGCAGCAGCTTTCGGGCCGCCTGCCGCACCAGCTTGATCGGATCGGGCGTGACCAGCAACTGGCTGAACAGCAGCGCCACGATGATGCCCACGCATGAATCCAGCAGCCGCACATAGCCTGCCGTTTGCGGTCCCATCACCAGCACCAATATAGTCGACACGCCCGCCTGTATCGGAACCACCGGCCCAAGCCCGAAGGATGAGGCAAGCATCATGGCCAGGAAGGTGGCCACCGTGCCGCGCAGCAGCAGCAAGCTGCTGCCCAGAGTCAATGCCAACTCGCCGACAAGGATGCCCAGGCAGACGCCCACCAGCAATCCGACCGCCTGTCGCGCGTGGCTGGCAAGGCCCGGCGCCAGGCACACCAGCGCAACGATGGCGGCGAATATGGGATAGGGATGCCCCAGCAACTTCTGGGAGAGTATCCAGGCAACGGCCCCGGCAATCGAGGAAAACAGCACATCGCGCCAGGCGTTGGACCAGCGCGTCAGGATGATGCGGGCGAAGTCCTTCATGGCGCCTCTTGCGTCGCTCCGCTTCTGGTAGGCAGCCAGAGCACACCATTTTCCTTCCATCGAAGCAAGGCTTCAGCGCCTGTCCGGCACGAATGCGAGCGGGATAGGGCAGGAGTGTCACGGCTGGAAAGTCGCATGGTGCGAGCCGCAATGGAGGGCATCCGGGCATTGCCCTTTTTTTGCCATCGGCGAGACATTGGCACGTCACCGAAAGCGGGCAGTGTTCGCCCCGTGTTGGCGGACACGATTCGGAGAGGCGAGAATGCAGGTTCCCTACGAGACAACGCTCGAGGAGTTGTTGAACGAACCCATCATCCGGCAGGTGATGGTGCGGGATGGCGTGAACCGCGAGGACATCCTGCGCCTGCTGCGTCAGGCACGCATACGCTCGGCTCGCCGCTCGAGCGGCCGCATGTCCCTTCCCATCGATTGAGCGGCAGATCCACTCTTGCCGCCTAGGTCTTATTCGCCGTCGCTCGTATGCTGCTTGACCGGTGCCGGCACCTCGGAACCGTCCTCGATGCGGTCGCGGTAGAGGGCCGCGCGGGCAAGCAGCATCAGCGTCACCGGCGTCGTGACGGTCACGAACACCGCAATCAGCACCTCGTGCAGCACCGGGCGCGACTGCAGCACCGAAAAGAAGATGATGGAGGCGAGCAACACGCCGGCCGTGCCCCATGTGCTGCCGAGCGTCGGCGCGTGCATGCGCTCGTAGAAGGTCTTCAGCCGCAGCAGGCCGAGCGCGCCGATGAGGGTGAGGCAGGCGCCCACCAGCACGAAGAAGGCGGTGAGAAGCGCCGCCCAGACCGGGATGTCGGCGGCGTGGTTCATTCGATCACCTCGCCGCGCATGAGGAACTTTGCCAGCGCAACGGTGGAGACGAAACCGAGCAGCGAGATGACCAGCGCTACCTCGAAATAGAGCGTGCTTCCGGTTCTGATGCCGAACACCAGCAAAAGCAGCATGGCATTCACGTAGAGCGCATCGAGGCTCAGGATGCGGTCCTGCGCGCGCGGCCCGCGGATCATGCGGTAGGCGGCAATTCCCATGGCGATGGCCAGAAGTATCTGCGCGATCAGCAGCGACCAGAACAGGATGACGGCGCTCATTCGAATATCTCCCGTAGCAGATGCTCGTAGCGGTTCTTGATGAGATCGATCCAGTACGCTTCATCCACCAGGTCGAAGACGTGGAGGAGCAAGGTGCTGCGCGCCGAATCGTACTCCACCCAGGCCGTGCCCGGCGTGCTGGTGACGATGCAGGCCAGCACGGCAAGGCCGGTGTGGTCGCGCAGGTCGAGCGGCACGGTGATGAAGCCGGAAACTCTGCCCCTCCGGCCCCTGCGCAGGATCAGCGCGGCGACGGCGATATTGGAGCGCAATATGTCGACCATCACGATGGCAATGAGCCGCGGGATCAGCAGCCAGCGCCGCAGCTTCGGTTTCTGCGGCTGCAGGGCCGCCATGATGTTGGAGGCGGCCACGGCGATCGCGGCGCCCAGCAACAACTGACCGAGCGTGAACCCGTTGAGCAACAGCCACATCGCCAGAAGAGACGCGGTGAGCAACGGATATGGCAGCAAGCGTCTCAATGGCTTGCTCCTTCTCGCGCGGGCGGCACACGGGGCGCCGTCAGCACATCCTGGATGTATTGCGCCGGCGCATGCAGGGCGCGCGCGGTATCGTTCATGTAGCGCATTACAGGTCCGCCCTGCACGGTCAGCGCAAGGGTCAGCACTAGAAGCACCACCACCGGCACGACCTCCACGATCAGCACACGCGGCACCGTCGCGTCGATCGGCGCCCAGAACATGCGGATGCCGTCGCGCGACATGGCCAGCAGCGCCGACAGCCCCGAGACGATGAGCAGGGCTGTGAAGAGCCAAGTGGTCGCTGAGATGCCATTGCCGGTCTCCGCCGGGCTGAAAAGCGCGACCATGATGGAAAGCTTGGCGATGAAACCGGAGAGCGGCGGCAGGCCGGCGAGCAGGATGCCGCATCCGCCGAAACACACGCCGAGGATGGCAAGTGTGCCGGGCAGGGCGACGCCGATCTCGTCCTCCTTTTCGTCCTCGTCTTCGTCGCCGAAGGCTTCGGCGGTGACTGCCAGGATGCCTGCCGCCGGGTCCTGGCCGCGTTCGATCAGCTCGATGAGCAGGAAGAAGGCGCTGACGGTCAGGGTGGAACTGACCAGATAGAACAACGCGCCGCTGGTGACGCCGGCATCCGAAAGGCCGATGGCCGTCAGCAAAGTGCCGGAAGAGACGAGCACGCTATAGGCGGCAAGCCGCGCCATCGCCTGCGAGGCAAGTACGCCGATCAGGCCATAGGCGAGAGTAGCCATGCCGCCGATGAGAAGCAGGTTGCTGCCGAAGCCGGCCGAGGCGCCGGCCTGCGCGCCGAAGAACAGCGGCGACAGCCGCAGTAGCACGTAGATGCCGACCTTGCTGAGAATGGCGAAGATCGCTGCCACAGGCGCGGCCGCCACAGTATAGGCGTTGAGCAGCGAGAACGAGAGCGGCCACATGCCGGCCTTGATGAGGAAGGCGATGCCCAGCACCGCCGCGCCGGCTTCCAGAAGCAGCCGGTCGTTGCCGGAAACCGCCGGAATCTTGGCGGCAAGGTCGGCCATGTTCAGCGTGCCGGTGACGCCATAGATCAGCGCGACCCCGATCAGAAACAGGAACGAGGCCGTCAGGTTGACCACGATGTAGTGCAGTCCGGCCCTGACGCGCTGCGGGCCGGAGCCGTGCAGGACGAGGCCGTAGGAAGCCGCCAGCATGACCTCGAAGAAGACGAACAGATTGAAGAGGTCGCCGGTCAGCACCGCGCCGTTCACGCCCATCAGCAGAAGCTGGAACAGCGTGTGGAAATAGGCGCCCGCCTTGTGCCAGCGCGCGAGCGAGAAGATCAGCGATGCGGTCGCCAGCACGCTCGTCAGCACCAGGATCAGCGCCGACAGCCGGTCGAGCACCAGCACGATGCCGAAGGGAGCCGGCCAGTTGCCGAGTTGATAGACGCCGGTGGCCGGGCCGTCGGCGAAACGCAGCAGCGTTATCGCCACGCTCAGCATCGCCAGCGTCGAGATCAGGTTGATGACGCCTTTGAGAAACTGCCTGCGCTCGTCGTAAAGCAGCAGCAGCGCTCCCGCCACCAGCGGCAGCAGGATCGGCGCGATCAGCAGATGGTGCGCCCAGCCTGTCACTGCTGCTCCCTTCCGTCGACATGGTCGGTGCCGGTGAGGCCGCGCGAGGCGAGCAGTACGACAAGGAACAGCGCCGTGGTGGCGAAGCCGATGACGATCGCGGTGAGCACCAGCGCTTGCGGCACCGGATCGGCATAGGCCCCGATGCTGCCGGCGTTTCCGGTAAGGACAGGCGGCGCATCCGAGCGGAGCCGGCCCATGCTGAAGATGAACAGGTTGACCGAATAGGAGATCAGCGAAAGTCCGATGATGACCTGATAGGTGCGCGGCCGCAGCAGCAGCCACACGCCCGAGCCGGCCAGCACGCCTATAGCGATCGCGATCAGCAGTTCCATCACGCGCCCTCCTGCGGCGGGGTCGCAGCGCGTGTCACCCGCAGCCTGCGGATCGACTGGTGCGCCAGTGCGATCAGCATAAGCACCGTCGCGCCGACCACGAGCGTGAACACGCCAAGGTCGAACATCAGGGCCGAGGCCGCCGGCACCTTCCCGATGAAGGGCACGTCCAGATATTGCGAATAGGTGGTCAGGAACGGGTAGCCGAACAGCCAGGAGCCGACGCCCGTGGAAACCGCCGTGAGCAGGCCGAGGCCGATCCAGCTCACCGGCAGGATGCGTAGCTTGTCTTCCACCCATTTCGTGCCGGCTGCCATGTACTGCAGAATGAATGCCGCCGCCATGGCGATGCCGGCGACGAAGCCGCCACCCGGCAGGTCATGGCCACGCAGGAACAGATAGACCGCCAGCACGATGATGACTGGGAATGCCCATTGCATGACAATGGCCGGGACGAAAAGATAGTCGCTCACCGTGTCGCCGAGCTTGCGGTCGGGGTGGGCTTCGTCGAAGGCGTTCTGGATGCGCTGCTGCTCGGGGGCGTCGACGCTTTCGGGCGCGGGCCGGAAGCGGCGCAGCAGGGCGAAAACCGACAGTGCCACGATCGCCAGGACGGTGATTTCGCCCATCGTGTCGAAGCCGCGGAAATCGACCAGGATGACGTTGACGACATTGCGCCCGCCGCCTTCGGTATAGGCGCGTTCGAGGAAATAGGAGGCGATGGTTTCGGGCAAAGGCTGGGTCATGACCGCGAAGGAGAGTGCCGCCATGCCCGCTCCCACGGCGACTGCGACGACGAAATCGCGCTGG
>Ga0187815_10000351_pt1 | contig 22355 bp, 11 predicted proteins | sample NC_S_5_FD_132962 | JGI IMG/M metagenome (GOLD analysis project Ga0187815, IMG submission 132962) | Wetland sediment microbial communities from Neuse River Estuary, North Carolina, USA - ASW-S_5 | ecosystem: Environmental > Aquatic > Freshwater > Wetlands > Sediment | place: USA: North Carolina...
CAGAGCGCGAAGACGAAGACGAAAGCGACCACGGCCAGGGCGAGCCCGAGCCAGGGGATCGCGGGAACGAGGATCCCGACCGGCGAGGGAGCGACGTAGGCGAGGAGGAACCATACGGCGACCAGGGGAACGGTCAGGTACCCGATCCGGACCACCGTCCAGCGCTTGTCGTTCGTGGCCCCGACCCGTTTCGGGGCCGAGGGGGTGGGAGGCTGGCGACGGCTCCGTGCCTTGCTGCGGTGGTAGAGCGCGCGGAGGGCGCGCCCCGGGTCGCCCGCGGACGAGTCGGCATGAAACCCGACCTTCGGGTCGTCGGCGATCTCCCCCCAGGCCATCCCCTTGGACCTGAGCTCCTCGACCCGGTCCCAATCGACCATCGGGGGGCGAGGGTGGCGCCCCCTTTCCCCTTTGTCCCCGCGGCGGATTAGGTCTGGAATCCCACACGATTCATTGAGCCGACCGGTCTTCGTGCCCGCCGTCCCGGGCGGGCGCCCTAGTCACGGGCCTTCGTGTCCCCTAATCGCTTACCTGCGGATTGGCGGCCGTCGGCGGGGCGGTCCGATTCAGTTCTTCGTTAAATCGGTGGCTCGCCGCAATCACCGATTTTAGCCGGTTGTAGCCCGGTAACTCGGGCGGAACGAGTCCGGCGGCCTCGGCTGGCGTCTCTCCACCTGGAAGCGCAAGGCTCAGAGCGAAACGTTGATCGCGACGTCGGACCGAGAAGACCTACCGGGCCGGGACTGAAGCACGAGCAGGCCGGCTGCGGTCGAGGCGACCCAGCTCAAGGCGACTCCGAAGAAGATTAGCGTGAATCCGATGGTGTGAGCGTTTCCAATCCCACCGAAGAAGAGGAGCGAAATAACGAATGTTGCCAGAAGGACTGATCCCACGAGTTGGGTGAGCGGCGCGAGCCGCCTCCATCGGGGGTCGTCATGCTGCGGTCCCCACATCCCGAACGGAGCGGTCATCAATGACACGACCACCGCCGCGCCGAAGAACCCGTTGTAGTAGCCAATAGAGGCGGGGTCACGCTGGTTGAGTGGGAACAGGGCCGAAATGATGGCTGCCGCACCAGCTGCCCCTATCAGGACCGCCCCGACCGGCCGCTTACGCCGTACGGTAACAAAGTCAAGCCACAGGCCGATGGCGAATGCTAGGAGAAACCCGCCGAACGCACCCAGCCCTATCCGCTCTTCAGGCTGATACGGTAGTGAAAAGAGAGGAATGGCCCACCAAGGGCGGTCGAAGCCCACGACGAAACCCCGAGCCACTAGGCTAGAAACGAAGGCGACCACCGCGAGCAAGCCGCAGACGGCGAGCACTTGACTGACTCGAGGATTCAAGATCGGCCCCTAGACCCTACATCAGAATGACGGCCATAAGACCAATGTCTAGCAAGTCGAGACCGTCACGCTACCGGCGAATAAGGTGCGAATCGCCCACTCCCGGCTCGGGTCCCGCCACTGAACGGGGCTCGTCGGGTCCCGAAGATTGAACACCGCCCCTCGATTCGAACCAGGCTGGAGAGATACGCTGATTGGTCAAGTTAGCCGCGGCATCCTGCTCGGGCTCGAGCGAATCGTGATTGGATTCCGGGGACGTGGCCAAGAACGGCGGGTGTCCGCCCGTTCGGCTACAAGGAGGCACGGCGCCTCTCCAGCTTGGACCATCCTTGACAGTGGCACTGATGTGTAGGAAACGAAGTCAACACTCTTGGCACTCTGTGGTTCGAGAGCGATGAAATCGCGCGTCCCCCCTCTGAAGGTCGCCTTTCGCTCCGGGGTAGGCTGATTTGGACCTGCCAGCGGTTTGGCGTCCTCCATCGGTCGATCTGGGGGGGGTCGACCTCCCGCATCCGTTTCATGACGGAGCTCGACCCGTAAGGGTGGGACCTTGCGAGAATGGCCCCCTATGTCCAGGCGCGCCGTGGGAGCTAGAACTGCCAACCTGTCACCGCTATTCGACGCACAGATGGAGATTCGGATCGCTGCAACCGGAACCCCTTCGGATTCCTTCAGGACTTGCTCCAGTTCTGCTGCCAACTCTTCCGCAACTGTGAGCTCTCCCTCTACGTCGGCCAGAATCTGGGGGAGAACCGTCCTCAGGATCTTGATGTCGACTCTTCGCAGGACTTCGCCGAGCTTCTTGAGCCGACCAAATGTCTCATCATCGGTTGCACCGGGGACTATCATCCCTAAAGTTCGGGTTGGAAGGTCAAGCTCGAACAGCGCTCCCCGCCTCTCCCTCACGAGTCGCACAGTTAGGACTTGGTCACCGGGCCGTGGATTGGGTAGACTTAGTTTCCCTGCCCTTGTCATCCCTAGGATAGTCTTGCCAACGGGGCCATTGTCGAACAGGGACCCGACCAGCTCCACAAGCTCGTCGCGGCTCAGTTCGCGACTGGCGATCCCTTCTGAGTTCCGCTTCAGCGCCCGGATTCCTTGGTCTCCACTCGCCCACGAAATGAATGTCTTCAGCCTCTGGAGCGCGGCGGAGACGGTTGACCTCGCCTCAGTGGACTCCAAGGTCGCGGACCAACCTGAACGCCCCGCCAGAGTGACGGCCGTTGGAGATAGCGTAACGTGTCCAATGTCGTCGTTGGTCACTTCGATCTGAGTAATCGCAATCTCAGGTCTCTCCCGGCTGAGCCACTTGTCGAGGAAGCTCCCGACGACGAAGCCGATTGCCCCCGATGCTACGAGGGTCGCGGTGGCTGCCCCTGTTATGAAACTCTCAACTCCTGATAGCACATCCGTCATGGCCACAACGAATTGACCCGACTAGGCATTGAACTTGCGGTCTCTTGCAGAAGTGACCTGAACGAATTGTTCGAGGGCAACCCCCGATTTGCTCTGCCAATCAGTCTGGCTCGTGTGGAGCGTCCCATGCGGGAACGACGCCGTTGTGACAATCTGCGACTTCCACCCAAATCAAGCAACAGTGAGGCGGCGATGCGGATCAGGCGCCCGAGTCACCCTTCCAGTCCGCCTACGCCTACCTCGGAAGGCAAGTAGGTGTAGGAACCGGTGCGAAGTGAGGACTCTTTCTGCAAGAGCTAACGATGCTCTGAAGCCCGAATCGGTCCGATAGATGGCCGATGACAGGTCCCTCTCCAGAAGCCTTACTACATATCTCTTGATCTCATCCTCGTCGAGGCGGCACGTGGGCTCCCCGCTCGGCGTGAGCCGGCCTGCCCGAAGCACTTTGGATTTAGCGGGAAGGTAACCCAGTGACCATAGACGTCGAATCAGTTCAGGCCAGTCGAACACACCATGGTGCGCGTCGATCCGCAGTGGACTACGTACATCCCCTCGCCTCAGCGTCCAGAGGAGACCTCTTCCTCTCCGACCGGCATCGTAGACCCATAGCTGGCGCCCGCTTCGCACGTAGACGTTGATGGCGATAGTATCGCCTACGATCTGGATTCGGTCCTGATCGAGAACCAAGGTGACCCTCGAGTTCCCGGCCATCCGCTCATGCCGAGCCTCCTGCACTAGACGTCTCCGGATGAGCGGCAATGCGCCGTTCGGCACCTCTCTTGCCCAATTCCGGATGACCCGCTGCCAACGGCGGTCTGAGTGGCCAGGATCTCGAGAATCTGGTTGCTGCGCTGGCTGCGAAAGAAGAGAATGCCGGATTGCTCCGATGAACTCTGGGTATCCCTCAACCTTCAGCACAAACCCTGGGAACGAGCCGAAGTACCCCTTGAGCGGGGCAAATACCGTCTCTACCCTTCCTCGTGTCACCATGATGATCGTGGCCCGTTTGTGAGGGAGCCGCGCAATCATCCGCCTGACATCTTGGTCTCTGGCCGAGCACCCGATGATTAGAAGGGTGGAATCAGACCGGCTCAGCAGGCGTGAAAGTGGAACGAGCCTACTGATTGATAGTTCGGGATCGAGAATGTGGGGGATGCTCGCACACATCGTCAGGGGTTCGCTGTCACCGTGAAGATGGTATAGTACTGGGCGGTCGACGGCCGGCTCCTTTCGTACCGATGCGGCGAACGACTCTGTAATCATGCTCACGTAGTCGCGTAGCTCGGTCAGCCCGGACTCTTTGGCGGCCGCTTCAATCAAGCGATCGAAGTTCAGGGTCATCATCAGCCGCAGTTTCTTGTAGCGCATCAGTGTCGCGAGAAGGTGGTGCCAGGCATTCGGGCGTGACCCATTTAATGCGAAGACATGCTGCAGCCCGAACTCGACGCCCCACCCGACTCTCGAGATTGTCTCTTCGAGAGAGAGCTTTGCGAACGTTCGAGGTATAGGCCTGCTCCCAGGTCCCTTCAGCTCAGGGACAACTTGACGAAGAATCTCGTCCCGAAGTGCATCCCCGAGAGGCATGTTAGCCGGGCTCCAGAAGGAGATTCCCGCTCCACAGAGGATTGCCAGCCTTCCTCGAGAGGATTCGACAGACAAGCGTTGGAAGATCTGGTCCGGGACAACCTGTGGATGATTGAGACAAGAGGTCCGCGGGAACGCCTTGCACCTTAGGCACCAGCTGCGGCCGTTCACTCTGATTCCTGTATCATGCGCCCAGATGGCCTCTTCCGAACGGTCGAGCGCGCGCCAATCCCAGTGTGAGCACCCCCCGGGAGTTCAAACCCGAACTTCTACTGGCCTCGTCGCCGTGCCCCACGGTGAAGAGCCGGATGCGAGGTGCAGCCGGCGCGCTAGCGGCCATCGGAATCACCTTGCTCTTACCAACCACATGCAAGTCGCATTACCTACACCTCGCGAGAGGTAATCGGACATTACCTATGGCGACGGACACTGGTTCGAGTCCGGGACCGGACCCGGCTCCGGCCCCAGGGCCGGCGCCAGACCCGGGTCCTTCGCGCGCCCGTGCACGCGCTTTGGGCCTGGCCCGCTGGGCGGGGCGGTGGGGGGGACCTTGGTCCAGCGATGGGGGGATCCGACTCGGGACCGGTCCCGGGCTGGCCGCGGCGCCGGAGAGCGAGCCGTAGCCCCGCGTGGGCGCCTGGCGGTCCAGCCCAACGGTCGATTGGCCCATATCCTGGCGCCTCCTTGGAGGACTGAGCCAGGGACGACGCTGGGAGTAGGGACGGTGGATTCCCGCGGTCCCCCCGAGCAGGTCCACGCGCGGGCGTGCGCGCGTGGCCCACCTTGACCACCCCCAGGGAGGGTCCCCCCAGCGGAGGGCCCCGGTGGGGGGTCTCCCCAATTCACGAAAGGAAACGCGAATCACATGTACCACCTTGCGTGGTCTCGCACGTGCCCGAGGTTCATCCTGGGAGGTGCGCTTGCGGGTTCGGATCGAGCTGAGCCAATCCTCGATAAACGGTAGTGTCAAATTGCCGTTTTCTTTCACTACTCCCACTCCTTCCCACGTCAGAGAAGGGGTCCCTCGGAGGTAGTGACGGGGGACCGTTCCATGGGCCCTCAACCCTAGGCGGAGGGCACCCCGGGCCCTCTCTCAGGCAATGGAACCCCCGCCCGTCTGCCCGAACTGTGAGACCGTCCTCGACCTGACACGAAGGAACCCGATCCAGGCACAAGTCTACTGTAGCGTCGATTGCCCGCAGTGTGAGGTTATCTGCACGCCGGGGGGTCCTGAGGAGAACATCGCCTATGCTGGGTCGCCCCCAGTGCCTTTCCACCACCCCAAGGCGAGCCGGAGGTCCGCGAGCGTACGGTTGAACGCCGCAAGTGGCATGTAGCGGGGTTCGTTGCATCAGCCTGATGGCGACTCCGGTCGTGGTTTCGAATGCAATGACAACGACGGTGTACGTTCCAAAGTACTCGTTGCAGGGAGAGGATCTCCCCTGCCATGTCCGGTGGTCCGGGGAGGGACCCATATCGATCATCATGCGGTTACCGCCGGAGCTGTCAATCAAAGAGGTCTACAACCTCGGGTCTGGAGGTGCTCGGGAAATTGGCGAGAGGAGGGTTTCATTCGACTCGTTCGTTGTTCCAGGCTATCTTGGCATTCTGTTCCGGACCTCCAGGCTCGAATTGGCTAGAGCTGACGTACCACTGGAGGTTCAGGTCTCCGCCGGCGATGGTACAGTCCTGAGGAACGTCAGGAGGGAGGTCGCGCTCTTCCGACCATTGGTCCGGTTCGCGGGGGTTCCGGGGGAGCTTGTCGTCGAGGAGAAGAATCTACCCAACCGAGCCAAATCAGAGCGGATTGCGCTCGAGAACGTCGGCGAAGGAACGGCCCTGATTGTTGCGAGCCTCCGCAAGGGCAGCGACGGTGTAATCGGAGAGCCGGCGAGGGCAAGAGAATTCGAGACCAAGTTCAAGGCCGATGTGTTATCTGGACTGGAACGAGCTAAGACTGACTTGCCAGGTCACTCCCGTCTCCTTGAAGAGTTCGTTCAACTTCTTAAGGAACCGCTGGTCCTCGATGCTCCTACAACTCGAAAAATCAGAATGATTAACCGGCGCGCGCGCGCAGCCTACAAGAAGGACAAGGCCCTGTTTCGAAGGGTTGTCCAGATCCTAGCCGAAGCGTACTTCCGGAACCTCGAACTTGTAACTGAGCTCTCATCCTTCCTCGACTACCTCAACTCTATCGGCGAAGGACGGGTTGTCCTATTGAACGCTCTCGATGTGCTCCGCTTTCCGAAGGGTCAGTCATCGATCGAGTTGAACCTGCAGATTGCAGATGCGAGTTTCATGCCCTATCCTCCCCTCTCTTTGCCGAGAATAACAATACGGCCGACCGAGGCTGGGGAGATCCCCGTCCATCGACTCTTCGATTGGGTCTCGGGTGAAGTAATCGAGGAGCGGCGATAAGCATGCCCCTCGGAACGACGGGAATCATTGCCGCGACTGCCGGAGCGGAAAAGGGGCTTGCAATCGCCGAGCGCGGTGTTCAAATCGTTGGAAAGCAGGCAGAAAAAGTCAATGATGTGCTCCGGGGTAGTTTCAAGATTCTGAGTCAAGAGATTACAATCCGATTCCCTGACCAGTTGCAGGAAACATCCATTGCCTTCGAGGCAACAGGTGGCCTCATTGGCCGCAAGATCCGATTTCCTTTCGGCAGACCCCACAGAGTACATCTCCGGCCGCTTCGCGTGCCTTCTGGCGAACTGGAATCGGCGGTGTCGATAGATTCGTCTGGCTTTGAAATCAACACGAAGGGAATGACGGTGGCGGACACATACGTTCTGGACGTCGAGTACGACATTCCCGAGCCGCGCTTTATCGACGCTCTCGTTCAACGGAACGTCCCTGCGGAATCGCCGAAGGGAAGCCTAAGCGAGTACTGGTTGCATGCTGCCTTGAAGCACCCCCGAGTACTCCGAGGTCGCTTCGGAAAGCTGGACCTCCGTGACCTTGATTTCGTGGTGGATGTTGGTATCGCCGAGCACCTGAAGACGGTCGTCCCACAGTCCCTCATCCGAGAGCTGGAGGCTGGGGTCGCGCTCCTCGCGGAGCGGAACCCTCACGCAAAGTTCCAGCTTGGCCGCAAACACGCCATCGCGATGGCGCGTCGCGGCAAAGGGAATACGATGGAGCTCCTGGGCAGCCTCCAGGCAATCTTCCTCCCCGAGACCTTCCGTACATTTGTGGACGTGAAGGAGGATTTCCATTACGGCGAGTGCGAGCGCGGTGTAAACTTCTATGACACTCTCCCCATTCCGACGTGGCCCCGTTCGATGAAGGTCATCTCGAGGGCCGACCTATCGTTGGAGAGTCCCACCGCACATGGTGTTCTCGTCTACCGAAAGGACGACTTCCTCGCCGGGGTCAAGAAAGCACTCGGTGAACGGTAAGCGACCCCTTTACCGGCTTTGGCACGAAACTAGCGCCTTCGCCCAGCCGCCTGCCCCCCCTTGGAGAGTCGTTGCGGTCAGCAACGATTCTCCATAGGCTGGGAGTCCCGTTCCGTGCCTGTTGCTCCTGAGGCTGCGGTCGCCTCGATTCGCTTGCGGCTTGGCGCCTTCGTTGCCTGGAAGGCAACTCCCGCCCTGCCTGGAACTACCTTGAGCTTAGGTCTAGGGGGATTGATAGGAGCCTGGGGCCCGCGAAGGATCGTCGTAACCAGTTGATTGAAGTTAGTGAACCTAGACTTTTCGCTTCCCGACGTCAGTCGAATCGCTTAGTCTCCTTCGGACACTCGAAACTAAAGGTAATGCGATTCTCTTCTACCCTCGAGGGCTGTCTATACGGGCACCTGACTTCGACGTACTCGCCCTTAGAGAAACCCACATGTCGGAAGGGGTAAACGCCCCGGTTAGCGGAGGTGGGCGCATGCAGAGCGCCCCTTACAACCACGGCGCTCGCGCGTCCTAGGAAGGACCATGATCCGCGCGAAGGGACGAGGAGACTCATGATACACAATCAATCGGTGCTGACGACCGCAAGCGGTCATCGGCCCTGTCTCTGTCATGGGGGACCGGGTTCTCCCGGAATCGTCTTAGCCATGCGGCGCAGTCACGGATAGTGGCCGTCTACTGCCCAGAGTGCGGCAGGTCGGCGCTGCCGAGCCAGCGATTCTGTGGATACTGCGGTCGGAGTCTAGTCCTGCGAAGCGACGGGACGTACCCGCCGTTTTTCACCGGAACGCCAGGCTCGAGCCCTGAGCGCGAACCTCCTTACTCGACAACCCCCACCCATAGCCACACGGGACGGAACATCGCCATTGTATGCATAGTCCTAATCCTCCTTCTGTTTGTCCTGCCTATTGCGCCGCACGCCTTCTCCGAGAGCGTGGCCCCAGTCGTGGCCATTGGAGTCGGAGCAGGCGGGACCAAGCTCCCGGCCCCGACGGGAAGTTGGGTTACCGGCAGCTATTCCACGTCGCTGGGGATCTCGGTTTTCGTCATCATCGACGCCTCAGGAACTCAGGTCTACAACAGCTCCGGGGGGAGCGGCAGCTTCAGCTTCCTAGCAACAAGTGCCCCGTACTATGCGGTCGCGGTTTGTCTATGTTTAGGTGGCGTCGCAATGTCGGGCACGTACTACTCGCAAGTCATCTAGGTCCAGTGGGCGATGCCGAGTTCCGAGGCCGAATCCTCGTCTCTTGCCTACCACTTCTGCCCCAGCTGCGGATTCCGAAGTTCCGTCCAGGCAAAGTTCTGCCAGCGATGCGGCCTCAAGCTACCCACTCCCCCCGACGTTCCCTCGCCTGCGCGTCCTCGCCCCCGCAAACCTCCGATTCCCCATCCCTCAAGCGACGGGCCGCTCGTTTGTACTGACTGTGGAGCGCTCGCTAAGCAGGACGACAGGTTCTGCACGAACTGTGGGGAGCCGTTCGAAGACTGACCTCCTGGCTCTCAGGCTACAAGCGACGCGCACTCCCGCGAGAGGAACGCAATCCGCGCACAGGGGGCGAAAGGGCACGACGGCACGCCTTTGAGAACCAACGCGATTTGTAAGGTCCGAAGCAGTCCCGAGGCAGACCTTACGAAGAGTGTCCTTTGTTAGCACTACCCTCACGAACTAGCTTAGCTGCTCGAAGAGGTAGCCCCCAAGGGGATAGACACCCCTGCCTCCAGCCGCGTAGATGTTCCAAGTCTCATTGTTCCCGGGACCGGGGAAGATGTAGGTAAGATGGATTGTCAGGTGCGTTCCCGGCAACCATTGCGGGGTCCCGCTAGGGAACGTGACGATGGTCCCATTCAGGAGATGAATCGGCACTCCGAACTGAACCTCGGAGACAGTAACGTGCAACTCCAGGCCGGCGTAGGGTGCCCCCGTGGACGGCTGATAGGGCGTCGCATCACCGGCAAACTGTCGAGCGCCTGCGAAGTCGATGTAGATGGCTCCATTACTGATGTTCCACTCGAAGCTGCCCAAGGGAGAGGAGGGGTACAGTCCATCGAGAAGAACAGTGGGATCCGACTCGAACGACCCTTGGACCGGAAGTACCGTCCTCGCTCCGACCCCTCCGACGACTCCCGGTGCAAGCAAGCACCCGCCGCAGGAGGTGCCGACCTCGGTTGGTGCCTCGAGCGCAATCGGAGGACACGACTGGCCCGGCCCCCACCCGGGCTTTGTGACCGGCGTCTCGGAAACGGCTGTCCAGTTGAGCAAAGTGTAGTCTGCGAGGGTCGAGTTTGCTGGAGTGTCCATCGAACCGGAATCGCCGCCCCAGGTGTAGCTCCAGTTGACGAGCCCTCCGGGAGGAGGAACTCCCAACGCGATTAGTGCGGCGAGGTGACCACTCCAGCCCACGACCGGCCCCCGACTGCATTCTTGGTGCGTGACACCTAGACCGAGAGTAACGCCTGAGAGGGCCGATCCCAACGCGATTCCCACGACCAGCCCCACCACCACGGGCCGGGAGCTGCGCGCCATGACCGGAGTGCCTGATGACCGTAGCTCCCAGTATCAGAAGTCGCTTTCGGGCTCAATTCAATACCTACAAACGGTCTGATACGTAACCCCTGGGAACTCGCCCTGATTCCAGAACCGTTTGCAACCGCGACCACGTTTGAGCGGCTTCGGAAGTTCTTTGACCGAGAACCCCGATGAAGCTTCCTCTCCTGGAGCGACCATGAGGGTTCGGAATCGGGCCGTTGGCGCTTGGGCCGTCCTGTTGATTGCAGTAACTGCCGGATCGTTCGCGAGTTTTTGGGGACAAGCCTCCGATCACGCTGTTCCGCGTGATGTTAGGATTGGTGGGCTCGGGGGGGACCACGGTATCGGGTCCATTCCAATCTTGGGAAGAGTTCCGGGAGAAGCATCTCTCGCCAATCCGCCGAACCTGATTGTTCCCGTCGGGAACCCCCCGTCTCAAGCGGCCTACGATCCAGTGAAGAAGGAGATCTTCGTCGCGAACGAAGACTCGAGCAACGCGTGCGCGATTGGGAGAGGGCTGGTAGCCACACTCATGCCGCAGCGGTCTACAACGCAAGTGGGGGCTCAGGTGACACTCACGCTTGAGTTCTCGGGTGGGACGGCCCCGATCACGTGGACGCTTACGGAGAACGGGTCGGCGAGCAACCTGACGGGAGCGTCGGGCGGGACGTACAGGCTCACCCCGTTGCAGGCAGGAACATACACGTTCTATCTGAACGCGACGGACGCGGTGGGGAACATTTCGAAGGCCACGGCGACGGTGGTGGTGAAGGCGATGGTCGCCTCGCTGAGCTCGAGTCCGAGCACGACGCAGGTGGGGGAGGCGTCGACCCTGTCCTACAGTTTCACGGCCGGAGTAGTACCAATCACATGGACGCTGACGAAGAACGGATCGGCGAGCAACTTGACGGGAGCATCGGGCGGGACGTACACGTTCACTCCGTTGCACGCGGGGACGTACACGTTCTATCTGAACGCGACGGACACGGTGGGGAGCGTTTCGAGGGTCACGACGACGGTGGTGGTGAAGGCGGCGCTGGTCGCCTCACTGAGCGCGAGTCCGAACATGACCCGGGTGGGGGGATCGTCGACCCTGACGTACAGCTTGACGGGCGGGGTGACGCCGATCACGTGGACGCTCGAGGTGAACCACTCAGCTTCGAACCTGACGGCGGCAACCGGAGGTCACTACACCTTTATCCCGGCGTACGCGGGGGCGTTCAAGTTCTGGTTGAACGCGACCGATGCGGTAGGGAGCCACTCGATTGGCGCCGTCACGGTGGTGGTGGAGGCGGCGCTGACGGCCTCGCTGAGCTCGAGCCCGAGCACGACACGGGTGGGGGTATCCTCGACGCTATCCTACAGTTTCACGGGCGGGGTGGCCCCGATCACGTGGACGCTTACGGAGAACGGGTCGGCGAGCAACCTGACGGGAGCGTCGGGCGGGACGTACCCGTTCACTCCGTTGCACACGGGGACGTACACGTTCTACCTGAACGCGACGGACGCGGTGGGGAACGTTTCGAAGGTCGCAACGACGGTGGTGGTGATCGCGGCGATGGTCGTCTCGCTGAGCGCGAGTCCGAACACGACGCAGGCAGGGGAATCCGCGGTCCTATCCTACAGTTTCACGGCCGGGGAAGCACCGATCGCGTGGACGCTGACGAAGAACGGGTCGACGAGCAACCTGACGGGAGCATCGGGCGGGACGTACACGTTCACTCCGTTGCACGCGGGGACGTACACGTTCTATCTGAACGCGACGGACGCGGCGGGGAACGTCTCGAAGGTCACGACGACGGTGGTGGTGAAGGCGGCGCTGGTCGCCTCACTGAGCGCGAATCCGAGCACGACGCAGGTGGGCGAGTCGTCGATCCTGACGTATAGCTTCACGGGCGGGGTGACGCCGATCACGTGGACGCTCGAGCCGATCGGGTCATTTACTAACCTTACGGGGGCGAGCGGAGGTCACTACACCTTCATCCCGGTGTACGCGGGAACGTACACGTTCCGCCTCAACGCGACAGATGCGGTAGGGAGCTTCGATTGGGCCAACGCCACGGTGGTAGTGAAGGGGGCGCTGGTCGCTTCGCTGAGCGCGAGTCCGAGCACGACGCGAGTGGGCGAAACCTCGACCCTATCCTTCAGTTTCACGGCCGGGGTAGCACCGATCACCTGGACGCTTACGAAGAACGGGTCGGGGAGCAACCTGACGGGAGCGTCGGGCGGGACGTGCGCGTTCACCCCGTTGCACGCAGGGACGTATACGTTCTATCTGAACGCGACGGACGCTGTCGGAAGCTCCTCAGATTATACGGCCCTGGTGACGGCGGAGCCGGGGCAGGTGGCCATGTATTCTGTGAAGTTTGTGGAGACCGGCCTTCCGTCAGGAACTTTGTGGCAGGTCTCGCTAAACAGCTCGACTATGAATTCTACATCTCCTGCAATCACATTCACAGAGCCAAACGGAACGGACAGTTACACGATTGGCGTCGTTTCGGGTTATGCTCCTGTCCTCTCCTCTGGCTCAGTAAAGGTAAGCGGATCGACACTGGTGATCTCCGTCCAGTTTCTCAAAGCGAGGTTGACTCTGACCTTCCAAGAGACTGGTCTAACACCTGGGACTGTTTGGTGCGTAACGGTTGGCCATGAAACCTGCTCGAGCGGGGCTTTGATTACCTTCAGGAAAGTTGCTCCCGGGACCTACCCGTTGTTCATCATCCACCCCGTCTCGGGCTACACCGACCGGGTCACGTTGAGAGGAGGGGGAATCGCGGGGAACGGGACGGTGTTCCTCAACTTGAACGTGAAATTCATTCGTGACCAACCACCGACGATAGCCGCGATGCTATTCGCGACGAGGAGCGACTTTGTCGTCAATTTCTAGGCGACGGATTCCGGGTCGTCCTCAGAAGCGGCAGTTTGCCCAGAATATCGGTGGCGTCTGACCTCCTATGGGGCTCGTTCTGCGACGATAGGCCGGTAAGTCGAAAACTCGACGCTTTGCTACAGAGGGGGTTGTGTGCGGGGGGGTGTCTCGCCGGTCTCGCGTCGGCCATTAGACGAAAGTGATAGGGGGGAAGACAGGCCAACCGGCAATTTCGCCCCCCGTCATGCTTCGCTGAGGTGTCAGCGAGAGAGGGCAACTAAAGGTAATGGATAGTACTTTCAGGCCCCGTTTACGGGCCCCCGGGTGCCAAAGGTAATTCCTACACGCGTGCAGACTGAGAGTCGCACGTCTCGGAGAAGGCAGGGACAGGTAACTTTGGACAACCACCGGCCCTGGGTCGGACAGCGGTTACGGCCTGCCGGAAAGGGGTAGATTGGCAAAGGACAGGCTGGATTCTGCTCGGCACTCTAGCCTATCCGCCGTGAAGGAAGGCCCCTCCACATAGGGCTGTGTTTTCCGCCGAGAGACCATCAGGGGGAGCCAGACCGATTCGGACCCCCAATTCCGTACTCTCGCTTCCGGGAGAATCCCAGGAGGTGAGTTACAAGTACTGACCAAAGTTCCAGTCGACGACTCCGCTACGGCGAGGGTGCCGACCCTCTTCCGGGCACCGGATGTCGCGGTTGTTGACGCTTGGGGACGGGGGATAGCAGCCGTGTTCGCGGTGTAGCCAGCGGGGCACCGGCAATCCCCACTTCGCTGGGTTTTTCTATTTGAATGCCATCCATGGCACGAGACGCGCCTGGGGTGCCGGGGCCCCGGGTTGCCTTCCTCCGGAGGAGTGATGCCTAACCCGGAACGGCGTGCGAAAACGGCTTATGGTCCGACCGAATCTTGGCGCGGAGCGAAGGGACGCAAGCTTCCTCGGCGGGAGTGCGAGGACGTCGTCTTCCATGCGGGGGACCATCGCCACCGGCCAGCTTGGCCTGCTCGACGGTCGAAGTGGTCACGGGGCCGCGTGGCGGCCCTCGCAATCTTTAGCTCAGCTTTGATGGCTTTCACGATTCAGGTTCCGACCGCGGCAGCTTCAGGTACCGGCGGGGGATTGGGCGGCGGGTTTGGGACCGACAATAACACGAGTTCCCCACCTCCCTACTACATCCCTGCCTCGGCGTTTCCCGCGCCGGCCAATCTCACGACGACGGGTCTGGTCACCCAGGTTGCGACGGCTCCCCTCCCCGGGGCGGTGGCTGGGTACGCCGTTGCCTACGGCGCGACGAACGCCTCCGGCTCGACCCTCTGGGTGGACCAGGTGCTTTACAGTTCGTCGGATGCTTACGCAATCGCCAAGAACGGCAGTTGCGGCCCGAGCTGCGGTCAGTTGCCGCTGTCCTGGAATCCTGCGATCAACGTTTCGTCTTTCGGATCACCGGTCGGTGCCCTCCGGGTTGTCTCGTCGAGTTCCGAACTCGTCGTAGCCGCGAGTTCTGGCGGGGATACCTACCTCTTCAGCTCCGGGACGCCTTACACTAGCTGGGCCGCTCTGGGTCCTACGGTCCCAGGAACTCTCGAAGGGCTGGCCGCCGACCCGGAAGACGTCGCCGTGGCCACAGGCGTGCCGGGAGCAGTCTGCGCGACGCTCCTCAGTGCGACCGGGACCGAGGTCGGCCAGTCCACAATCTACCCCCTCGGATCGAATGCCACCGGAGTGGTCGGTGCAGGAGTCGTGCTGACTCCGTACGGGGCCACATACCTCGAGTCCGTCGCCTTCACCGTCAGCGGGTCGGACGAGGTCCAGTTCGCCTCGAGCACCAATGGCATCAGCTTTTCAGCGCCCTCCGTGGTTGGAGCGTTCAGCACGGCCACGTCGAGCCCGGCGCTCTCCCCCGCGGGTCGGACCGCGCTGAGTTGGACTGGAGGAGTCCCGGGACAGCTATCCTTGACGAGCATTGATTCCGATCTGTTCTTGCTCTACACCACCAACCAGTCGGGTCAGACCGTCCCAGCGACCGAGGTATCCGGGAACAACGGCACCAGCTGGAGCGGGCCGTACGTTACATCTCCGGTAAACGGGAGCATCGTGAACCCGGCTCTCTCAGCAGGGCCCACGGGGATGATCTACGCCACGTGGGAGGAGCCGGACTTCGGTTCCGGGGCCACGGACGAGGCCACCTACTCGGCCGACGGTTTACCCGCTGCCCCCCCGCAGACTATCCTTCCCGCCAGCCTGAACGGGAGCTCTCCCATCACTCCCTCGACGATTGCCGTCGATGGCTTCGGCCGACCGCTCCTCTTTTGGGGAATCGGGCCCGCCAATGGGACCTCCGGTGCTGTCGCCTACACCGGTGGATACCTCGCCCCCAGCGACGCTCTGAATGCGACCGAGAATGTTGTATCGAATACACTGTCATCCCCGGACTTCTCCGGGGTCGGGAGTTCCAGCTCCGTCAGCTCGCTCATCACGAATGTCAGCAGCCTCGTCTCGCAGGCCGAAACAAACATCTCTGCCGGAAACGTCTGCAATGCGGAGAACGACACCGGCACGTACCTGTACCAAAATCTCACCCACCTCGCATTGTCGGCGTCGCCCGGACCCCCCTGCGCAGCCTCCCTGCACCCGCGTACGTCCACCTCGCCATTGAAAGCATCGTCCGGGATCGAAGCACCCAACACCTTCTACGCCACGTACGTTGACTGGGCCCTCGAGTCTGAGGGGGTACCAGTCTCCACCTCCCCCCTTTCAGCGGAGACGGATGTTTACCCGTACAGCGGTCTGGCCATTTCCGCAGCTCTCCCTGCCCTCACGACGGGTTCGGAAACGGTCAGCTCCCAGACGGAGACCGTCTCCGTGAGCCCGACGCCCTATAGCCCGACCGCGTACGAGCTTGCCACGTCCGCCCAGATACCCGTCTGGTACGGTTTTGCCATAGGCCCCAGATGCGGTCCACCCCCGAACCTTGAACGATACAGCCTCTACTACACAACCACGGTATCAACGACGTGGGTCAACGTTTCGGTGAACAACGGGCCTATACACTCGTTCACCGCAACGGGATCCTACCCGTCCGTCTGGATCAACGACTTGCCCGCCTACCAGACGTTCGGCTGGAGCGCGACCTTCGCCGCGGTCACGAAGGAGGTCGAGCAGATCAACGATGCCTGCACCGATTCGTCTACGAACCAGACAGTATCACCCGTCTCGTACGGACCCAGGACGATTCCCGCAATCACTTTGAGCGGAACGTTCGCGACATCCCTTTCGGTCACGTACGGCGCGGGCCTTCTCACGGCTGCTCTCAACGGGAACCGAACCGCTGCGCGAGTCTCGCTCGCGTTCAACAACACCCTTCCTGCCGCCATCCAGTCGAGTCTGTCGAACACCTCGGGAACTCAGACGTGGGCGTCGCCCGTGTTTTCGGTGCCCGAGACCTATTCGTTCGCGGCCCTCTCCGCCGTAGGCCAGACATACACTTATTCGGAAACGAGCACGAGCCGGCCTGGGAACTCCACCAGCCCCGGCTCCCCATCGTTCGTCTACGGGTCGAGCGGGACCGGGCCGGCAGAGTCTTCCGGGCTCTGGTGCCAGTTCACTCTCTCCGCTGCGGGGCCCCGGGTATGGACCAACAACTCGACGGCCGGCACATGGCCGTATTCCAACATCAACGCGACTGCCGTTGAGGTAAGTTGGTACTCCAACCAGGATGTGACGGGGTTCTACTCTTATCATGAAACGGGGTCGTCAATCGTTAACCCGATCACTGGGATCGTGCCGGTCCGCGTCGGGCCGGGAAACTGGTCCTATTCTGTGGAGGTCTACGGATTGCAACCCCTGGCTTCGTACGGCGGGACGTACGGGGTATCCTGGACCAACGGGTGCCTGGTCGAAGAGGACCAGCTCTCGGGTCAGGTCCCGCACCTCCCCAGCGACCCCGGCTTTTCCACGGCCGACTCGTTCGCACTCGAGGAGCAGGACCAATCGTTCGACTCGATTACGGGGACCGGAGGTGGCATCAATCTTACGTGGTCCACTCCACCGAAGCTCCAGGGGCTGGCAATCCTTGGCGGATACGTGACCGTCCAGAACCCTTCGAACAAGTCATGGAAAGTACTCATCCCAATTTCCCCGTCAGAAATTGTCCCTGGGACAATCGGCAAGAAGACCGTGAACATCCTGAGCCTCGACCCGGCCTTGACCCCGGGAACGAAGTACAAGGCAACCCTTACCGTGAATTACACGGGCCAAGCGCCCCAGTCCGGCTCTCACCCGTTCACCTACCACTTGGACTCGTCCGGAGATGGGCTCACCGATCTCGAGAAGACCGCGGGTTGGAACGTCTCCTACTCCCCATCAGGATCCGTTGTGTTCTCTAAGAACCAGTCCTTACACTCGAATCTCCTCCGCTCGAACGTGATCATCGATCCGAAGGTCACCCTCACTACGAATGGCTACAGCATCGTCGCGGCGAACGAGTTCCTAAACTACGGAACCGTTGTAACCGGGGCCGTGGATTACACTCAGAATCCGAGCTGGGTGAACTTCCCGAGCTCGTACGGCGGTTCCGGGGGCGGCGGGTACGGGGTCGTGGACAGCTCGGGGGACTACCTATGCTGTGGGTCGGGCGGATCGACCCGCGGCTCTGGCGGCGGAGAGTCCACCTCGATTGGGCACAACGGGGGGTCCGGAGGCATGCCCGGACAGCCATCCCACCTCAGCAGCGCGGTCATCCAAGCGTGGTGGAATGCCTCGATGCGGAACTACTTGAGCGGAGCCGCTGGGGGGCTAACTCAGGCCGGATGGGGGTGGCTCGGCGGCAAGGCGGGTTGGGGCCTCTACATCCAAGCCAAGACGATTGTCGCCGGTAGCATCGTCACCGCCGGCTCGGCGGGCTCGGTTTACGGAGGTATCTGCAGTTCCGGCCAGAACGCGGTCGGTGGGGGTGGAGGAGGTGGCTCGGTCCTGCTTGCCTACGAATTGCTATCTCTAGGCGGGGGTTACACCCCACCGGCTGCCTTCAACGCTTCAGGAGGTCCGGCGTACGGCTGCCCCGGGGATGCCTCCAGCGGTCGCGGGGGCGCAGGTCAACTGATCCCATACGGGTTCTCCACGCCCCCGGTCCCACCGCCACCCCCTCCCACCTTCGCCGGCTCCACGATGGTGGTGAAGCACGTGCATGCGAGTGTTGAGGTCCGCGAAAAGGTCGGCAGGACCTCGAAAACCCTCCCGGTCTTTTCGACCAACGGGCTCGCCAACGACTATCTCGAGAAGGCGTACGGCCTCGACCCGAAGACGGTCGACACGGCGGGGAGCGACATGCTCGATCTGTGGAACCTGACGTTCGACCTGGGTCAAGTTCCATTGAGCCAGGCCACCTCGATTCCCGGCATCGTCGCCTGGTCGGAAGTCAACACCTCCACTTGGGACCCGTGGGGACCCGCCGGGGACCCGTCCGGCTGGGGAGGCAACGTCACCTGCACTGCAGCCGCGTGCCCCGACAACTCATCCTCCGTCGCATCGCTGCTGTGGCCAGCTTCCCAGCTCTCAATCTTACTGAACCTCTCCGGTGTGAAGTACGACTTCAAGCAGGGCAACTACCTGCGCGGGGTCGTCGGCACCTGCCCGGCGACCGCGAGGAGCATTTGTGGAACGGACCGGATACTGACCGTCTGGGGCAAGCTATCCTGGGGCGCCAACCCTCTCGCAGGATCTACACCGGGCAATGGCATCCCGGACGGCGCCCGCGTGAACCCCGTCGGCGGGACGGATCTCCAGGTCACAGTCACGAAGTGGAGCGCGACGAACTCCAGCTCGTTCCGGACAGGAGACGGCGTTGCCGCCTACATCGATGGCGCCTCCTCGGGAACTCCCGAGTATGGCAACTTCACGAACCAAACGAACGTCTCGTCGGGGACCACGAGCTTCGCGGGCTCGTTCGTCGTGACGTTCCCGGTCGACCCGACGGAGCAGTATGCGCAGTTGAACTTCTCGCTCGTCCAGAACACAGGAGCCAACGGCGGGAACAGCTGCCAGTCCCCGCTACGCACACCGCTTTACCAGATCGACCTCGAGAACCCGTCTCCGCAATCGAGCGTCACGGTGTGGAGCAACTCGTCGGGGGCGAACTACATGCTCCAGTTCCACTGGCAGGTGCTTCCCGTCCAAGCGAAGGCGCCGACGTGGATCTACATCCCGACTGGGAACGCGACGCTTTCGGCGCTGCCCGGGGGGCTGCAGCGGTACAGCGGGGAACAGAACTTCATCGAACTGGTGCTCAACGACACCGCGTCCCCGGGGCTCTCACCGTATGTCTCCGGACTCCCATACTCAAACAACACCTCTTCGGGAGGATCCTACGCGTTCCGGCTCGACTCGGGGGCGAACAACCTCCTCGTTCCGCGGGGGGTCTTCCTGTCGTCTCCACTCGGCCGCTCGGTCCTGAACCTCTCGGGAAGTTCGACGCCGAACGTCGCTATCAAGCGCGCGAACGGAAACGGGCCCCTCCAGAGCCAGTGGCAGTCCGAGGGCAACGGAGCGCTCTGGTTCAACCGAACGACGGGGGCCGGCGGCTACACAAAGGGATCCGCCGGCTTCGTCGAGGTCGCGGCGAACACGAGCACTGTGAACTCCACGAACTCATCGTTGACCGGGGGAGTTCCCGGTAATCCAAGGCTCGAGAAGGGGTACACGTCGCTTGCTATCCAGGCCATCTATGCCGCCAACGAGAGTACAACCACGGAGTTAGAGGGATTACTGGCAGGTTTACTGTTGAACACGACGGGCAATTTCACGGGTTGGCTCCTGAACGCGACAACTCAGTTGCCCACTCTCGGTCTGCTTCCCGCGGTAATGAACGGATTGGCGAACGCTTCATACGTCAACGACGGCGGCTGGCGTGCTCCCGTGTCGACCGCAATCGTCCCCCCTCCACACCACAACTGGTGGGACTTCGGGGCTGATTGGAGCTGGTTCTGGAACTCGGTGAGCGGCGTGTTCACAGGTACCATCTCCCTCGTCTGGAATGCGGCGATTGCCGCAGCCGCCTTCATTGGGGATCTAGGGAGGGCAGAGGTCCGGTTCGCATTCAACTCCTTTTCTCAGGTGGCATCAACGCTCGAGAGAGTTGCAGCAGCTATCGCCTCAGCCCTGAACGTCTTCGTTCAGTGGCTGATTGACTACATAGTAAAGCCGCTATTGAATGCTGCACTCGAACCATTCTATCAGGCCGACAATTCGTACGCGACCTCGCTGAACACAACATCCACCTCGATGTATGTGCAGGTTAACTCATCCGGTTCGGTATCTCCCAGTGCAGCTGGAGCCTTCGGAACCTCGTTCGAGGGGACACTCTTCCTTCTTGGCCTGGGGATTGGTGCGACAGTCGAGATCGTACTCGCGATTCTAACCCCTCTAGACTTCGGAGCCGAGCTTGTCATTGGTCTGATTCTGCAGGCGATTGTCATCGGAACTATCGCTGCCTCACACGGCTTCGGAGGAGTCGCTGCCGGGATGAGTGCCGCGGCGGTCTATTCCGTAGAGGGGGCAGCGAACTTGACGCATCTGATTCCCGCTGTACTGAATAGCATAGACTGGAAGACTTTCGCCCTCGCCTTCAGCCTTGCTGCCAGCGTGGTCAGCTTGACGCTGGCCTCAAACCTCGTAAGAGATGATAATGAGAACCCAGGGTTAATCACCGTCATCTTCGCGTTCGGGATCATGGCCCTGGGCCTGGACATATCAAGTTTGATAGGTCACGCCCCCCTGCTTGAGGTCTTAGCAATCATTCTCGGAGCAATTGGAGTGGCACTGGGCGTCATTCACGTGGTGCGGTCGACCGCGTTCATCCAGATTGCTGCGGCGATAGCCACCGGATTGGCGGTCGCAGGTCTGGGCGCGGCGATCTACCACGCGGAGGCATAGTGATGACATCTACTTCCTTAACCTATGATCTTGCGCGTGCTTCGGAGGCGGTCTACCGGCCCTGGGTTCGGTACTATGTCTTCGGCATTGGAATCTTTATCGTCTTGATTTCGCTCCCGTACACCGTTCCTGTCGCCACCGAGATTCTGCGTGGGCATCCCGTAACCATCACTACTTGGGCAGTGTTTCTTGCGATTGTGTGTGCGGGTTATGGAGCCGCCGGTTTCGCCATTGCCGGCGGACTGACGGGACTGGCGCCGCGCCCGGTTCGAATGATCCTGGACCGGGATCGAATCTGGCTCGTCAAACGGAGCGGGCATCGAGTTGAGATTGATTGGACCAATCCAAGATTCCGACTTGTTCTTTGGGATCAGAGCGAGTTTGCGGCCCGAGCCGGCTCGGATGGCGACCCGGGGTTCCGGATGGTTGGCGTTCTTAGTTGGCGCGCCATCCTAACTCGAGCGGCTTTCGACGCACTTATTCAGGAGGCAACACGCCGTGGACTCTCTGTTGTTCGCCATAGACCGAGCCGATGGTCTGTAGCGGCCGTTACTCCGGGTACCCTGGTATACCGAATCTGCCGAAGTCTCCCGCGGTACCCGTTCATGGAGGATAGTAGTGGGTAAACCGATGAGCTTCTGTTCGAGCGTCCTTCTCCACTGGGCGTGATTCCCCCAGCCTGTTGTCGCCCTGTCACACCGACCCCAGGTGCGTTGACCGCGGGAGAATGAAGCTGTGCGTCAGTCTAGTACTTCCGACGCACGCCTACGAGCCATCCTGCCATCATGGATTGGACCGTAGAGACGCGTCGACAGTGCCGAAATCCGTCTCGGGAGCTTCCCCCGCAGCCCCTCGGCCTGTGCCGGTGGTGGCAGGGACATCTCGAACTGAGCATATCTGGCTGGAGGCGTGGACATCCCTCGTCGCGACCGAAGTTGGATCGGTTTCGGTAGGCCCAGACCCAGGAGAAGCTATTGTCGGTCGACCAAACGCATGACGTTCAATATCGAGTGGTTTGACAAGCGGCAGCCTCCTCTCCGGCAATGCTTACACGGGTCTTGGATTGGTCTGACCGTGCAGCCTCCATCTCCTATCGGCGCCGCCACCTTCTTCGACGTCAGAATGCAGGCAGAGGCATTCCAGAGACAATTCCTGTCAACGCAACCCATCTACTACGTAGGTGCAGCAATTGCCCTCGGAGCGGGCCCAATTCTGGGTCTCTTCATCTTCGCCCCGCTCAATGGGAGAGTTCTCGGGGGGCTCCTTGGTTTAGGCA
>Ga0187815_10000352_pt1 | contig 22353 bp, 23 predicted proteins | sample NC_S_5_FD_132962 | JGI IMG/M metagenome (GOLD analysis project Ga0187815, IMG submission 132962) | Wetland sediment microbial communities from Neuse River Estuary, North Carolina, USA - ASW-S_5 | ecosystem: Environmental > Aquatic > Freshwater > Wetlands > Sediment | place: USA: North Carolina...
ACCGGCGCAACGACCACCGTTTTGTCCGCGGCCGATGCTGAGCGCGCGGGCTTCGACCTCGCCGCACTCAACTTCACCATCCCCGTCTCGACCGCCAACGGCAACGCAAATGCCGCCAGCGTCGTGGCCAAGGAAATCACGCTCGGCGCCATTACCCGCCGCAACATGCCCATTCTGGTCGCCGCGCCCGGAATGCTCGGCCAGAGCCTGCTCGGCATGAATTTCATCGGCTCGCTGTCGGGCTTCGACATTCGCGGCGACCGGATGATCTTGCGGGATTGACCCTCCCGCGACGTTTCAGGCTGCCGTCAGTTCCCGCCGCTCGTAGATGTGGTCGACGATGCCCCATTCGAGCGCTTCTTCCGCCGTCATGAAATAATCCCGATCCAGCGTGCGCTCGACCTCTTCGAGGCTTCGTCCGCAGTGCCTGGCGTAGAGCGCATAAAGGCGCTTCTTGAGCCTGACGATATCTTCGGCATGGCGCTGGATGTCGGAAGCCTGTCCTTGAAAGCCGCCGGACGGCTGATGAAGGACAATCGAGACATTGGGCAGCGCGATGCGTCGCCCAGCCGTTCCGGCCATGAGCAGGAAGGAGCCCATCGAGCCCGCCGTGCCCATGCATACGGTCGATACCGGGCAGGTGATGTATTGCATGGTGTCGTAGATCGCCAATCCGCTGCTGACCACTCCGCCCGGCGAGTTGATGTAGAGCGAAACTTCCTTCTTCGGATTGTCCGACTCCAGCGACAGGAGTTGTGCGCAGACCAGGGCGGAGACATTGTCGTCGATCGGCCCGTTGATGAAGATGATGCGCTCGCGCAGCAGCCGCGAAAAGATGTCGAAGGCACGTTCGCCACGGCTCGATTGCTCGATGACCATCGGCACCAGATTGGACGCTCCGCTCATAATCGTTCTCCCGTTCATCATCAGGCGGCCAGCGCCATGGTGGCCGGCCGGTTCGCATTGGCGGCGGAGATTTGCCTGGACGGCGCAGCGACCCGCGCCTCATGCACGATGCGCAGATGCGTGCCTCCTTCCTCCGTCTGCGCGAGCCGGAAGCTGACGGACGTGGCCAGCCCGTCGCGCTCGGTTCCTGCATCGCGCCATGAATAGCGGAGCAGCCGGTGCGGCTCCATCTCGAGCACCTCGCAGTCAATCCGGCCGCCCTCGCCCGGTGCGCCGTCGAAGGAAAAGCGCGCGCCCTCCTCTGGCAGCATGTCGTTGGGCAGCAGCCAGGCCGCGAGCAGTTCAGGCACCGTCAGCGCCCGCCACACTTTTTCCGGTGCCTCCGGCAAGGTGCATTCGACGACGATCTCGTCCCGTGACGTTTCCCTTTGCTCGCTCACTGGTCCATCTCCTTCAGCACGTCCTTCAGTCGTTCCACACGCTCCGGCCAGAAGGTGCGATAGCGCTCCATCCAGTTGGCAAGCGGCGCCAACCCTTCCGGCGCCAGGCGATAGAACACGTTTCGCCCCTCGCGCCGCTCCATCACAAGCCCGGCCTTGCGCAGCGCCGCCAGATGCTGGGACACAGCCGGCTGGGAGATCGCAAAGCCGGCCTTGAGGTCGCCGACGCTCGTCTCGCCGCAGGCAAGCCGCTCGAACACCGCGCGACGGGTGGGGTCTGCAAGGGCACGAAATATCTCGGATTCGATCATGGAAACATATAAGCGTACACTTATTCGTTTGGCAAGTGCCTGTTTTGCGCAAATGAAAACGCCCGGCAGCGGTTGCAACTGCCGGGCGTCATCTCGCTAAACGGTGTGGAAACGTCAGGCGGCGCGGCTGGCGCGCTCCTGCTCGACTTCGGCGAAGGCGCGATGAAGCACCTCCGGCCCCGCGCCCGGCCGCGTCGCGTCGGTGGAGAGGATCTGACGGAAACGCCGTGCGCCCGGCTGGCCGTGGAACAGCCCCACCATGTGGCGCGTCACATGACCGAGCCTGCCGCCCTGCTCGATATGTCGCGCGGCATAGGCCGCCATGGTATCGATCAGTGCCGCATGGTCGAATTCGCGAACCGGTTCGCCGTAGATCAAGGCATCGGCCTCGGCGAGAATGCCCGGCGTATGATAGGCGGCGCGGCCGAGCATTACGCCGTCGACATGGCGAAGATGCTCCGCCGTTTCCTCCAGAGTCTGAATGCCGCCGTTGATGCCAATGAATCGACTGGGATTTTTCGTCTTCAACCGATAGACCCGGTCATAGTCGAGCGGAGGAATATCGCGGTTTTCCTTGGGGCTCAGCCCCTGGAGCCAGGCCTTGCGCGCGTGCACCCACAGCGCATCCACGCCGGCTGCGAAGACGCCATCGGCCAGATCGTCCAGAGCCGGCTCCGGGTCCTGCTCGTCCACGCCGATGCGGCATTTCACGGTGACCGGAATTTTCACCGCCTGCTTCATGGCGACCACGCATTCGGCCACCAGCGCCGGCGTCTTCATCAGGCACGCGCCGAACGTGCCTGATTGCACGCGATCGGACGGGCAGCCGACATTGAGGTTGATTTCGTCATAGCCGAACCCCTCGCCGATGCGCGCTGCCTCGGCCAGCTTCTCCGGATCGGAGCCGCCCAATTGCAGCGCGACGGGATGCTCCTCCGTTGAAAAGCCGAGCAGCCGTTCGCGCGGACCATGGATCACGGCGTCGGCCACCACCATCTCGGTATAGAGCAGCGCATTGCGCGTCAGCTGGCGATGAAGGAACCGACAATGACGGTCGGTCCAATCCATCATAGGCGCAATGGAAATTCTATGTTCTTGATATTTCATGCTTTTTCAATATTATGAACACGTTGAGCGCCAGCGCGTGCGCTCCGCATTACGATAAAATCCGCCCAGTTCGCCACGTTTCGATCTCTGACCGCATACAGAGAGCACACGAAAAACGGCCACCATCACAAAGCTTCCTTCCGGCTCATGGCGCCTCCAGGTTCGACGCAAGGACAGATATGCGAGCGAAACCCTCCCCGCGGCGACGGCGAAGCCTGGGCACGCGCTATCTCAGGATTGATCGTGGCGCCCCATACTATGCGAAACCGCCGCTACCGAACAGCCCCGCTCGGTGATTAGAGCCACCGCATCGCTTTTGAAACGCGCCACTGAAATTGCCGATCCCGATCATGGCCGCCTTGTCTCAAAATTGGTGAAGAACGCGTCCACGAAATCCAGTGTTGTTCAAAACGTCAGTTTGGCGATTTCGGGGCCATCTCATGTTTGTTTCACAGCACGGTCGTTACGAATCCGTAAGATGGAGGCCAAGCAAGCGCAAGGATTGCAGGCAATGATCGCTCTTCTCAAACAAGGAGAAACGAATGAAAAGGATCGTTCTAGCCGTCGCCGCCCTGTCGCTTTTCGCTACCGCGGCAGTTGCCGCCACCATGAGCGCAACGGTCAAGAGTATCGACAAGTCCTCGGATGCTGTCACTCTCGACAACGGCCAAACGCTCAAACTTCCAGAAGGAATCGAAGCCGAATCCCTCAAGGTCGGCGAAAAGATTGAGGTCACGTACTCTGCTGACTCCGCCGGCAAGGTGAAGGTGGAGAGCATTACGCCGGCCAAGTAAGACAACGTTTTAACCGGAACTCTCGAAGGCCCGGCTACCCGCCGGGCCTTGTTGCTATGAACGTCGTGTGGTCCAATATTATTGCGGCTCGCGCAAGAGCAGGACGCCGCCGTCCCAGTTCAAGCGATCCGATTCATCAGGACGAAAGACGAGTTTGCCGGCCGGGAATTCACCTGCCAGGATGTCGCGGGGCGCGTTCACGTCAGCGGCTCTCCAGGCCACGGTGAAGAGCGAGAACGGCCGACTGAACCGCTCCTCCACGACCGAGCCGATCCACACGGGCGACGGCTTTGCGCCGTCAAGGTCCAGATCGGCCGGCCACAGCCGTAACACCAGACGCGACTGGTCAGGCGCGGCGCCATTCACATGCACGAGAGTCAGGCCAGGCAGGCGCCCGCTGGCGAGGTGCGGCACGACAGGCAGCTCCGCCGGCGTCGCCTTCGCGGTGAGCCAGCCGAGTGCTTTCACCGACATCCACGCAAGCGGAGGACGCCACCCCTTCGCCAGAAGCTGCCGCTCGATCGACGGCAGATCGCCGGCCCACTGTATGGCCAGCGGTTCCTCGATCTCGCCTGTCAGATCGATGCGTCGCGAAGCAAGCAGCTGCCAGCCACCCGTCCACCAGTCCCCGGCTGGCATCGTCGGTGTCGCCGCGGTTTTGAGCGAATAACGCTCCATGTCGAGGGCATGATGACGATAAACATTCAGGCCTCCCGCGAGGACCAGGCTCATGCAACTGACGACGATCAAACCCGGCGCTCCGACAGGCCGATCCTGCCTTCCCAGGCAGAAGAAGCCAAGAACCGCAAGCCAGGCCGAGCCGAATGCCAAACCGCCGACAACATCGGAGAACCAGTGAGCTCCAAGATACAAGCGGGAAAACGCGATGAGGACTGCAAGTGAAATGGCGGCGAACGCGACCGGCAGGCGCCATGCGGGGCGAAGTTCGCGACCGATCAGGAATGCGAGGAAGCCATAGAGAACGAGATTGACGGTGCTGTGGCCACTGGGAAAGGAAAATGCGCTCCAGCCGGTATAGAACAGCTCTTGCGGGCGGGCGCGATGCAGCGTGACCTTGATGGCCGTATTGAGTGCCGATGCTCCGGCGATCGCCACCACCCAGAAGGTCGCCGTGCGCCACGCACCTCGCCACATCAGCCATAGAAACACCGCCGCGGTTATGGCAAACACCACGAAGCCATCACCAAGCTCAGTGAAAGCGAGCATCACCGCGTCACCCGGCGCGGTACGCAACCCCTGGAGCGCATGGTAAATGGCGACGTCGGCGCGGACCAGCGGATCGCCGCTGACGACGTCTTCCAGAATCCCGAAGAACAGCCAGGCAGAACCAATCAGCAGAATGGCCAACAAGGCCAGCCCCCGCGCGTCGGATCGTGACGGATCGAAGAGATCGAGAACAAAACCGCCCCAGCGGGATTGGCGAACGGCCGCTCGCGCGCGCAGCCGTTCTGCCAGGTTCGACACGAACTGCGGGCTGCGGCGCATGGCGAACCGGACAAGGTGGATTGCCACCCAGATCAGGCTGACAAGCAGAATGAGCAGGATGGCGAGTGGCTTCGCCGCCGGGCCGAACAGGCTGAAGGCGGCGCCGACGAACACGGCAGGCAGGATGTGCGCTGGCGCCCATACCAGGGCGGACAGGATATTGGCGGCGTAGAACCGCCACGCTGGCATTCGCAGCATGCCGACGATGAGCGGGATAAATGCGCGCACACCGGGCGTGAAGCGCGCGATGAAGACGCTTTTCTCGCCATGCCGCTCAAAAAATGCCTCGCTGCGCCTGACGAGATCCGGATGCCGATTGATCGGCCAGCGGGTGAGGATTTCGCGGTGATAGCGATGACCGATCCAGAATGAGATGCCGTCGCCGATGATGGCACCGGCAGCCGCGGCGCCGAGCAGCGGCCAGAGCATCACCACTCCGCTCGGCACCAGAGCGCTGATCGCCAGGATCGTGGCCGTCCCGGGAACAACCACCCCGATGACAGGAATGGATTCCGACAGGGCAAGCAGCAGCACGAGCCCATAGGCGAGATAGGGATGCGCTGCGACGAACGCGGTGGCGGCAGTGAAGAAGGACGCCACCATCGCCCTCGCCCTAAAGGATACCGGTGACCAACCGGTCCACGCGCGTGCCTTCCCGATAGAGCGCGCGAACCAGCATGGCTGCGGCAATACCGGTCGCCGCGCCGCCCAGCACGTCGCTGACATAATGCGTCCCGATATACACCCGCGAGATCGCGATCAGCACTGCCGCCGCGAGAAACCACCTTCCGACCCGCCGCATGCCGTGCAGCAGAAAGCCGGCGGCGATGGCAAAAGTCGCGGTCGCGTGATCGGAAGGGAATGACGGATCGGAGCTGCGATCGATCAGCAAATGCGTAACGCCACCGTCATATGGCCGGATCCGATGGACGAACAACAGGATGATCTGGTTGATGGCTAGACCCAGGAGGAAAGAAAGCCCCGTCGCGACGAGGACATGCCGGTTGTGCGACCTATCCGATCCCCGCCACCATTGCCCGGCAACGGCCAGTACAAGCAACGGCACACCGATGATGGATATCCAGACCATCAGAAAATCTGTAGCAACGCTCGCTCCGGCAAGGCTGTTTATGGTGCGGGTCGCAGCGGCATCGAGATCATATAGCTGCAAGTCCGTGTCCTCTTCCAGTTGACTCATATTGCCGGCACACATGAGCCTGGCAGTGCGTTGCGTCACTGCAGCAGACATGGCGTCCCCCGAAAACACCTTGGTGATGGAGGCGGTTGCTTCTGCAAGCCCGTCGGTGACGTCGGCCAGCATCGAAGTGTCGAGCACAGTCGGTGCATAGCTGCCTTCCCGCGTTGTCGCAACTCATGCGAGAGTGTGCGACGCGTGCTCCTGATAACGTGCAGGAGGCCAGGCCGATAAGGGAGTATAATTGACGCCCGTCAGCGATGGAGGAGCCAATGCGGAAAGCTCTGATGAAGGTGAATGCGGCGGCCGGTGTGGCACAGCTCCTTATGCCGGGTGCAGCGTGGGCGCAGACATCCACGGAAAACGAACAGTATGCCTGGGGCCCGCACATGATGTGGTGGGACGGAGGTTTCACAATGTTATTCGCTCCGTTGTTCTTCATACTTTTCCTCGCGGTGCTGATTGCAGCCGTGGTCTTTCTGATACGGGGACTGAACGGGCCATGGCCCGGGACAGCGCCACCGCATCACATGCAACCTGGCCCGACGCCCCTCGACATCCTGAAGGAGCGATTTGCGCGCGGTGAAATCGACAAGGAGGAATTTGAGGAGCGTCGCCGCATACTCGGCGAATAGTAGGTCCGGATCGGTTGTGCGAGAGGCGTCGTCGCTTTCATGGAACCGAAGACCACTGTGATATGGGGCGCACGCTCTGACGCCGGCGCAGCACTATGAACCAACTCGCAACCGCGACCGTCGCCGTAGACAAGGTGCTGGTGTTCTGAAAAGTGGCTTAAGACTTCCGGCGCGCCAGCGTCAGAATTTGATCGTGCTCCGCAATCCGATCACCGTCGCATTGGGTATGCTCGCCGAAGGATTCGCGGGATCGGCGGCTCCCCCGCCGGGGCGGACGATATACTGGAAGTCGGGCTGGAGCGACCACCAAGGACTTATCTGCGCCACGTAACTCACTTCCAGCGTCAATTCGCCGGAACGGATCGGACCTGTGCCGCCCGCCGCAACCCGCGCCCTGTCGAGCGCGATGACATCGCTGCTGATCCTGGAATAGGCGAGGCCGATCGTCAAAGTATCGTCCGAGCGCGACTTGAACGGTCCCTTGATGCCGATGCCGCCATCGACATACCAGGAAACCAGGTTACGGTCGGCGGGAGTGACCTCCCCGCGCAGGAAGACGCTCAGGTTCCGCGAGCCGCCGCTCCACAGCGTCTGGTCGGCGACCGCGTAAATTCCCCAGTTGCCGCGATGCATGAGCGGGGAAGCACCCGGTAGCGCAAGCGAAACCTGATAGCCGGCACTGTCCAAGCCCAACCGACGGTCCGCGAAATCTCCGGTATGGTACCAACCGCCCAACTTGTAGGTCGCGGCAAGGCCCGCATCATGGTCTGCTTTATCGGCAGAGTAGCGCCCCTCTGCAAAGATCAGCGCGCCGCCGCTGAAGCTGAATGTCAGGCCATAGCGATCGCAGGCCTGCGGGTTGGTCATGCAATGCGATCCGGCCGGATTGCCGCTATAGATGGCGGTGAGAAACGACCAATGCTTGTTCTGCCCAAGCAGTCGCGCTCCGGGCGTGGCAAGCGGATAGGCGGGCCCTCCGCTCGGCAGGTCCGCCCCGTTGAGAGCCGGCCAGCCAAAGGTGCCATTCATCAGGCCTCCGGCAGTTGGTGCATCGATGAAATCGCCATCCGCCGCCAACTGACCGATGCGGAAGGCACTCGACTTGCCGAAATCCTGCTCGAGCCATGCGGTAAAGAGCCGGGTGGTGGGAAGCGCATCGATGTTGCTGGGATCGCTCAGGCTCCCGACATTGTCGTGCACATTGCGCCCATCCACATCGTGCAGCTGGTAAACGGTAGCCTGGGCCCGTGCGCCCTTCCAGCCGATCAGCCGTGCGAGGTCAGCATCCACGGTGACGTTCAGCTGCCCCTCATAGGTGGGGCCGCGTCTCAGCCCTCCCGAGAGGACGCTCATGATCTCGCCGATATAGTTGATCGTGAACTCGACGCCCTTCTTCTTCAAGGCCGTCCGATGTCCGCCCCAATCGCCGGTCAAGTTCCCCCACTCCCAGATGCTCTGAGGCGAGTTGCTGCCGACGGCATCGGCATGGGTCGGCACGGACCGGAGCGCGATGAGCACCACGCTGCCGAACAGCACTGTCGCGCTTAACCCGCGCTTGAGGCCTTTATGCAATTCCAAGACCCTCCACACGAACCGCTTCGAGGCCAACGAAGGTAGAGCCCACGCAAGCGTGGGCTGCCCGGACCTTCTGGAATGCCCCCAAGGTGCTCCCTTCACCTCACCACGGCATGCACCTGCCATGCCAACAGCGTAGATCAGAACACGAGGGTTTGAAACGAATGTCTGAAGCGTAGCCCGCCCTGCGAAACCGAGGCGGACTAGCCGTGAAACCTCATGCCATTCACTTGCAGCGTGACTCCCGGCACGCCAAGGAAAAGAAACAGCACCGTCGCTATACGCTTTCGTAAGATTGATGACTGCAACAACCGTTCCTTACCAAACCGTAAGGCGCCGGACAGGCGCGGTTGACCTTCGTCCCTTAGAGCTATGCGCCGCGGCGTTCATTGGCCGTGACAAACTCATTTCTCAAGAACGGGACGAACCTCTTATGAAACCTCTTTCCATCACTGCCCTTTCACTGCTTGCCGCCGTCAATGTCATTCCCGCAATCGCCAGCGCCGCGGAAGCTCCGGTGCCATGCGAAACGATGCTGAAGGATGTCAGTGCGGCTCTCAAAACAACCAAGGCCGGTGACGCCGACAAGGGGCCAAGGCCAGAGATCTGCGGGCTCAGGGGCTGGAGCGCTGCAAGGCCGATGACGACGCAGGCGCCGACGAGCTCTTTGCCCAGGCCTTGAAAGCTCTCGGTAAATAATCCCCTCCACTTCATCAAAAAAATCCCCGTCTTCGAGGAGACTGTCCATGACGACGCTGGCAGATCGCGCACCTATGCGGAACAAGGTACCGAAGGTCACTTTCGATTTCTGGCTGATCAAGCTGCTTGCCGTGACGGTGGGGGAAACCGCCGCCGACTATATGAACCTGGATCTGGGGCTGGGTCTTTCCACGACGTCATGGATCTTGAGCGGCGTGCTGATTGCCGCGCTTGTCCTGCAATTTGCCCAGAGGAAATATGTTCCCTGGGTCTATTGGGTCACCGTCGTCCTGATCAGCGTCGTAGGCACATTGGTCACCGACAATCTGGTCGACAATTTCGGCGTAAGCCTTGAAACGACGACCATCGTCTTCAGCATCGCGCTGGCTGCCACATTCGCGCTTTGGTATCTCGTCGAGCGAACGCTTTCGATCCACACGATCTTCACGACCCGGCGCGAACTCTTCTACTGGCTGGCGGTGCTGTTCACCTTCGCCCTCGGCACCGCGGCCGGCGACCTCGCCGCCGAGGGATTCGGGCTCGGCTACCTGGCAACGGGCCTCTTGTTCGGCGGCATCATCGCCGTCATTGCCTTTGCCTACTACCGGCTTGGCCTCAACGGCATCCTGAGCTTCTGGCTCGCCTACATCCTGACGCGCCCGGTGGGAGCTTCGCTGGGCGACTTCTTCTCCCAACCGGGCCAGCATGGCGGCCTCGGTCTCGGCACGACGGTGACGAGCTTCATCTTTCTCGCCGGGATCGCCCTGCTGATCGGCTATATGACGCTGATGCAGCCGCGCGACCGGATTGGCCCGAACGTTAACGAGGCCGCGACCGATTGATGTCCTCGCCGCCCGAGATCGAAAATGTCGCCGTTGCGCGAATGAAGTGTTATCTATCGCCAACGACTTGCCTGGTCGGTCTGAGAGGCGAAGCGCATGCGCATCCTCGTCGTGGAAGACGATAAGAAAACGGCTGATTACGCGGCCAAGGGCTTTTCGGAAGCCGGCCACACCTGCGATGTTATCGTGGACGGCCGCGACGCGCTTTTCCAGGCAACCCGCTCGCCCTACGACGTGCTGGTAGTGGACCGGATGATCCCGGGCCTTGATGGCCTGTCGATGGTGAAGGCGCTGCGCGCTGCCAATGTGAAGGTCCCGGTTCTGTTCCTGACGTCCATCGGCGGCGTCGACGATCGGGTCGAGGGGCTGGAGGCCGGAGGCGACGATTACCTGGTCAAGCCCTTCGCGTTCTCCGAATTGCTGGCGCGCGTGAATGCCCTGGCTCGCCGGCCTCCGGTGCAGGACCAGAAGACAGTGCTTTGCGTGGCGGATCTGGAACTGGACCTGGTGAAGCGCTCCGTGACGAGGCAGGGCCAATCCATCGACCTGCAGCCGCGCGAATTCAGGCTTCTGGAAGTCCTGATGCGCAACGAAGGGCGCGTGCTGACGCGCACCATGCTTTTGGAGCGGGTGTGGGACTTGCATTTCGATCCGAAGACCAGTGTGGTCGAGACGCACATCAGCCGGCTTCGGGCGAAGATCGACAAGCCTTTCGAAGCGCAGCTTCTCCACACGATGCGGAACACCGGTTACAGCCTGCATGCGCCGCGTTAGCCTGTTCCGCAGCACGCCGTTCCGCCTGGCGGTTGCCTTCGGGGGACTGTTCGTACTGGCATTGCTGTGTGCCGGCTTCGTTGCCTATCAGCTCATGAAAGCCGACCTTGCCGCCGGACTTGACAACGCTGCCCGGGAAACATGGTCCGTGGTGGCGGCAACATACGGCGACGGCGATCTGGAGGATCTCGTCAGCGCGGTAGACACCTATGCCCGGCTGACCAAGCGGGAAGACAGGATCTTCGTCTTGCTGGGGCCGTCCGGGAAGCCTCTTGCGGGCAATTTCGCCATTGTTCCCCCGCCGCGCGGCATCGAGACACTCTCGGCCCATACCCTTGGCATTTCCGGCGACGCCAGCTATCGCATCGTGTCGGGAAAAGTCGGCGACAATACGCTTGTGGTGGGTGTCAGTCTTGCCGAAACCAATCGCCTGGAGACGATAGCGCTGACCAGCTTCGGCTGGGCACTCGCCATCATTGTCGTGATCGCATTGGCAGGAAGCGCCTTGCTTGCTTCTCGCATCCAGCGGCGGCTCGACCGCATTGCCGACACTATGAACGCCGTGTCCGGCGGCCGACTGGACGCACGCATACCCTTGCTGGGCAACGGCGACGACATCGACGCCGTCTCCATCCAGATCAACGGCGCATTGGAACGGCTGGCGGCTCTGGTGGAGGGCATGAGGCAAGTCAGCGCGGACATTGCGCACGAGCTGAAGACGCCGCTCAACCGTCTCAAACTGACCATCGAAAGCGCCCTCGGCAACAATGAGGGAGGTGCGCCGGTCGCCGATGATCTGAACGAAGCACGCGACGAGGTGGACCGCATCAATGAAACCTTCGATGCGCTGCTTCGCATTGCACAGATCGAGGCGGGATCGCGTAAAGCCCGGTTTGCCCCTGTAGATATCGCTGAGGTGGCTGCCTCGATCATCGAGATTTATGCCGATGTGGCCGAGGACAGCGGCAAGTCTCTGGCTATTGCCGGCGCAAGCTCTCCCATACGCCCCGTTTCCGGGGATCGCGAACTTCTGGTGCAGATGTTCGCCAATCTCGTCGAAAATGCCATACGCCACTGCGGTGCCGGAACGCGGATCGAGATCAAGATGAAAGGCCGTGGCGACAAGGTCGTGACCGAGGTCTCCGACAATGGCCCCGGCATCCCGCTTGCCGAACGGGAGCGGGTTTTTCAACGGCTTTACAGGATCGACAAAAGCCGCACGACGCCTGGAAGCGGTCTTGGGCTCAGCCTGGTGCGCGCGATCGCCGATCTGCACGGTGCGGAGCTTTCGCTCGAAGACAATCGACCGGGCCTAACGGTCAGAATTGTGTTTCCCGCCAGGTAATTGGCAGGTAGAGCAGCCTGCATATCGGATATTGCAGGCCACGCTTTCTGGATCTTCGGCGTTGGCACGACCGTTTCGGACGGCGGTCGCTAAACCACGCCATCGGAGGCGCCTGGGTGCCGGCCCGCACGCTGGGGAAACGCAACGATCCAGCCAACGATGAAGAGCGTCAGCGCCAAGGAAGCCAAGGGTCGGCTGAGAGCGAGACCGCCGTTGCTGAGTGGCTTGTCGAGAAAATCGCCGACCGTCGCCCCCAACGGGCGCGTAAGCACAAATGCCGCCCAGAACAGCATGACGCGTGAGACATTCGTCCAGAAATATGCGGCGCTGACAACAGCCAACGCAGCGCCGAAGAACAGCGCGCCTCCCAGATAGCCGAGGCCGGAGGTGTCAGCGACCCAGTCGCCAAGGGCGGTACCAAGGGTTTGCGAGAACGTGATGGCGGCCCAATAGAACATCTCGACCTTGGGGCTTGCCACCGTTTCCACCGATATCGACCCCATGGTCCAATACCAGAGTCCCAAAACCGCCAGTAGGCAGGCAAGAAGTATCGAGGAGCCGCCTGTATAGCCGATGCCGAGCGAACGATCGACGAAATCCGCCATGGTCGTTCCGGCAGTCGTCGAGGCGACAATCGTGGCCCAATAAAGGGCCGGATGGAACTTCCTGGCGGCGATCTGCGCCAGGACAAGCACTGCGAGCAGGGAAAGGAAGATCGCGGTTCCGACGAGGTAGCCCCAGTTCAGTGTCATCGTGACCGTATCGCCGCCTGTTTCGCCAAGCGTGGTGGCCGCGATTTTCAACACCCAAAATCCGAGGGTAACCTCAGGAACCTTGGTGAGGGTCTTTTCTGTGATCGAATTCATATTGGTAGTCCTCTAAGCGCTATCTCCTCGGACAAGACGACAAACTTCCGGCGAGAGCACACAGAGCTGGGAATCCGACCCGTCGTCGGTCAGAGCGTCTCCTGGTAGATCGGCTGAACATTGGCGCCACGTGGCATACGCGGTTCAACGAACAATGCCCGGCAGCCAGCAAACTGACTGTTGTGCCCGCCCCGAAGGTCTGGGCACCGCCACAGTTAGATTACTACCTTCAGGAACTCACGTCTCCCTGACGGCAGTCTTACCATTTCGTAAGGTGCAGCCCATGTCGTCGTCTTGACCGTCCAGACATCCGGGCGTGCGCGACAATGTGATGGAACACCGGTATCCTGGTCGGCGTTAGCTGGGTCAGTCTATGGAGAGCTATGGAGAGCGACCATGAGACAGATCCTCATCAAAAGCATTCTCGCCTTCTCGCTTGCTGCCGCGCCAGGCCTTGCCGCCGCGCAAACCGAGATGCAGAAGAAGAAGCCGCCGGAACAGTCCGAAGGTCAGGGCGGCGGACAATATGGCACCGGAAACGAGCAAAACGGCCAAGGTGCCCAGCCCATGGAAGAGAACGGCGGTGCGAACGGCCAGAAGTCGCCAACGGAGAACGGCGGTGAGAACGGCCAGAAGTCACCGATGGAAAACGGCCAGAAGTCGCCGATGGAGAACGAAGGCCAGCAAAAACAACTAAAGCCGAAGTCTAAGGAAAACAGGAACAAACCTGCCGGCGAACAAGGGCAGCCAACCAAGAACGAGGGCAAAGAACAAGGCGGCGGAACCAACGAACACCGCGCCGAAAAAGGCCATGTCAACGAGCAGCAGCGCGGCGAGCTCAAGCGCGTGTTCCGTGAGCATCATGTCCAGCCCGCCCCCAACATCAACTTTTCGGTCAATATCGGCGCGCGGGTGCCGCGAGAAGTCCACCTCTATCGTCTGCCGCCACCCATCCTGGAGATCATCCCCGGCTATGAAGGCTACATGTATTTCGAACTGCCAGATGGGCGGATTGCGATCGTCGACCCCAGGACGCTGGAGATCGTGCTGATCATCGAGTGACTTGGGTGGCGTTGTCGTATCGCCACATTCACTGCCGTGCATGATAGCGGCAGCCGTGGGAACTTGAAGCGGCGACTGCGCGTTCAGGCCAATCAGGAACTGCGGGCTGCGATGCGGAGAGGTCTTGCATGCCGCTCAATCCAAGTTGGCAGGACATACTTCTTCGCCTTTTCCTTACGGTGCTGGCCGGCGCCCTGATCGGCTTCAATCGTGAAGCTCATGGCAAGGCCGCCGGCCTTCGAACCACGATACTGGTCGGGCTTGCGGCGGCCATCAGCATGGTCCAAGCCAACTTGCTCCTGTCGGTCGGCGGCAAAACCCCCGATTCCTTCTCCATAATGGATGTGTTGCGCTTTCCGCTTGGCATACTCACCGGCGTCGGCTTCATCGGTGGCGGCAGCATCCTCAGAAAAGGCGATCTCGTAAGCGGCGTCACAACGGCAGCAACTCTTTGGGTCATCACCGCCATCGGCCTTGCATTCGGCGGAGGTCAGATATGGCTGGGAATTTGCGGCACTTTGCTCACCTTCGCAACGTTGCAGGGCTTGAAATGGGCCGATCTCAAAATCCCTCGTGAGCACCACGCCACACTGGCGCTTGGCGGCGGCGCAGCGACTGCGCCCGATCTTGCCGCAATCCTGGAACCACACGGTTATAAGGCGCGGCTTGCCGGCACCGATCGAGGCGGCCGAAGCGGCGCGCGACGGTATCTGTTCGATGTCTCGTGGAGCCGCGCCGAAGATCCTGAACTTCCAGCGAGCCTTCTGGCAACTCTGGCGGAACATGGCGAGGTCGAAGAAATCCGCATGTCCACCAAAACCGCGGATTGATTGTCGTCGCCATCTGGCAAAGATCGCCTAGAGCAGAGCGGCTCGATGCTGGTTTGCCTGGCCGTTACGCGTTGATCGGCTTCAGGGAGCGCCTGACGACAAGCCAGATCACCACGAGGCTCAGTGGCGCGAGCGGGTCGCCGTTGCATCCTTGGTACTTCTCGCCGGACTTGGCGCGGTTGGCGCGAAAACCGGAGATGCGAGTGCAGCCGTAGGTTCGCCTACGCGTAGTTGAGCAAGAACATGAAGCCGAAATCCATGTGCAGCTGTTGATGACAGTGGAACAGCGTCATTCCCGGATTGTCGGCCACGAAGTCGAACTCGGCTTCCTGAAAGCCACCGAGCATCACCACGTCCTTGATGACGCCCGCCGTGGGCTTGCCGCCCACGCGCACGAGTTCGAAGCTGTGCCGGTGCAGGTGCAGGGGATGAACGTCGTCGCTGGCGTTGCGAAATTTGAACCGGTAGCGACGGCCTTGCTGGACCGAATATACCGGCTTCATGCTCTCCATGGAGAAGGCTTTGCCATTGAGCAGCCATTGATTGAACCCGTTGAGCGCGCCGTTGTGTTTGACGATGGTAAACTCCATGGTTTCGTCCGGCGGCGTCACTGCGCTGCCGGACTTGCCGAACGCCGTGTAGTCCCATTTGTGCGGGCCCGGCGCGGTCCATTGCGGCTCGCCCGTGGCGTCTGCGTATTCGACGACGATACCCATGCCGCGACCGCGATCATCGTCATCGAGATCACCAATCACCCAGACGCCGGGATGGCGCATCTCGACGATGGCCGAGATGCGCTCGGCCGTGCCGAGCCACAACACCGGCACCTCCGCCGGGGTCGGAACCGGATTTCCGTCGAGCGCCACAACCTTGAAGACGTGGCCAGGCAGGGCAAGGCTGCGGATCTCGCCGGCACTGGCATTCAGTATGTGGAACAGGACGCGATCGCCTTGCTTGACGCGGATGGGCTCGCCATGGCCAAGCATCTTTCCGTTGATGCAGAAAAGGTCGTAGCCGACTTCATAGCCCTTCGGACCCTTGAACTGCTCGTCGGCCTTCTTGCCGATGTCCTGCAGGTCCTTGATCGGAGCGCCGGCGAGAAAATCCATTGCCATATCGCCACCCTGGCTGAAGGAAGGCAAGAACTCCTTGAGCACCAGGAACATCTCGCGATCATAGGCCCCGGGGTTGTTCGCCGGCTCGATGTACACTGGGCCGGCTTGCCCGGTGTAGGTGCCCAGACTGAGGTCGTCCCTGGGCACCACGTGCGTGTGGTAGAAGCGAAACCCCGATGGTTTCGGCACAAAGGAAATCCGGCGCATGCCGCGTGCCGGAATGTACGGCGTGCCCTCTTCCGCGGCACCGTCGACATCGGTGGGAACGAACTGACCGTGCCAGTGGAGTTGCTCGGGGGTATCGGTATCGTTGTAGATGTCGACGGTCACTGGCCTGCCTTCCGTCAGGCGCACGAGCGGCCCCGGAAATTGGCCATTGTAGAGCGTCGTTGAAACGACGTGTTCGGGCGACAGCTCGACCAGCCCGGTTGCGATGCGCAGCGTGTAGTCAGGCTTGGAAGAAGCGGTCTGCGCGCGAAGCGGCGTAGTCGCTCCAGCACTCAGCGCGAATCCGGTCGCTGCCGCGCCGATCAGAAACTCTCGGCGGCTGGTGATTGGGACCATCGAATGCTGATGTCTCGGCTGCATGGCACGTTCCTCCCATCTCAGCCTTTCAGGTCCCCCTTTTCAGTCATCGACGCAGACCGTCTTCGGGATGGCTTAGCAACGCTTCAGCTTCGTGGAGGTCCGCCTCCAGCACTTCGATTTCGCGCGATGCGTAAGCCCTCAGCTCTGAATTCCGGCCTCTGGCGGCTTCCATCCGGAAGCGGCCCAGGAAGCGTCGATGGTCGCCAATTTCGTGGCGCAGAAACTGCCCGTCGAAGCGGTCGGCCGGAATCATCTCGTAGCGTTTTTCAACCGCGACATGGATTGCGCCGAGCGGCGTGCGCTCCTCATCGTCCGGTTGCGCAATCTTGCGCAACGCCGAATAGGCCGCCGAATGCTCCACCTGAAGCAGGCTTCCGAAATCACGCAGCTCGGGATTCCTGCCGCGACGCGCCGCGATTTCACCCATGTTCCGTTGCGCGCGCTCGATCTGCAAATCCCAATGCACGAAAGCACGATCGATGCCGCTCATCGTGGGATGCGGCTGAGCCAAAGTGGGCTGTTCCCATCCTACAGTGGCGAGTAGCATCAGCGATGCCGGGATCAGGTAACAGGTCATTGCACCACTGCCACCACTGTGGCACCCAAAGCCCCGAGAATGACCACGAGCCACGGCGGAACAGACCACATCGTCAGCAGCAGGAACGCCACGACGCCCAGGGCAAAATCCGACGGAGCGTGGATGGCACTTGTCCAGACCGGATTATAGAGCGCCGCGAGCAGCAGTCCAACGACTGCGGCGTTGACGCCCTTGAGCACGGAACGCATCGTCGGATGCTGGCGGAACCAGTTCCAGAACGGCAGGGGGCCAATCGCCAGAAAGAAGGACGGCAGGAAGATTGCCACCAGGCAGATCACGCCGCCGAGCCAGCCGTTCGGCGCAGGTTCCATGACGGTACCCAGATAAGCCGCGAATGTGAAAAGCGGACCCGGCACGGCCTGCGCCGCGCCGTAGCCGGCCAGGAATGTGTCGTTGCTGACCCAGCCGGGAGGCACAACCGTCGCCTGCAACAAAGGCAGGACCACATGCCCGCCGCCAAATACCAGCGAACCGGAGCGGTAGAAGCCATTGAACAAGGCAAGCAGGTGACTCCCGGTAGCGGCCACGGCAAGAGGCAGCGCAACCAGGATGCCGAAGAACAGGGCGAGCGATCCTATCGACCACCAGCGACTGACCCGAACAGGCAGAGGGATCAGCGGCACAATCTCGCCGGGCAGACGCCACCAGCCAGCGAGACCACCTAACAGAATGGCTCCAACCTGCCCCGCCGTCGAAGGTATTGCCAAGGCGAGCGATGCGGCCGCAACCGCAATCGTCGCGCGCTCACGGTCAGGACAAAGGTTCTTTGCCATTCCCCAGACTGCCTGGGCGACGACTGCCACAGCCACGATCTTGAGCCCGTGCAGCCAGGCGGCGCCGCCAAGATTGCCGAATGCCGCCACTTCGTAACCGAACAGGATCAGCGCCACGGCGGATGGCAAGGTGAAGCCGATCCACGCCGCGATCGCCCCTGGGATCCCGGCCCGCAGCGTGCCGATGATGATGCCGACCTTGCTGCTCGCCGGCCCCGGCAGAAACTGGCTGAGCGCGACGACGTCGGCGTAATGGTCTTCGCTCACCCAGCGTCGTCTTTGAACGAATTCTGTCCGAAAGAAACCAAGATGCGCAATCGGTCCGCCGAAGCTCGTCAATCCGAGCCTGGCAAAGACCCAGAGCACCTCGCTCCAGGAGCCCGGATGCTTGGTGGGTTCCGTTGCCTCGCTTGCCACCGCCATCAAACCCTACCTCGCGATATCGGCAAGTCTCGGCACTTACGCGTGTAGCATGCGGCCATGGTGGAGACTTGCGAACTGTTCAGGGCTGAAAGGTAACCTTTGCGTTCCATCGCATGCAGCATCGGATAGAGCGGTCCGAGGCTGGGCTTATAGTCATGCCGCGCCAGTTCATCGATCATCCGCTGCCCATGGACCTCGTGTTCAGCAGCGCGATGAGGAATGTGAAGCCGCACCCGGCCGGCAAGGAGATCATGATGTTCAAGTGAAGGCATATTCTGGTCAGCGGCTTGCTTGTTGGCGGAGAGCCGAAATAGGCCCTCAACATAACACCGATCAGATTCAAATGTGGAACGCGAATGTTTCTGAGGAAGCACCTCGAAAACATCGCCGCGCTCGGCTGGCCGGGATCCGGGTGCGCGCTATAGACGGAGGAGTGCCTTGAAGCTGTCCACCGCAAGATAGGGACCGAGCCCCCACACCAGCACCCATGCGGCCGCCCCGATGGCGTTGGCAGCCACGAAATGCAGCCACGGCATCGCCACGCTGCCTGCGATCACGCCATTGAGCTGGCGCAGGATGGCGACGAAGCGCGCCCCCATCACGATCCACATGCCATTCTTGCGAAACACGCCTTCCAGTTCGGCGAGACGCTCTGGCGTCAGCTTGACGTAATGGCCGAAGCGCAGCAGCAGCGGCCGCCCGCCGAAATGGCCGATGGCATAACCCGTGCTGTCGCCGAGCACCGCCCCGCAAAATGCGGCGAGCAGTGCGTGAGCGAGATTGACGTCGCCATGCGCCGCGATTGCGGAGATCGCCACCAGCAGGCTTTCGCCCGGCAGCGGCGTGCCGAACGACTCCAGATAGATGATGACGAACACCGCAAACGCGCCATAGCTGGCGATATAGGGCTCGATGAATGCGAGACCGTCATGCATCCAGTGCATTTGCGCCCACCTCTTCGCGCCCCGGCATCACTCGGTGATCGGCTCGCCGCAGGGCTGGTAGAGAAGGTTGATCCACCAGGAGCGGTTGACCAGCCCCTTACTGCCCATCCGCTCGGAAAGCGTGTCGACGCCGACGCACCATTCGACCAGCCGCGGCGAAAGGCCGAATTCCTCGGCCAGATAGGATGATGCCTCGTCAATGCCCTCGGCGCAGCTGACGGTCTTGCACAGATTGGCCTGGGTCGCGACATCGCGCAATGCTTCTTGGCCGATCGAGGCGACGCGATACCAAAGCACGAAGGCCGCCACCACGAGCAGCGCCAGAATACCGGCCGCGATCTTCCCGTTCATCTTCACTCGACCCTGCCTGCCTAGAGCATTTTGAATGCCAAGCAGAATCGCTTGGCGTCGCAAAAATGCGGCTAAAACAAAGACATAGAGCGAAACAAGGTTCATACGTCAGGATGACCGTCGCTCTAGAAAGCGCCTCGCGGCTCAGCACGTCATCTAGCCATCGGCCAGGGAGAAGTCAAAAGAGGGGCCGTTGTCATTCGATGATAGCAACCGTCACGACAGCGAAAAAGGGGCCGGCAAGCAGCCCCTTTTTCAACCGGTTCTGCCGTTTCAGCCTCGCGCGTTTGCCGCCGCCACCGCGCGCCTGGCCATGACCAGCACGAGATTGGCGCGATATTCCGCCGAGGCGTGGATATCGCTCATAAGATTGTCGGACGGCACCGTCGCGCCGTCCAGAGCGGAAACGTCGAACTTCTTGGCAAGCGCCGCCTCAAGCTGCTTGGCGCGGAACACGCCCTCATCGCCCGCGCCCGTTACGGCAACCCGCACCCCATCCTTGCCCTTGGCCACGAACACGCCGGCAATGGCGTAGCGCGAGGCCGGGTTGCGGAATTTCTGGTAGGCTGCCTTGGCGGGCGCGGTGAAGGTAACGGCCGTAATGATCTCGCCGTCCTTCAATGCCGTCTCGAACAGGCCCTTGAAGAACTTGTCGGCGGGAATCTGCCGCTTGTTGGTGACCACCGTGGCATCGAGCGCCAGGAGCGCCGCCGGATAATCGGCCGCCGGATCGTTGTTGGCGATCGAACCGCCGATGGTGCCGCGATAGCGCACGGCCGGGTCGCCGATCATGCCGGCAAGCTCGGCAATCGCCGGGCAGACCTTCTTCAGCTTCTCGTCGCTGGCGACCTCGTAATGCGTGGTCCCCGCCGCGATCAGCACGGACTTTCCCGAAATCTTGATGCCCTTGAGCTCGGCGATATGCCCGAGATCGACAAGGTCGGAAGGCGCCGCCAGCCGGGTTTTCATCGCCGGTATCAGCGTCATGCCGCCGGACAGGAACTTGGCGTCACCCGTCTTGGCGAGTTTGGCCGCGTCGGCGACCGAGGAAGCGCGATGGTAATTGACCGAATACATGATCCTTCCTCCTCAGTGCCTGGTTGCCGAACGGATCGCCGCCCACACCTTCTGGGGCGTCGCCGGCATGGTCAGGTTTTCCGTGCCGATGGCGTCGGTGATGGCGTTGATGACGGCGGGCGGCGAACCGATTGCGCCCGCCTCGCCGCAGCCCTTCATGCCGAGCGGATTGGAGGGCGATGGCGTGTTCGAGGTCGAAACCTTGAACGAAGGCAGGTCGTCGGCGCGCGGCATGGTGTAGTCCATATAGCTCGCCGTCAGCAGCTGGCCGCTGTCGGGGTCATAATGGGCCCCCTCCAGCAGCGCCTGGCCAATGCCCTGGGCGATACCGCCATGCACCTGACCTTCAACGATCATCGGATTGATGATGTTGCCGAAATCGTCCGCCGCCACGAACTGCACGATCTCGGTCACGCCGGTATCGGGATCGACCTCGACCTCGCAGATGTAGCACCCGGCCGGGAAGGTGAAGTTGGCGGGATCATAGAAGGCCGTTTCCTTGAGCCCCGGCTCCATGCCGCCCGGCAGGTTGTGCGCGGTGTAGGCGGCAAGCGCCACCTGGAACCAGGGCACGCTCTTGTCGGTGCCGGCCACCTTGAGCGCGCCGTTCTCGATGACGATGTCGCCCTCGTCGGCCTCCATCAGGTGGGCGGCGATCTTCTTGGCCTTCGCCTCGACCTTGTCGAGCGCCTTGGATATGGCGCTCATGCCCACCGCGCCGGAGCGCGAGCCGTAGGTGCCCATGCCCATCTGCACCTTGTCCGTGTCGCCATGGACGATGGAGATGGAGTCGAGCGGCACGCCGAGGCGTCCGGCCACCAGTTGGGCAAAGGTGGTTTCATGCCCTTGCCCGTGGCTGTGCGAGCCGGTCAGCACCTCGATGGTGCCCACCGCGTTGACGCGCACCTCGGCCGATTCCCACAGGCCGACACCCGCGCCGAGCGAGCCTACGGCCGCCGAGGGCGCGATGCCACAGGCCTCGATATAGCAGGAGAAGCCGATGCCGCGCAGCTTGCCGCGCTTGGCGGCCTCGGCCTTGCGCTTGGCGAAGCCGGCATAGTCAGCCTCCTTCATGGCCGCGTCGAGCGAGGCTGCGAAGTCGCCCGCGTCGTAGTTCATGATCACCGGCGTCTGATGCGGGAAGGAGGTGATGAAGTTCTTGCGCCGGAGCTCAGCCGGCGACATGCCGAACTGACGCGCCGACACTTCCATCATGCGCTCCACGAGGAAGGCAGCTTCAGGCCGCCCTGCCCCACGATAAGCGTCGACAGGTGCGGTATTGGTGTAGATCGCCTTCACATTCCCATGAATGGCCGGGATGTCATACTGGCCCGAGAGCAGCGTCGCGTAGAGGTAGGTCGGCGTTGCGGACGAGAACAGCGACATGTAGGCGCCGAGATTGGCCATGGTGTCGACCTTGAAACCGAGGATCTTGTGGTTCTCGTCGAACGCCATCTCGGCATGGGTCACATGGTCCCGGCCATGGGCGTCGCACAGGAAGCTCTCGGTGCGATCCGCCACCCATTTGACCGGCACGCCGGTCTTCTTGGAAGCCCACAGGCAGACGATCTCTTCCGGATAGATGTAGATCTTGGAG